>Ga0307513_10003099_pt1 | contig 22677 bp, 34 predicted proteins | sample 15_EM_MG_FD_202174 | JGI IMG/M metagenome (GOLD analysis project Ga0307513, IMG submission 202174) | Populus trichocarpa ectomycorrhiza microbial communities from riparian zone in the Pacific Northwest, United States - 15_EM | ecosystem: Host-associated > Plants > Roots > Unclassified | place... | reverse complement strand
GGCGACAGCGAAATGTAGCCCTGGCGCACCTGCACCATCGGCGCGCCGGCCGAGGTGAGGTCATTGGTCAGCTGGGTGGCGTTCCACGGGTCGAAACACAGCTCTTTAACCTGGAATCGGTCCAGATCGGCCTTCACCGCGGCCCGCACCACGTCATAGTCGGTGACGTTGCCCGGGGTGGTCACCAGCAGCCCGTTGCGGTGCCACACCGAGGCCGCACGGGCGGTCCGCCGGTCGAGCTCGGCCATCCGCTCAGCCGGCAGCCAGAACCGCCACAGCACGTCGTAGCCGCCGTTCTCGTCCGGGAACACCCAGCACAGCGACGTCAGGTCGGCGGTGTTGCCGAGGTCCAGCCCGCCGTAGGCGACCCGCCCGGAGGTCTTCCCGAACTTGCCGGCGTCGACCATGCCGGCGTTGCGGTCCCATTCCGGCATGGTCAGGTAGCGTCCGCCGGCCTTGGCCCGAATCCCGAGGTGTAGCCGCTGGAAACGCGCCAGGTTGACCGGCGACTGCTGCGCGCGGCGCGACTCGCCCTCCAAGAACGCCCGGGTGGGTGACACCCCGAACCCTGGGTTCGCCTTGCGCCACGTCGCCTCGATGAACGGATCGTCGTCCTCTTCGGCGCCGAAGATCACCCCGTACTGGCGGTCGTTGGTCAACACCCCGGAGGCCAGCTTCTCGATGTAGTCGCGTTTCTGCGAGTAGACCGAGGTGGGCTTCCCGTCGTCGGTGGTGGTAATGATGATCACCAGGGGTTGGTCCCGGGCGCCGGTGCCGGACTCCACCGCGTCCAGCACTTCGGCGGACTTGTGGATGTGCAGCTCGTCCACGATCGCGCCGTGCACGTTGGCGCCGTGGATCAAATCACCGACCGAGGCGACCGCCTTGAAGAACGAGCCGTCGGACTCGCGCACCAGCGAGGTGATCAGCGGCCGCACGCCGGCCCGGCGCAGTGACGGCGATTTCGAGGCGATCAGCTTCGCCGGTTTGTAGGCGTTGCCCGCCTGGTCCTTGGAGCCGGCCACGGTGAGCACCTCGGCGCCCTGCTCGTCGTCACCGAACGCGAGGTAGATGCCGAGCCCGGACGCCAGGGTGGTCTTCCCGGCCTTGCGGGACACGTCCAGCAGCGCGTTGGAGATGATCCGGCCGTAGGCGTCACTGCCTTCGATCGGGGCCACCCAGCCGAACACCGGGCCGATGAACCAGGCCACCTGCCACGGGTCCGGGACCAGCGGCCGGCCGGCCCACTTGCCTTTCGTGTGCCGCAACCGCGCTAGGCCCTCGATCACCCGGTCCACTCGGCGCGGATCGAACACCGCATCCGGGAAATTAGTCGGTTCCGGGGTACGGAAGGCCGGCACGCACCAATCCGGCACCTCGTACGGCCGCCGATCGCGCTCACGCTGATAATCCCCGAGGTAGTAGACCATCTCGGGGGACAGCGGGGCGCAGAAGCCCACTCTCAGCCGCCGGAGGCCGTGAAAAAGTCGTCCCCGCCGTCTTCGAGGCGACCGGGGATGCGGGCCCGCGCGGCGTAGGCCATGCCCAGTTGCTTGACGTATTCGAGGAACATCTGCGACTGGCTGCGGAACACCTGGTCGGCCGGGTTTTTCTTGACGCCGCCGTTGTCCCGGCCGTGCGCCGTGTCGTTCACCACGGCGCCGTCCGCCATCAGCTCATCGGAGGCTTCCCGAGCCGCCAGGAAATGCCGGATCGCCATTTCGACCGCCATGCCGTCGGTACTGGCGATCAGCCCGGCCGCATCGAGCTTGGGCACGAGCTCCACCCACAGCTCGGTCATCATCTTGTCGTTGGGGAACCCGGCCGGGGTGACCGGAATGCCCGGTTGCACCTGGTCAGCCAAGGTGGGCTCACCATTATTCGGAATGGGGGCTAAATGGCGTGGCAATTTCAGCTTTCCGCGCTCACCCATGGGTCACTCTCCGTTTCGGTCACTGTGCGTGGTCACAGCGCCCGGGGCATGATCGAGTCCCGGGGCGATTGAATGGTGCGAATTAAATGCACGAATTACAATTCACCATTTCGCAATGGTCGATTTTGGCCTAAACCGCACGCCTCGTGAAGGCCGGCGGTGTGGCTGGAAAAGATCTTGAAAAGTTGACCCCCCTACCGCCTGTGTGGATCATGGGCCGCACCATTCAAGAAATAAATATTTAATTGTTATTAAAGGCCTCGCACTATCACCACTACTGTGCGTATTGATGAATTGTTTTAATGTTTGTTGTTCATTGTGACGCGAGGAGCACGAGCACGCGTGTGTGATGGTATCAGTACATGCACGCATAGTGTGTCAGTACTATCACCATGCGTATCAATAGCTAATGAGTGAACACATTGTGTGTTGTGCTCATCATCAGTACTAATGTGTGAACGTATTGCATTAGTTATTGAATCAGCAATGCGAACAATGAACAATGCATGGTGTGTACTACCCATGCTCTGCCCGCTGTGCACCACGTGCCTGCCCCCTATGCCACCCACCTGGCCTGGTCAGCGCTGTTTTGCGACCATGACAAGGGGCACAGCGGGGCTGCAGGTACTCGTCCGCATCGGGGTCTGCCACCCCCACCGCGACCAGGTAGGCCCGTTCGTACGGATCATGATCTGCCACGGTGGCCCGGCCGAGGCAGTCCACGCAGTCGGGGTACCGCGCTAGGAACGATGCCCGCTTGCGCTGCCACCCTGCTGTGCCGTAGCCCCGCTCAGTGGCATTGGGCCGCTGTCTGTCCACCTGCCTGCGTACCCCGAGGTCCACCCCGTGGATGGGGCACTGTCCCCGGTAGGGCACGAGCTCGCCGCAGGTGGGGTTCGAGCAGCCGTGCGGGGCCCTGGTGGGCACTACCGGCCCTTGCGCAGGCTCGGGTACTTGCGGCGTACCGCCTTGCGCACGGTGGCCTTCTCAGCCGAGCTGCCGTGTGCGGAGACCCGAGCCAGGGCGTTGCGGGCGTGCGCCAGATCGTGGATCGGGTACTTGCGCTTGCCGGGGAGGGCGAAGCTGGATTTCCGCATCCGGCGTCGCCGCTTCGAGGTCAGCTTGGCCATCCGGGCCACCTCCGGGAAGCGGTCGAAATCCGGCCTGTACCGACACTGCTCCTACGCTAAGTACCGGATATTGCCATGATCGACTACACGGAGTCAAACAGACGCGAAAAACCCCCGCTCCGGAGAACGGGGGTTCTGGGCGTGCTCGGGGCCGGGTATCAGGCGGCGTGCACCTCGCAGGCGATGATCTGGGCCCAGCTGCCGTAGACGGCTTCCATGCCGTCGGTGGGGTCGCCCTGGGCGCCAGCGGCGTGCACGCAATCGAAGTTCGGGGAGGCCTCGCCCACGGCGTGCACGGGGGCCAGCACGAGCAGGGCGGCGGCGGTGGCGGAGGCAACGGCGAGGGCGATTCGGGCGATCATGAAAAACGGGCTCCTTTGGTCGGGGCGGTTCGAGCGGAAATTGATCACTTGCTGTGCGAAATCGGTCGGTCGTCGATGACCTGGCAGGTGTCGAGCTCGGCGTCCGGGTTGATCAGCATCATCCGGCTGGCGCGGTAGGCCGAGCAGTCCCGCACGTGCTGGCCGGCGGCCTGGGTGACGCGGTAGTCGTGGATCTTCGAGGTGATGTGCAGCGAGCTGTCCAGGGCCCACCCGCTGATCATGCCGGCGCCCAGGAACATGACGGCCATGATGATCGTTTCGAGGCGCTTGGAGGTCATTTTGCGGTGTGATCCTTCGTGCTGGTCGGGGCGGAACAAGGATCACTCTACTCAGTTCTTACACTTTGTCAAGAACTTAAAGGACTCCTGGTCAGGGGCATATGCGGCGCCCTGGTCGGTGCTCCGCGAGCCACTCGATCTCAGCCAGGTCCACCACCAGCACGCCACCGCGCCGCCGCCGTACACAGCGCCCGTCGGCCACCCACCGGTAGACCGTTCTCAGCGGCACCCCGTAGGCCGCCGAGGCGTCGGACACCCGCACCAGGGCACTCACGCGGCCCCGACCCGCAGCGCGAGCACAGCGCGCCGCCGCAGGATGTCCCGGCCGGCCCGGCGCCACTGGGTGGTCTGCCACTCGTGCTCGCAGACCAGACAGACCAGGGTGGCCGAGGAGGAGTCCAGGGCGGGCAGCAGCGCCCACACGGGCCCGTCGCAGTACACCCGCCCGTCGACCCCGGAGCGGGGGCAGGGCCCCACCAGGATGCGCCGGGTGTGGCTGGGCAGGTCGCACACGGTGCGGGCGGATTTCACGGCGCGGTCCAGGCGCCCGGCGGCCGGGCCGATGCGGGGGATCTGGGCGAGCTCGGGGGCGCGTCGGGCGAGCCAACCGGCCAGGGGAACCCAATTTCCGCCCTGAGCGGCCCCGTACGGCTCGCAGTAGTGGTCTCCGGTGTCGCATGACTCGGGAACCCCCCACAGCGCCGCCACGGCCGCCACGGCTCGCAACAGCCGGGTCTGAGCCTTCGAGGCGGCGTCGTTCCACGGCAGCGGCCACACCACCAGCTCGGTGCCCCCCGAGGAGTGCTCGCCGATCCGGTCCTGACGGGTCAGCGTGATTTCGAGGTCTTCCAGGCGGGGGCGCACCGCGTAGAGGTCTTCTCGCAGCCCGTCGGTGCAGTCGCCGCACAGCCAGGCGTGTGGGCAGGGCCGGCCGCAGCCCAGCGCGGTGCACTCGGCCCGGCCGGCCCGCGAGCGCCGCTCGGGGCTAGTCATCGTCGTCATGCCGGCAGGTGCCGCCGAGCAGCAGGGTGATCTTTTTGTGCGCGGCGGCCAGCATGCCCCACTTGTCGATCCAGTCCAGTCCGGCGGAGGTGTAGGTGCCCAGCATCGTCTCGCCGGTCTCGAAGTTGTAGATCTTGCAGACCAGCACCATGGCGATGACCTGGTCTCCGTCATCCAGGTCATCGGCCGTGACGCCGAGCCGGTCGACCACGGGCGCCATCGGGGTAGCACCTTCGGTCATGATCACCTCTCACACAGAGTCGGTCCAGAACGGGCTCGGGGCATCCTCTTCGGCCTTGATCCGCACGCCGTAGAAGGTGGATTCCATGCACGCCACCAGCGCCCGGGTGGCCTCGGCGCCGTCCTCTTCGGGCACCTGGATGATCAACTCATCGTGCACCGGCATCAGCGTCGCGGCGCCCCACCTCGTGTCGCGCCAGCGCAGCAGGGTGTCCACCAGCAGCTCGCGGCAGGAGCCTGAGATGGCGTAGGCGGTGGCCTTGTGCGGGAACGCGGGCGGGAAGTGGATGATCCGACCGCTGTAGGCCTCCAGGCCGGTGCGCCCGTTGCGCACGCTGCGGATCAGGCCCTTGGCCCACTCGAAGTAGCCCGGGGTGAGGTCTTTCAGGCTGGCCACGATGGCCGCCATCTCCTGCGGCGCCACCCCGACCTCCTGGGCCAGCGTCACCACCCCGCCGCCGTAGTAGGTGCCGAACACGCCGCGCTTGGACGTGTAGCGGTCGCCCTTGGTTGCGTCCGGGCCGAACGCCTGGTGGGCGACCATCCAGTGGAACCCGACCTTGGCCAGGGGGTCGGTCTCGGCGTCCTCTTCGATGATCTTCTGCAGCATCACCGGGTCCTGGCTCAGCCCGGCCGCGCCGCGCAGCTCCACACCGGAGAAGTCGGCCTTGATCAGCACCATGCCGGGGTCGGCTCGGTACATCGCCCGGATGCCGCCCTCGCGGGGCAGCTGCTGACAGTTCGGGCGCACCGAGGACATGCGCCCGGTGTCGGCGGCGAGGGTGTAGATCGTGGGTCGGGCCCGGCCATCCCCGGACTCGACCAGCAGCGAGTAGGGCTTCAGGAACAGGTTGCGCACCGTGTCCGAGCCGCGCCAGTCGATCACGTGGGCGGCCAGCTGACCGGCGTCGGTGTCCGGGTGATACTTCTTGATCACCTGCAGTACGTGGTCCGCGCAGCTGGGCTGGCCCTCCGGGTAGCGCGAGCTCGGGTCGGTGCGCGGCACCACGTAGCCCACCCGAGCCAGCCCGGCGGCCACCTGCGCGGACGACTTCGGGTTCTCCACCCCGAACGGAGCGATCTTGGCCATGGCCTGAGCCATCAGCCCGGTGTGCTCGGCCTGTTTGCCCCGGATGAGCTCAGCGTCCAGCGGCAGCCCCCGGTACGACACCCGGGCGGTCATCTCCTGGGCGACCCGCTCACGGTGCATCAGGTGATCCGGGATCCGGGGCAGCCGCCGAGCCAGCGCGGCCGTATCGAGGACGTCAGCGGCCGCGTAGCGCACCATCGTGGTCGAGTTGGGCTTCACCTGCGCCCAGCCGGACTTCTCGACCGGGGTGTCCGGCTTCGTGTTGGTCAGCCACCCGCCGGCCTTGAACATCACCTCGCGGGCAGCATCGGCCGAGGCGCTGACCCCGGCTGCCCCGAGCACGTTCACACCCAGCTTCTTGAGATCAGGATCTGACCCGGTGGACTGCGGGTCGCCGAGCTTGGCCGGGATCACCGTGTCCCACATGCGGGTCCACGCCTCATCGCGGTCGATCATGCCGGCGTGGGCGAGTGGGTTGATGTCGGCGGTGGCCGAGTGGGCGTGCAGCGCCGGTGCCTCGGTGACCAGGGTGGCCATCACGGCGCGCTGCTCGGGCGAGGTGGGGTCGAATACCAGGGCGAGCTCATCGTCCCCGGCCTGGTTCAAGGTCAGCACGTACTCGGCTCGGCCCAGCCAGTAGCCGGTGTTCTCCACATCAATGGTCAACGAGCCGGACCGGGCGATGATGCACCGCCCAGCGGTCAGCGCCTCCTCACACGAGATCTCGGTGATCACCCCCGCCCGGTTCACCGCCGCCGGCAACGTGACCAGGGGCCCCTCGGCGGCCAGCAGCGCCTCGGCCTTGGCCGCCGCCTTGGCCTCATCCTTGATCCGCTTCTTGTCCACCGAGACGCGGCCCTTGTCGGTGCGAGCGGTGACGCGGGGTGACGAGTCCTCGCGTACGCGCGCGGGCCCGCCTGGGCGAGTTTCGTTTCCTTTACCTGCGCTAACCAAATTGTTCTGCGCGGGTTGGACCGAGGTACCCGCTAGGCCCTGTTGGCCGAGGTCAGCCGGCGAAGTTGGTTCGACAGCTGCGCGCGTTTCGCGGGTTTTTCTAGTTTTCTCCTGTAGAGCGTTAGTAGGTACCCCATTTGCAGTAGTAATAGGTGTGTGTGTGTTGTGAGTAGCTATAGGACTGTGTAAACCCGCTAACCCGCTAACACCACTACTAAAAACACCCTCTGAGCTGGGCTGATTGCTGTTAGCGGGTTGCTGGGCCGAACCCGCTGCAGACCCGCTGAACCCACCCGACCCGCTAACGCCGCTGAGTGGCCCGTACGCGGCCCCGCCGGTTACGCAGAGTGGCCGATACCAGTACCTGCCAATCTGCGTGGTTGGGTATCCGAGGTCCGTCAGCGCCCTCCCGAACGCGGTCTCACTGAGCAGATTGGCCTTGCCGTAGATATCGCTCGAACGCAGCCAGGCGGCGTACATGGCGTACAGCTGGCGGCCCGGTGTGCCAGGGTCATCCGGGCGGCACCGCTCGTCTACCCAGGCGGCTACCGGGGACTGCCGAACGGCCATCTCCTCGGCCTCGGCGCGCAGGCTCAGCGGAGCGGCCTGGTTGGTGCCGGAGTTGCGATCAGACAGCCACGCGGCCGCCTCGGCCATCATCGAAGCGAGCACCCCGGGCGCCTCGGCCGACCACACTCTTGGATCCGATAGCCGCATCCGCAGCGGCCGCACCGCCGCCTCCAGGGACTCGCACGGGATCATCCGCATGCGAGCCCGTAGCGCTGGGTCGGTGATCGGCGGCTCATCGTTGGACGTGAGCACCAACGTGTGCGTGGGCGAGAACGTCACCGGGTTGCCGCGCATCGGGTTGCCGGTCAGCGGGATGCCGCCGGTGATCTGCTTGAGCCGCTCGGTGGCCAGGCGGCCATGGCGCGGCCCCTCATCGACGAACGCCAACCTGGCGCCTTTCAAGGCGTAGATGATCGAGGCGTGGGCGTTGTCCGCCGAGGCGAGCAGCCGGGCGTCCGCGGCGATGCCGTAGGTGCCCAGCGCCTGGCACAGCAGCCCGATCACCGATGACTTCCCGGAGCGTTCCCGCCCGTACAGCACCGGCAGCGCCGCGTCCGGGTACCCGGTGATGGCGATGGCCAGCACCCGCAGCGCCCAGGCCCGCACCTCGGGTTCCGGCCACACGGCGGCCAGGAACTCAGTCCAGGTCGGGGTGGGCACCAGGGCGGGCACCACGGCGGCCGAGTGCAGGTGCGGCGTGGCCGGATCGACCCACTGCGCCACCGTGGGCGCCTCGCCGGACCCGGCCAGTGACCACGGCCAGCCGCCGGCCCACAGCACCTCTGGGTCCTGATCCAGCTCGGCCACGTCCACCGACCACGGCGCGCGGTCGTCCCGGGTGACGTCCTTGACCTTGCGGGTGATCTTGGCTGAGCCGGCCGAGGACAGATACTGCTCGCGCAGGAACGACCGCCAGTGCTCAGCCGTCCAGTCCGATTTGTCCTTGGGCCGGTCCCGATCTCCGGGGGGCATCAGCCGGGCCACGGTGGCCACCGCCCAGCCGGAGCGGTCGTGGCGCTCGACCCAGCGCAGCGGCTGACGGGCCAGCCAGGTGGCCGAGGACTCCGACCAGCGCAGCGCCGGCATCATCCGCACCAGTACCGCCTCGGCCTGCTGCTGATCGGCTCCCGAGGGTTCGAACGGGTGTGCCCCGATGGCGGTGTAGACCGTCCACGGTGGTGGCGGCAGCGGGGAGTCCAGGGGCTGCGGCTCGCCCATCTCACCCGGGTCATCCCCGGTGTCGGTGCCCCCGGAGGCCAGCCACGCCGCTTCCTGGGCGGGGGTGTAGACGTAGAACGGGCGACGCGCCCCGTCAGCGAGGCCCTGGGCAAGCCACAGCTCATCCTCGGTGTCCGGGGCACCCCACAGCTGGGTGCAGGCCTCACGGACCCGCTCAGCGGCTTCATCCTCGGTGAGGTAGCCGCCGCCGACGTACCCGCCGAGCAGGAACCCGGCATCCCGCACCGCCGCCCGGCCGCCACCTTGGCCGGCCACCAGGCTGGTGATGGCGGCCAGCTTCTCGGTGATGGCGCGCTCGGCGGCCGCTTGGGCCTGCGGGGCGCGGTTGTTGGTCAGCGCCACCCAGCCCGGCGTGGCCATCTCGGGGGCCCGGCCGATGCCGACCGAGCTCACCCGGGCCGCCATTAGCTCAGCCAGCTCGGCGCCCGAGGCATCGGTGGGGCCGTCCGCCTCCCACGCCTGGGTGTCCAGGGGGCCGGACCAGCGGTACGGCCGGGCGATGCCATCGGCCTTGGACACCCGCACGGTGGGAGGCAGGAACACGAAACCGCGGCCGTGGCCGTCCGGGGCGCCGGCTTGCACGTCGATGCCGGGCAGCACGTTGGTCACCTTGGCCACCCCGAGGGAGGCGATCCAGAGGTGCCCGCCACCGGACGGGGTGTCGACCAGGCCGTAGGCGCGCGGCGTGGTGCCGTTCATCCGGGTGAAGGACTGGGTGCCGCCGTTGCGGGGGTCGACGTCCACCACGTCCAGGCCGCGGCCGGTGACCGCGCACAGCGCCATGCCGGGGCGCCAGCTGTCCACCACGGAGGCTTCGGGTTCGGTGAGCTGCCAGCTGCTCGGCAGGTGGAACCCGGAACCTCGGGAAGGGTCGGCGTTCGGGTCGGGTGGGGCGGTGAAGACGGGGATACCGAGGTGCGCGAGGTGCCGGGCGAGGTCCAGGGCGGCCTCGATCTCAGGCTGGCTCAGCGACTCGGAGGATTGGTCGGTGGCCTGACCAGTCATTTTGCTATGCTCCTGACGTGGTTTGAGGTACGGCCGGGATGTCCGTGAGGCGGGCCCCCGGCACTTCGTGGGTAGACCTCCGATGCGCGGGCGAGGCGCTCGGAGGGCCGGGCTTGCGGAACCCCTTGCGTGACAGGGGGTCCCGCAGTCCCGCGTCTTTCACCGCCGCGAACAGGGCGTGCCGCAACCCGTCCAGGCCGTGGTTGCTCATCCCCTTCGCCACCGCGGTCAGCCCGGCCGCACTCATCCGGATATCGGTGGCCCAGGCCTTCACCTCGTGCGCCGGGCGCACCCATGACTTGTCAGCCCGCTCTTGGGCCAGCTGGTGCACCGCCTCGACCAGGGACCGGGTCAGCGACGCCATGCCGCCCTCGCGGCCCAGGCCGGCCACGTACCGCTCGGTGGCCACCCCGACGTGCCCCGGGGCCCCTTCGATGAGTCCGGCGATGACGGCCAGCGCCAGCCCGGAGTCACATTGCAGCACGTGCCCGGTGCAGGTGCCCGGTACCCCGGAGTCGAATTCGATGACACCGATGCCGGTGGTCGCACCGGGGTCGACGCCGATGATCCTGATCTGAGTCATGAGGCTGCCTTGATCTTTCTGGTCAGGGAGGACGGCTTGCGCCGACGGGCCGCGCCGAGGCGCCCACCGTGGCGTGAGTTGCACGGCAGGCAGGCCGGGCGGATGTTGCCTCGGGCGTAGGTGCCGCCGTCACAGCGCGGGATCGGGTAGCAGTCGATGGACACCGAGTTGATGTCGAGCACGGTGGCCCGGCGCATGCAGCGCAACGTCTCGCGCAGCTGGCACTCGACCTCTGTGCCGTTGCCGAACGTGTCCAGGAGCCATTGGCGGCGTAGCCGGCGCTGCCGGGTGTTGCCGCGCAGGTTGCGGTTGGTGGTGCCGCGCGGCTGCGCCCTCATCCTGTGCTCGATGCGGGGCGCCGGGTGCGCTTGGAGCCGCCGAGCAGCTCCGCCACGATGCGGGGGTCCCCGAGCACCTCGGACAGGGCGCGGGCCTTGGTGCGCAACACCTCGCGGATGCGCTGCTCCACCGAGTGCCGCGCCTGCACGTCGATGATCTCGATGGACTCGTGGCGCTCGGAACCGATGCGGTGCGCCCGGTCCTCGGCCTGGATGGACTCGACCACGGAGAACGGGCGTTGTAGGAACACCTCGAAGCTGGCCGCGGTGAGCGTGATGCCGACCCCACCCGCCTTGAGGGTGAGCACCATCAGGTCGAGCTCGCCGTCTTGGAAGGCGCCGATTGCCCGGTCCCGCTCGCCCTTGGCCTGGTTACCGACGACGTAGCCGACGCGCCGGCCCGCCTTGGCCGCCTGCTCACCGGCCAGGATGGCCAGGCCGCGCGACTCGGTGAAGCACAGCCCCGACTGGGCCGGGCGCTCCTCCAGGATCTCTAGGAGGACATCGACCTTCCAGCTGGGCAGCTGTGGGTGCAGCCGCTGGCTCATCTCCTGCTCGCCGGTGAACTCGTTGAACACCGGTCCGCCGTCCTTGCCGACCTTGGGTATCTCCTCCACCCACCCGGCCGTGGACGCCATGGTGGTCAGCCGCATCAGCTGCACGAGCACCGACATCGGGGCCAGCTCGATCTCGGAGTCCGGCAGGTCGGCGATCATGGTTTGTTCCATGTCGTCATACGCGGCCCGGTAGCGCCCGGGGATGTCGACCTCGCGCACTGAGTAGATCTTGGGTGGCAGCTCGGTGAGCACATCGGCCTTGGCCACCCGGCGACGGCGACCGATCAACGTTTCGCGGAACTCGGTCACCGTGGCTGGGTTCATGCCGATGATCTCCTCGGAGTAGCGGCCGGCGTCATCCCGAGAACCGGTCACCTGGCAGTAACGAGCGATGAACCGATCACGTGACGGCCAGGCACCCGGCTCCAGCATTTCGAGTGCGGGCCAGCGGTCCGCCAGGTGATGCGTGATCGGCGTTCCCGAGAGGCCCACGAACTGGGCGGCCTTGATCCCGACGCGCACCGCCGCCTTGGACTGCTCGGCGTTGTGGTTCTTGGTCAGGTGGATCTCATCGACCACGACGGAGGCCGGTTCGAGCCGGATCAGCGACCGGTTGTAGCCCTTCGCCCGGTCTTTCTTGACCTTGGCCACGGTGGCGGCGTCCCGCACGAGGGTGCCGTAGGTGGTGACGTAGACGTCCGCGTGACCGGCCAGGCCGTGGCGGCGGTCTCCGTGCCAGCGCACCGCCCGCCACCGAGGAGCGAGGAGCTCGAACTCAGCGACCCAGTTGGACAGCACGGACAGCGGGGCGATGACCAGGATGGGCAACACCTGGTGGCCGGCCGCCGCGCGCTCCAGGAGACCCAGCACCGTGGACATCGTTTTCCCGGTGCCGGGATCGTGGTCCAGCAGGGCCCGGCCGTCCCTTCCGATCATGACGGCGTCCTCGATCTGGTACGACCGGGGCGCGCGTTCGCCGGAGTACCCGAGCAGCGGGGCGGGGCCGGCCATCCGCCGGTTGCCCTCGGCGCGCATCCACTCGATCAGCGCCGGCATGGGCCGCCACCGGCCGTAGAACACGTTCGAGAGCTGCAGCACGGTCGGCCAGGTCAGCGGGCACAACAGCGCCCCGGCCGGCTCCGAATCGACGTAGTGGGGGGTGGTCCAGCTGAGCTGCTGGGTGGCGAACTTGACCTCCGCCGCCCCTCCCTCGGGCAGCACGATCAGCTGCTTTCCATCGCCGTGACGCTCGGCGAAGATCAGCGCGCCGGTGTCGGACGCGCCTCGAATGTGGACGGGTGGTTGACCTTGGGGATAGGTCGTCCACCCGGGCGGGGGTGAAGACACGGGTGAGGCTCCCTCGGGGGTTCGAACATGCTAGCGGCGTGGTCCAGACCGGCCACGGGGCCGAGCCCCGATGGTGCGGACTCGGCCCCGTGTGAGTGATGTCAGCCCTGCGGCGTGGCGGTGAGCCTCCCCATCAGACCCTGCGCGTACGGGTCACTCGGGCCCTGCTGACCGGGCGGCGGCCCCTGCTGCGGGTAGCCCTGCGGCGGACCCTGGGGCTGCGGCTGCTGCGGTGCGTTCGGCCCTGGGCCGGCGTACCCCGGCGGAACCTGCGGGGCCTGCTGCTGCGGCGGCACACCCCACTGCGGCTGGCCCTGCTCCGGCTGCTGCGGCTGCCCCTGGGGCGGACCCTGCTGGGCGTACTGCGGCTGCCCCTGAGGCGGACCCTGCTGGGCGTACTGCGGCTGCCCCTGGGGCGGGCCCTGCTGCGGCTGGTACTGCGGCTGTGACATGTCCGCCTGCGCATAGGCCGGTGGGGCCTGCTGGGCGTACTGCGGCTGCACGGGTGGGGCCTGCTGGGCGTACGCGGGCTGCTGCGGCTGCTGGTACTGCTGGGCGTTGGCGTACTGCTGGTCGGGCCCGGCGGTGCCTCCCACCATCTGCGTGCCGCCGGTCTGCTGCGGCTGCTGCTGGACCGGTGGGGCCTGCTGCACGGGCGGCTGCTGCCCGGGCCGGTGGTAGCGCACCTCATAGATGCCGGCCGCGTTCAGCCCCGGAATCTGTCGCTCACCGGTCTTGCGCACCTCGATCATTGCGCCGTGCTCCGGGTACTCCCCGGTGGGCACCCCGGCCGCGGCCATGGCCCTGGACAGCTCGCCCCACAGCCCACCCGAGCAGTACAGCTGCGCCCGCCCATCGGTGAACTCCTCGGACGGCGCCACCGACAGCGGGATCTTGAGCACCAGCTTGCGCCGGCCGTCCTTGAGCACCGCCGGCTGGTTGCTGCGTGGCTGGGTCTGGCCCTCCACATCGGCGTCGGTGACCGGGCGGGCCACCTGACCGACCCGCCAGGTGCCCAGCTGATACCGCGACTCGGCCGAGAACGACCAGGCCTTGCCGTTGCTCCCGGTGGGCTGGTTGGCGAAGTCCGCCAGGGTGAACACCTCCGGCTCCGGCGCCTGCTGCGGCGGGCCGTACGGGTTGCCGTACTGACCGGGCGGCGGGCCGTACTGCTGGCCGTAGCCCGGCTGCGGGTAGCCCTGCTGGGCCGGCGGTGCGTAGGTCGGCTGCTGCGGCTGCTGATAGGGCTGTGCGGGCTGCTGGTACGGCTGCTGCGGCTGGGCCGGCGGGTAGCCCTGCTGCTGTGGGTAACCCTGCTGCGGGTAGCCCTGTTGTGGGTAGTTCATGATCACTCACTCTCAACTCGTTACTTCCAACTCAGCTCGGTGCCGAGTGGTCTATGGGGTGACCGGCTCAGCCGATCAGGTGCCGGTTGCCGATGGTGCCTGGACACCCGGTGCCGCCATCGTGGGCAGCTTGGGGCCGATACCAGGGGCAGAAATAGCAGTCGTTGTCATCGGGCAGGTGCGGCACATCCATCAGCCCGGCCCGGCCGGCGATGATCGCGTTCGCCCAGGTGCGGCGGTAGGCGGTGCGGTCGATGACTTCGGCGATCAGCTGGTCATCGGCCACCGAGTGCGGGTGGTCCCACAGGTACATGCCGTCCAGGGAGGCGGCGGTGGCCGGCATCGCGGCCAGGACCACGCGGTCCACCCGGTAGCCGAGGTTCCGGTAGCCCTGGGCGTAAAGGATCATCTGGATCTGGTAGTGGATCGGCGGGCCGTGCGGGCTGCGCACCTTGGCCATCGACGTCTCGCCGAGGAACTTCCAGTCGATCAAGGCGAACTGCCAGAAGTCGTACAGGTCGGCGGTGCCGGGGCCGTCCCCGTGGGCGGTCACGAACGGCGCCACCTTGCGCTCGGTCAGCCACCGGGTGGCACCCAGGCGTTCGTTCTCCGCATCGAAGGCGACCTGGGCCCAGCTGTGCAGCGCGGTGCCCCGGATGGACGGCCACGGGTCCGCCACGTGGTTGGTGACCGGCAGGTCCGCCATCTTCCCGGCCACCTGCCGGTCACAGCGGACACCCAGCTCGGACGGGCCCAGGGTGCGCTGCAGGGTGCGCGGCGCCACCGCGGCGTGGGCGTGGAACACCCGCCGCAACTCGGCCCCCTGACGCTGCGCCCACTCGGTGTTGCCGCCCAGTGGGGTGGGCGCGGAGCGGCGGAACGCGGCGATCTCGGCGGCCGGAATCACGGCGGGTGCGGTCACGACGATCAGCCCTTGTACCGCTCAAGGCGCCAGCTGGTGGACGGGGACGAGTAGTCCTGATAGACCTGCGGGTAGTCCTTGCGCAGCGCCTTGACGTTCATCCGGCGGCTCACCACGCCGAGCATGCGCAGCGGGATCGACAGCAGTGCCGAGTCCAGGATGACGTTGGTCTTGCCCGGGGCGGCCACCGCCAGCTCGGACTTGATCGCCTTCACGATGTCGTCCAGCTCGGCGCCCTGCTCATCGGTGACGGTCTTGAGCCGCTCGTAACGGTCCACCAGGGACTCCAGGCGGCTGCCCGGCTCGGGGCGCACGGTGACCGGCAGCGCGTTGATCTCCTCGGCGGTCAGCGGCGGTGGCGGGGGCAGGTAGTCGGTCATAGTGAGACTCCCATTCGGATGCGGGCGTAGCGGGCGGCGGCCAGCATCACGGCCGCGTCTTGTTCGAGGTTGCGGGGCGCCAGGTCGGTGTGCGACGGCATGCCGGGGGAGTAGACCGCGTCATCCAGGGCGTAGATCATTTCCCCGGTGGACAGCCGCCAGTACGCGGCGCCGTCCGTGGTCCGCCCTTCCGGCATCGGCAGCTCGATACGGATGATCTCCATGGTGCTCTCCCTGGTCGGGGCGGTCTCTGTCTAGCAGGGGCCGCTGACAGTTCTCACGACTGGTCAACGACTCCGGCGGCTACTCGGGTGCGGGGCCGGGTTCCACGATGCGGCGTTGGCGGACCTCGCGGGAGGCGGCGGCCAGCTGGGCGTAGGTCCACTCCGCCGGTTCGATCCACTCGGCCAGGGGGGCGATGGCGTAGGCGCTGGACTCGTCGACCCCGGGGTTGATCACTCGCAGCAGGAAGCGGCGGCCGCCGAGCTCGGGGTCTCCTGAGCAGCCGGTGATCTCGATGTAGATCGGGCCGTACCGGAACTTGTCCCCGATGCGGGGGTCGGTGCGGGTGTCACGGGCGTGCGTCACGTGCTCTCTCCCTTGCGGCGGCGCTGGGCCCTGGACGCGAGGATGGTGCCGTCTTCGGCGGCGACGTGGTGGGCGTCCAGGTGGCCCGGGTCGCGGTTGCACGCCCAGCTCAGCTTCAGCCCGCCCCGCTCGGTCCACTGAAACCCGCAGTGCGGCAGCTCGGGGTCACGGCCCACGGCCGGCTCGCCGACGCGGGTCATCAGGGCGTCCACCTCGGCGATCGCCCAGGCCCGGACCTCGGCGGGGCTCATCAGCCGCTCCGGCGGATCCTGCCATGGCGAATCGCCCTGGTCACCGCTTACAGTGGGTGACATACGCGGACACCATCCTTTGGTCGGGGCGGTCAAGCGTTGCCATGGACAGCCGCCAGGTACCTCACACCGGGCGGCTGTCTTGCTGTCTGTGCTCGGTCATGCTCACCCAGTAAAGCACCTGGCGCAACATTGAGGCTACCCCAACCTTGCGAGGCGTGTTTTACTGGGGAGGCCATGACAGACACCGAGACAGTCACCACCGCCGAAGTCATGATCATGATCGGGCGGAGCAACCTGGGCAGCACCCGGGGCTGGCTGCACACTTACGGCCTCGTGCCCCTGCCGTGGCGGACACCCGACGGGCAGAACGTCTACAACCGGGCAGCCGTGCAGGCCGCCATCGACTCGATGCCCCGAGGCCCGTACCGCAACCGCCCGCCCCGACCACCGAGGAGAGCCCGCAATGGGAACCCGACCACCGCCTGACCATCGCGTCCAGGCCAACCCCTTCCTGGCTGAGCTGATCGCCGCCGGCTGCAACCGCTACGCCGAGCTGCTCATCGAAGCGGCCGAGGCGGCGGCCAAGGCCCCGGCGCCGTACGACCGCGAGCTAGCGATCCAGGACCAGCCGGTGGCGCCGCCGTCCGCGATGGACCTGGACTCCACCCGGCGACTGGCCGACGTGTTCCGCCAGCACGCCACCGAGCTGCTGGCCCCGCACAACGCCCGACTCGGCACGGAATAGTCATGGCCCAGCGGCACGAGACCGTAGTCCCCATCACCACCAAGATGATGGGGCGGTTGTTCCTGCTCTCGGCCACCGCCACCGGCGGCTCCGGGCTGGCCCTGGTCTTCGAGGCCGTGCTGGGCCTGCAACAGGTGCAGATCCGCTACATGGTGGCCACCGTGATCTCGCTCGGGCTCAGTGCCTGGACCACCTCGTGGGCGCACCAGCGGCTGCTCGACATGCAGTACCGGGCCGACGCCGCGCGCCGCGAGGAGTCTGGGCAGTCCACCCCGACCGAGTGGCAGGTCAAGCCCACCGGCCGAGGCGGCGGCGAGGCCGGGTCCGGACAGTTCGGCGGGCCCCGCCGCGAGCCCCCGCAGTAGTCGAGCTAATACCGCCCCGACCATTCCAGGAATAGGTGAGGAAATCATGGCTGTCTGCCCTACCGGACGGCACCCGAATTCGCATCACGGCCGGTGCACCTGCGGCCGCGCAAAGGGCGGTGGCGGTGCTCAGTTCCGGTCCAGCGACGCCCGGTACCGCCGCGCCACCGGGGCACCCCGGCGCAACTCGGCCGGCTTCTCGTCCACCTCGGCGCGCAACGCGGCGGCCAACGGCGGCGGCTGCCTGATCATGTCTGTGCTGCTCAGCCTGGGTGCGGTGCTGCTGAGCCGCCTGGTGCGCAGGTAGGTGCCGGGGCACCGGAGCCGATGGGCGAGCACTCGGGGCCGTACCCAACCCAGCACCCCAACAAGACCGAAGAGCAAATGGACGTTGAGGCGGCGATGTGCTTCGCCCTGGCCCGACGCAACTGGACCACTCGGGACATAGGCCGAAAAATGGGCCTGGACGCCATGACGGTATGCCGCCGCCTCGATAGATTGATCTTGTTACAAAGTCAACCAGGAAGATCCGTTATGCGCCTACTGGAGTCCGCCCGAGTCGACGATCTGGCCCGCGCCCTGGACCAGGTTCTGTACGGCCAGGGCGCCCCCGATGACGTCGACGACTTCACCGAGCGGGCCGTCCAGGCACACCTCACCCCGCAAGACGTGGCGTCCCTGGTCCGCACCGGACTGGCCGCGAGCGCGCGCCGGGCCGCCCTGTTCGGCCTGGACCACCGCCCCGAGGAACCCGACGACGACGGTTACACCGAGCCCGATGCCGAGCCGCAGCCCTGGCAGCTGGCCGCCACCGAGCACCGCAACGAGCAGGCCGACCGGATCAAGAGAGGTGAGTTCGATGACTGACGAACGGCCGGACCCCGAGGAGACCGAGGAGACCAACGCGTTCGAGGACGCCATGGAGGGCTACGACTGGGGCCACGGCGATGACTGATGGCGTCTGGGCGCGTGAGGTGGCCAAGCTGCGCGCCGGGCTGTCCCCGGGCATGCGGCTGATGCTGCTGGAGCTGGACGAGAATCCCGCCGCCGGCCACGCCTTGCACACCCGCACGAGGCACGCCCTGGCTCGCCGGGGACTGGTGGCCGACCTCGGCCGCGGCCTGGGCTGGCCCCCCACCCCGCTCGGCGCCGAGGTGGTGGCGCTGCTCAAGGCGGAGATCGAGACGGAACAAGGGCGGCAGGAGACGTACGGGCCCAGGCCGGTGTTCGACCCGCCGCCTCACCCCGGCCCGGTGGAGGTCAACTCATCGTTCGATGCCGGCCGGGTGGTGCTGCGCAACGATCACAACGCGCCGCCGGCCCAGCTGTCCGAGGCTCAGGTCATGCTGGCCGCGCAGGTAGCCCAGTGCCTCGGCGAGGCGGTGGCATCGGCGATCCGGCGTGCGAGCTCGGCGGCCGAGGCACTGGCCGAAGCGCTGATCGAGGCCGGTTGGACACCCCCGCCGACCGAGCAGGAGAAGGGGGAGGGCGGGTGACGCTACCCAAGAACGTGCGGTGCGCGGCGGACGAGTGCGGGCACGCGAGTCACCGCCACGACGCGGCGGGCCGCTGCACAGTGCTGATCGAGGACATCCTGCACGTGTTGCAGCCGGCGTTGTGCTCGTGCCCTGGGTTGGCGCTGCCGGACACCGACTCGAACGTGCCCCTGGCCCGGCACGCCTCGGTCACCGAGCGGCCCAGGATGTACGCCGCCGAGTGGGCCCGGTTGGCCTGCGCGTCGGGGCTGCCCCGCAACGCCACTCCGGAGACCATCACCGAGTGGGCCGAGGCGATGCTGTTCGAGCACCTGGACCGGTGCGCGGCCCGCGACGCCGAGGAGCTGGACGACAGCCTCGGCCCAGACGGGGTGATTGATCATGGCCCGCACGCTCAAGCATGAGTTCAGCGTCCGGCCGATGACGTGGGAGGAACGAGGCATGGCGCACCTGAGTGAGGACGAGAAGGCGAAGCTGCGCGCGGCGCTGGCCGAAAGCCGGCCGCTGACCGGGGTGGAGGAGCTGAACGACGCGGCCCGGGATCGGTTGCAAGCCGCCGCGCATGCGCACGAGACGAGTTGGGATCCGATCCGGGACGCGATGCGCCGTCACCCCTCGGCTGGCCTGGCCCACCCACCGCCTACCTACTCCCGGCCGGGCCGCCAGGTGACCGCCACGGTGCGCGAGACGCTGAAGGCGACCGTGCCGGAGATGGCCGTCCACCAGCACCACCCCCGCTCGCCGGAGAAGTCAGCGGCGCTGAACGTGGCCTACCTGGAGGCGGCGGCGGCCGGTATCCACGTGCACGAGTACGGCCCGGGTGGGCTGGCCCGCGCGGACAACTGCCCGCCGGGATGCACCTCGTGACCGGCTACGTGCTCCCGGGTGAGCCCACCGGCATCCGCCAGTACATCGAGCCGGGCCACATGCGGGAGGATCTGCTCATCCCGTCGGCGCCCGGTGAGCATGTGTGGCTGGCGCTGGCTCAGTTCCGGGTGGAGGCGGCCACGCTGCGGGCCGAGAAGCCGGGTGCGGGGGCGCCGCTGAACCTGGACCGGGAGAACCTGGTGGGCGTCGTGATCGGCTGCTACGTGTGCGAACAGCCCTACTCGAACCGGCTCGGCTACCGGCGCTGCCCTGGCGAGCCCGGCCCGGACGTACCGGAGGTGCGGTGATGACCGAGCCGCAGCCCCCCACCGAGTGGCGCACCGCGCTGTACGCCGCCCTGGACGCCCACCTGGAGCACTCCCACGGTTGGTACGACGTCGATCCGGCGCACCCGGCCGGCGGTTGGGTCAGGTCCGGTGCCGACACGTTGGCCTGGGCGCTGTGGCGGGCCGGCTGGCGTCCCCCGGTGATCGCTGTCGACCTCACTGGGTTCGGGGATGAGACGCCGATCGTGGCGGTCGGGCCGAACGCGGAGTTCCGGTGTGACCAGTCCCCGCACCCCGAACAGGTCCCGTGCCCGCGCTGCCGGCCGTGGCCGCATGCCGGGAACTCGCAGCGCGACCACTACCGGGGTGACGGGTGAGCCGCCGGCCTGGCATCGCCGTCGCCACGGTGGCCGCCGCCGAGCTCACCGAGCAGGCGTGCCCGCGTTGCGCTCGGGTGTTGCGCCGGTTGCCCTCGGGTTCCCTGGTCTGCCCGGACCAGGTGCACTGCCTCTACACCGACAGCGAGAGGGGCAACCATGCCGCCGAACCAGCCCGTTGACCCACCGCCGAACAACCCGTTCGAGGGGCTGCGGCGCACCACGAACTGGACGCACGCCGACCGGGGCGATGATGTGCGCCGGCGTTGGCCGGGGGATTGGTTCACCGAGCGCGCCGCGCTGACCGGGTGGGGCATCGCCGCCGTGGTGATCGTGCTGGTGGTGTTGGCGACCTGGTGGGCGGCCCGGCCTGGGTTCCCCGCCGAGCCCCCGGTGACGTCGTGGTGTGACAACACCTGGCACAACGTCATCTACCAGACCCAGCAAGGCGACATCGCGGTCGGTGGCCGGTGCTGAAGTGGCGCGCCGGGGACCCGGCTAAGAAGGAATCCGCGTTCGACGTGTTCGAGCTGACCGAGGGGCGGTGGCAATGGATCGGCACCATGCGCACCGCCGAGCACGCCCGCCGGGCCGCCGACGCAGTCAACCACGGTTACATGCTGACCATCGGCCGAGAGCCGCCGCTACGGCAGGCCGAGCAGTGGAGCAACTGCCCGTGCGGCTCGGGGCCGGAGCGCTGCCCTAGACCGGACGGACGGCTGCTGTGCGATGGCCCGGTCCAGGAGGCGGCGGCGCACACCCCAGCCATCGACGAAGTCAACCCGATGCTGGGCGCGGTGCGGAGCATGTTCCACGGCCCGACCGACGCCCGCGACATGCTCCGCCCGGAGGCCCCCGATGCTTAACCCCACCCTGCACGTCCAAGCCATCGACGCCCGCGACAGCGCCACCCGGGTTCGGGACCGGCTGCTAGCGGCGCTGCCCGATGGTCAGGCACTCGCCGACGCCCCGGTGGCCGAGGTCATTCAGCTGGCGCAGACCGTGCAGGGCCTGGCCCAGGTGCTGGCCGAGCTGGTGGAGCGCACCGAGGAGCACGCCCGCTACCACGGTGCGCATCGCCCCGACGGAGGGCGGACGCTGTGAGCTTCCCGCCGAAGCCCAGCCCGCCGAAGTGGCTGATCGAGCGACTCAAGGACGTGCCACCAGTGGAGGGCCGGCCGGCCGTGGTGTGGATCGTTCAGCCGTACGTGGCCGGCGACCACTCACCCCCGGTGCTCGGTGCCGTCACCGTGCCGGACCTGATCCGCTGGCTGACCGACGAACAGCGCACCGACCCCACCACGCTGGATGAGCAGATGCGCCGCCGGGGCGCCACCGGCTACGTCAGGACCGAGCGCCCGGACGGCACGGTCGACGTGCAGTGGGAGTTCACCCGCGAGGAGCCGCCGGCCTGGATGGAGCGACCATGACCGAGGACCGCCGACCCGGGCGCCGGGTGTTCGACCCCGAGCTCATCACCAACGCCACCGCTGACCTGCACGCCGCGCTGGACGCCGCCGGGTACGCCGATCAGGTGGAGGGCTGGGTGGACGGGCAGTCCCGGGGGATCGCGGAGCGCCTGGTGCGGGCGGGGTGGATCAACCCGGGCAGCTACCAGGACGAGCTGCTGCGGCTGCGCGATCAGGTGGACCGGGCCCGCGACATCCGCAACCGGGCGGTGAACTCTTCTCGGATCCTGGACGAGTTCGCGGCGGCGGCGGCGAACACCCCTTGGCCGGACGCGGGGGGCAACGCGGAGTGGGCTGTGCTGGCCCAGCGCGCTCGGGAGGCACGGGCCGGCGCCGCGAACGCCCTCAACCCGCCGATCTCCTCGGGGCCGATGACCCTGGACGTGACCGCCCGCCCCTCGGACCGACGCTGTGAGTCGACGATCAACGGGGAACAGTGCCTGCTGAACGAGCACCCCTCGGACGTGGACCACCAGACGGCCAGCCGCCGGGCCGCCGCCACCGCGCTGGATCACCTGGCCGGGCACGGGGACGGCGGCCCCGGTGCCTAGCTCGGGCTGGGTACTGGACCTGCGCGCCACCGAGGGGTGGCCGGGCCGGCGCTGCACGGTGTGCGGGCTGTTCGCCGACCGGGCCGTCCCCACCCGGCACCCCGACCTGACCTTGTTCGTGCACCTCGGCGACTGGCTGGTGCACCAAGGCCCCACCGCGCCGATGCCGGGCGGCGTGCAGTCGCTGTGCCCGGAGTGCTGCGGCGGACATCGGCACCGCAACATCGGCGTGTTGATCCGGGGGCAGGGGATCCGGGGGCGGGCCGGCACCCTGGACGCACCGCAGCCGTGCCGGCGCTGTCACGGCACCGGGCGGCTACCCGGAATCGTGGTGCCGGTGTGACGCCCATCGCGTGGTTCCTGGTCATCCTCGGCGCCCTG
>Ga0307513_10003098_pt1 | contig 22683 bp, 28 predicted proteins | sample 15_EM_MG_FD_202174 | JGI IMG/M metagenome (GOLD analysis project Ga0307513, IMG submission 202174) | Populus trichocarpa ectomycorrhiza microbial communities from riparian zone in the Pacific Northwest, United States - 15_EM | ecosystem: Host-associated > Plants > Roots > Unclassified | place... | reverse complement strand
CTACCCGCTCATATGTAGAACCCTATTAGTAATCCAAATGAGCCCCGGCACCCACGGCAATATGGTTTTTTTTGGCTGGTGGGGTTTTGCCCATATGGATGTATGAAGTGACTTGGGCATAACCCTAGTATTGATACATGAGAGTGGTATATACAGGTGATAGCAATCCCCGACGCTTGTCCAAAGTGCAACTACGGGATGAAAGCAATTGTGGGGTAAACATCCGTCACAAGGGTAAGATACGTCGTCTCAGGGCTGGGAGAGTCGCAGGACTCTGGGAAAGTCGATTGAACCAGACGGGAAGGCCATAGCATCAGTAGTTTCACAATTTACTTTTTTTGGCTTGTGCAAGCAAAAAAAAAAAAACGACAAAGTCACAAGTTGAACACTTGGCGTCTAATTTCCAAAAGCGACCCTGTTTGCTACCTGTTCCATCAGTCTAACTTTTTTTGGGAGCCGAAAAAGCAGAAAAGCGAATAAGTAAATTGTGAACTTGCTGATGCTACTTGAAACTATGCTTAATGAGGGCAAGTTACTCTGCATTAATTATCTTGACGCTAACACGGGTACCTCGTTCCCTCAAATTTTGGAGAGCAAGGGGCCAAGTTCGCCATGGAGGAATAACAAATTCAAACCTCCTGGAATGGGATAATACAGCTGGTTGCAAGACAATGGCGATCCTTGCTTTATTTTTTTCGGAGCTTTGGAGTTCGTTCGAGATCGAACTCACGCCTCGTGCATGCAGCACCCTTGATTTTTGTCTAGCACCGATGTATATAAACTGGCCTATTTCAATGGCAATCCTCATTCCGCACCTTCGCAGATTCTTTGCCTCCAACTCAATTGTCTAAATTGCCAACCCTCACCGCAGTGTACATGCGTTTCAACACTTTCATCGCCTTCGTCACGGTTGCACTCGCTGCGACTCAAGGTATGGGAATTCCCCTCCAATGTGAAATATATTTTTGAATCTGAATCCATGGTTCCAGCCAAGGGTTAATGTAGTGACAATGATACAACAGTCAGGTGTGAATCGGGTAACAGGAACTCCGAATGGAAAAACACACAACTCTGTATGCAGGAATTAGGAAATAACGCGGATTGTTATTGCGTCGAGTATTTCGTCTATTACACTATTGCAAACGACAATTATCAAGCCTCCAAAGCATGTTGCGCAGAAAGGTCTGGCACTGATGTCACATCTTCTTGTGGAGGCTGATGGTTTATTGGTACAGGAGGAGCTTAGGTGTGGGGGGGTTTTTACTTACATGATGTACCTTCATTTTACGAGATTGCGTTGAACATGTTGGGACTTGGGGAGTAGTCGGAATGCCATGTTGCTTAGCGTTTTAAATTTTCTATGGCATATGTAAGTTCATTGTGTCCCGGACGTTTGGTAGTAGGAATGTGAGAAACTTGTAATAGATTAATGTATGCACTTTCAATGTGCTAGAAAGCGACAAATAGTTCTTGAATAATTCTATCGTCTGAATCTATGTTATTTGATTGCTGCACTTGGGTGCGTTAACAGATTCGTCGGGAAGCTTGTTCCTCTGCTGGCCTTGAATCGAGAGGGTAATGCCGCCTTTATCCTCACCCTTGGGATAATGTGGGATCCTGACATCACCGCTCACCCACTTTCTCTTCACCCGTGTTCATCACCTAAAAGCAGCGGGATGGTGGGCATTTCCCTCGAAACAATGGCGATCCCTCAATTCCTCTTCCATTCCAACCATAAGTCCGCTCGAATTCCAGGGAAAGGCACTACCATAGTAACCCCACCGCGAACAGAGTGGCGCAAACCAACGTGTAAGTCCAACGACAATAACGGTCGTCTCAATACAAAAAAATGACAATCCAAGTTCAACTACAAGTACCTTACTATCGTATTGGAATGCACAGTCACCGATTGGGTTGGGCGTAACGAGTTCGAATATGCTATGTCCTTCCGACGAGCTCGGTTTCTGCTCGGCTTGGATTTCCTCTTCCCAGTCCGAACGAGATGACAGTGCCTAGCCTGAACGCCAGCGATGCAGGATCAGGGCATATACAGACTATCCATTCCAGAAGGCTCCCACTGCCGTTCTGTTGAGCAACATCCACCAGCAATGAGAGCGGCGCGGAGGGCACAGACGATGCCATAGACATCACGAGCTGTAGAGAGGATATGCGGAGGCTGTGGGCAGATGGGGTGATCGGAGTCATTCTGACGCACAGGCAGATATGGTGTGAAGACTCTGAATCGGATGCTCACCTTTCTCTCATGACACACCGCACCCGCATCGACCGACCAGGTCCTGAATGAGCTGCTCTCCGTTACCCGGAGAGCCAGTGTAATTCGGGAAAGAAAGTGTGTCCATAAACTTTGAAACGAGGGTTGAATGCATACATCCTTCAAGGGCCAGCGCCGTCGTGGTGGCAGAGAACGCTGTGGTTGACGCAGCGTGAGGACCACCATGAGGTACGAGAATGCATGGAGGCTTTGTTCCATCGTTTATTATACCAAATGCCTGGACGAGTATTGAAGTACGGATGTCCCTTAATGCCTTTACAGCTGGTACAATCCGTCGTGACATTGAGGAGGGGAAAACGAAAAGGGCATACCAGATCCAAAAAGTTGTCAATGAGGTTTCTCAAGTAAAGTCCAGGTAACTTTTCCATCAGAAGTGAATTTCCCGAGCATGATCTCGTATGGCATGGAAGGGGAACTCTTACTGCAAATAACGGAGTCTGATCTGTTTGTCGTGAGGACGCTCCAGCTGTATAAATCGTCGCCGGCAGGCGCGAGGTTCTTGATAGATCCATCGATCGGAAAGATCCGAAGAGCGGTGGTTCTCGAGCCCCACTGAGTGCAATAAGATATACGCTTGAGACGATCCCAGGACCTAATTCCGAATCCAAGCAAACTTGGGGAGGGGATACGGAAGTCACCAGAAAGATATCTACCAACCGAAGGAACTAGCGTACATACCACGGACAGGAGAAGGATAGAAGGTAGGTCATCGCGAGGGGATTAAGATACTAGATAATGTTGTAAGTATCAATTCAATTCAATAATAAAGCAATGGAATTGCCTTCGGAAACATCGACTACGGGATGGGACTTTCCTATATAATTATGTGCGTAGATTACTCGCTTCAATGAGAAATCAATGAAAAAATACTTTCGAAAGCCATACAAGGCTTGAGCGTCTAGGAGTGATCGCGGGAAAGTGATACATCGTGCAGAGCAGGGAGAGGCATCCGGAATTGATGTCGAAAACATCGGAAGGTTGGCAAGGGTGACAGCAATCCCCGACGTGTGTCCAAACTGCAACTAAGAGATGAAAGAAATAGAGGGGTAAGGGGTAACACCCGTCGTAAGGGTACAGTACGTCTCAGAGCCGGGAGAGTCGCAGGACTCTGGGGAAAGTCGATTGAACCGGGGGGCGATGACGGGAAAGCCGTAGGATTGGAGAGCATGTCCGCATGTAAATCGGTGTCGGCAGATCCCCGGAAGTTGATATGTGATATCAGAGACTGGGTGTAGAGCTGTAAACGCGGTTGGGAAATACCCTCAGAAGGCGAGAGCGATAGCGGGAAGTTGATATATGGTGCTGGAATATGAGAGGTCCAGGACAACCTCGGGCCGCCCACACGTCATGTCAAGGTGTAAGAGGGTTGAGAAAAACCCGTGCATAGTGACGGCGATAGCAGGATGTCATATTTACTGTTGAAGAGAGAGAAGGGGTCCATACGTTGCATCGAGGTGTAAATGCGGCTTATTCGTATACGCTAGCCGCCTACTCGTTCCTCTCCCTAGAATCCATCGACAATTTTTTCTGGTTCTCGCACCCACCCACAGATACATGTGTCCGCAGTATTCCACGAGGTTGAGTGACCGACGGCGTTGGGAGCATTTTCGCCCAGGGATACAGGAGGGGGCGTTAAAGAGAGGCTATTGGGTGCTAGCAGGATGCAAGCTGTTTCCTTGTCGACCCATCCGCGCTACGAGGTTGACCAACCGATGGTGTTGGGAGTATTCACACCCAGTGCTACGAGGAGGACGCATTGAAGGGAGGCTATTGTTGGGTGTTAGAGGATGCAAGGAAAAGAGTGGTAAGCACCAACATACCACTTATCACACTCGTCTGTCATTCACATACATTCTCTCTCTAAAAGGTTCTAGGACCTCATACGACCCGCCGACGGACGATGCCTCCACCAACGCGCCCTCGCACCCGCACAACACGTACGTGCAGTATGTCGAACACCCAAGTTTGAGCTACTTTCCGATCGTGTTCGGAGTATTCGCGCAAGCTACAGGAGGAGTTATTAAAGGGAGGCTACCGAAGGTACTATCAGGATGGTGGGGCAATGAAAATAGTAGACACGACGTGACGAACTTACCAGCACATACACTAGACGGACAGTGATGCATTGATGGTCCAAACAGCGGGGTCTAGGGAGGCGATTTGACTATATTTGTACGGCAGCAATCGCTGGCGCACTTCCATGCCATCGTCGCTTGTCAGACGTGTGTAGACATTGCGTAGACCCCTTAGTATTGCAAGTAAATAGTGCAGATGATAGGAAACATCAAGTATATTCATAAAACATCACCGGGGTGGTCACTGGTGTGCAAGGGTCCGCCTTCGAGTTCCTGCTAGTAGTTACTACAGATAATGGGATAACTTATAAGGACATTTCTAAGGCTGGACTATACCATAACGCATAGGTCTGCAATAAGGCATAAGGCATACCCCTCGGCGGGCAAAAGGTATAGGTATACCTACTATATTAGACATAGTCCTGGTCATGTAATTACTTTGGCGTGGGGCCCATCACAGTGATGGTGAACAACCCAAAAAATGAACATTCAAGGGTCTTCACCTTGAAAACATTATTCCTAACTCCAAAACCCGTTATCGATTCCATCAGCGCATGTGAGAACATCGAAATCAACGGAGGAGATGATGTCAACGACGATGGTCCTGTTGAACCTCATCCAACTCGTTGTGAGGTCCTCAAGGCGGTATCAACAATAACTTAGATGACCCCTTTGCCCAACCTTTGCCCGGAAAATTGATGCTCCTTTGGATCAACTTTGGGTTCGTTCACTAAGCAGCTCCGCGGCCCGCCTTGAGGAGACCAGGCACATGAAAAATGCTGTTTTAAGTATTTTTTTTCAAGTAATCATGGATATTGTCATAGATATAATTGTTAAAGCTAGTTAACATCCATATTCGTAGCGTAATTTGGCAGGAATCTGCAGTTATATATTTTTCCGATTTTTTCTGATTTTTTTAAACCATTTCTCGATTCTATTTTTAGCGTATCTCTCGAAAGGCAAAACCCGTCCACGAGGGGTATGCCTTAAGAGGGGTTCGACGGTATTCGGTTCAATCACATACGTGCTGCTTATCGATTTCATGAGGCTGCCTTGCTGCCGTTAAACCCTTGCACACTCTTTGACCTCCTCCCCCTTAACCATTGGGTGCATTTCTGTCACATAATGAATATCCTGGGCAAAGTCATACCCGTTCGCCTCCTGAAGCGGTCTAATGGTGACCGTACACCGAAACACTCCATTGCCGCAGGCCTCTCCACCGTACTGACAATCGTGCCCGCCTCGATGAGTGAGGCCCCTGTTATAGTGAACAACCAGTCGGACCTTCCTAGCCATTTTCTGACGCCGACCCTCCAGGAGGATTCTGTCATGCATAGAGCCACCAATGTCATCAGAGAAGGTCTTAACGTCATCTCCCCAATCGCAGGGGGGATTCCCGTCGCCGGCACTCCATTGAAGGCGTCCATCGATGCCTTATTGGTTGTGTTGAATAGCATCAATGTAAGTCAGCGCATTCCTGAATATCCTCCATGTGTAATCGACCATGCTGGCAGACAAGGGCCCAAAATAGAGAAAGTGCTACCCACCTGACGCGACGCCTTTACCGTTTAAAGGCCGCCATCTCGGTAGTGCGACCTGCCACACCCTCCGCACAGGCTCAAATGGATGAATTGGCCCGGTATGTTTCGCCATCCGAAATGTGATCCAACACGTTTAATTTGGGCTGTACCTTCAGGAAGCTGGACGCGGTTGCGGGCCGCCTGAAGCAACTGCGTGTCAACAGCGCGCTTGGTAGTACAGACATTGCGCAAGCTATCCTTGATTGCCTCAGAGAAATCGACGAACAAGAGCAAGATTACACCGTGAGTCGATCATTTTACAGATATGGCTTGTGTTCCAGCGATCAACTTCACGTTCAGGTACTCTCCTTGATGCGAATGGAATACAGTGTGCAAGGAGTCCTCGACAATCAGGAACGGTTGATTATGGCCTTTCCTCAGACACCAGGACCTCGGTCTGTTGCACAGGAAATGGTCTTTGTAAGGGACGCGACAGGTCGTGAATATAAGCTATTGGTTGACCAATGCCAGTCCCGTAAGGTCAGTTGTGTTCATCAAACTTGAATTATTCATGTTACCCGGATTGTGACCCACTCGTCAGCAATTCATGGGTGTCCTGGAATGTTACTTTGGAGAGACAGACAGGGATGGAGTTTTGCGAGATTTTATAGTCCGAGGCGCATATGATCTTTATATCGAAGGTGAAATAGGAACTACCCAATTGGTCGGATGGTCTGGAGTCCGACCAGGGATGAGGATTGTCATGAGCGCCGTCTTTGAACAGTCACGCAATGGAGATGAATACAGATGTCCACGACCACAGTGCAAGGCGTGGAATTACAGCAAGGAGGCAAACAATGGTTGGATTGACTGGTAAATATTTGATTATATTCTTGTGTGATGTTGACATGCAACAAGTGGCAGTGTTCGTTGTCCCGGGCGGTTTCAAATTACCGATGCAGGCAGAAGGAGGAACGAAAGAAGCTCGATATTGGGTGAACATTCCATGGCTGGGGAGGCTGGTGATTATGGTTTGGACCTGATCCAGATTTTCCACCTCAGGCAAGAGGTACGTCGACTGAACATGCGATTTGCTCCACGAGCTTACACACTTGGGGCTGTTGCAACTGGCAGCCAGTGCGTGAATCCACCCCGAGCTATTGTTGCCAAACTGAACATCATTTATGGCGATTTCTACCCTCAGATTGTGCGCGAGTCCATCCTGTGAACTATTCCTGCCAAACTGACCATGCTGCGCGGCGATTTCTACTCTCAGGAAGTGCGTAAATCCATCCTGAGCTATTCATGCCAAACTGACCATCCCATGCGGCGATTTCTACTCTCAGCCTGTGCGTTAATCCATCCTCTGAGGTATTCTTTCCAAACTGACAATCCGGTGCGGCAATTTCTACTCTCAGCCGGTGCATTAATCTATCCTCTAAGATTTTCCTGCCAAACTGACCATCTCGCGCGGGGATTTCTTCTCTCAGTCCGTGCGTGAATCCATCCACTGAGCTATTCTTGCCAAACTGACCCTCTCAGAACGTGCGTTAATCCACCCTCTGAGCTATTCTTTCCAACTGAACATTCCGCGCGGCGATTTGTATTCTCAGTCCGTGCGTTAATCCATCCTCTGGGCTGTTCTTGCTAAACTGACCATCACTTGTCGCGATTCCTCCTCAGTTGGTCTGTAAAGTTATCCTGTGAGCCATTCTGGACAAACTGACCATCCCGCGCGGCAATTTCTTCTCTCAGGAAGTGCGTTAATCCATCCTCTAAACTATTCATGCTAAACTGACCATCCTGCGTGGCATTTTTTTCCCCCAGCCCGTGCGTTAATGTATCCTCTGAGCTATTGTTGTCAAACTGACTATCCGGCATGGCAATCCCTAATCTCAGATTGTGCGCGAGTCCATCCTGAGTTATTCTTGCCAAACTGACCACCACTTGTGGCGATTTCTACTCTCAGTTTGTCTGTAAAGTTATCCTCTGAGCTATTCTTGACGAACTGACCATCCTGCGCGGCAATTTCTTCTCTCAGGACGTGCATTAATCCATCCTCTAAACTATTTGTGCCAAACTGACCATCCCACGCGGCAATTTCTTCTCTCAGGAAGTGCGTTGATCCATCCTCTAAGACTTGCCTGCCAAACTGACCATCTCGCGCGGCGATTTCTTCACGCAGCCCGTGCGTTAATGCATCCTCTGAGCCATTCTTGCCAAACTGAGCATCTCGCATGGTGATTTGTGCTCTCAGTCCGTGCGTTAATCCATCCTCTGAGTTATTCTTGCCAACCTTGCCATCACTTGTGGCGATTCCTACCCTCAGTTGGTCTGTAGAGTTATCCCAATGTGAGCTAGTCTTGACAAACTGACCATCCCGCTCGGCAATTTCTTCTCGCAGGGAGTGGGTTAATCCATCCTCTGAGCTGTTCATACCAAATTGATCATCCTGCGTGGCAATTTCTTCTCATAGCCGGTGCGTTAATCCATCCTGAGCTATTCTTGCCAAACTGACCATCGCATGCGCTAATTTTTTCTCAGCCGGTGGGTTAATCCACCTTCTGAGTCATTCTTGCCAAACTGACCATCCTACATGGCGATTTTTTCTCTCAGCCCGTGCGTTAATCCATCCTCTGAGCTGTTCTCATGAAACTGACTGTCCTATATGGCAAATTCTCCACTTAGGATGTGCGTTAATACATCCTTTGAGCCAGTCTTGCAAAACTGACCATCCTGTGTGGTGATCTCTACTCTCAGCACATGCAAAAATTCCTCTCCGAGTCAACTATTCCCGCCCAACTGACCATCCCACGTGGGGATTTCTCCCCTCGGGACGTGCGCTAATTCATTCTCTAAGCTATTCTCGCGAAACTGACGGTCCTGTATGGAAATTTCTCCTCTTAGGATGTGCGTTAATCCATCGTTTGACCTAGTCTTGTAAAACTGACCATTGTGTGTGGCGATTTCTACTCAGACAGTTCGTGACTCCATGCTCTGCATTATTTTTGCGAAACCGACCCTTGTGTTTGGCGATTTCTACTTTTAGAGAGTACGTGAACCCATCCTCTGATCTATTCCTACCAAACTGACCCTCCCGCTTGTCAATTTCTACTCTCAGTCTGTGCGTTAATCCATCTTCTGAGGTATTCTTGCCAAACTGATCATCCCGCACGGCGATTTCTAGTCTCAGTTAGTGCGTTAATCTATCCTCTGAGCTACTGCCGCCAAACCGACCATCCTGTGTGGTGATTTCTTCTCTCAGCGTGTGCGTGAATCCACCCTCTGAGCTGTTCATGCCAAACTGATCATCCTGCGTGGCAATTTCTTCTCTCAGCCTGTGCGTTAATCCTTCCTCTCTGAGGTATTCTTGCCAAACTGACCTTCACTTGTGGCGATTTCTACTCTCAGTTCGTGAGTTAATCTACCTTCTGAGCTATTGTTGCCAAACTGAGCATCTGTGTGGTGACTTCTTCTCTCAGCCTGTGTGTTAATCTTTTGTCTGAGCTATTCTTGCCAAACTGACCATCCCATGTGGGGCTTTCTCCCCTCAGGGCGTGCGTCAATCCATCCTCTGAGCTATTCTTCCCAAACTGACCATCCTGTGTGGTGATTTCCTCTCTCAGCTGGTGCGTCAATCCATCTTGATCTATTCTTGCCAAACTGACCACGCTGCTTCAGGATTTCTTCTCTCAGTCGGTGTGTGGACCCATCCTCTGGGCTATTCTTGACAAACTGACTATCCTGGGTGGTGATCCCTGGTCTAAGGACATGCGAAAATCCAACCTATCAACTATTCCTGCCCAACTGACCATCCCACATGGGGATTTCTCCCCTCGGGACGTGTGTTAATCCATCCTCTGCGCTATTCTCACGAAACTGACCATCCTGTATGGAAATTTCTCCTCTTAGGATGTGCGTTAATCCATCCTTTGACCTAGTCTTGCAAAACTGACCATTGTGTGTGACAATCTCTACTCTCAGACGGTTCGTGACTCCATGCTCTGCAGTATTTTTGCGAAACTGACCCTTGTATTTGGCGATTTCTACTTTTAGAAAGTACGTGAACCCATCCTCTGATCTATTCCTGCCAAACTGACCCTCCCGCTTGTCAATTTCTACTCTCAGTTTGTGCGTGAATACATCTTCTGGGATATTCTCGCCAACCTGACCATCCTGCACGGCGATTTCTAGTCTCAGCTCGTGCGTTAATCTATCCTCTGAGCTATTGTTGCCAAACTGAGCATGCTGTGTGGTGATTTCTTCTCTCAGCGTGTGCGTGAATCCACCCTCTGAGCTGTTCATGCCAAACTGATCATCCTGAGTGGCAATTTCTTCTCTCAGCCTGTGCGTTAATCTTCCTCTGAGCTATTCTTGCCAAACTGACCACCACTTGTGGCAATTTCTACTTTCAGTTCGTGTGTTAATCTATCCACTGAGCTATTGTTGCCAAACTGAGCATCTTGTGTGGTGACCTCTACTCTCAGCCCGTGCGTTAATCCTTCGTCTGAGCTATTCTTGCCAAACTGACCATCCCGTGTGGCGGTTTCTTCTCTCAGGGCGTGTGTTAATCTATCCTCTGAGCTATTCTTGCCAAACTGACCATCCTGTGTGGTGATTTCTTCTATCAGATTGTGTGTCAATCCATCCTGATCTATTCTTGCCAAACTGACCATCCCGCATGACGATTTCTAATCTCAGCTCGTGCGTGGATCCATCCTCTGAGCTATTCTTGCAAAACTGACCATCCTGTGTGGTGATCTCTACTCTCAGCACATGCAAAAATCCATCCTCTCCGAGTCAACTATTCCCGCCCAACTGACCATCCCACGTAGGGATTCCTCCCCTCGGGACGTGCGTTAACCCATCCTCTGAGATATTCTCACGAAACTGACCGTCCTGTATGGCAATTTCCCCTCTTAGGATGTGCGTTAATCCATCCTTCGACCTAGTCATGTAAAACTGACCATTGTGTGTATGGCGATTTCTACTTTTAGAGAGTACGTGAACCCATCCTCTGATCTATTCTCGCCAAACTGACCCTGCCGCTTGTCAATTTCTACTCTCAGTCTGTGCGTTAATCATCCTCTGAGCTATCCTCGTCAAACTGACCCTCCCCTGTGGGTATTTCTCCCCTCAGGAGGTGCGTTAATCCATCCCCTGAACTATTTTTGCCAAACTTACCATCCCACATGGCCATTTCTACTCTCAGGTTGTGCGTAAATCCATCATTTGATCTATTCTCACAACACTGACCATCCTGCATGGTGATTTCTACTCTCAGAACGTGCGTTAATCCATCCTCTGATCTATTCTTACCACACTAACCATCCTGCGTGGTGATCTCTACTCTCAGTCTGTGCGTGAACCCATCCTTTGCACTATTCTTCCCGAAGTGACCAGCCTGCTTGGTCATTTCTACTCTCAGGACGTGCGTTAATCCATCCTCTGAGCTATTCCTTCCAAACTCATCATCACCCACGGTTACTTTTTCTCTCAGCCTGTGTGTTAATGTTAATCTACCCTCTGAGCTATTCATTCCGAACTGACCATCGTGCGTGGCGATTTCTACTCTCAGATCGTGCGTGAACCCATCCTCTGAGGTATTCTTGCCAAGCTGACCATCCTGCGTGTCTATTTCTACTCTCAGGATGTGCGTTAATCCATCCTGAGCTATTCTTTCCAAAATAACCATCCCGCGTGGCGATTTCTACTCTCAGTTCGTGGGTGAATCCATCCTCGCTATCCTCGCCAAACTGACCATCTCTTGCGGCGATTTCTACTCTCAGATCGTGCGTGAATTCATCCTCTGAGCTATTCTCGCCAAACTGACCATCTCTTGTGGCGATTTCTATTCTCAGAGAGTGCGTCAAATCTATCCTGAGCTATCCTCGTCAAACTGACCATCTCTTGTGGCGATTTCTACTCTCAGAGAGTGCGTGAATTCATTCTCGGAGCTATTCTTGCTAAACTGACCATCCCGTGTGCCAATTTCTACTCTCAGTCTGTGTGTGAATCCACCCTCTGGGCTATTCTTGCCAACCTGACCATCCTGCATGGCGATTTCTGCTCTCAGATCGTGCGTGAATCTATCCTCTGAGCTATCCTTGCGAAACTGACCATCCTTCGTGGCGATTTCTGCTCTCAGATCGTGCGTGAATTCATCCTCTGAGCTATCGTTATCAAGCTGACCATCTCTCGTGGTGATTTCTGCTCCCAGAGAGTGCGTCACTCTATCCCCTGAGCTATCCCCGCCAAACTGACCTTCTCATGTGACGATTCCTACTCTCAGAGAGTTCGTGAATCCATCCTCTGAGCTATCCTCGCCCAACTGACCATCTCTTGTGGCAATTTCTACTCTTAGCTCGTGCGTGGATCCATCCTCTGAACTATTCTTGCCAAACTAACCATCCCGCGTGGCGATTTCTACTCTCAGAACGTGCGCTAATCCATCTTCTGAGCTATCCTTGCCAAACTGACCATCCCGCATGGCAATTTCTACTCCCAGTCGGTGCGCGAATCCATCCTCTGAGATACTCTCGCCAAACTGACCACTGCGCCTGGTCATTTCTACTCTTAGAGAGTGCGTGAATTCTTTCTCTGAAGTGTTCATACAAAGCTGACATGTGAGCACTTGCATCTCAGATTGTGCGTCGAAGTTTGGAGCTGCCAATGTAACACTGATCATCGATCTCTATCATACTGCCCCGCCCCACTTACTTAGGGAAGCTTCGATGAAGACTCCACCTCGCCGCCGCTCTTGGTGGGAAGCATTGATGAACAGCCTGCGCTCGTTTCCCATTCCCCACTGGTCACGTATTTCACCCATCATTAGCCTCACCCAGCTTATCTTTTCACAACAGACATTCATGAATACCAGTGCACCTGCTCAGGGGCCAAGTTACCGTTCGCATTCAGGTGATTGATGAATTGACGCTCTTATCTTCCTGCGTCAGGTCAGATTCAGTCCCTCCTCTGATACAGTAACTTCAATGAATTCCTTTATTTTAGGTGCACACCATAAGGATGCAAATCAATTGGAACATTTATCAGCTAGAAGGGGAATGAAGATATCATTTGTTCATCTGTTTTTGGAGTACAGGCATTTTTACAGAGAAGCACCCTGGTTTGTTGGTCTTTGCAGTTTGTAATTCATATAAAGTTAGGCGGCAGAAGGTGGCTGTTGTCAGTTGAAAGAGGGCAACAAAAGTCAAACCTCCTCAAATGACAACTAAGTAATGTATATCGATTCTCGACAATAATGCGCAGAACCAAACATTTCCCGACGGTGACTAATGCGGATGGGGACGGTAAACCACATATCCATCTATGTAGTACAGGCGCTATTCTTGTAAACGTGGTCGTAGCCTGACTAACGCCGGGTAGGAGTGTGTGTTAAGAACATCACCTGCAATCAAACGGCGGACAGGGCCCAGGCATCCACCATGGTATGTACACCGCCAATACCGGTGTCGACAAGGATAAGTATGGTCAACATTAGGATATTGATCCGCTGTTCGATACTTATACGCAGTCAACGCGACCCGTTGAAGAGAGAAGAAGGTAAACAGGCTATGTTATGTGCACAAAAAAAAACCGAAAGCAGCTGGCGGCCGGAGACTGGGCGACGGTGGTGCCGACCTTAGAACTGACCAGAAAACATACATAACCGTGTGAATACCTACCTATTCAAAGGCCCAGGCCACCCGCAGATGAAGAAAACAACTTGCAGATGCGTTTAACGAGGCTTAACGTTTTCGTTCCTTTCCTTCCCCGTCCATTAGACTGACGAATCAACATGACCAACCAGCCCTCAGACCTCAAACCTCGACGGCGTCCCACCGATTGGTCTCGAATCTCCTCCCCCAGCGCGTAAGCCCATCTGGCTGGACCTGCCGAGGCTCTTACAATACAGGTTCCATCCAATGATGTAGATGCTCCATCAGATTTCCTTGCTTCAATATCGGCATGGGCTTTAACTTTGGGTCGTTGGTTACCAATGACACGCCCTCCTCGTCTCCGTCAATGTGGATGCTCCCAAAGGTGAGGTGGTGTTGCTGCGAGTGTGGGTGCACTGCACTGGAGTGTTGAAGAAAGGTGTGTTCGGGAGCTGCAGCTGGCAGGTCGTGACGATGCATGGTCCTGTTGACCAGCCTGAGTGTGTGTAAGAAATTCGTGCCTAACGTGAGGGAGAAGTCCTATACTGATGAGACGATGCGAGGTCAGATAAAATCGACGACGAAGAGAAGGAGGGGGACGAGAGTAGAGACGACTTGTTTTTGAGGGCCATGGCTGCGCATGGCGACTTGAATACGAGTCTTCTCCATTGTCGCTGCTCCTCATGGACCTGTTGTTTCAAAGTTCTGCTGCCAGGAGTGAAGTCAGTGGACTGAAAGTTCGCGACGTATTATTCAGAATAATATCATTATGCATGATCTGAGTTTACAACTTCTTCCTTCCAGAAACCGTTGCCTCCTCCGCATTCGACACAATGTTTCAGCGCGATTCCATCAAGCCCCATCATCTTCTCAAAATCAACGTATCCCCAGAACAGTGCCAGAGTTTCTGACATGGTCATGTGCAGGATGAGGGATTTCGTACTCGATTCGAAGATAGTATAGGCCTGTCAAAAATTTTGTTGACTAGGAAAGGATGGGAAAAAAAAAATAACGTACGTGTGTGTCAGGACGCATGCTTGGTGGGAACTGGCCAAGAGCAAAATGCTTTCCGTCAAGAGAACCTTGGAGTTCGAGTGACCGTCTGGCTGGATTATCTACACAAGGCAAATAAAACGTAGGAAGGTGATACCCTTACCTCGGCAACCACCGAAAACTCTGAAATCCAACAGGTTTCCACAGCCAAACGCCAGACAATCCCACCTTTCAATAATGCAGCGCGTCCACATGGTGTATCAAGAAGCAAAGGCTCATGACGGCGGCTATAAGCATGACAATCATCAACGGTTGGCGCGGTATATGCGTAGATGGGATAGATGGAAGCGTACAGATGGTGTAGAACGCGATTCCTCGGTGTACCAGACTGTACGCAATTTTGTAATCAATTAAGGGTGGATTCATGTGCACGATGTACAACGCCACGGCGACTTTTCCACGGTGAACATCCAAGGACGCATAGCCCGTTCGCCAAAGTCGAATATGTAGAGTCCTTTGATAGGTCGGATGAGGAGTCGGAGCATAGGGCTTCTTTCCAAACCCGTAGGGTTTCGTTGGGATAGATCAGACATCGCAGGCGCCACTTCCGATTCCTTGAAGAGGATTAGGAATTCCAGGGCGAGTTGTGCGAGGGGCGAAGCAAAGAATTCTGATTCGTCGTGGTCGATGCCGACCGAGACTTGCATGCGCTTTTCGGAAGAGAAAGTCGGTCCACGATGCCCTCGAAATATTGAACGGATATTTTCTCAACCGAAGAATCGGCGAGCGCCAAGATTCGTAGACAGTGGGACTAACAGCGAGGGACTAACAGCGGCCATGACATGTTCGGTGCAGCTGGTGTTGAAGTCATCGTCTCCATTATAACAGCTGCCGATATCGAGTACCTGAAGACGATAGGCGACTGGAATTGTACTAGTAGTCCACCTGGCATGGCTGAGGCAGTGGGTGTCCTGAACGGTGAGGGTTCGGAGGGTTGGGATTCGCAAAAGTAATGAGAGTGATAACTGGCCCCTAGCAGAGGATCAATCGATCATCGGGGATATGTTCACCATTGGCGGCCAATTGTGGGCAAGGGTAAACGCCCTCAAGCTCCAGAGCACGAACGCATGAACGAGTGATACGGTCCAGCGAGAGTTGCAACGAGGGGATGTAAGTAGGTGTACCAAGTATGATGGGCAGCCACGTACCTGGCACCTCTTCCACGTCGCATTGCCCTCCTTCACCATCTCGTGCCTCAGGTCCATCCTCGGCATGTTGCAGACATTGCACCGCGCGTAGTCCAGAGGTTGTTGTTATCGTCAGCTGTGGTAAAAGTCGGGTGTGAGAACGTGGATGGTGGTGGGAATAAAGAAGTTGGGATCGCAGGCCTAACTTATATTTTAGCCGCCCTGCTGAGGGTACCCTCATACCCACCTCACGGGTACGGGTTTCGTGGGGGTACAGATTCTTGTCCCCGTATAATTTACTTGTACCCCCGCTTACCCGTGGCCCATACCCGTGTCGATCACTAATTATGAGTCGAATTACAAGTGGGCAGAGAGAGAGGAGGTCCGGAGGTGCTTGTGTCGTGTGATATCGAGGGGAGCAGTTAGTGAGCGAGTGAGCTTCGACGGAGTCGGGTCTATTGGTTGCCGGATTCACGTAATGTTTTAGGGTCTTCCGACGGAAGCCCAACAATTTTCGCTCCTTGCCTTTCCTCATCCGTAACTCCAACCTCCGACATTTGTTCGCCTGCATGAGACCTCAACCTGTTCACCCACTAATTCTGTAACTCCAAACGACAACAAGTACAGCGGATGAAAGCGAGGAGCCCCGAGGGCTGCGAGGCATGTATGCAGTCAACTGGGTCAAGACTCGGAGAAGGGGCGGTATTCAATTGGACATCAAAAATCTCGTTCATCTTGGAAGCCTTCAAAGCCATCCCAAGTTCAGGCAGGTGGAGACATTGCCTTTTCCATCTTGTGATCTCAATGCCTCCTGAGCAATCATAGATGGTGGCATAAGGACATCTCTCATGAAATTGAAGGTCATTTGACTAGGGTTTTTATTTCTTATAGAGTTATTTATCTTACTTTCAAGCTCAAGAAATGTATTGAGTGAACCATTAGCAGCACTGTGCCGCCGTTCATTTATTCAACATCCGGACAGCAAAATATAAAGTATCTTGTATCTATATTATACTTATATCATGGCGGGCACCTTAAAATGCGTGATTCTCCAGGCGAGCCCATGGGGAATCGGGATGACTTCGTTTTTGACGCGACGCGCCGAAATTGCATCACGTACCCTTGTGCGGGATTTTCCGCGGTACAAGTGCGCCGTATTTGTGCGTCCGAGTCGCACTTCCGGAATCACCCTGCACTCCGAATCCGAAAATGACGAAAAGAGTGACCATCGTGGGCGGTCATGGAAATGTGAGTACCTCCCAATATACCTGACGCAAGAAACGGTGGATTCCCCAAAACCAGGTATCCATGCGCCTCGCCAAACTCCTTTCGTCAACTCACGCAGTGACCTCCATCATCCGCGATTCATCCCAAGAGCAAGACATCAAAGACGTTTCTGCCACGCCGCTGGTTCTCTCTCTTGAGGATTCCCCTGCAGCTGATTTTAGCAACGCCTTCAAAGGGTATGACGTCGTATACTTTTCCGCAGGGGCAGGTGGAAAGGGTGGTGAGGAGAGGACTAAGAAAGTGGACTATGAAGGTGCTCTCAAGATATTCGATGCGATAGAGGGCGTCCAAGGCGAGAAACCTCTTCTGATTCTGGTGTCCGCGGTGGACGTCCGCAACCCGGATAAGATCCCCGCACACTATGTAAGGGAGACTCCTGGTTCTCTCCTTGAGACTCGCCGGTTTCTCAAAATGACAACTTACAGACAGAAGAAGATATCGCGATATCGAACAGGACGAGGAAGGCAATCCCCGTCTGCATGTACTGGAAATACGAGGCCGACAAGAACCTCGTGAAACGGACGGCTTTTGACTGGATCATCTTGCGCCCAGGGGGGTTGACCAACAGCCCTGGGACAGGAACAGCTTCTGTGGGCAGGACACATCTCGGGAAGACAATCTCGGTATATATTCTCGTCTACCACGCTCAATTTTGTCTCAATCTGACCCTCTATGTCAGCGAGACGATGTCGCAAAAGCCCTTACTCTCCTTGTCGACAGAAAGGATGCAGCTGGCCTGGCAATCGATGTTGCTGGAGGTGACACCCCCATCCAGGACGGTGTGGATGCCTTCATCAAGAAAGGCGAAACTGACTTCCTGGGTTGATTATACCAATAAGAACGGGATATCGAATACAGTACATGTAAATATTACCGCGACCACTATTTTCCTAGAGAGCGGTTGCAACAAGTAGAGAGTTCAGTACGAAAGAAAGGCTCACCCTCCGGGCTGGAGCATGGAAAATTAGTGCGGCTTAAAAATGCCTTCCTATCCAAAAGACGAATGTGCACATCACAACCCTCCATCTGAAATTTCAGAGTCTCGAGATTTTCCACACCTCGAGTCGTTACACAGATCCGGGGAAATTGTTGTACCGCACGACTTCTCGATCTTACCCCGTTTGTCTTCGTTCATACGTAAATATGGCTAATCGTCATCCTCCTCCTCTTCCCTCGCATGGAGACGCGCATCGACCAATTGTCTAAGTACCTCAGAGAACCCTCTTGGTTTTAGAAACTGAAAAGTTGGAGGCGTACGCCGCGAGCAATGTCGCCATTGCTCTTGGTTGTAATGATTTCTTTGCAGATATAAATTGGATACAATTACATCACGAGCGGATAAGCTCAGAGTGTCGTAAAAAGGAAGAGAAAATACGCCGTACTGGGACACTGCGTGAGCTCAAGGCGCGTCTTGACCTGAACAATTGAGCACTGTCCTGCATTTACGTTCTACAAGGATTTAGCTGTAAATTCTGGATGAAATCAAGATGAAATAATTTGACAGCTGGCTGGCAGAATGGAAGACTGTCGGACTTGCTAAGCCCTCGTTTACGTGCACAAATAAATCTCTCGTGCGCATGACTAGATTCAAATTGTTGTTCTCACCATGGATGGCTCAGGCTGCTCCATCACACATCGCACCCTATGGTCATAGGTCATGAAAATGACGAGAGTGAACAAGGGGCCAGTCCCACTGCGGAGTGCCAGTTCAGAGTCGTGAGATTCGAGGACCCGACAAGGACCCGATGACGAGAATCAGACTAGCTGATTTGGGTTAGCATATTTGTTAGTCTACTTCGCGATTACGGTCGTGAACGTTGGCAAAACCGTAGCGAATTTTCTGGTTCATTCTTGCTGTAATGAGTGCGCACGTAGTACGTACTTGGAGAACGAGGAATAGCTCCAACAAAAAAACAGACAACTATGTAAGGTAAATGAAGCCCAAGATTCCCCATCGTGTGGCAAACACCTGGATTACTATCCCATTCCATTAGAATCCAGGAGCTTTGAAACCTTTTTGATGAATTTGTCATTCCTGCACGACGAACTTCGACCCTTCCCTCCAAAATTTCAGGGAATGCGGGGATTTTCTCCTTCTATAAGAATATGCACTTGTTTTATTTCACGTTGAGGGTAGCGCCCAGCGGAAGCTTCCTGACCCCAATAAGGTGTATTTTCCAGAAGTCTGACTATTTTGGTGCAGAAGGACGGCAGACGCTGTCAAGCTGGGCATATCCACATGCGTTAGCTTCGAAATAATCAACGCGGAGTAATTGGGCGTAGTTTCAAGTACCATACAGGTATGGCATGGGAGTACACGCCATTGAAACATTCCCAGTGAAAACCGCATCTGGCGGGAGCGAATAAGGACGGAAATCGAATCGTTCGAAGTAGGTCGAACTACCTTTGATTTTTGCCTAGTACCGATGTATACGGTAGGTGGGATTGCCATGGTTGAATTCAAATTTTGAAACTGACATTGGCAGTTCAACGTTCAACGTTCACTTCCTTTCCCATAAACTCAAACCTCTACTACTTCTGGGTATGTTTCTGCTAGTGCATGCCGGAGGTCTTCACCATGCTATGAGGCCGGGTTTGACTCCGGTCAGAAAAATTCATGATAATCTGGGAGGGAATATAGATGTGGATTTAATCGCCTTTAGTTTTTCGCTCAGGCAAAAAGGGGTCAGGAAGCAGAAGCTCAACCAGCTGACCTTTTCACAACCTCGGTAGTCTCCGGTGGCCATCTGGAAGTTTCCGACATGAGCAGATAAAAGGCCTTCTCCGACGAAGAGGACCATCAGCTTTGCCCTGTTCTCATCATGCAACTACCTCTCTCTCTTCTGCTGATCTCGCTCTTGGCTGCGTCCCAAGCAAGCGCGCAATGCACCGGAGGGGGAGGCGTGTGTCCATTGTATGCAAATCGATGCTGCTCTCAGAGGTGTCAGCGTAACGAGAACAATCAGATAGTGAGTGTTTCATTCTGACGTTACCAGTCTGCTCAGCTTAACTCGCCATTTGTCATAGGTCTGCTCTCCATTGGCGCATGCGACGCTAGTGGACAGTCAGTGCATCAAAGCAGGAGAGCCTTGTCCAAATAATTGCTGCTCTCAGAGGTGTTTTTATAACATTAACCGTCGCGAAGTGGGTGTCTCATTCCGACATCGCCGGTCTGCCCAGCTTAATTCACCATTTCGTCAGAACGTTTGCGCTCCACTTCAGCTGCTGGATGAACAAGTGTCTCTTGAACTCGAATGATGGCCATTCTAGAACCGTGTATCTGCGACATGGGGGCCTCCAGCCAAACGACGTGCAACGGCTCCAAAACTTTATGCAAATCCCATGATGTACATATACTCTGAAAATTCATTGGTCTCGTCCACTCGAATGTAGTGAGGTTGGCTGATGATTCATACTTGCCACATTTTTGTCGCACAAACACTCGCTCGGTGAATCCTCCACGTTCTTGGGTTGCGTTTATACCTGAAGAGACCTGAACAGTTCAACAAGGATTTAGCTGTAAATTCTGGATGAAATAATTTGACAGCTGGCTGGCAGAATGGAAGATTATCTGCCTAGTACGCCGCAGCTCCATGTGCTAAGCCTTCGTTTACGTGCATGACCAGATTAAAATTGTTGTTCTCACCATGGATGGCTCAGGCTGCTGCTCACCTTCCTTCCATCACACCGCACCCTGACCATGGTTCATGAAAACGACGAGAGGGATCTACCGGTCAGTATGGAGAGGTTCAAAGCCGTGAGGATTTGGGTTGTCGAAGACTTGATGACCAGCATCAGACTATCTAATTTGGCTTAGAATATCTGTTAGTCTACTTTACGATTGCGGCCAATAACGTTGGCAAAACGATAGCGAATTTGTGGTTCATTCTTGCTGTAATGGGATCGTACGTACTTGGAGAACGAGGGTTCTACACTCCACTTGAAGCTCCGAAAAAGAAATAAAGCAAGATTCGCCATTGTGTTGCAAACAATCCCATTCCAGGAGGTTTGAATTTGTCAGTCCTCCAAGACGAACTTGGCCCCCTGCGCTCCAAAATTTCAGGGAATGCGGGCAGCGGCACACGTGTTAGCTTCAAAATAATCAATGCAGAGTAACTTGTGCTCATTAGGCATAGTTTCAAGTACCATACAAGTATGGCATGGGAGTGCACGCCATTGAAACGTGCCCAGTGAAAACTGCTTCTGACCGGAGCGAATAAAAATGATGGAAATCGGATGGTTGGAAATAGGTCGAACTCACGCCTTGAGGCTTGCGCACGCCGCACAATGATGTTTGCTTTTGATTTTTTGCCCGGTACCGATGTTATATAAACCGGCCTACTTCGATGGCAATTCTCATTCCGCGTCTTCGTAGATTCTTTGCGACGAAGTCAATTGTCTAAATTGCTAACCCTCACCGCAATGTACATGCGTTCCATCGCTTCCACTTTCGCTATCGTTGCACTCGCTGCGACTCAAGGTACGGGAATTCCCCCCCTCAACGTGAAATATATTTTAAATCTGAATCCACGGTTCCAGTCAAGGGTTGTAGCGACGATGATAAAACTATCAGATGTAATGAGGGTAACGGGCACACCGCCTGGGAAAACACAGAAACCTGCATGCAGAAATTTGGAAATAAGGATTGTTATTGTTGGGGGGCTGCTCGATATTTCGCTATTGTGAACGACAATTATCCAGACTTCGCATTGTGTTGCAAAGAAGTGTCTAGGTCTAGCGTCACGTACTACTGCGGCCCATGGTCGATTGATAAGGAGCTCAGGTTGGGGGGGAATCTTTACTTACATTGATTTTACGAGATTGCGAACATGTTGGGACTCTCGGAATGACATGTTCCCGAGCAACAAATAGTTCTTGAATAATTCTATCGTCTTATTTGATTGCTGCGCCTGGGCGTGTCAACATATTCGTTGGACATCTTGTTCCTCTGCTGGCCTTGAATCGAGAGCACAATGCCGCCCTTATCCTCAGCACCCTCACCTTTATTAGCTTCGCCCTGGGATAATGACATCACCGCTCACCCACTTCCTCTTCACCCGCGTTCATCACCTAACAGGCGTCGAGCTGGTGAGAGCCAGTGTAATTCGGGAAAGGAAAGTGTGGCTATAAACTTTGAAATATGGGTTGAACGCATATATCCTTCAAGGGCCAGCGCCGTCGTGGTGGCAGAACGCTGTGGTTGACGCAGCGTGAGGACTACCGTGAGGTACGAGAATGCATGGAGGCTTTGTTCCATCATTTATTATACCAAATGCTTGGACGAGTATTGAAGTGCGGTGTGGAGGAGACTCCCGTCTCTTGAGGGGGTACGGAGAAAGGTCGACTAGATAAAAATAAAAGAATAGACGTAAAACGGCACTGAGAGAATCAAAAAGATACTCAGCGTAGAAATATAAGGGATGCACTAGCCAGTGCAGTTTGCTGCGAATCAGGATTTGTTGTTTAGAAGTTTTCGAACGCTCTTGAGGCGAGATCCTTGAGGTAAGTTTGCTCGATTTTCTTACAGTCGCGGAAAATGCCAAAAGAGAGATAAAAATTTGGACATAGGGTCCTTCGAAGATAAATGATTCGATACAATTGATTTTTCCGAGACGCACGCGTTCTCTCACGTCGTCTGGACCGAAATAAGGCTTCTGAATGATGAATAAG
>Ga0307513_10003097_pt1 | contig 22690 bp, 20 predicted proteins | sample 15_EM_MG_FD_202174 | JGI IMG/M metagenome (GOLD analysis project Ga0307513, IMG submission 202174) | Populus trichocarpa ectomycorrhiza microbial communities from riparian zone in the Pacific Northwest, United States - 15_EM | ecosystem: Host-associated > Plants > Roots > Unclassified | place... | reverse complement strand
TGCCTTTATTCTCTTCGGGAGTCCGCGCGACCACATATAATGTTACCCCAGAGACCCGTGCAACATTTACTATGTTTCCTTAACTTTACGCGAACATGTTCTCCGAAGGTTACCCTACCTAGTAGGGTAACTTTGGCCTACCTAGGTTACCCTGTCTAACCCTATGTCACCAAGTCACTTTGTAGACACTTGTACCAACTCATGTCTACCGGTAGTATACTAAGTATACTGGCCTATCCTCAATATGGTTACCACTTGGTATGCCATACGGGCTTGAGTCTAGTCCAATGTAGCTACCTATCTGTAGGGTCGTTACAGATCGCAAGACTCTGACTGACTTGAAGACTCCAAGTTGAAGTAAGGATCAAGAATCATAAAAGATAATTCAAACTAGAATCAAGCTGTTAAACTTAATATTGTTAAGCCTCCAAGCTTGACTCAATAAGTTCTCTCAAGGTTCATTGGTTATCAGAATAGGATGTCTCTCCCTTTAGGTAAGTAGAATAATATATAGCAAGAGGACACCCGTCAACCATTCTAACCTTGCGCGAGCACCCTGCTCAGCTCACAGCTGTCCAACTCAGCTGCCTAGAGTCGGTTCATACCCAAAGGCACTCGCACTCCTCAGATATTAACTATCTCCAGAAATTGGAAATGCTCCTATTGATATCTCTCCAACTACATCTGAGTCTGCATCAGCAAAAGCTCTTTCCTATCGGTGGCAGGTCAGTGGCTGACCAATATACAAACCATAGTGAAAATATCTATCAGGACTCACTGCGAGTGGCTCAGTGGTGGTTTTGTCTATACAAGCTACACAGTCTATCGGCAAATCTACCTCCTTTCCTACGCTTTTGAACCTGACTGCGCTCTCTCACAATAAGAGATCTCTAGTTGCTTGACTGTATGGGCACTATCCACAGCCAACTATGCGTGATCTTCTTAAATTCTGACACGACTCACACCTTTAGAGTCGACAAATAACTCATGGTAATGCTACAATTCATGGGGTAGCCTGGGACGGATGTTGGTGTGATTGTCCTGAAAGCCTTGGCGCTTCCCTGGTCAACCTAAAGCCTGCTACAGTTAACCATACTACTACCTGTAGGTCAAAGTATGCCCATAGGTGGTTCTCAGGTGTTATCCAAGTGGCACCCCAGGAGGCACTCACTCTCATACCCTTTATATATCCTGCAAACAGCTTCAGGTCGGATGGACGGCCACAACTAATACTATATTGTAGGAGCGCTGATATGGATCTCACATTACTAGAAAGCACACAACTATACAGCCGTACAATGCTGTCACACTGTACCAACTCTGGGACCGAAGGGGGGTGTTAGGGATATTTCCTAAAAGTTACAGAAGGTTCAGACCTCTCCTGCTCCATCAGTAGCCCGTTTTGTACTATATGAAGCCACACTAAGAATATTTAAGAGGTCCACAATAGTGGGATCACTTTCCCCTAAGTCCGCGAATGACTTTGTTCCTGAAGGTAGGGTAACTAGGTCCTCTCAGTAGGGTAACTAGAACCCCAAGTTATGGTACCAAAATTTTCATAGTAGGGTAACTTTACCCTCTTATACCTTTATTCACTTTGTGAGTCTGCATGACCGCATAGAACATTGCTATCAAGACCCATGCAATATTTACTATATTTCCTTGTCTTTATGCAGACATACCCTCCAAAGGTTACCCTGCCCAGCAGGGTAACTTTGGCCTACTCAGGTTATCCTGGCTAACCCTATACCACCAAGTCACTTTGTAGACCCTTGTGCCAACTCTTTTTTTTTCTTTCTTTTTTTTCTTTCTTTTTTTTCTTTCTATTTTTCTTTACTCTCTTTTTACATTTGTTTTAAGATAAAACGGTCATGTCAGCCCTCGCTATGTAGACAAAAAACCTCTAACTACAGTCCACCCAGCTTCTCTCAGCTACAACCCACTGATGCTACCCAACCCTTAACCACTGTCAATTGAGGTGGATAGAACGCTCGGTACTATGGGTAGAAACTACAAGGAAACCACATGCCTGAATACAACAAACCAATAACCTCCACAGATGTGCAACCCAAAGAAAGAAACTCTGACAGTGAACAAACAAATTCGCAAAACCAGGAAAATCCTCAATCCCATCTGGAAAGGAAATATGCTTAGGCCCAATCCTGCAGTCAACCGTGTTGTATAGGTGGATGTGGTTGATGTGAGAGAACTTCTTGTATTCTCAGATGCATGTCACTGCATCAGCAAAAAAAACAACCTGGGCCCTGCTGCATCCTGCACTCCCTGTGCGCAGGACGTTGCGGGCGCATATAACATAAACTCCAGTTTTGGGAGTGGACACCCACGTCCGCATCATCCAGACGTGCTAGGCGTCCGTCCGGACGCTCCAGACGGAACCAGAAGCAGTTCCTCCCAGCAACCCTGCACCCTGCGGACAACCCTACCATCCCGTTACACTCCGTTCACCACCCTGCCTGCTACCTCTTTCCTGACGTCCTGTGACTTCAATCTCCTTCGCCCTAACTAGTCCTACAACCCCCCCCCCCCACTTGGTTTCCTTCTATGATACTGTGCCCCCTCCCGATTCTGTCCTGAGTTCCCCTCCCTATCCCCTCTCTGTCCCGCACCCCCCCAGATACCCCCCTTTTGGCTCTCTACCTCTCACGTCCACCGGACGTCCTCTACAACCCATCTCGTCGGCCAGACGTCGCGGGCTACCTATCCATTCGACCAGACGTCTCCTACAACCTCTCCTGTCGGCCGGATGTCCTACAATGTGCTCCTGGCTTTTGACTGTCCGCCTGACACATTTCCACACCTTCGGAACCTACAGAACCTACAATTAGCCACCACAAGACCTGCCCATGGCCGCGTATCTTCGAATCACCCGCCGGACCGATCGTGACCTGGTAGCCGCATATCATATCCTGCCGACCACTCTCCCAGTCCAGTTTTGTTACTTCTGGGCTTCGGGGAGCCTTTCTATGTGTATTTTCTATTCTATTACTCCTCTATGCATACATAATATTATGATCATAGTGTAGTTATAACACAATTCTTCAAATTTTCTCAGTCTCTATCTCCAACCTGCTCACCGGCATCCGGAAGTTCTCTGGACAGAGCTGACTCGACAAGTCCTTCCAGTTCATCCGCTGGGTCCGCACGGCTGCCCCGCGCCGATTCTGATACTTCGGGCTCCAGATCAGTCCCAAATTCCCACCTCAACGCATTATCATCGTTGGAATACCCTGCTTTTCCCGCAGCATGGTTTCCCCGCTCCTGGCAGTTGTTACCCCCAAGGTGGTCTTGATCCGCGTAATGATTAACCCCTGAAAGTGCTCTCCAGTATTCTGCCATGTCTGTGTCTGATGTTCCAGCAGGCCGGCCTTTCAATTAGCCACTTACCACCCGTCTAGAGTACTTGCGGTTTGCAAGAGTATCCGGATGCCTTGGCCACAAGTGATCCGGACACTCCCGAAAACCCCCAGTCTGCACGGTTTATCTTAATTCGGCATTAGAACAAGTGAAAGCCACTTTATTGATAAAGATTCCAGTCCGCCAGCATCCCAGCAAATGGCACAGCATGACCGCAGTCAGACTGATAAATGGACTGTCAATCTTACCTAGGAATCTGGCATCTGTCATGCCTTTCCTTTTAGGGCTAGAATAAAACTAGGCAAAAATCACGCTTGGAATCTGTGGCGCTAGGAATCTAAGAGAAACTGCCTGTCTGCTGTATTCGATAGATTTTTTGGCTGGGGTCAGACACAATCGTGAAAATTGTTGCACCACTATACCTCATATTTGTCCGGTGGGCAAAGGAATGTGTCTTCCTCTAGTAGGTATACCACCCTTCGTACACACCCCACAGCATCCTCCATATCTAGCTTATAGAGTGCAGTTATACACCCCTTTGCAGTATGCAAATACTGTGATCTGCATCCGCTATGCGTTGCGTTCCCCAAACGTCCAAAAAGCCTGGCGGCCAGCCGGTCTATTTCGTCTGGCGGATCAGATATAAGATACTGATTAAGGGTAACTTACCTTATCATTGGAGGCCGGGGTAGCATCGGCAAAGTTTGGAATGCCCAGCTCTCTCCAGGTATCCTTCCAACACCTGCGGACTGCTTCGGTTAGGGTAATGGCATCTGGAAATGGGCTTACGAATATTGTCTACTCCCATATCAGGTCACGGGCTTTGAGCACAATGCTACGCTCAAGTCCTGTGGCCATATTTTGTCTGCTGCTGGTGTGTTGTTCACCCACGCTATCAAATTTGAGCGTTGTTAGACCTGAATGGCTTGGAGTTATGGCTGGTGTCTCTAGCCAACACAAGACGGTGGGTGGGCCAGTGGGGATTGCAGGTGTGAAACGGTTTTGGCTAACACGTACTGAGACAGGTGCTCTCCATCAGGGGTAATCAATTCCCCGGCCGGAACTCTGCATATACCCGGGAGTGAGCGTAAGTATTGAAGGTTGTGGTTCACGAAACCCATACCGAATTGATCCTTGTGCCCCCCAATCCAATGATAAATTCTCATCCTCCCTGTGTCCTAACTCTTCCTCTTCCTCCTCCTCCTCCTCCTCCTCCTCCTCCTCAACCTCATACACCTCAGTCTTCTCACTCTGTCCATTGTAATCCTCATACTCCCCATCTTGTGAGTCAATGCTGTTATCTGCTGATGGCCCCCTACTGTCTACACGAATAGGTTTCAGTACCTCAAGGCATGATGAGGCTAGCACTAGACCGGTACCCCTACTTTCTGTGGACACTGACGGACGAGATCCAAGTGGGGTTGGGATGATGGTTAACCTATCTCTGAATCTGGATATCCATACACGTCCGCTGCGCACCTCCCTTTGTATTTGCCTGCCCTGCCTCGACTTACGTGTTCTGTCCGCCATAAGCTGCCGTTGTTGTTATGACGTGTTGTGTAGGTATGTAGTAATAGAATAGAATTGTAGTGTTTGGAAAATGCGTATTAGTAGGTGATATGGGGTTTGAACCTAGCGGATGAAAAGTAGTCTGAACGCTTGCTTTAAGAGCCAGGGGGTTCACTGCTTGTGACTCGCTTTCATGTTCGATATCTGGGGGAGAGATCTGCGCGACTGAATTGCCACCGGTTATCGGAATTTGCACCCGAGATAGCAGTCTTCCACCTGGGCGTGCACTGTATCACAATACGAACATTATGTATTTAAGGTTCATGATTGTGAGGAACTTGAAGGTTGTTTCTTAGAACACGCAGACTACTCTGGTTTGAGTAGGTCCGCCAATGATCTTGTAACAAATAAGGGTAAGCTAGGGCTCCGAGAGCAGAATACTACTATCAAAAGGAACACGGTGCTTCACAGGGTTGACAAATTAGGTATAGGACGCAAAAAGATGAGGAATGGGACAACTAAAAACTAAAAACGCATGGGGGAGAAATTGTCCGCAAAGCTTCCAGTGCAAGCATCGCAATCAAGAAAGGAAAACAAGCCTTAAACAAAAACAAAAAAAGAAATCACGACCCAAACAAAAGAAAAGGCGCCCTGAAAAGCAAAATCCAAGATGCAATGAACGAATGTCTAAAGTGTAAACAAACGGTCCCAGTATCGGCTGTCAACAAGTAGTGTCCGCAGACATTATTGAATACGGACAAAGCAGGCCGGCCATACGCAAGTTGGCTAATCCAGAAGAGAAATGTTCGGTGAGAAGACCATGCAAATGGCTAGCAAAACCGGAAAAGCTAAACTCCAAATGATAAATACAAAGAAGGAAATATGGATACTCTATCCGACCAGGATCCGAAGATCAGGGCACGCCGGCCTAGCCGCAGGCAGCTAATCTGAAATGGAAAAAGACTGGGAAGGACAGGAACAATCCACCGAACGCCACAAGGGAACATGAACACCAGAACAAAGAAAGGTTCAAGCATCTGCATCCGCATCCGTCAGCTAGTATTGGTAGACTACTTCAAACGGGCCTACACCTCCTGCTTATATTAGTTATTTGGAGCAAGGATGGTCTAGCCTTGTTAGTAAAGGTTAAGCGACAATAGAAACAGACCGGAGAGAGCACCAGATATGTGTTTCTGCTGGTGCAGCTGGAAAACCTGCTACCAACATAGTAGATGGAAAATCAGATAGTTGTAACCGCAACTTACCAGGGGTAGAAAATCCACTGCGACTCTCGTGGGCAAGAGAGACGGTGGACGGGTTGGTTTCTTGTGCGGCCTCTGCTACCTGTATGTCTGTGTGAACATATTCGGACCGCGGATCACCAGGGTAATGGTCCCTCTCGGGTGTACTAACTTGTGTCTTCTCCAACGTGTCTGCATGCTGCCTGGCTCCTGAGGCCAGCATCAGAAGATGCTAGGCTGATGCTTCCACCAGGATCTGCTCAGAGGCTGCAGCCGCGAGATCGTTATTGAGTTTGAAAGCGAACGGAGGAGGGCCATTGGGTGGACTAAGCGTCACAGTAGGTAGCGGGCTTTGGTTGGCGTCCCAATGGGGCCTTTCCTGTTCAACCAGGATTGTGGGGTCAATTGTGGGCACAGTGCGGACGATCTTTCTCGGGGGTTCGAAAGTGTCCGCCCGACGGTTTGGATCATCAGATTCGGCCATTGCTGTTTGGTCACACTTGCCGTTGCTATTGACTATACAGGTAGCTAGCTCAGAGACCTCATTGATATTAGTCTCCCTTCCGGTTTGTTGGCTAGGCCGCAAGGCAGGGTGGTTTACGTTACCACTAGGGTAAGAAGATTGCTTACTAGGAGATGGTATGGAATTGGGAGGTGAGGCCTGAATCTCAGCGCTAGACGGATCGGCGCTGACAACAGAAACACAATCGTCATCAGATACCTGTTCGTCGACATCTGCCGGACCACTGCGCCGCATCATTCCGGTCTTTTTCATGCTGTTCGTTCTGGTCGACCTAGTGCCTCACTTTGCGGCCGCCGCGGATGGCTCTGGGTTCATGCCCTCTTCTGAGCTATCATCATCACTACTCTATGACTTGTCAGGAGAAGGACCTCTATTATTTCGACATGAGAAACATAAGCTCACGGGAGAAGGAGTCATGTCTTCATCCGCTATTTGACAATAGCCATAGGAAAGCAGATCTATTGGTTCGTTCAGCGTATTCGTTCACCACCAAATGCGAACATCTCGTTCACAGAGGAGTGAGACCATTTCACCAAGGGCAGCAGTTCGTTAGGATCGTTCTGGAGCATTCCGGTACCTTCTCTCATTGCCCCAACAAGCACCTGATATCCGTATCCGCATTCTAGAACCCTGTGTATCTCCTCCAGGATGTTGTCAAAGGTGAGCTCAGCCATCTTCAGCCAGTAAACCTGCTCCCCTGCCTGCCACATGACCTTGTCCAATCCAGGAGTGTTGGGGGCACCGGGGCGCGAACTGGACGGCTCCTCTATCCAAAGCCGAACGCTACGCGGGCCAGCCAAACCTGTGGGCGACATGTTAGCATACAGTATCCAGATTAAATGCGGACTCATTGAGACAACCTACGATCATTTCCAGCCAGAATGAGAGCGGCCAAAATGGGAGCACCTCATGCTCGCATTAGGCTTTCCAGAGTGTTCCGATGTGTTTTTGCTATGTCTTTGAGCAAACAATCGCGGCATTCTGTAAAATGTCTCCCACGAACAGTGTCAGTCTGCTAGAGTGCAGCCCTGCCGCCACCCACAGTAGAAATGGGGGCGAGAGTAAGCGAATGTGCCTAAATGGCAGCCCATTGGGGGTGGGTACTCTCCCTCCAGCCTGGGATCCTGTCTTGCGCCATCTTACGCTCCATGCTATTCCACCAGCTACTATAATCCTGATTCGTAATCCCTGGTTTCGGGAAGCCCCAGACATACTTACACCAGGAAACATGACCATCGTTTTCATGGCCCGGTGTTTTTTTGTAGATAAATCTAGCTTTTGAGGGGGCCATGTTAACTTTGGGGGTGAGTTGTTTGTGCTGGATAGAGAAAGCACAATAGAGTGGGCCAGCTGAATGATAAGAAATGTTCTGCGGAGGATCGGGGAGCTCTGCGGATGATTGGGGAACTCTGCGGACGATTGGGGAGCTCTGTGGACGATTGAAGAGCTCAGCGGACGATTGGGGAGGTCTGTGGATGATAGGAGGACTCTGCGGACGAGAAGAGAAGTGGGTCAATAAGAGAAGTGTCAAGATAATAGAAGGGGCTCTGCGGACGACAAATGGCTGTGAGAAGAGTAATAGCTAGGGAAATGTAGAGATGTAGTGCTAAATTAAGCTGAGGATATTCTAGTGGTACCGCCGACAAGTAAGAAGTTGTGCTGAGCTTGATGTCAATGGGTTCTATTAGGATGGACGTGCGGATCGATAAAGGATGTGATTGTGATCCAGTAAAGGAGTATGGAGACGAGATGGATGAGGGAGGGAGGGAGGGGGGAGCTTGATAGACGGCATGCGGACGGTGGGTTCTCAGGATCGTGCCCTGTACAAACTTGAATATTGGGATCTTGAAAGGTCACATGATCCACACACAAAGAGGGGGTAAGTTCAAGATAAGCTTTTAAGCCGCAACAGAGCCACACAGGAGCCGCAACCCGGAGCCAAGACCTTTCTAAACATCTACCTTCCATATTGAGAAGAGGACCAGACTATCAGTCAACAGCAGGGCAGGGCGTCAACCTGGAAGTTCAATTTCATAAGTTGATCGTCAGAGGAAATAGTAGTGGAAGACAGTTTGAATGTCCGGACCTGTTCGCCATCCAATCAAACAAGCTTGAAGTTACCCCCTGCCTGTTGAAAGAAGTCTGCTTTGTTCTTGAAAGACTAAATCAGCCGCAGGCTGTCTCACCTCATCAGCACACGTCCGCTCCGTCACCCTATTTCAAAGAAAAACACCACACTTGAACACGATGACCTCAAACTCAACCAAGTGTCCTTATTGCAGGCAACGCTATCCACAGGGAGCTGAATATAAAAAGTACATTCAAACAATGCATCTTGATATTGTTCTATCTCTCTGAGTCCGTGCAGCTGCCGAGCTGGGCTCACCGCAGCAGATGACTTGCAAACGTCATGAAAATATCGATCCGGACGACTCAGACTATGAATCTGATCCTGAGCTGGAGATTGAAGACGAGAGGGCATATAACGAGATAGAAAATGATGGGCAAGACAATTCAGATGTGGAGGACCCTTCCGAACTAGCGGCTCGTGCGCGCCCATCCAGCTAAGAGATTATTCCAGGTGCTGGAAGACCACTTGGCGATATTGTTAACTATACAGAGCTCAATTTGGCAACAACAAATGACCCCTGGAGCCCTTTCTCGTCAGATGCGGACTTTAATTTAGCGAGTAGGTTTGTCTGGAACAGGGTAACCAAGTCCCAGATTGACGCGTACTTTGCCGACGGATTTGGTGGTGCGGATGGCAGATCGTTCCGGTCAGCGTATACTATGCAACAACATCTTGACGAACTGGACCCGGTTCATGATTACCTGATGTGGACTGAAGCTGCAATTGATGATGGTCAGCATCCAACTACTTTCTATTATCGGAATGTGATTCACTGCGTTCGTTTCCTGATCCGCCCGGTTGAGTATGGATCAGATATGGTCTAGGCACCTGGGCAGAAATACAGTTCAAGTAGGCAGTGATTATACTTAGAGATGCATACGGCTGACTGGTGGGGGGATACGCTGGTATGAAATATGTCCTGACATCTGCAAGTGCTCTCTGTTTCCAGTGCTCACTATTTATTGCATATCCTGGTACAATACTCGGCCTGCCGGGTCAACTGTGGTACCAATTATCGAATTGTCGGACAAGACTCACCCAACCAAGTTTTCAGGGGACAAGAAAGCCAGGCTGGTCTAAATGACAATTGGCAATATCCTTTCCCAGACAAGCAACAGCCCTGCCAAAATGTCAGTCCTACTTGTGGCATTGCTGCATGTACCATCAAAGCTCACTGGTGACTCAGCCCGGGGCTGCTAAAGTCCAACGGCAAATCAATGCGGATTCTCTGTCAGCTATCTTTGATCTTGTCCGCGCACCTTTGCACTATGCTTCCTATAAAGGCATGGTTATGGATTGTGCATATGGTAAAACACGCCTTTGTTTTCCCATCCTGTCAGCCTGAATTGCGGATCATGCCGAACATATGACCTTGTATGGGATAGACAGCAAGTCATGCCCAAAGTGTGAGGTTCCGTGCAACGAGCTTGGTGGAAATCCGCTATTACCCTAGCGGGAATAGCTTGCATAATTATGCCCGAGGTATATGCCACCATGAGCGAGAGCATATATCCGAACCCAAGCTCCTTCAGTAGGGGCTTCCCGGAGGCATCTCAGAGACTACTCAGGAACCCCAAAGAGTTCACGTTTCAAGATAGGGGTAACTGATTGGAACGATGAGAACAAGTTCTCTAATCTTAATAATGCATAGGCATTATACATTGATAGATGAATATCGGACTCGATCACTCCATATTCATGATACTATTGGTATGTAGCCATTCGGACGGCATATTCCATTATAGTCTATCAGGACGAAGAGATCGAAGAGTGACTGCTGGTGGAGTGGGGACAGCCTCAGAGGAAATAGCAGTCAGGGGATTCTCAGGGTCGAGCTAGGCAAGTTTTCACGGTCAAACAGTATTCGCACTTGGTTTTGACGAACTGAACTCTTAGAAAGATACTTCTTTACTAGAGAAGTCAAAGTAGCGTGAACATTAGTATAAATAGGAGGGCTCTCCCCGATGGTTTAGAACATCATCAAGCAACCGAGAAGAGACCTTAACAATATTATAAGTGATTACGATATTCTTCTATTACTTTATCGAACAATTCTTCTTGAGCCTTTCTGATCTATATTCCGTTGTCTCGAATATCCTCGGCCTAGTTAGCCCACAATCCTACCGTGTTAGCTGCCCCGTAACACTCTATTGTTATTCTTTAGTGACCAAGACTCCTATGATTGCAGACATCCTCGTCTGCTTTATCCTCGATTCTCTTTTTTTCATCTGTGAAGATACACCCCAGGCTGCCATTGTCGCACCTGAACCCACGATCACTGAAGATTCAGGTTCTTCAGACAATTGGGAACCTGAATCAGAAGGAGGCATAGCTTTACCTTGTTCCTCTCCTTCACCACCTCTTGTCCTGTCTCGCCCTTCTACCCCAGAGACTATTATTCTTTGAACGCAAACCATCTGACAAGGAGAGCGAAATCCAAAAATTCTTCAGAAACTTATTGATGCTAAAGAACAAAATTGGTGGGTAACTCCACAAGGGTCCTTTCGTCACCCTTTCCCTACCATAGCGAAGGGTTGTAAAAAGGGTCGACGATACTGGAGAGTTAGAAATCACCTTCCTAATTAAAGGATCACAAACCTCTACCATGGCCCTTGTGAGCCCCAATTCTCCTCACCCGGAACTCATCCGAGATCCCAATCAACCCATGGAAGATGACGATACTTCCACTTCTCATGCATCCTCATACAACCCGTCCTCCCGTGCTATGACTACTACCTCAAACCCAGGATCTGTAGTGCATTCTCCCATAAGTCGCTCCCTTAGTGCGCAATTCCGTGTTGAAACAAACCCGAGACGATCAAACTCCCGTCAACACGCAAGAATTGCTACAACCCAAATGGCCCTCCTTAAGCAACAAATCAGACTAGCGTTCCTACATATTTCTTCATCCATCAACCAAAGTCAAGATGAGAACTTGATAGCTTTGGATGCTTTATCAGAAGACGCTAGAGCCCAATACACTAACCTACGGTTATTACAAACAAGGTTAGCAAAGAGTGAATTAATTGTTGACAAGGAACTCCAGGATGTTAGAAAAGCACTAGCAACTCTCGAAGGCGCAACACATGACAAACAAGAAGAGCTAAAAATAGCTATTGCACAAGAATTTATCCGCTAAGAAGCTCAGCAAAAGGAAAATGTGAAATCTTAGAAGGTCCGAGATAAAATATGGGAAGCCGAAGAAATATCCTCAAAAGCTCAATTTGCTGAACAACTTAAAAAATACGACACGGAATAGCAAAGAGTCCTGAGAGACCAGGAAGACCGTGCTGCTGAACTATTAAATCAACAAAAAGCCAATGCAGCCAAACAGCAGCAAAAAGACAGTCAAGCAGCAAAGGATCTGGATAAACAAGATCAGGAATTCCAAAACCCAATACAAGGTTTGACGGACAGAATAGATAATTACGAAAAGCCAAGCTTTATCATCCCGCCTACGGAGGCAGGTGATGGTGATCCAGGACCCTCAAACGAGGGTCAATTCGATCCTCGGATTCTTCCGAATAATTCTAATCCCGATAAACGATCAGCTTCAACTCCGAGGCAAGATAAAGGAAAGAGAGTTGACCGTGGAGGAAATTTCCAACCACCTCTACCACTGGCAAATAATATTGGTGGTGATCCAGACCCAGACCCTAGTGACCATAACAAGGATAACGATAAAGGAGGAAACGATCGCAGGGGCAGAAGAGGCAGACCACCGGAACCCAACGCTCGAAGACCATCGGTTCTTAGAGATACATCTCCCCGTACGAGAGGCATATTGTAACAATCCTATTGTTGAGCACGTATGCAACAGGCAACGACCGTCGTTTCTTGCGTAAGCGAGTCTCGCTTTTCTGCACCAAGGCGTAGGAATGTAGTATCTCTTCAGATAGTACGGAACTGGCTTGCTTGTCTTGGTTATTCCGTGCGAGGTACTATCTCTTCAGATAGTAAGATGGGTGGATTGTCGTGCTTGATAGAACTATCACAATAGTCCTATGTTCGGGCGACCTGTCGAGACTATCACAATAGTCTCCAGGTTCTTAGAGCGTAGGCTCTCGTAGAGGAGGAGTGTATGTAAAGAGAGTAAAGCGTGATCGTATTGCAATATCTTGAGTATAGAAAAGTACTTAGATGGTTGCGTGAAGATCCTATCTCTTGGTCGGAACCAAGCTCCTTTTATAGGCATCTTCCCACAACCCTAACCCTGGTGACTTGTCACCATCGTGTAACATAGCCCCCATGACTCATAATTAGTCATGGTGCGAAATCCATCAGCTGATTGTTACAAATCAACTGCGCACATCCCTTTCACTCGATCCAAACCAATAAACTCGATCATACGCTCGAATGAGTCATATGCGTGAAACCCATGACTCGTAATCTGAGTCATGTGCGAAATCATTACATCGTATGACGTCACCATTGTGACGTCATGAAACCATTAACCAATCATAATCAACCAATGACTCGCAAGTGCGCAGTCATGTGAAAGCTATGAGTCAAATGACGTCATAGTGCAAAACCCCAACATACCTTATGACTAATAAGTATTAGTCATGTGAAATCTGCCTTGCTTAGTCACGATTTGTGACACATATTAGAATTCTTGCGACAACCCAGTACACCAACTCGATCAATCAAGAATATGGCTGAACCCCCTTACTTCTTTCAAGGTGATAATAACCAGCATGTTAGAAACTGGCTAACCGCATGTGAAGATTATTTTGATCGAAACCCTGAACAATGGGAGAACCACTGTCATCGTATTGTTTTCGCCCTCGGTAAAACCAAGGGAAACAAGGTAGCCCCTTGTGCGGAGAAATATCGAAAGGTCATAGGAGGAATAGGAGGTTTCACTAGAGATCCCGATTATGCAACTTGGGAGAGATTCCCACAAGAAGTTATCAAAAGATATATCGGTATCGAGGAAGACCGACGAGCCCTAGATGAAATGGACAGAATAAGTTACAAGGGCAAAATTAGTGTTCGTTACAGGGCGGGGCGGGGCAGGTTTTCACTCACCAGACCCCGCCCTTATACGGGGCCTGGCGGGGTATGTATCGGGTAATCCCTGCCCTGCCCCCGTCAGGGGCCCACCCGCACTCATTCCCTGGACAGGGCCCCGTTTGTTAGCACCTATTTTGAACGGGGACCCATCTGGGGTATGGGTGGGGCGGGGGCCTGAGCGGGGACAGGGGCAGGGAATGCCGAAAAAGACACCCCGCCCCAGGGGGTTGAGTGGGGCGGGGCGGGGAAAAGCGCCGGGGGCCCGCGTTTTTCGGGACCCCGTCCACCCCGTAACTAACTCTAGGAAAAATTGATACCTACCTGCTCCTCCTCGAAAATCTCAACATCAAGGCATGACTCTCAGGCATAGCGTGGAGGGTCCGTGTCGAAAGCAAACTCCCTCAAGAAATATTACGTCGCCTATCCCATTTTTCATTTGCCTCTGATGAAGAGTGGATGGACATTTTAAGAAAAGTGGGTAGGCAAGAGGAGGAACTCCTGGGAAGGGGAAAATTAACAAAATGCCTAACGACCTCGCATGCACCCCGTCATAAACGAAAACGAGAAGAACCCGACAAAGGTTTCAATACCAAATACGAAAAAAAGGGATCGGCGAAATAAGGCTGGAAAGGGACCTTCCCGATGGAAAGCTCTTCGAAATAAGACTGCAAAAAATAAAATTAAAGCTACTGCAAAGGATGAACATACCGATTGGAAAAAAGCACATGACGGAATCAAGGACGATGTGGTTGAGAAACGCAAAAAGGAGAAACGCTGCACTCATTGCAGCATGGACAACCACACCTGGAGAACATGTCGTAGGCCAATCTTGGTTGCCGCAACCTTTCGCATACAAAAATAGGGGAAACCCTAAATGACCATTTAAACCAAGAACTAGCACACTCGCAGTGCACCAACCTCCTCCAGCCCGACAAGAACAACCTGTACAGATTAACTTAATAGGACGAGAAAGGCCATCGCAAATCTGGGAATTATCTGATACAGAAATGTCATAGGTGTACGCGTCGCAAAGTATCTAAGTATTTTCTTTCCTCAGTCTATAAGCCCATATTTATCTCGCTTAGCAGACCAACTAGGGCGGATGTCACCGTGTCCTTAAGAATGACAGAGACATGAGCCAGTCACGTCTTAGATTCGAGAAGTAAGCAGATATCACTTATTCATAAGGCAAGCAGGAAGTGATTACAAAGGTTTATTCACACACGTTACACCTTGGCATGTTTCGGAAATTCTTGGCAAAGTCTTGGCGCCCTGACAAAAATTCTGACTGCAGAATGGAGGGATACGACACTTGCAGGAACCGTGAAACACGGAGTAAGGGGACTGGTGTATGGGTGTCTTCCTGGAAAGGAACCCGGGGTTTTTGCCTTCGGGAAAAGGACTTTCGAGTTTCCCCCCGAAGGAGGAGTTTGTCTTCCCCCCGAAGGGGTTAGGTATTCCTAATTTGGAATGGTGTTTCCCATTTTTCGACTTGGGTGTCTTGGGATAAGTATCACGGGTTGTGAAACCCCCTGGGCTTTCCCGGGCTCCAGGTGCCGCCAGTACAAATTATATTTGTTCTTGCCAGAGACCGGACTGGAACGCCTGACCCTACGGGTGAAGATAGGTGGGCCTGCCCTATCTCACCAACTAGACCATAGCGAACGGTTCAGAAATACAATCATATTATCACGTATTATACCCCAATCTCGCATAACCTCAAAACACCAAAAACACATTTAGGCAACAACAACACAAGCTATGGAAAAAACAAACAGAGTGGGGAAGACAACCACATTACACGAAAGATAAGTTTTTTTACTTTTATTTGATTGTTTAATTTTTGTTGGTTTTTGGCATTGCTTGGCGTTGGGGTTTGACTTGTTTAGTGAGCTTTATATCTTCAGGAACCTCTCGGCAGAGGGTAAAGACCAGTTGTAGTGGGTTGCCCGGAAGTATAAATTATTTTAATCATTTGAGATAGAAAGTTAGTCTGAGGAGACCTATTTGGGCGAAACAACGCGGGCGTTGTAACAAACACCCAACTATACAATATCCACGATCCCTTCTAAGCGAGGTAAACAACGAACTTACGCTCACGTTAAGCGAACCCATATTATTATCAACGAACCACACCGCTATGATTGTCGCAAGGGATATGCACACATTTAGATCCTCGGCAAACGCTATCGAATCCCAGTCTTGTTAGACACTGGGTCGAATATTTTCCTTGTCAACAAACAAGTCGTTAAGGACCTTAACATCCCTTACCACTCTCTGGCTGATACAGTCCAAATCCAAGGTTTCACTGGAGAAGCAATTTCTTCAGGTAGATCACACTTTACGAAACCTCGCTACTTGGAAATAGGAACCAACAAACTCGTATCGCTCATTTCCTGCTAAATAGCTCCAGTAGGAAAGTATGGAATGATTATACCTTTTGGATGGTGGCATCAAGAATACCGGATAAAAACTATTGCCGACCCAGATGCGTGGTGCTTTGATGACACGGAGTGCCAACCCCATCTCCTCCCCGAGGATAAAGAAATCTTAGTAGAAAGGGATGAAGATGTGCTAAACGATCCCAACACAGTAGTTATAGGCAGGTTTGAAAGGATTGACGAAGAAAAAGTTACTATTATCGATCGCCTGCCACATCGGTACCACTATTACCTTGACCTATTCAGACCTTCTACGGCAGCAAAGCTCACCCCCCGCCGTACCTTTGATCATACCATCGATCTCAAACCAGATACCCAGCCACAATGGGGCCCGATATATCCATTATCACAGAAACAGCTGGTAGCCCTTTGGAAATACCTTGACAATATGCTCAAACAAGGAAGATTTCCCCCAGCAAGTGCCCTGCGGGTGCACCAATCCTTTTTGTCCCGAAGCCTGACGGTCGCTTACGGCTAGTTGTCGACTACCGAGGTTTAAACAAGGTTACAGTACACAATAAATACCCCATCCTCTTAATGACAGAATTGCGAGATCAAGTCTGAGACGGGCAGATCTTTACTAAGCTGGACCTGGAGGACGGTTTGCACGTTTTAAGAATACGGAAAGGAGATGAAAGGAAGACAGCATTTCGAACCCGTTATGGCCATTACCAATATCGGGTTATGCCATTTGGATTGGTTAATGCACCTGCTACTTTTCAAACTATGATGAACGAAATAGTGGGAGAATTCCTATATCAGGGAGTCATGGTATACATCGATGATATCCTAATCTACTCTGCGACGGTGGAAGAACATATCTTACTCGTTCGAAAGGTTTTGCAACAACTACGGGAATACCGAATGGCCATCTCCTTGGAGAAAAGCGTGTTTCATGTAAAAAAGGTCGATTTTTTGAGATATGTGGTTGCAACCGACGGTGTAACTATGAACGAGAAAAAGGTCGAATCAATTAAGTCGTGAAAAGCCCCTGCCTCGGTTAAAGACATTCAAATCTTTATTGGGTTTGCTAATTTGTACCGCCATTTTATAAAAAACTTCGCGGCAATGTGCACACCCATTACGAACCTACTAAAAGGGGACCCTAAGAAAATATCCTGGGAAAAAGAACAACAAGAAGCCTTTGAGGACCTGAAACGTCGCTTCATCTGTTAGGTGGTAGCTTCGGCGTGAGGTATTCTGACAGCTAGGACCCTAATCGTAATTATATCAGAGAACTCATTAAGTAGACACAAGTAATGTAGGCTAGATATAATGATTCGCTTCGGTATAGATCGTCGAAGTGTTGGTAACGATATAAAAGTGTAGATAACTTATTATATTGATAAGATCTCTTCTCCGTGCTTGTTGTTCTTAAATAGCAGCGAAGATGCTTCGATATTTATATTCCGCGTCTGAGCAATGGCGGTATACATGCTAACTCTATACTAACTAAGTACCTTGCCTGCAACTCTGCGAACTTCACCCGAGTGCGAACACTCGCAGACCCTGAAAACTCTCTACCACACCCTTTGCTCCCATGGCCAACTTATGGGTCTGCGCTTCCATTATTCCTCATGGTGTGGAGACCTCGTCAGGTGTCAGCTCATCCGTTTATCCGTTGACAACAATGGTTACGAATTATCTTGCCCTCGGGATCGTACCTATAGGCATTTTCCCTCGGACTCCATCTTTTACCAACTTCTCCTCTGTGGATGCACCCGATCCACTTACTGGGCATAGTTACCGTCTTCATACTCTACACGACTGTGTAGGTACGAGCGGGCTAACTTTCGTGCGAAACGTCCCGTTACCTTCGACCCACATTTCCGACTGGCTGTCTTCAAGTGTCTGTAACCTTATGCGCCATCGTCCGATTCACCTGCTTCCACTTGCATAAGGTGACCAAAGGTCTCTCCTCATATATCCTGCGAACAGGGCCCGGTCGGACGGACGGCCGTGACGTATACGGTGTTATGAGATGTGTTCCATTGATAGTGGTCTTTGGTGTTGGGACGCAACTATCCAGGCGGCCAGTGATGACGCGCCGTCCCAACGCCGGGGCTGGAGGGAGGTGTTATCTTTTTCCTTCGAAGTTCGTGTACGTCAAAGTAGGGTAACCTTTCCCTGTAAATCCTTACGGGGAGTCCGTGCGCCTAACACGAGCTCCCCTCTTCCAAGTGTTTGTCCCGAATACTCTATTTCTATTATTCAATCTATTTTCCATCTCAAGCTCCACATACTAGGGTTAAAAACCACCAACGTTTACTTGTCCACGGATGGAAAACCTTTCTTATGTTACTTGACCTCTCTCGGGCCTGGCATCTCCCGGTTTTCTCTATGAAACCTTTCCACCTCTTCCTGCGCGTTCCCCATACCCTTGCGGGGTTCACACGTATTTTCATCCTCCGCGCAGCCTTTCCATTTCATAAAATACCGAAGCTCTTTCATCGATTTATTCCTTCCTCGAACCTTTCGCGTGTAGGAAATGATCTCACTCTTGACGATTCTTTCTACCTCCCACTCTAAATCTCCCTCGATCTCTTCGGGGTCTCGTGGGGGTTATTCGCGATTTGGTCGGTTCGAGGCTCGGGAGGGTTCCAGTAGGGAAACATAAAACACAGGATGAATTTTCCACCGCGGCGAGATTTCTAACTTGTATGCCTGATTTCCTTTCTTCTCGAAGACTTTGAACGGGCCATACAGTTTCGGACTCAACTTCTTCGATGGTCGTTTGGTATGTATGTTCTTCGCATTCAACATTACCAAGTCGCCGACCTGGATGTTGGGTTGTTCCGTCGCCTTCCGGTCATAATATTTCTTCATCGATTCCCCTGTATTTTCTAGGGTTTGTTTCGCCTGTTGATGTATGTCCTGCATCCAGTGAGCATACATTGTCGCCCCGGGGTTATAAGCTTCTCTTTCTTTCATCCACTCCGTTTGTAAGTGAAAGCCATAGTTGGCGAAGAATGGGGTCATTTTGTGTGCGTTGGTTGCGTAGTTGTTGTAGGCATGTTCGGCTAACGGTAATAATTGGTACCAATCGTTCTGATCGTAGTTGACAAATGTCCGTAAGTAACCTTCCAGCACTTGGTTGGTTCTTTCGGTTTGTCCATCAGTTTGAGGGTGGTACGCCATTGACATGCGTCGTTAAACTTCTAGCATTTTGCAAAATAATTCCCAGAATTCGCCGGAAAACTTCGCGTCCATGTCCGATATGATCTCGGTCGGCAGTCCGTGAAGTTTCCAGACTTCCCGAAGCAAGGTATCCGCAACATCCTTTGCGGTCGCGTTCTCGTGGAGGCCGATAAAATGAGCCATCTTGGTGAACCGGTCTACTACTACCATGATCTGGGTCTTACCCTGCGATTCCGGTAGTTGGGTAATGAAGTCCGTCGATATGGAGGACCAGACGGCATAGGGTACTTGTAAGGGTTGAAGTAATCCGTACTTAGCATGCCGTGGGGATTTACTGTGTTGACATTCGTCGCAGGATCGTACATAGTCTCTAATCCAATCTGCGAGCTTTTTCCAGTAGAAATCCCTTGTTACTATCTCAATCGTCTTTTCCTGTCCGAAGTGCCCTGCTACTAGCGAGTCGTGACAGCCTTGGGCTATCTCGGTCTGGAGCGCTTCGTTTTCTGGGATGTATAACCGATTTTTGTAGTATAGTAACTCGTCCTTTTCTATCCATTCGTCCGGCATCTCTTTTCCACTTTCTCTTATCCTAACCAGTTCATGGCCTCGGTCCTGCCACTCCTCATCCTCCTTGTCAGCCGCTCTAATTTTGTCCAGAAATGAATCGTTCATTGTTCGCGTCAGGGCTGCATTGACGTGAGCGCTTGATAACATTTCTCTTTCTTTCATTAACCGAGGGTGATAGTCGAGATCCGCTGCGCTAAAGAATTCGTTATTGTTTGTGTTTGCTTGAAGGAAACATATTCTGACTCCTTCTTCCTTAGCCATAATCGATCGCTTAGGGTTCATATCACTTGATCCGAAGCCCGTTTTTCCTCGCTCAGTTATTCCCAGATCGTCTACTTCCATGGCGTCGGCATTGGCAACTTTCTCAACTATGAGTTGCGCTATCCGATCTCCTGCTTTAAATACCCAGTCCGCTTCGCCATGATTTCGAAGTATGACCTTGACTTCTCCAGTGTAATCCACATCTATTACACCACCGCCCACTGCTATTCCCATCTTGCTAGCCATACCACTTCTTGCGGCTAGCCTTCAGTAGGTTCCTTCCGGCAATCCTATCGCAATACCCGTTTCCACCCTTGTCTGTCCTTTTGCTGGTACCAGGCCGTCTGTCAAGGCGTAGATGTCATTACCGGCCGCAAACCTTGATCCTTTTGTTGTGATTATTGCCTTGTCTGAAAGCTTCATTATTCGTAGGCTTGTTGATTCGCGTTTTTCTGGAACGAGAGCTGTCTCCGCGCCTCGTCTCTGATGAATTACTGAAATTTGAAAATGTTCAGATTTCAAAATCGATTGTTCACTGTGATGAGCTCCCTTCTCAGGACGGTACTCCGGCCGTCGACTCAACGCGTCGGGTTTCCCGCCCCTGCTTCCCGGTCGGTAGACTATTTTGAAGTTGTAATTCGTCAACTCCTGTGCCCATCGAATCTGTCGCTGGTTCCAGACTTTTTTTGTTAAAACGGACAGTAGGTTTTCGTGGTCGGTGTATACCGTCACAGGTTCTTCTTCCCCCCAAAGATATCTTTTCCATTCCTTGAACGCTTCCATTATTGGGAGTAATTCCTTGTCATGTATCTCGTGATTTCTTTCGGCGCTGTTTAGTTTTCGAGAATGGAAAGCTACTGGGTGAAGCCTTCTGCCTTGGTATTGAGACAATACACATCCAAGCGTAAAGTCACTTGCGTCCATCTCAACCACCGTTTTCCTCCCTGGGTAAAAATGCGATAAAATTGGTGCCCTCGTAAACCTCCTTTTCAGTTCCTCAAACGCCTCTTCCTGCTCTCTTCCCCAGTGAAAATCCTTTGGGTCTCCTTTTAATGTTTCAGTTATTGGTTTGCAAACTTTTGAAAAATCTTTAATGAATCTAGGATAGAAATTTGCCAATCCAATGAAGATTTGAACTTCTTTAATCGACCTTGGGTGTGCCCAATGTTGAACGCTTTTCACTTTTCTGTCACTCATGGTGACTCCGCTTGTCTTGACAATATATTCTAGGAATTCGACTTCCTCTTGGTGGAACACCAATTTCTTCAACGAGACTGCCAAGTCATGTTGTTCAAGCCGGTCCAGGACCTTTTGGACTAGTCTGATATGGTCGTCCATATTCTCGGAGTATATTAGAATATCGTCCAGGTAGACGACTACTCCGTGGTCTAAGAATTCCCTTAGGATCTTGTTCATCATTGTCTGAAACGTCGCGGGAGCGTTGACGAGCCCGAAAGGCATGAGCTTGTATTCGTACTGTCCGTATCGTGTACGAAAGGCTGTTTTGTGTTCGTCGCCTTTCCTCATTCAAATAAGATGATATCCATCATTTAGGTCGAGCTTGGTAAACACCTTTGCCCCAGCAACGCGGTCTCGTAGTTCATCCATGAGTGGTAGGGGGCACTTATTCAGGATTGTCAATTTGTTGAGGTTCCTATAGTATACGCACAGCCGTAGACTCCCATCTGGTTTCTGAACGAAAAGGATTGGGGCACCGTAAGGGGATTCGCTGTCAGCTATTTTTCCCTCGGCCATCATTTTCTTGAGGTACTTATCCAGCTCGTTCAACTGGTGTGCCGACATTGGATAAATCGGACCCCATGGAGTCTCGGCCCCTTCTTTAAGGTTGATGGCGTGATCGAAAGTCCTTCGAGGCGCCAACATTTTGCTTCTTCAAAGGCCCATTTACGTGGGTCCGCGATATTTTTAAGGGGGTGCTCATCATGCCACCACCCAAAGGGTATGATTAAGTCATACCTTCCTGCGCTTGCAATTTCGCAGGATATCATACTTCAGTGGCCATTGGCACCGATTTCCAGGAGAATAGGATGGGTATAGAATTTTCCTCCGGTAGGCGCGGTTTCGCCATCGAAAGTTGTGATTTTTAACGGTGAATCCCTAGCTTCGGTCGGGATTTCGAGCCGTTGGGCGGTGTCTTGGTTCATGAGAAATATATTTGAACCCAAATCTAAGAGAACGTTTATCGAGTGTTTTCGTCCTTTGATTTCAATAAATGCCTTCCCTTCAGGGCAGGCGTAATGCTTTGGTTTCTTAATAGGTCTAGAGCTTTCGCTCAATTTATGATGAAATATTTTCTTCGTCGCGGTTACCAGTAGCGTGGGGGTTTGTTACCGCGCCTGCCCAGTTTCGGCTCTTAAAGCCTCCTCAGACAAACTTTTACAATAAGTGTCTAATATTTTGATATCGGGCAGCCCACTACTAGCGGTCTTTACCTCCTGCCGAGGAGTTCCCATATCACAGGAGTGGT
>Ga0307513_10003096_pt1 | contig 22693 bp, 23 predicted proteins | sample 15_EM_MG_FD_202174 | JGI IMG/M metagenome (GOLD analysis project Ga0307513, IMG submission 202174) | Populus trichocarpa ectomycorrhiza microbial communities from riparian zone in the Pacific Northwest, United States - 15_EM | ecosystem: Host-associated > Plants > Roots > Unclassified | place... | reverse complement strand
GACCTGGGCTGGCAGGTCTTCGCGCCGGACTGGTCCCCGCCGACGGTCGCGCAGGGGTTGGAGTTCGTCGGGTCGCACGGCGGCGTGCCGATCAACGTGGTCCGCGCGGTGCGCGACAAGCTCGTCAAGGTGCCGCGCATCCGGGAGCGGCTGCACGCCGTGCTCGCCGGCCTGACCAGGGCGGAAGCGCTGGCCGAGCGGCTGCGGGCCGGCGACCGGCCGGGGTTCTGGCGCCACCGCGTCGAGTTCTACCTGCTCTACATCGATTGCCTGGAGCACGCCGGCAAGGCGACGCTCGCCTACGACGACGCCTGGCGCGACGGCGCTCCCATGTGGAGCGGTCTGCCCGATCTCAAGCGCACGTACGAGCACCTGCGGGCGGCGCCGGTGCGCGAGTTCATCCAGAAGCTCGCCGATCGCGTCGAGGACAAGGGTGATCTCGGCACGTTGCTCAACCTCAACAACGAGCTGTGGAGCCGCTACCGCGACGCGCTCGACAACACGGCCCGCTGGTTCGACGAGGCGGCGGTCGGCGGGATGTGGCTGCTGCGCGTGCGCCCGGACGGGACGTTGCGTCCACCGCTCGTCGGACCGGACGCCCTGCTTCCTGAAGGGCAGTGGGCGTGAACCGGCTCGAGCGCTACGACCTGACCGGCGCGGAGAACAAGGCCGCCGTCGACGCGGGGCTGGCCGGCGGCCGCTGGTACCGCACGGCCATCCCGCGGGCGCGGACGAAGGAGCTGATGCGCCGCAGCGACGGGCCGGCGATCCGCGACACCGTGCTGTGGTTCGGCCTGCTGATCGGCTCGGGCGCAACCGGCATCGCGTTGTGGGGGAGCTGGTGGGCGATCCTGCCGTTCCTGGTCTACGGCGTGCTGTACGGCTCGTCGTCGGACTCGCGGTGGCACGAGGCCGGACACGGGACGGCGTTCGCGTCGCGGCGGCTGGACCAGTTCGTCTACCAGGTCGCCTGCTTCATGATCATGCGCGACCCGACGGCGTCGCGGTGGAGCCACACCCGTCACCACACCGACACGCTCGTGCTCGGTCGCGACCCGGAGATCATGGCGATGCGGCCGGCTCGGCTGGCGCGGATCCTGGCCAACCTGTTCGGCCTGTACGACGTGCCGAAGGCGTTCGCCGCCATGGCCGTGCACGCGGCCGGCCGGCTGTCGGCAGAGGAACGACAGTTCGTGCCCGACACCGAGGCGCCGAAGGTCTACCGCACCGCGCGGATCTGGCTCGCGATCTACGTCGCGGCCGTAGCCGCGGCGATCGGGTTCGGCTCGTGGCTGCCGCTGATGCTGATCGGTGGGCCACGCGTCTACGGCACGTTCATGCACATCGTCTACGGGCTCACCCAGCACGCCGGCATGGGCGAGAACGTGCAGGACCACCGCCTCAACACCCGCACGGTGCTCATGAACCCGATCAACCGGTTCCTCTACTGGAACATGAATTTCCACGTCGAGCACCACATGTTCCCGATGGTGCCGTACCACCGGCTGCCCGAGCTGCACGCCGAGATCCGCCACGATCTCGCGCCGCCGTACCCGTCGATCTGGGCGGCGTACCGCGAGATCGTGCCGGCCGTCCTGCGCCAGCTGCGCGACGAGACGTGGTTCGTGCGGCGCGAGCTGCCGCCGACGGCGCAGCCGTGGCACATCCCGATCCCTGCGGCCGATGGCCGCGCGCTCCCGCTCGACCGAACCTGAGGAGGACCCGATGGCCCGCTGGGTACCCGCCTGCGCCACCGCCGACATCCCGCCCGAGGACGTCGTGCCGTTCGATCACGAGGGGCGCGCCTACGCCGTCTACCACTCGCCGGACGGGCAGTTCTACGCCACCGCCGGCCAGTGCACGCACGAGCAGGAACTGCTGTGCGACGGGCTCGTGTCCGGCCGGGTGATCGAGTGCCCGATCCACAACGGGCGCTTCGACTACGTCACCGGCCAGGCGCTGGGCGCACCCGCGATCGTGGACATCCGCACGTTCCCCACCAGGGTGGAGGGCGACACGGTCTACATCGAGGTGCCGTGAGTGCGGGCGACCGCCATGCGCACCACCGGCGGTGCGCTGGTGTAGCGCGCCCGGTACTCGACGGGCGTCATGCCGCGTTCCTTGCGGAACTCGTTCGACAGGTGCGACTGGTCGTAGAACCCGCACCGGGTGGCGATCTCGGAAACCAGCAGGTCGGTGGTGGAGAGCAGGTCGCACGCCGCCATCAGGCGGACCCGTCGCACGTACTTGTGCGGGGTGGAGCCGAAGTGCGCGCGGAAGCTGCGGCTGAAGTGGCTCGGCGACATCGACACGGTGGCCGCCAGCTCGTCGACCGACAGCGGACGGGCGTAGTCCCGGGAGATCAGCTCGACGGCGGGGGTGAGGCTGAGCAGCCGCAGCGCCGCCGGATCGCGCTTGGTCAACGCTCTGGTGACGCCCGTGAGCCCGACCGGGCGGCCGTGGGCCACGATCGCGGTCTTCGTGGTGAGGAACCAGTCGTACGAGCCGTCGACGTTGCGCACCAGCTCGACGAGATCGACCAGCTCCTCTCCGGTTTCGATGACGTGCTCGTCGTGCGCGCGGTAGTGCGCGACCAGGTACTCGGGGGAGATGTCCTCGTCGCGCAGGCCGAGCAGCTGCTGCGCGTGGGTGTAGCCGAGCAGCCGAACGAACGGCTCGCTGCACGCGACGAAGCGGCGCTGCGCGTCCTTCACGAAGACGAACACGTCGCCGACGCGGTCGAACGCGGCGAGCATCGCGGGGCCGAGGTGCGCCTCCAGTTCTCCGCTCATTCCTTACAACCATTCACAGCCAGAACCCTACTTGCCGAGCAGGAATCTCCAAGGACGCGATGCGTTCTTCCAAGCCTCTGACGGGCGTCCGTCCCTAGCTTCGAACCCGACATCGAGGAGGAGCCAGTGTCGACTCAACCCCGCATCGCCCTCGGCAGCTGGGCGTTCGCCTTCGGCCCGTTCGAGTCGGCGCCGTGGGAGTTCGATCGCCTCTGCCGGTACGCCGCCGACGTCGGCTACGACGGGGTGGAGATCAACGGGTTCCGACCGCACCCGCACGACGAGGACTACGCCGACGACGCGTCCTGCGCGGCGCTGCGCCGGCGGCTCGACGAGCTGGGGCTGGGCGTCTCCGCCTACGCGCCCGACTTCCGCACCACCCCGCCGGCCGAGGTGCCGCACGCGGACTACCTGGTGCGCGTCGACAGCGTGCTGGCGTTCTGCCGCCGGCTCGGGGCCCCGCTGCTGCGCGTCGACTCGATGTCGCCGCCCGGGCCCGTCGACGCGGCGCGCTTCGACCACCTCGCCACGGTGTGGCGGGAGACCGCGAAGCGCGCCGCCGACAGCGGTGTCGGGCTCGTGTGGGAGTTCGAGCCCGGGTTCTGGATCAACCGGCCCAGTGATGTCGTGCGGCTGATCGACGCTGTCGACCACCCGAACTTCCGCATCCTCTTCGACACCTCGCACGCCTACGCCGGAGCCGTCGCCGGTGCCCGGCAGGGGCCCGATCCCGAGCTGCTCCGGGGCGGCGAGGTGGAGTACGCGCGGCTGCTCGCCGATCGTGTCGGCCACTTCCACCTGATCGACGGCGACGGCTCCCTGCACCACAACGAGACCAGCGCCCACCTGCCGTTCGGCACCGGGCGCGTGGACTTCCCGGGCGTGCTCGCCGCGCTCGGTCCGGCAGTGAACGAGCTGCCGTGGTGGACGGTCGACTTCTGCTTCTGCCCGACCACCGAGGCCGACGCCGCGACCGCCGTGCCGATCGTGCGCGAGCTGGCAGGTGTGCGATGAGGGCCGCCGCGATCACCGGACCGGGCCGCGTCGAGATCGTTTCGCGTGATCGTCCGCAGGCCCGCGGCGATGTCGTCGTCGTGCAGATCCTGGTCGCGCCGATGTGCACGGAGTTCAAGGACCGGCGCGCGGGCAACGTCAACGATTCCATCGGCCACGAGGCCGCGGGCGTGGTCGTCGACGCAGGCTCGTCGACCCGTGTTGCCGTCGGGGACCGGGTCGTCGTGATGCCGCAGTACGGGTGCGGCGTCTGCTCCCTGTGCACCGCGGGGGAGCACATCCACTGCCCGAACCCGCGGGACGTGCTCGCCGAGACCTGCTCGTCCTACGGCACCGCGACCTACGCCGAGTACGTGCTCAAGCCCGACTGGCTGCTGCTGCCCGTGCCAGACGACATCCCGTTGCGGCGCGCGGCGCTGACCTGCTGCGGGCTCGGCCCCAGCTTCACCGCGCTGCACCGCACCGGCGCCGGCCCGTTCGACACCGTGCTGGTGTCGGGATGCGGCCCGGTCGGGCTGGGCGCGGTCGTCCAGGCGCACGCGCGTGGGGCGACCGTCGTCGCCGTCGAGACGAACGAGTACCGCTTGAAGCTCGCGCGCTCGCTGGGAGCCGAAGAGGGCAATGCCCGTGCGGACTGCGCGGTCGAGACCAGCGGGGCACCGGGCGCCGCGGCCGCTGCCGCCCGCGCGCTGCGGGTGCAGGGTCAGCTGGCGATCATCGCGTGGGGCGGGGAGGTGGTGCTGCCGCCGCTGGTCCCGCTGGGGATCACCGTGCACGGCTGCTGGCATTGGAACCACCAGCGCCACGCCGACGCCATGTGGCGCACGGTCCGCGCCGCCGGTTCCGCGCTCGACCGGATGGTCACCCACACCTTCGCCCTCGACGACGTGGCGGCCGCGATGGATCTTCAGGACACGGGGGAGTGCGGCAAGGTCTTCCTGCACCCGCACGGGACGGACGGTTGGTCGTGACCAGCATCGTCGTCCTCGCGGGGGAGGGGGAGTACTCCTCCGACCAGACCATGAAGCAGTACGCCGCGGACCTCGGCGACGCGACCGTCCACTACCGCACGCCGGACGTGCTGCCCGACTACCCGGACTTCCCGCCGTCGACCTTCGGCGATCTGTCCGTGTTGCGCGACGCCGACCTGCTCGTCGTCTACACGCGGTTCCGGGTGCTGCCCGACGCGGAGATGGCTGAGCTCGCGGCCTACGTCGAACGCGGTGGCGCGGTGCTGGGCCTGCGCACGTCCACCCACGCGTTCAAGTTCCCCGACGGCTCGCCGTGGGCGTCCTGGAACGACGGGTTCGGGCGGGACGTGCTGGGCTCGCCGTGGGTGAGCCATCACGGGCACTCGTCGAGCACCGACGTCACCAGCGTCGTTTCCTCCGACGATCCGCTGGTGGCCGGCGTGCCGGAGCGGTTCACGACCCGGTCCTGGCTCTACCGCGTCGAGCTCTCCCCGGGCTGTCGCGTGCTGCTGCACGGCGAGCCGATCGATCCCGAGGACGCGCCGACACCGTCGCCGGTCGCGTGGGTGCGCGAGGGGCACAACCGGGTGTTCTTCATCAGCCTCGGCCATCCCGACGACTTCGCACTGCCCGCCTTCCGGCGGCTCCTGACCAACGCCACCTCGTGGTGCCTAGATGGAGGACGACGATGACCTCCCCGATATCCCGCCGCACGCTGTTTACCGCCGCGCTCGCCGCGCCGCTGCTCGCGTCCTGCTCATTCGGGACGGGCGGCAATACCGGTGGTGCGAGCCGGCTGACGTTCATGAACCGCTGGTCGGACCCGACGTCGCAGAAGGCGGCGGAGGCGATGTTCGCCGCCTTCACCAAGGAGAGCGGGGTCGCGGTCACCAACCAGGTGCAGCCCAGCTCCGGCTCGACCTACCAGCCGGCGGTCCGCACGGCGTTCTCGTCGAACTCGCCGCCGTCGCTGGCGACCGACATTTCCGGTCCCGAGGTGTTCGCGCTGGCCAAGGCCGGTGTGCTGATGGACCTGACGGCCATCTACGACCGCACCGTGAAGGCGCGCGCGAAGGGCGGCGGCGCCACCCTCGGCTCGACGCTGGACGGCAAGGTGTGGGGGATCTCGGCGGGCGCGAACGTCGGCAACTGCGTCTTCTTCAACGCCGACTACCTGGCCCGTTATCGCGTCGACCCGGCCACGATCCGCACCACCACCGACTGGCTCGCGGCCATGGCGCAGATCAAGCAGGCCGGCGGCATCCCGATCCTGATCGGCGCCAAGGACCAGTGGCCGGGCGGGCACTACCTCAACGATCTCGTGCAGCGCCGCCTCGGCTCCGCGAACGCGATGGCGCTCTACAACCGGACGGTCCTGCCCGGGCAGGGCTCGTCCGTCAAGTGGACGGACGCGGCCGTCATCGCCGCGTTCAGCGACTACCTGGCGTTCAAACCGCTCTTCCAGGACGGCTTCCTCGGCGAGGCCTCCGCCACCACTGACAGCCAGTTCCTCGCCGGCAACGCCGGGTTCTACGAGATGGGCTCCTGGCTGCTGTCGACCATCCGCCAGACCCCACCCCCGTTCACCCCGGGCGTGATGCTCTTCCCCGCCGTCGAGGGCGGCGCGGGCACCGGCACCGAGGTCACCCTCGGCAACGACACGATCATCGTCAGCGCGAAGGCCGACCCGGCCGCCGTCGAGAAGTTCCTCGACTTCTTCACCCGCCCGGAGAACGCCGCGAGCTGGTCGGGCTCGATGTTCACCTCGCCGCCGTATGCGTTCGACACGGCCACCGTGCGGGTCGAGAACCCCACGCTGAGCAACCTGTTCGGCGCGATCAACGGGTTCTCCGCGGCCGCCGGCGACGGGGTGGCGCTGTTCAACGACCAGGCGATCGACGTCAACATCTACTCGCGCTACATCTGGCAGGGCAGCGTCGGGCTGATGACGGGCGATCTGAGCCCGGAGCAGCTGGCCACGCAGCTGGAGGACGCCACCGTCGAGGCGCAGCGCAGGCTGGGCTGAGCAGTGGCAGCCGTCATGACGATCGGGGCGATCCGCACCCGCAGGGAAGCGCGCCCGCGGCGCTCCTGGTCGGCGTACGGGATGCTGCTGCCGGCCGGGGTGTTCTACGTCGGCTTCCAGCTGGTGCCGATCGTGATCGCGTTCTGGCTGAGCTTCTACCGGTGGGACGGCATCGACATCGCGCAGGCCCAGTTCACGGGCCTCGAGAACTACGGGCGCATGGCGCAGGACGGGCAGCTGTGGGCGGCGGTCGGGCACAACGTGGCCGTCGCGATCGCCGTGCTGGTGGTGCAGTGCGGCGGGGCGTTCGTGGTCGCCGCGGTGATCCAGGCCGGGATCAAGGGCGGGCGGTTCCTGCAACTGGTGTTCTTCGCGCCGGTGGTGGTGTCGTCGGTGGCCATCGGGATGCTGGCGATCTTCGTGTTCAGCCCGTCCCAGGGGCTGCTGAACGAGGGACTGTCGGCGATCGGGCTGGACGCGCTGCGGCAGCCGTGGCTCGGCAGCCCGACGTGGGCGCTGCCGGCCGTCGTAGTCACGTACATCCTGCAGAACTTCGGGTTGTCGGTGCTGCTGTTCGTCAGCGGGCTGGGGCAGGTCGACAACGCGCTGCTGGAGGCCGCCGAACTGGACGGCGCGAGCCAGGCCACGATCCTGTGGCGGGTGGTGTTCCCGGTGATCCGGCCGGTCGCGGCCACCGTGTTCCTGCTCGGGTTGATCACCGCGTTCAAGCTGTTCGACACCGTCTACGTGATGACCGCCGGCGGCCCGTACCACGCGTCCGACACGCTCGTGACCTACCTGTACGGGGTGTCGTTCGGCGGCAACGACATCGGCTACGGCAACGCGATCGGCGTGCTGCTCTTCGCGATCCTGCTGGCGCTGGCGGCGGTGCAGTTCCGGCTGACCCGCGGGGAGGCGTCGTGAACTTCGCCCGCTACTCCCGCCCCGCCGCCTTCTCGTCCTACCTGGGCCTGTTCGGGCTGGCCGCGGTCGTGCTCGCGCCGCTGCTGTGGCTCAGCATGAGCGTGTTCAAGAACCCGGCCGACATCGTCGCCAACCCGTTCACGTTGCCGACCGACTTCTCCTTCGCCAACATCGCCGACGCGTGGTCGGCGGGCGATTTCGGGCTGCTCTACCTCAACAGCGTGCTGATCACCGTCGTGTCGGTGACGGGCATCCTGGTGCTGGAGGGGATGGCCGCGTACGCGTTCGCGCGCATGCGCTTCCGCGGCCGCGACCTGCTGTTCCTGATCTTCGTGGCCGGGCAGTTCGTGCCGGCGCAGATCGTGGCGCTGCCGTCGTTCCTGCAGATGTCGAGTCTCGGCCTGGCCGACACGAAGACGTCGCTGGTCGTGCAGTACCTGAGCTGGGCGCCGTTCGCGGTGCTGTTCCTGCGCGCGAGCTTCCTCGCCGTGCCGCGCGAGATCGAGGAGTCGGCGCTGATCGACGGCGCGAACCGGCTGACGATCCTGTGGCGGGTCGTGCTGCCGATGACGCGCTCGTCGTTCGCGACCGTCGGCACCGTCTACGCGCTGTGGATCTGGAACGACTTCCTGTTCCCGCTGGTCTACCTGCGCTCGTCGGAGAACTTCACTGTGCCGCTCGGGCTCGCGCACTTCCAGGGCCTGTTCACGACGTTCTGGGGCTACCTGATCGGGGCGATCGCCATCGCGATCTGGCCGCCGATCCTCGTCTACCTGCTGCTGAGCCGGCAGATCCAGTCGCGCATGGCGATGGGAGGGGTGAAGGGATGACCGTCCGACTCGCGTACACGGAATCGGGGACCGGGCCGCCGTTGCTGCTGGTCATGGGGTTGAGCGCGCCTGGCGCGGCCTGGGAGCCGCACGTGTCGGCGTGGTCTGGGCGGTGCCGCTGCCTGGCCGTCGACAACCGGGGTGCCGGCGCCTCGCCGAGCCCGCCGGGGCCGTGGACGACCGCTGACATGGCCGACGACTACGCCGAGCTGTTGCGAGAACTCGGCACCGAGCCGGTGCCCGTCGTCGGGATCTCGATGGGCGGCGCGATCGCGCAGGAGCTGGCGCTGCGGCATCCGTCGCTGGTCAGCCGGCTCGTGCTGGTCGCGACGTGGGGGCGCTGCGATCCGCACACCGCCGAGATCTTCCGGGTCATCACCGACGTGTGGGACCGCCCGGAAACGGCGTCGGCGTTGCTGCAGTGGTTGATCTGGACGCCGTCGTGGTTCAGCGCGAACCACGCCTCGCTGATCGCAGAGAGGGCAGCTCCCGGCCGGATGGCGCTCCCCGCGCTCGCCGCGCAGGCCGCCGCATGCATCACTCATGACGCGCTCGACCGGCTCGGCGCGATCGACGTGCCGACCCTCGTGACCGCGGGTGCGGCCGATCGCTTCGTCCCGCTCGCCGTGAGCCGTGCGGTCGCCGACGCGATCCCCGGGGCGGAGCTGGAGATCTTCGAGAACGCCGGCCACACCCATCACTGGGAAGAGCTGGAGCGCTTCAACGGGCTCGTCGAGAAGTGGTTGGGAGAATGAGCATTCGGTTCGCGTGCCAGACCTACAGCTGGCAGATGACCATCGACGCCCACCGCGGCAAGGTCGAGCACCTCGTCGACGTGGTGGCCCGCGCGGGTTTCGCCGGCTTCGAGCCCGAGATCGTGATGCTCGGTGACGGCTGGAATGCCGACCAGCTGCGCGAGGTGCTCGATCGGCACGGGGTGCAGCTCGCGGCGTTGTGCCTCGTCGCGGACTGGGAGGCGCCGCGCGAGTCGGACGCCGAACGCGCTGAGGCCGACGCCGTCATCGCTGCGGTGGCGAGCATCCCCGGCGCGATCATCAACCTCGTTACGTACCCCGGCACCGACCGGGCGGATCTGCGGCTGCGCCAGGACGCGATCCTCTCCTGCGTCGACGCGGTGTCGGCGCGAGCCGCTGACGCCGGCGTGCGGACCGTGTTCCACGCCAACTCGCCCGAGGGATCGGTGTTCCGCACCCGCGACGACTACTCCTACCTGCTCGATCACCTCCCCGGGCGGATCGGGTTCTGCCCCGATCTCGGGCACGTGGCGCGGGGCGGGATGGATCCGCTCGAGATCGTCCGCACGTACCGGGATCGGGTCGAGCACCTGCACGTCAAGGACATGTACGCGGACGGGCGCTGGGCGCCGTCCGGCGAGGGGATCGTCGACGTGCCCGGGGTGCTGCGCCTGCTCGCTGACACCGGCTACGACGGTTGGATCGTGCTGGAGGACGAGTCGTCCGAGGCGGAGGCCGACCCGGACGCAGCAGCGGCGCGCAACGGCCAGTACATCCGTGAGGTGCTCACATGATCGATCTGCCGATCGCCGTCAACACGTTCGTCTGGCACTCGCCCCTCGATGACGAGCTGCTCGCCGGCACGCTGCCGAAGCTCGCCGCCTGGGGCTTCGACGCCGTGGAGCTGCCGCTGGAGAACCCTGGTGACTGGGATCCTTCGCGGACTGCCGATCTGCTGGCGGCGCACGGCCTGGGCAACGTGGTGGGTGCCGTGTTCGGTCCCGGCCGCGAGCTGGCTGCGGCCGACTCGGGGGTCATCGAGAAGACCAAGGAGTACGTGCGCACGGCCGTCGACGTGGCCGTGCGGCAGGGTGCGGGGCTGGTGATCGGGCCGATGTACACCTCGGTCGGGCGCAGCTGGCGGATGACGGGCGCCGAGCGCGTCGAGGTGCTGGCGGAGCTGCGCACGTCGCTGGCGGAGTGCGCCGACTACGCCGGCGAGCACGGGGTGGCGCTGGCCGTGGAGCCGCTGAACCGCTACGAGACCAGCCTGCTGAACACGACCGCGCAGGTCATGGAGGTGATCGAGCCGCTGCCCGCCGAGGCGATCGGGCTCAACCTCGACAGCTACCACATGAACATCGAGGAGCGGGATCTCGACGCCGCCTACGCGACGGCCGGCGACCGGCTGCTGCACCTGCAGGTCTGCGGCAACGACCGCGGCGCACCCGGCCACGACCTGCAGGACTGGGACGCGATCCGGCTCGCGCTGGCCGCGATCGACTATCGGGGAATGCTCGGCATCGAGTCGTTCACCGCCGACAACGCCACCATCGCCACGGCGGCGTCGATCTGGCGGCCGCTCGCACCGTCGCAGGACCAGCTCGCGGTGGACGGGCTGGCGTTCCTGCGCGAGTGGCGGGCCGGGTGGCCGGCATGAACGTGATCGGGATCGACTTCGGGACGCTCTCGGCGCGCGTCGTCGCGGTGGACGCGGCCGACGGACGGGAGCTGGCCTGCGTCGAGCATCCGTACGCGCACGGTGTGCTCGACCGGGCTCTCCCCGACGGGACACCACTGCCGCCCCTGTGGGCGCTGCAGCATCCCGAGGACTGGCAGGATGTCCTGCGGGAGGCGGTACCTGCTGCCGTGGCCGCGGCCGGTGGCGAGATCGTGGGCATCGGCATCGACACCACGGCGAGCACGCCGCTGCCCGTCCGAGCCGACGGCACGCCGCTGTGCCTGCTCCCCGAGCTGGCCGGGCGACCGCACGCCTGGCCGAAGCTGTGGAAGCACCACGCGGCGCAGGACCAGGCCGACCGCATCAACGCGCTGGCGCAGGAGCGCGGCGAACCGTGGATCGAACGCTACGGCGGCCGGCTCTCCGCGGAGTGGCAGCTGGCGAAGGCGCTGCAGGTGTTCGAGGAGGACCCGCAGGTCTACGCGCGCACCGACCGATGGATCGAGATGACCGACTGGCTCACCTGGCAACTGACCGGCCGGGAGAACCGAAGTCGCTGCGTCGCCGGGTACAAGGGCGTCTTCCAGGACGGTCGCTACCCGGCCCCCGACTACCTGGAGGCGCTCGCTCCCGGGTTCAGCAGGCACCTGGCCAGGGTCGAGTTCCCGCTGTCGGCGCTCGGGGACCGCGCGGGCGGGCTCACCGCACAGGCCGCGGAGTGGACGGGGCTGCCGGAGGGCATCGCCGTTGCCGTCGGCAACGTGGACGCGCACGTCGCGGCCGCGGCGGCGGACACGCTGGCCCCCGGCGTGATGTTGGCCGTCATGGGCACCTCGACCTGTCACGTCCTCAACGGGACGGAGCTGCGGGAGGTCCCCGGCGCCTGTGGTGTAGTCGACGGCGGGATCGTCGAGGGCGCGTACGGGTACGAGGCCGGGCAGAGCGGCGTCGGCGACATCTTCGCGTGGTGGATCGACGCGGCCGTGCCGTCGCGATACACGGAGGAGGCCCGAGCGCGGGAGATCGGCGTGCACGAGCTGCTCACCGAACTGGCCGCAGAGCAGCGCGTCGGCGAGCACGGGCTGCTGGCGCTGGACTGGATGAACGGCAACCGCTCGGTGCTCGTCGATCACGAGCTGAGCGGGTTGCTCGTCGGGCTCACGCTCGCCACCACCGCCGTCGACGTCTACAGGGCGCTGCTGGAGGCCACCGCGTTCGGCACCCGGCGGATCATCGAGGCCTTCGAGACGTCGGGTGTGCCCGTGCATGAGCTGGTCGTCACGGGCGGGCTGGTCCGCAACCCGTTGCTGATGCAGATCTACGCCGACGTGACCGGGCTGCCGCTCTCGGTCGTCACGGCCGGGCAGGGACCGGCGCTCGGCTCGGCGATCCATGCCGCCGTCGCCGCCGGTCTGCACCCCGACGTGCCCGCGGCCGCGGCCGTCATGGGTGGGCGGGAGCACGCCGTGCATCTGCCGGACCCGGAGCGGGAGAAGGCCTACGACGAGCTCTACGCCGACTACGAGTGGCTGCACGACCGGTTCGGCGGGGGCGGCGTGATGCACCGCCTGCGCGCGACCCGCCGGGCAGCGCTGGAGGAGAGCGCATGACCGCCGAGCTGGTGGCGCTGCACCGCGAGCTCGTCGACAACGGGCTGGTGGCGTGGACGTCCGGCAACGTCTCGCTGCGGCTGCCGGACGATCCCGAGCTGATGCTGATCAAGCCCAGCGGGGTCTCCTACGACGAGCTGACCCCGGAGTCGATGGTGCTGTGCGACTTCGACGGCAAGCCGGTCGCGGGGGAGCTGCGCCCGTCCAGCGACGCCGCGTCGCACGGCTACGTCTATCGCGAGATGCCGGAGGTGCACGGGGTGGTGCACACGCACTCCACGTACGCGACGGCGTGGGCGGCGCGTGGCGAGCCCATCCCGTGCGTGCTGACCGCGATGGCCGACGAGTTCGGCGGCGAGATCCCCGTCGGCCCGTTCGCGCCGATCGGTGACGACGCGATCGGCCGCGCGCTCGTCGCGACGTTGCGCGGGCACCGTTCGCCCGCGGTGCTGATGCGCAGCCACGGCGTGTTCGCCGTCGGTGCTTCGGCACGGGCCGCGGTGAAGGCGGCGGTGATGTGCGAGGACGTGGCGCGCACCGTCCACCTCGCCCGGCAGCTGGGCCCGGTGCAGGCGCTCGACGCCGCGACCGTCCGCGCGCTGCACGCGCGCTACCGCAGCGAGTACGGGCAGCCCCGATGAGCAAGCGTGCGCGCGAGTTGCCCCGATCAGGACGGCGAGTTGCCCGCCCCAGGACGGCGAGTTGCCCCGATCAGGACGGTGAGTTGTCCCGATCGGGACAGACGAAGGAGCAGATGGCCGTGCCGATTCGGGCAACTCGCCGTCCCAATTCGGGCAACTCGCCGTCCCGAGGCGGGCAACTCGCGGGGTGGCTTGGGAGGGTGTGTTGTGACCGTCGCTGAGCAGCACACCGATCCGCTGGCCGTGCACGGCGAGGGGGCGGTGTGGTGGCCGACGGGCGAGCTGCGCTGGGTGGACATGCTCGCCGGGGACGTGCTGAGCCTCGATCCGGCGGGCCGGATCACGCGCTGGCATGTGGGGTCGGTTGCCGCGCTCATACGGCCGCGGCGGGCCGGCGGCGCGGTCGTCGTGACCGAGCACGATGTGCTCCTCGCCGACGAGGTCGGCGGTGCGCTGACCATCCTGGTCAGCCCGCTGCACGATCCCGAGATCCGGCTCAACGAGGGCGGCTGCGCCCCGGACGGGGCGCTGTACTGCGGAACCATGGCCTACGACGCCGGGGCCGGGCGGGGCACCCTCTACCGCGTCGACGGTTCGGGGGCCACCACCGTCGTGCTGCCGTCGGTGACGATCTCCAACGGCTTGGCGTGGTCCCCGGACGGCGCGCAGGCCTACTACGTGGACACCCCCACCGGCCGGATCGATGTGTTCGACGCCGACCTGCGCCACGGGCGCCCGTTCGCCGAGATCCCGGCGGAGGCCGGGTCGCCCGACGGGCTGACGGTCGACGCCGAGGGCGGGGTGTGGGTCGCGCTCTGGGCGGGCGGCGCCGTCCGCCACTACGACGCCGCGGGGCGCCTGCAGGACGTCATCGAGCTGCCCGTCGAGCTGGTGACCTCGTGCACGTTCGGCGGGCCGCGGCTCGACCAGCTCTTCATCACGACCTCGCGGCACGAGCAGGCCGATCCGCACCCGGCGGCGGGCGCGGTGTTCAGCGCCGATGTCGGGGTGCGCGGGCTCCCGGTGGCCGCGTTCGCCGGGTGAGAGGAACGATGGCCTGATGCCTGACGTGTTTCCCCCTGACCCCACCACCACCCTCCCCTCGGACGGGACGGCCGGCGCGCTGGTGGGCCGGGTCTGGCGGCCGGAGCTGGGTGGGCCGTCGGTCGTCGCCGTCCGCGACGACGGGCTCTACGACGTGAGCGCCGAGTTCGCCACGGTCAGCGACCTGTGCGAGACCACCGACCCGGCCGCCGCACTGCGCAAGGCGGACGGCGAGCGGGTCGGCGACCTTGCCGACCTGCTGGCCAACACCCCGCCCGAGCAGCGCGATCCTGTGCGGCCGCACCTGCTGGCACCGGTGGACCTGCAGGTGCTGCGTGCCGCGGGCGTCACCTTCGCCGTCTCGCTGCTGGAGCGCGTGATCGAGGAACGGGCCGACGGCGATCCAGCGGCGGCCGCGCGGGAACGGGCCGAGTTCGGCGCCGGCGCCGAACTGTCCAGCGTGCGGCCGGGATCGCCGGAAGCAGCCCGGCTCAAGGAGCGCCTGGTTGCCGAAGGCGCGTGGAGCCAGTACCTGGAGGTCGGCCTCGGCCCGGACGCGGAGATCTTCACCAAGGCACCCGTCCTGTCCGCCGTGGGCACGGCTGCCGACGCCGGCATCCGGGCCGGATCGATCTGGAACAACCCGGAGCCGGAGATCGCGCTGGTCGTGACGTCGGACGGGCGGATCGTCGGCGCCACGCTGGGCAACGACGTGAACCTGCGCGACATCGAGGGCCGCTCGGCGCTGCTGCTCAGCTACGCCAAGGACAACAACGCCTCCGCCGCGCTCGGCCCGTTCGTGCGCCTGTTCGACGACGGGTTCGGGCTCGACGACATCCGCGGCACCGACGTCACGCTCACCGTCCGTGGCACCGACGGGTTCGTGCTCGAGGACGTCTCGTCGATGACGCACATCAGCCGCGATCCCGTGGACCTGGTTGCCCAACTGATCGGCCCGCACCACCAGTACCCCGACGGCGCCGTCCTCTACCTCGGCTCGATGTTCGCGCCGGTGCTCGACCGCGACGCCCCCGGCCAGGGCTTCACCCACCACGTCGACGACGTGGTGACCGTCGCCGCGCCGCTGCTCGGGAGCCTGGTCAACCGGATCCGTACGAGCGACCAGTGCCCACCGTGGATCGTCGGGACGGGCGCGCTGTTCCGCAACCTCGCCGGCCGCGGACTTCTGGCCGTCAGTCCTGCAACGCGGCCCGCAGCTCCGTAGCGAGCTGCGCAGCCACGTCACGCAGGCGCTCGACGAACTCGTCGACGGGTGCGCCGGGCCGGATGACGACGCCGACGCGGCGGACGGCGGCGGGATCGTCGATGCGGGCCACGGCGATCGACGCCGGGAGGCCGGCAAGCGCCAGCCCGGGCACCGTCGTGATGCCGTGTCCGGCGGCCACGAGCCCGAGCTTCGCGGTCCAGTCCTTCACGACGTGCGCGACGGTCGGGCGCGCGGCCCACGCACCCAGCAACGAGGTGTGGGGCTCGGTGCTGCCGACGATCCAGCGTTCCGCGGCGAGCTCGCGGGGGTGCACGCTGGGCCGCCGGCCGAGCGGATGGTCCCGCGGGAACGCCACGAGCAGCGGATCGTCCAGCAACGGTTCGCCGAGGTCGCCGCTGACCACCGCGATGTCCAGCCGGCCGCGGTCGACGCGCGCGGCCAACCGGTCGGACGTGCCTTCCTGCAGGCGCACCTCGGCGTCCCCGAGTGCGCGGGGGACCAGCGCAGCCAGTGCGCTCGAGAACGCGCCGACGCGCAACCGCGCCGGGGCCCGGGCGGGCAGCTCGGTCAGTTCCTGCCGGGCGGCGCTCACCTCGCCGAGCACCGTGTCGGCCCGACGGGCGAGCAGCTCGCCGGCGGCGGTGAGGCGCACGCCCCGGGCGTGCCGCTCGAAGAGCCGCCGACCGACCGCCTGCTCGGTGAGCGCGACCTGGCGCGATACGGCCGACTGCGTGTACCCCAATCGCTCGGCGGCGGCCGAGAACGAGCCGCGCGCCGCGACCTCGCGGACCACCGACAGCCCCAGCAACGACAGCTCAGCCATGCCGAGTCATTCTGCCTGCCATCTCAGATCTTCGCTTCTCGCATGGCTGGATCGCTCGTACCGTCGCCGGCATGGAACTCGACAGCGCAGCATTCGTCCAGGACGTCTTCGACCGGGTCGCCGCAGGCGACGTGCCGGCACTCACCGCGGCCATGTCCGACGACGTGCGCTGGGTGTTCCCCGGCACCTGGACCTGGTCGGGCAAGCACCAGGTCGTCGACGGGCTGCTGCGCCCGCTGATGACCCAGTTCGCGAGCTACCGGCTGGACGGCCGGGTGCTGCTCGCCGCGGGCGACCGGGTCGCCGTCCGCGCCCAGGCCGAGGCGAGGACCGTGCGCGGCCAGGACTACCCGCAGCTCTACCTGTTCCTCATGCGGGTGCGCGACGGGCGCATCACCGAGATCGTCGAGCACTGCGACACGGCGCTGGTCGAGCGCGTGCTGACGCCGTTGGTGCCGCCCGTTGCAGCGTGACCCGGCCCGTGCGGCAAGCTTGATCCACATGGAGGATGCCGTCGCCGAGCTCCGTCGGATGGCAGGGCTGGCCACACCGATGGCCCTGCGTGTCGCCGTGACCCTCGGCCTGCCCGAAAGGCTGCTCGCCGCCGAGACGGAGGTCGCGGAGCTGGCCGCGGAGCTCGACGTGTCCCCGGCGGCCCTCGACCGGCTGCTGGCGCACCTGGCGAGCATCGGCGTGGTCGAGCAGACCGCGGCCGGCTACCGCACCACGGAGTTCGGGGCGCACCTCGCCGATCCCGACAGCGACGTGCTGTCCCAGCTGCACCTGGACTCCGCGATCGGCCGGGCCGACCTGGCCTTCGTCGAGCTCCTCCACACCGTGCGCACCGGAGGGGCCGGCTATCCGCGTCGCTACGGCCAGGACTTCTGGGCCGATCTCGCCGAGCAGCCGCAGCTGAGGGAGTCGTTCGATCGGCAGATGACGCGGCGCTTCCGCGCGCAGGTGCCGCACATCGTCTCGGGGTTCGACTGGTCCCGCTTCCCGCGGATCGTTGACGTCGGCGGCGGGCACGGCACGCTGCTGGCCGCGATCCTCGCGGCCCATCCGACGACATCCGGGCAGCTCGTCGATCTCGCACCCACCGCCGCCGAGGCGGCGCGGACCTTCGACTCCCACGGGCTCGGCGATCGGGCCCGGGCCCTCGCCGGCAGCTTCTTCGATCCGCTACCGGCCGGGGCGGACGCCTACCTGCTCTGCGACATCCTCCACGACTGGGACGACGAGCACGCCCACCGCATCCTCGCCCGCTGCGTCGAGGCCGCCGGGTCGACCGGTCGGATCCTGGTCGTCGAGGCCGTCGGCGGGCGCCGCGCCCACAGCGCGTACGACCTGTCCATGCTCGTGTTCTTCGGTGGCCGCGAACGGCGGACCGAGGAGTTCCGCGCGCTGGCCGCAGTCCACGGACTCGCCCTCGACAGCGTCGTCGACCTCACCGATCAGCGCTGCCTGCTGGAGTTCCGGGCGGACTGACTCAGCCTCGGGGATCCGACACCCGGGCGTTGTGGAAGGAGGCGATCTTCCACTCGCCGTCGTTCTTGACGAAGACGTAGGTGAGGGTGTTGCGGCTGTCCGGGCCGTCGCTGTTCGCGAGGGCGACCCCGCCGTCCTGGACGGCGGCGACGACGTCGGGGCGCAGGAACCGGTAGCTCGCCTGCCGGTTGAGCAGCTTCGATCCGCGATACGGGCCTGCGAACACCTGACGATGACCGTCAGCGATCCCCTGGGGGCCGATCAGCTTGGCGCCGAAGAAGGTGACGTACACGGCGTCGTCGGTGAACGGTGCCGCGTACGCCTCGAGGTCGCCGGCGTTCCACGCGGTGATCAGCCCGTTCAGCACGGAGTCCAGCGCGGCCGCGTCCTGCTCGCTCTTGATCCCAGACTCGCTCATGATCTCAGCTTAGCTCGCGCGGAACAGCTCCTCCGCATCGACGGACCGCTGCCAGTACGGCTCGGCAGTGCACTGCCCGACCGAATCGCCGACCGCTGCCGTCACCGCCCGCACCAGCTCCGCCTCCCCGGTGACCCGGACGGCGCCGACACCCGAGTCGGGCAGGGCCGCGCGTGCGGCGGCCACGGCGAGCTCGGCGCCGGTGCCGGGAGCCGCGTGCACCCACCGCACGTCGAGCGCGGCGACGGCGGGGAACAGCTGCTCCTCGGCGGCGTCGGCGACCACTGCGACGACGACCGCGCGGGCATCGGCAGGCAGCCGCTCGAGCCGGTGGGCGACGGCGGCGAAGCCGGTCTGGTCGGTGACGTGCAGGGTCCAGTCCGCGCCCGCGTCCGGGGCGGGCGGGGTGACCGGCCTGCTGACCGTGACCGTCTCCGGCGGGCGCACGGCCGAAGCCCAGCGGCCCAGCGGTCCGCGCTCGTGGGTGACCACGTCGAGATCGATCTCGGCCGATCCGCCGTGATAGCGAACGGTGACGGGCCGGGGCGCCGCCCCGCCCGGCACCCGCAGCAGGGCGTGCGCACCCGGCGCGGCACCGTCGAACGCCTCGATTCCCTTGCCGCCCAACGTGATCCGCACGACCCGCGGGGTCAGCTGCTCCACCCGCACGACCGAGAGCGTGGACAGGCTCGATCCGCCTGCCGCTCGTGCCCGCCGGGGTGCCGCCGCGAACAGCTCCTCCCAGCGGGCCAGCGTGGGTTCCTCCACCAAGCTCGCGAAGTCGACGTCGATGCCGTCGTCCTGCCAGCGCTGGGTGAGCATCATCAGCCGCACCGAGTCGATGCCGACGTCGAGGAGGTTGTCGTCGGGGGCGATCCCCTCCGAACCACCGTCGCCGAGGATCTCGGCGACGTCGGCCCGCACCCGGGTGATGTCGGGCGACGTGCTCACCGGGATCCGCCGGTCGGCACGGTCGCCGCGACCGTCGAGCGCACCTGCGCGACCGAGGACACCACGCCGGCCCGGCGGGCCACGTAGTCGAGCGCGTGGTCGTGGTCGGCGCGGGAGAAGTCCGCCACCGCGTCGCCGACGAGGAACGGCTGCACGTCGCGCATGAACGCCTCCACGGCCGTGGCGAGGCAGCCGATGCTGGCGTAGACGCCGGTGATCACCAGCTGATCGCGCCCGCGATCGGCCAGCACGTCGGCGAGCTCCGTGCGCTGGAACGCGCTGTAGCGCCACTTCACCAGCTGCACGTCACCCGCTTCGGGGGCCAGGTCGTCGACGATCTGCTCCAGCTCCGGCCGGCGGTCGATCACCGCGCCGATGCCCTCGCCCCACATGTCGGTGAGCAACCCGCGCTCCTGCGCGGACTGGACGCCCGGCTGCGCGGTGTAGATCACGGGGATGCCGGCGCGGCGGCAGTCGGCCAGCAGCCTGGCCAGCTCGGCGACCAGCTCGTCGATCCGGCCGCCGCGGAACGGCGCGAGGAAGTAGCGCTGCATGTCGTGCACGAGGATCGCGGCGCGGCCCGGATCGAGCTGCCAGCGCACCCGGCTGACCGGGAAGTCCGCCGGGGCCGGCAGTTCGTACGGGTCGATGCGGGGCAGTGTCAGATCGGTTGCCACAGTCAGCCTTTCGCGGTGGAACGGTCACGCAGGTCCGCGGCGACGGCCGCGCGCAGGTCCTTCTTGCTGGTCTTGCCCACGCCGGTGGCCGGGAACTCCGCGACGATCAGCACCCTGTCGGGCACCGCGATCGCGGCGACGTCGCGGCCGCGCACGAACGCGCGCAGCGTCGCCGCGGTCGGCGGATCGGTCGAGGCCGCCGTGGTGAGCCGCACGTAGGCGCAGCTGCGCTCACCCAGGTACGGATCGGGCATCGCGACGACCGCGGCGTCGAGCACGGCCGGGTGGGCCATCAGGTGGTTCTCGATCTCCTCCGCGGCGACCTTCTCCCCGCCGCGGTTGATCTGGTCCTTCACCCGCCCCGTGACGACGAGGTAGCCCTCCGGGGTGCGCCGGACCAGGTCGCCGGTCCGGTAGAAGCCGTCCGCGGTGAACGACGCGGCGTTGTGCGCCACCACGTCGGGCCGGCGCGCGTCGTAGTAGCCGCGGATCGTGTACGGGCCGCGAGTGAGCAGCGCGCCGATCGTGCCCGGCGCGACCTCGGGTTCCGTCGGGTCGTCGGGATCGACGATGCGGAGCTCGTCGTCGGGCGAGATGGGACGGCCCTGCGTGTGCAGCACCAGCTCGTCGGGATCGTCGAGGCGCGTGTAGTTGACCAGGCCCTCGGCCATGCCGAACACCTGCTGCAGCCGCGCGCCGAGGCCGGGCCCGATCCGGCCGGCCAGCTCGCTGCTGCACTTCGCCCCGCCCACCTGCACGGTCTCCAGGCTCGACAGATCGTGCGTGGTGTTGCCCGCGGCCTGCACCCATACCGCCGCCAGCGGTGGCACCAGCGCCGCCATCGTGACCCGCTCGGCCTCGATCAGCGGGAACGCCGTGCCGGGATCGGGACGGGGTGCGAGCACGATGCGCCCGCCCGCGTGCAGCACGGCGAGCACGCCGGGGGAGCTCATCGGGAAGTTGTGCGCGACCGGCAGCACCACGAGGTAGCAGGTGTCGGCGTCGACACCGCAGATCGTGGCGCTCTCCCGGACGCTGTACGCGTAGTCGTCGTGGGTGCGCGGGATCAGCTTCGGCAGCCCGGTGGTGCCGCCCGACAGTTGCAGGAACGCGACATCCGACGCCGCCGGTCCGGGCAGGTCGCGGGCCTGCACCCGCAGCTCGTCGAGCGCGATCGCGCCGTCGGGCACGGTGTCGCCGACCACCACCCGCAGCTCGGCGAGACCCGCGACCGCCTCCGCGACGGCGAACCCGTCCACCGTGTCGGCCGTGACGGCGGCGCTCGCCCCCGCCTGCGCGGCGATGTGCGCCAGCTCGGTGCGCCGGTGGGCAGGTAGTGCGAACACCGGGAGCGCACCGAGCCGGAAGAGCGCGAACACGACCTCCAGGAACTCGGGCACGTTCGGCAGGGCGACGAGCACACGGTCGCCGGGTGCCAGGCCGGCGTCGGCGAAGCCGGTGGCCAGCTCGGCCGCGCCGCGGTCGAGATCGCCGTAGGTGAGCCGGCGCCCGCCACCGATCACGGCGATCCGCTCGGGATGCGCGGACGCGCGGGCCGCAAGCAGCGCGCCGAACGTCTCGCCGGTCCAGTACCCGGCGTCCCGGTAGCGCGCCGCGAACTCGGGCGGATGCGCCACATAGCCGGAGATCACGCGTCCACGTCCAACCCGACGGCACGCAGGAACGTGCGGAACTTGGCGCTGGTCTCGGCCAGCTCGGCGGCCGGGTCGGAGCCGGCGACGATCCCGGCGCCCGCGTAGAGCCGCAGGGTGCGGCCGCCGGCCTCGGCGCAGCGCAGCACGATCGCCCACTCGCCGTCGCCGCTCGCGTCGCACCAGCCGACCAGACCGGTGTAGTAGCCGCGGTCGACCGCCTCGGACTGCCGGATGATCGCGCGCGCCGGCTCCAGCGGCACCCCGCCGACGGCCGGGGTGGGGTGCAGCGCCTGCGCCAGCCGCAGCGACGAATGCGTCGGATCGTCGAGCGTGCCGGTGATCCGCGTGGACAGGTGCCACATCGACGGGGTGCGCACCAGCACGGGCTCGGGTACCCGCAGGTCGGCGCAGAACGGGCGCAGCCGGGCCGCGATGTCGGCGATCACGACGGCGTGCTCGCGACGGTCCTTCTCGGAGTTCACCAGCGCGGTGGCCCGGGCCCGGTCGACGACGGGATCGGGATGGCGCGGCGCCGAACCCGCGAGCGGGTTGCTCACCACCTGCCGGCCGGTGCGCGAGATCAGCAGCTCCGGGCTGGCCCCGAGCAGGGTGCGCGGTGTCGTGTCGCCGGGGCGGCCGACGTCGGCCGCGAAGACGTGGCCGCACGCGTGCTGGTCGGCGAGGCGCCGCAGCAGGTGCGCGACCGGCATCTCCGCCGACCCGATGAGCTCCAGCGCGCGGGCCAGCACGACCTTCTCCAGCAGGCCCGCACCGATCGCCTCGACGGCCGTCGCAACCGCGGCCTCGAACGCGGCGGGCGCGGGCCGCGGACGCACCGTCCACCCCGTCGCGGCCGGGGCCGCGGGCACGTCGGGCAGCCAGCGCGGCGGCCGTCCGCGGCGGTGCTGCGCCGGCACCGTGAGCCGCACGCCGTTACGTCGCTCGAAGGGCAGTGCGCCCACCACGATCGAGGCACCGGGTGCGCTGCGCAGCAGGTGTTCGGCCGTGCCCGCCCAGTCCTGCGCCGGCTCGGTCGCTGTGGCGATGCTGCCGCGAGCGAGCAGGCTGCCGTAGGGGGAGGAGAAGAAGAAGCCGCCCGGGGCGTAGTCCAGCAGCGGCGACACCTCCCCGGCGGACGGTGTGGATGTCGCCACGGTCGACGTGG
>Ga0307513_10003095_pt1 | contig 22695 bp, 20 predicted proteins | sample 15_EM_MG_FD_202174 | JGI IMG/M metagenome (GOLD analysis project Ga0307513, IMG submission 202174) | Populus trichocarpa ectomycorrhiza microbial communities from riparian zone in the Pacific Northwest, United States - 15_EM | ecosystem: Host-associated > Plants > Roots > Unclassified | place... | reverse complement strand
GCGCTTTCAGCTCAATATTCGAAACATAAAATATTGATATCCAGGATGGAAGCCGTCATGGCCTCTGAACTGGCCCAACTCGAATCTCGGACTACAGATATACCTCAAGCAGAAGCTGAACCAGAAAAGGAGGACGTGGACTTTGAATTTAATGGTAACGTTTGCCGGGCAAAGGTTAACTTCATCGCCGTTCTAAGATCTCTCCCCACAGATGAGAAGGATGTCTTTGGATCCGATTTTGAGAGTACAGAGGATGAAGAAGAAGCGGGTGGTGATGAAGAGCGAGATTCCATCGCGGAACGATACATCCAGGAGGAAGAACGAAGGATGAGGAGGGTACGCATCTCCAAGCATTGGCCAATTATCGATCTAACCGTGGCAACGACCACTCTTAGAAAGCGAAAACGCAGCTGGAGCGGGCAACAGCCTTAGCTCATAAGCATCAACGCGCTACCTTCAATCCTGAATCGTATAAAGCCCCTGCCCCACGAACTGGCTCTTCTGATCGACGAGTCAAATCGGCAGTCATCGTCGACCCTGAAACTGGAGAGGTGGCAGAATTGAACAAACGGAAGAGTCAACGGACCTCGACGATGTTGAACCGTGCTGCTACGAACAACAGGCTGCTCAAGGACGCCAAAGAGAGGGTGAGCTTTTTCTCCCGTCATGATACCATCCAATACTCAATGGAATCAGTCCCAAGTTGTGAAGAAACCCAAGGCCCAACGTCGTGCTCCTACCCAGGAGGAACTCATCAAAAGTGCCCAGGAAACGGAGGAACAAAATGTTATTGAACATCGTGATTACCTTAAAGCCGAGGACGAAAAGCGGAAACGCGCACAATTGATACGGTCTGTGATCGAAGGCAGATTGGTGAGGTGGATAAGTAAAGTTGAAGAGGAGATCATTCCCCCTACACCGCCCGAATCTGCGACGCCCGCGGCGAGCACTCCGCATGGATATGTGACGTCGTTTCGGCCGTCAACCTCATATACAGCACCGCCATACCAAATCGGCCCTGGGCAGTCCCCATATTGGGGGCCCATCCCCGGTTCGTCTTCTCCAGGTGCATATACTAGCACGTCGCCCTACCCCCAGCCATCCCCATTCTCGTATCCCCATTCCCCATCCCAACCCCGCGTCTCCACCACCTCGAATGCGACACGACCACTCGAACCGCTTCCTGCAGTCATACAACGAAAACGGAAGATCGTGAAGAACTACGTGGTTCTGGAGAACGCGCAGACGGAGAAGGCTCCGAGGGTGAGTTGGAAGCAGACGATGGAGGGTATGTTTGGAGATCACGTGAAGTGGGAAGATCTGAGGGTGTACTCTGCGAAGAATCGACCGATGTGTGGGTTGGCCTTCCGTTCGACTGTGTGAAATTGTTTCTTATCCACGCGACGTCAGCACGTCCTCGGGAGAGGTGCCCTATCACAGGGTTGGCTGCGAACTACGTTGACCCACGAACCGGTGTCCCATATGCCAATGTCTTTGCATTCCAGGAGATCGGCAAGGTCCTCGAACACGATTACGTCTGGAACGAGGAGTTCGGGTGTTACGTTGGACAAGAGGAAGTAGTATCAGACGGAGATGAAATGCGAGAGGATTAACGCTTCTCAGGGAGTCTGCATGTATTTTTCTCGTATATCTAACTCGTACAGTGCCTAATTAACTCAACCCTACGCCAATTTCCCTACTTGGCATAATCACCAGTGTAGCGTGTGGGAGGGACACTGATAACCCGTCGGGTTCTTGAAGAGGTAAAGTTGGTGGTAGTCCTCCGCATCGAACCATTTTCCGGCCTTGACAACCTGGGTAGTAATCTTCGTCCCGTGGGGGTCGAAGTGTTTCTTCTGCACCTCTTCAGTTACCCTCTGGGCGATATCTTTCTGAGAGGGGGAGTTGTAGAAGATGGCCGAGCGGTACTCTAAGAAATAGTTGCGTTGGAGTTTAACGGTGGGCGGATATGGCGGGGTGTACTTACGAGTCCCATGGTCTGCCCCTTGACTGTTGAGAGTCGTAGGATCGTGTGTGCGGTAGAAGAATTCTGATATCACGATCCGGGGTCCCGGTCAGCACGCAATCAATTGCCAATCTCGCCTGTGAACAGCGGAGTATCAGGGACACCAGGCACTCACCAACGAGTTCAGCGTAAGTCACAATATTCGGGTCGAATTCGATCCTCAGAGCCTCAGCGTGGTTCGTAGAGCCAGAGCAAACCTCCCGGTAGCTCGGATTATCGGTGTTTCCTCCAATGTACCCGACGGCGGTCTTGAGGATACCCTTGTTTTCGGAAGGGGGATAGTGCTTTAGGAATATATGCTCGACTCCCCAGAAACACCCTCCTGCGAACGTAGCAACCTCGTGCGTGGCTTGAGTTGGGTGGCCAAAGGAACGTGGATTAGCATCCGCGACAGAAGGTGGGAACCTCGGAAGACTGACCTGAGGCGGACATGGAGTAAAGTGCGCGGTTGAAAGGTTCCGAGTGGAAGATCCCTTTTAAACGATTCAGCATGAGGTTGTTCTGGGTGGGTACTGAGCTGAATAGTGGTGGCTCAGCGCTAAGCTAGAGGTCGTGTAGTAAGCAGGGAATGACCTCGGCACAGAACTCAGCCGACCACATGATGTCTTTCCAATCAAATTTCCCACGATTGCTACTCCCCCCCTTAGCACAGGGTGGCATAATCCCAGGTTCTAGTCATGGCACCGTCCCTTCCGGATCCATGACGATCTTACTGATTAGTTCTGGCCCCGCACGGGGCCCGGTTCGGTCGGGGCCGGTTTAGCACGCGTCAGGATTGGACACACATGCTGTCCTGATCTACTGGAAGTTCACCAATGATACTCTCTCTCGTGTGGATATTCTAATGTCCCTGTAACCGTACTCCTCTCCTCTGTATCCTTTGAGCAAAGAAGTACCTACAGATCCGCCGTCACTAGCCACTGTTCCATTACTACATAAAAGGGTCGGGTTTCTGCCCAATTTCCGCCTTACAAGAGCGCATCTCCAAACTCACTGGTTTTTGTTGGGGAGGAGGGCAGGAACCCTGTTCCTCAGACTACCGAAAAGCTTATCGATCAACGGGCGTTTATCTGGTAACGTCGCTTGAACCCAAACCACCATGTCTATATCACCTCCCCGTTTCACCGAGCTCCCCATCGAACTCTCGGAACGGATACTGCTGCACATGCCTGGCATGGACATCGTCAAGATGGAAACGGTATGGCCATTGCCAATTTTCGATGATGCAGCGCTGATTTCGTGCAACGTGGCCTAGGTTAGTCGATACTTCATGGATATCGTTCGCGACTCGCCCATCCTCCAGTATCGTCGCGAGCTCTTCACTGCCGGTCTAACCGACAACCATGACCACTCTTGCAATTTGGTTGAGCGCCGGAAGCTATGCGAGGAGTACGCGAAGAAGTGGGCTGGGACAGCAAGACTAGTGAAAAGAGTCCACGAAATACCCGTCGTACGTCCGACACTCGTCTGGGGTGATATCATTGCCCTGGGAGGGGATCTCCTTGTACTCTATCCATACTCCAAGGGTTGCTTCGAATTCTTACATGTCCCACCGGTCACAAGTCAACGGTCGATTGAAAGGTGGACGATCCCTGAACTCCCTTTCAGCGTCGACCTTTTCGCTGTATACGCGCCTGACAGCCTCCTCGTTGTTAGTGAACGGAGGGGACAGTGAGTTACCAGAATTCTTATCCGCTGGCTCAACAGTTGATCACGTAAAGGTCCGTTCACATCCACTTCCTTAAACTCCAGGACGGTTCCCCTTACGGCGCGCAACCTTCCAGAGAAATCACGTACGAACTTCCGCCAGGCACCGGCTACCACTCCGTGCATCAGTTGGCCGTAACTCGTTCCAGAGTCATGATGTGTGCCTACGCCCAGTATGAGGGCGGTTCAGGTACCGTAGAGGTAGAAAGGACAATCGTATGGGACACAAAAACCGGATACCCAGTGAATACGTTCTGATTTGGAAATATGGGCGATTTACTCACCTCGCTCTCAAGGTACTCAATGTCTCGACCGGCGACAAGAACGTGTTGATCCGAGGGAGCTCCCGCGCAACCTTCCTCGACGAGTTTCGGATGCTGATGGCCAGTTCTGATAGTGTTACTGGTGCCCCCGAGTTGGTTGTATTCGACACCATCGTCCCGCAGGATCATTCCAATGGTTTTCGACGGTTTAGGTTCCCACCCAGCTACTGCGGTCAGACTTACCGTGTACATGTCGACTGTGATAGACCTTTGGGGACGGCCACCCGGGATGCACCTTTTATGGTTGACCCTACTCAAGCGGTCCTCGTCGCAGAACTTTACCGGGTTACCTCTGGCCCACGGGTTCTTCTCATCATGCGGTTAAATTCCTTGATTAAACACATGTGTTCCATGCGCGCAGACCCATGTATCTCGTGGGAGGAATGGGGAACAGGCACCGTCGCCATGGAAGTCCCCTTTTACCGCAAAAGGTTTTTCACTTTCGTCTACGGCACCCGTGTGTTGGTCGCAGCCTTTGCCGACGACGACGATCAACCCCGCCACTTTCTCTACACTTTTGACTTCAGCAAATGGGGCTGTCGCGCCCTGCCACTTTGGAGTGGAGAGGACGGTGGAATTGAGAGGAAGTTTGTATTTGAAGATGGCCGGAGGTTCGTGCTTGAGGGGGACCTGGATATGTCTCCATGGGACATGGTTTTATTGGGCAACGGGATGATAGCCCACTATCTAGACATGGTAAGTTATCTCTCTCATTCCATCGGAGCGATGTCGTATGCTAATACCGGAGCAAGACGTTCCGACCTATGCCGGAGAGTGGCATCCCTTTGGAAGTATGGGAAGTTATATGAGGCCGCCTTTCCATCCCGATGATTCGCACTGATGTGATATCATGACGGCGTTGTGCAGATAGCCGTTAGTCGTTTTGTCTGCAAACTGATGGGAATGAAATAGAGAATCAGTTTTTCAATGTCCCCGGAGCCTTATGTCGCGGGCTTCATGAAAAAAGAGTGAGTATTCCGGGAACAAAGCGACTCCTGCTTTAAATATCGGGACCCTGGGGATAGTGTAGATGTTCTGAAATCATGAGGGCAGGACCGTGTTGGTCGACTCACGGAAACAAAGGTACTGGTCATTAGTTGAGCTTGTTAGTCGAGCTTGCGAGACTCTATGGGAGTCGTAGATTAGTCAGCAAACGTAGTCCCTTTTTTGGTAATACGCGTTGCTTATCTAATTTCCGCGACCGGCCACACGAACATTCTGAATGGATCAAATTTAACATGAAAAATTTCTCGGAATAGGCAAGCTTGACATTGCCATCAGGGATACCTTCATAGATAACATTTTCATACAGGAAACACAGAAACATACAGTACACAAAGAATTGGACAAAACGTGCATCTGTGGCAGCACGTGACAGTATGCGCGATGATTGATTGTTAGGTTCCATTGCAATCCACGTGGGGTCGGACCCACACGACGATCACTGTGGGAGTTCAGCCGGGTGGATTCGACGACGATGAAGACGAAGCCAACGGCCGTTCTACAAAAATCTCGGGCTGCCAGGAGGCGGCAGAGACACGAACTATCCGGGTCAAGTACATGCTCTTCAACGGGACGTCTCCCCAGCTGCATCGCGGGTGTTCACCACCATGACCGTTCAGTTTCTCCCTCTGATGAGATCGCGTCAGATCCAAGAATATCTAATGTTCTAGAAACATACCGCTAAGAATTTCTTCACGCTCTTTGCCACTTCCGCGGCCAACTTTCTTCTTGTTATCGGTCGACGTTTTATGGTGAAATCCGCGGTGTGGATCTAATGTAATGTGTGAGATCGGTGCGAACCGAACGAACTCCACGGGTCTTACCTTTGAGTGCCAGGGCAAACACCCAACAGGCTTGAAGGAAAAATTAGTTGGCAGGACAACGGCGCAGGCCTGATTGGATATCTTACATGCAATCTAACCAAAACCTGCGGTCGGCGCTCCCCGAACAAGAATCTATCCTCTCCACCTTCAAAGCCCACCCAGTTGTCTTCTGACGCATCGGAGAGACGAATCCCCTCCTCGCCATCGACAAAGAAGTCGATGATGTTGGAACCCGTAAACTCTACTTGGTGTCGGGAGAGCTTATAGGCCTCTTGGAGGACCAGCTCGCGCGGAGTTGCCGATCTGCGGATTTGTTGTCGCCCCCGTGCCTTGTCTCTCTCGCCTTCGCTCATGGGATCCAATTGGACAGTCTCTCTCGCCTTCGCTCATGGGATCCAATTGGACAGTCTGTATGGCCTTTTCCGCGTGGGACGGATTGGCGCGCTAGAAGGTATTTCTTCAATTCTTCTATCAGAGGTGTGGTGTCAGAGAAGGAATGACCTGGGGTTGTAAAGAGAAGATCCCCGTTGGGTTTATCCCGTCGCCGACGAGTGGATCATGCTCCTGTTACGGTTTGTTAGTTCTGGGCGGATAACTCATGTTCTCGGTCACACCTGCGGAAACGGGCACCAATCATCTCGCACGGAGGGGGTGCCGACCGGATTGTGCACGACTGCGCAGTGAGCGTGAGGTATACCAGAAAGATAACCGGGGGGCGCGTCATGGGACCAGGGGTCGTTCTCGTGTTGGTCGAGCAATCGATGTAGCTCAGAGCTGAAGCCGATTATGTGCGGGTCTTCGTACGTCTGGTAGCGCGATTCCGAGTGATCCAGGTCCATTAGGAATGAGGGTCGTAAGCAGAGAGAGTTGCGATGAGTCAGGTTATTTAAACGACCAAACTCAAGGCCGGCATGCCACTTGAACATTTCGCGGGATCAAAAAATGATCGATAAACAACGAAGTGTGGCGGGATTCTCTGGAGAACGATTAACGAAGGCCGTGCACCCTCCTGCGTCATCCGGCTCCCCGAACGTTCCCGGCCCCCTAGTGTCGGGACAGAAAATGATATGAAACGGGGACCGAAGAGAGCAGGGTGGCTGCCAGCTTGTGGTGGGTTGTGATGGAACGCGCAGGCTCCCTCGTGCTGTACGGGATACTTTTGGCGGATGAGGGGTGCGAAATGATGTCGATGATTATTGAGAAGGAGCGAGACTGATCTCGGAAGATCTTGTTCATCCCAGTAGTTCGGGGAGCGAGTCGATTGGCGTGACCATAAACAGGAAAGCAGCATTGTTGCACAGTGATGGATCAGCCACCGAGGTGCTTCTGGGGATACGGTAAAGAATTTTCCGTAAGGGGTTAAATTTTAGATCTAGGACTCATTGGGGGGGCAACGGGAGAGTGGATCACCGCCGATGTTCGTCGTCCTTGGTAGTGGTGGCTGTGAAATCAAAGGCTGTGAATGTAGGTGATCACTCCATCCGGAAAATGCACATCGACTTTGTTTGACGTGCACTTTCCTCCGCTTTTCTGACACTTTATTACTACTCCAGGGTGTCAGCTTTGCCGGGATCATTACATAACTTCTAGAAGTACGTACTTCTCCCTTCTTACCGCCTTTTCCTACGAAATGATTGGAAAAAGGCGGGGAACAGTCGTTGCCAACAATCCTGATGGCTTCCTCGACCTCGCGTTCTGGTCGCAGTCCCAGATTCCCACGTATTGGGTATCTAAACCCTTATCGAAATCCATTTCACTTATCCAACAAACCCCGATTGCCTCCGGAGCGGGGATGGGGTGGGGACGCGACAATGAGAGGATAACCACGAGGCCAGATGTGATCGTAAAGGAGCGGTGGCCAGGATCCGCGCTGCGCACGACCCGACAGAGCGGCCGGGGTCTCTGCACCTTCATCGAAAGTCCCTGGGTATCCGTCTGGATTGGTTTGTAAGCGGTGTAGACTTACGGATAGTCGCCCAGTTGCGAGAGGCCCGCACGGATGACGTTCGGGGCATGCAAGACCATCCCACATCAGGAAAAAACGATCGGACGGAAAAACGTAATTTATGTATGCGACAGTGTTTGTACCTAAATATCGGTGAACATATGGAATTTACGGTTATTCGACGTGAAATGTCGTAGATTGTTGTAAATTTCAGAAAGTTGTTCAAAGCTGTTCCCGGCATGTAGAGTCGCCGGTTGTGGTACTCATACCCGAGATGGCAGGCTTTCGTGGGTATATAGCACTGCGATTGTAGTAAACACATGAACACGGTGGATGTGAGCATGGTTTTAGATGATTATTGTCGGGGTGAACTTCGCCGTGCCGACCACCACAACGCATTGAGAAATTGCTAAGTCCACACTGATCGACATGAGTCGGCGCGTTGATGCCGTCCGTGCGCATTTTCGATCGCGTGGCTCATCTTCTCCTCTCCTTCCTCCCATGACGTGGTCATGTTTCCCGCCTCCTCCCAGCATCTCCCCGCATTTCTATGATCCACAACATCCCTCCTCTTTGACATAATGCCTCTTCTTGTAATTTCAAGCACTTGCACGGCCCCGTTCCGACACCTTTCCCAACAATCGATGGTCTAGTGCTCTCCCCGGTGCAATCCCAGATGCGGTGGGTTCATTCCATTTGTTCTTCATACTCTCATCCATATTCTTATTACATTTGTTCAGAAATGTTGCCCTGAAGGTTATAGCACCCAACCCACCACACTGACTCTTTCAATGTGTCATACTGACAACCCGGTATGCTGGAGCGTACAAATTCTTAGAGTTGAGAGGGGCGGTTTGTTGTATCTTAGACTAGGTAGTATCATGTATATTGTAGCTTGCAAAATGAAAATCCCTTTGATATATATAAAACACAGAACGAGTGAGCAATCCTTATTCCAGGGAGAATGCAGGTGAAATGCTGTATTCCTTCCGTATTTCACCCATTTTTTACCGTCATTAAAACGGGGACATAGGAGATTTACAGTAAAAAACTGGCTTAGGTCGCTGACCAGTGGTCGTGGTCATTTCCCATGAATGTCATAGAAAAACCGTGAAATACTGTTGTTTTATGGAAAAAACCCTGGTCCACGCGATCGGGCTTTTCCTGATGCAACCCCGTGCACGTGGGCGGCCCACGGTGGTTTCGATGTAGCACCAATCATTTCCAATGTCTTTGGACCATACATACTATGAACCTTACTCCTGGGGAATCTCGGGGTCACTTGGCGGTCACCCGATCGAGCAGCGACCCATTCCTTCTTAGTGCACTCCCTTGTCACCGGGCCTGGGGAGAGGAATCGCCGGAGTGAAAAATGCAAGAGGCGTGACAGACTTCCATGCAAGATAAGCTTGCCAACCTGGTTAGCCAAGGCGCTCCGCCTAGCTTTGGAGGGTCGCCCGTGCACATGGCCTGGATCAATTAATTAAGCACCCGGGTTCGCCCATCGGCGCCACCGTCCAGCTCGGGACGTGTGGGGGCGGCGCTTTTTCGGTCGTATTGGGACCCGGCTTCTCTGCGTAACACGCTTCATGGGCATGCGGATCGGTGACCGGTCAGAAAACCAGCTTTCGGCGTCCAGACACACTCGTGTGACGCCTCCTCCACAAATTTGGTTAAGGCTGGAGCACAGGCTAGGGCGAGACGGACTGCGATGCACTTTTAAATGGCTTTTAGGTTACGTGTACGTTCGCGTCCAATGGCGCAGAAGGGAGGAACACGAGATCGAGTGCCATTTTGGATCCACCCCCAGAGTTGAGTGAAACACCCCTATCGGGCCATCCACATCCATGTCTGCCCCGCGCGCTCGTAGCCAACAGTAGACAACCCTTATTATTACCCGTGGGAATTGCTAGGGACCGACGAAACCGAAAGGCTGACCACTTACAGGATAAATTAGTGGCTCCTGATGCAGATGTGGCACGCAAGGATCTGCGCTAGATCACGTCAGTGATCTATAGTGAGCTTACCAGCAAGAGCGAGACCCTAGAGAAGATATCCGACAATTGCTCAGATTACGAGACGTACCTCGACGTTACACAAAAAGGTGCGGGGACTCCAGAGGAAAACACGCGCCGGGATAGCGCTCTCGTGTGGTCAATTCACCGGTCTCGAAAGCGGCAGACCGGTTCGGGGCGCTTTCGATACCCGGAGGGGTTGAGCATCCCAATGAACGAACGAAAACTGTGTTCCCGACCTCAGCTACAGCTTCCTGTGCCCAGTGATTCGTGCTTCAGATCCTTGTGCTGGATGAATTCGTGGTATATCGCAACGCCCACCAATGCCAAGGGACGTATTCAAGAATTTGCGTCTACCAATCGCAGGAAACGAGAAGGGAAATATGTCAGCGGGTCCGTGCCACGGACTCAGCAGGTCGGCAACCAGATTTTCCCCCTCATTTTACCGTTTGCCATTCGCGATTCGAGTCGGTGGCGTGTCCCCAGTTTCCGTAGTGACATATAACGGAAATAAGGTATTTCCTCTGGTGCAGCATTTGGTGGGCGACACAGGCGGAAACTATCAAAATACGAAGATACGGTCCGCCGAATCAGCTTGGGTCAAGCTGATTCCATCAGCGGACGCCCCGACCAGGAATCCACAAAGCGCCAGAAGTATTGAAAGTGACGGGAAGTGCACGGTAGTGTGCTTCCGGAAATCTAGCACTCAGGGGTGGCCGCGACTTGGCCTGATGGGGCATAGGGGTTCGTACCCAATGGGAAATGACGATAAGTACCGCCGACTATTCGACCTAGACGATAATCGTGTGAGATAAGACTACAGATATGTTAGTCTAGGTTGCGAAGGTAGAGAATATAAGATACGTACTCCTCACGAAACAGCAAAGATGTGAGGAGACGAAGGGGAAAAAACGAGCTACTTATATGACCCGTAACTATCGCGTAGGAGTTGTAAACTACTGAACATCGGAACAAAGATGCAATATTCTGATACCGACGAGCGACACAGTCCACGACTGAATCAAAGACGAGGAGACCCCATAAAAGCAGAACCGCCCACGATCAAATCAAAGACAAAAGGCTCCCATACAAGCAACATAGCTCACGATCCAATCAAAGACAAAACGGCTCCCATACGAGCAACGTAGCTCACGATCAAATCAAAGATAAACGGGCCCCATACAAGCGGCGTACCACATGATCAAATCACAGACGAAGAGGTCTCATCCCTCCGCCCTACCCACCTCCTGTTATCCATGAACGTTGGCCACTGAACGACCTCATCTTCTTTCATCGTCCTCGCGCTCATCAATCCCCCCTCTTCATTCTTTTGTGGTGTTTTTATGTCAATGTTCCGCGAACTTTCGTTTTGATTCCTCTACTACTTTATCCTCGCTTTTGGGATGGGACGACTGAGTTCCTTTCAGTCGTGGATGATTGGGATCAGCAACAAAAGTTGGGTCACGATGACAGACGCGAGTTGGTAAATTTGCCGGGATTCCGAGTTACGATGCTGAGTCATTTGTAAGTTAATGGCGCGAACTTTTCACCTCACACTAGCCGCCCCACCGAACCGACATGATCGGTACCAGATTCCAGGAGTTCAAGTTGGCGCGCCTTCGGAAAATTTTCTCAATTGAGGTGACCGCCATTAAATACTGCAACATGTTCCACATCACGGGAAATGAGATCACCATACGGACATAGATCACACACAGGATGGACTCTGCAAAACCCTAGTAGAGCACCTCGACCAGACGCCATCAGCGACAACCCCGGGCCCATGTCGCCGGCTCCGGTCCGCGACACTGCGGAAGCAGGATTGTGGGGAGATCTCGCCCCACAGTTCCTTCCTTTGCGCTCTCGGACCCGCCACGCAATATCTGCCCTCCCTCCGCTGTAGGCAGACAATGCCCAGTGTCTACTCGGAGTAGCGCAGTCAGTGCGTTGTAGGGTCTGCTGGATGTATCATTTTTGGCACCCTCACGCCTCCTATGTCGTGAGCGAAATTCCTCCTTTCGTCCCCACGGACACACCTGCAAGAGCGGTTTGGGTGGGAATCCTGGATGCCCTGCAACGGAATGGGCACCCGTTTGTCACCCAGTTATCAGCGAACAACGCGACCTGCGCTGAATCGCCTCCGTTCTTCATCGTGACCGAGGGTATCTGGCCACGAAGCTCCGTTCCATCGCGCTGCACGCCTCAGTAATCGCAACGAATTCACACCGTTTGTCATCCTGTAACTCTGTCATCGGACAATACGCACGCTCCCAAATCGACAAAGGAAAGAACCGACCTCTCTCTCGGCCCGCTCCCCGGCCGGACCATCTGGCGTCGTTCACCTCCATCTGTAGCGATTGCGGCACGTTGTCCAAGTCACCTCCACAGGAACTCGCACGAACGCCTACCAACACCTCAGGACCCTGTTCCTGCCATAATTACAAGCACCTCAACGGGTTCACGAACTTTACAGCCCACTCTGCGATGTATGAGGGAAAGAGGTACCCGACGAGCGAACCCCGTTTCCAATCTTTCAAGGTATGTGAATTCGCCGCTGAAATCTCAAGATTATCGTCTGATAATAGCTCACTGTTCTAGTTCACCTGCAGACCCAGACTAGCCGAGCATGTAAGAACGTGCTCCCGGAAATCATCCCCAGTCCCCCGGTGAAGGCGTGAATCTCGTTTCCTGTGCTGTAGGCTGATAACATTGAATCAGATGAAGACATCCGAGGAGGTCGCCCGGGGAACAGCCGCGTCAGGTGCCACCGATTTCCGTACTTACATTAGTTCCTGCAGCTGATCGCTTTTCCTGCATGCACAGATTTTGTTCGATGTTGAAGACCTTACCATCTGAATGCCACTTTCCCTACTTCCCAAATCCCCACTGATACCTCCGATGTTCTCCTCCCCTCGAAGACACGCTGCCGGAACCGCTCGCAAAACCCGATCGCACGTACCCCGACAGCGATCGTACATCGGCCTCTCGAGTCCGGATCGCCACCTCAGTCTCCCACGACTCACGATGATCCGAGTTCTCCATTCACGTGGGAGCTTCTCCACTCCCATCCGCACAACTTGCATCAGTGTTATGTGAGTCTAGGATATGCCGTGGGCCGCAATCCTTGACGAATATTCCCGAGGGCCTTGGATCACCTCGCTGTCATCACCGAAACCGCCACCCATCTCAGGAGTCTTGTCAGTCAGGAGCAAGGTGCTTTGTTCGAGAACTCACAGAGGTACGACAACTACGCGACCTTCGATACTTCGTTGGTCAGCGTGTACGGCAAGAACATGCCTGTTCTCCGGAAGTTGAAGAAAAAGTACGATCCTCGAGGAGTCATGAACTTGGCTGGTGGGTGGAAGTTCTAATGTCCTTCAGCCCTCACGCTTCTTGCAAACAGCTATCGAAAGCAGAAGTATACGTATCCAAGTACATGGTTTTATCATAATTATTCGTGTGTCGGATATGTTCGTTCGTTATTATCTATGTGGCCAGAAGGGTCGAGTGCATCTTAAACATGGAGAGGATGTGATTTAACTCCTGAAGGTAACCCTTCGAAGAAGCTTAAAATCATGCCTTTAGGAGGAGTGCAGCTGCTGTTCCATATGAGAGCTTGAAAGGGAAATTTTAGTGTCAACTCCTACGTGAAGCCCCGAAGACGTGCGCACCCAGATGGGGTGAAGAAATGTCAACTCGAGGAAACGTACGCCAGGTTTCGCATCCGTTTTTCAAGCTATGGACCCGAACGTTCTCACATTCATTGCGAAGCCCGCCCGATCGTGACCAGAAACTCCAGGAGGCCCCCGTTTTCTTCAGTCATCAACATAAGTGTGGCTAAATAGGCCGTTAGCCATGTTGTCAGAATTTTGAGCCGGTGAGTGAAATGACTGACCATCTGATGTTGGTGTCTCCAACGACTGTGTCATCTAGACGGACGCCGACACCAAGTCTGTCTTGGCTGAGAATATCCTGGCACCATCAGATACCGGAACTGCGGCTTTCGCATCTCGTGTGAACATAACCAGGTAGGTCCACATGCCCTCCCTCCCTCTGAATTCGAGGCTGGATTCCAGCCTATCTCGTGAATACGATTGGAAGCCCTATAAGTTGAATTATAGGGTCCGGCGACTGACAACCAAAAGGACTCGGCCTGGAGGATGGTGGTCCTTGTAGCACCGGCGACGACGACGACGACGACGACAGGGCTGGGGATAATGATGGGCGGGCCTCGGCCAAGTTGACGTCACGGTCTGGAGATATTTGTTTGTTAGTGTTTGGCGACAGCTCTACCGCGCAGGCGCCCGTTTTCCCGGTAGCCTCAAGCTGCGAGGTCCGGAACTGGGTCGTCCTCTCGTTTTCCTCGATCCTCTTCCGCGTTCCTCGCAAGATTCCATGGCCGCATCCCCTCTGGCGGACTCCTAGAGTCAGCTCGATTTCACAGTTGTCCGGCCTGGTTAGCCCCCAAGCTCGAAAAGTTCAGGCTCGCGGACATCGGAGAAGGAATCACGGAATGCGAAGTCATTAGCTGGTGCGTCAAAATCGTCGTGTAACTGAAGGCGAGACTTGACCGTTCTCGTTCCGTGTGGTAGGAGCGTCAAGACTCAGGAAACGCTCCAAGCCTTCGATGTTCTCTGTGAAGTCCAAAGCGAAAAAGCTAGCGTCGAAATAACCAGTCCGTTTGACGGTGTCTTGAAGGGGCTGTCGCGCCCTGCCGCTTTGGAGCGGAGAGGACAGTGGAATTGAGAGGAAGTTTGTATCTGAAGATGGCCGGAGGCCCGTGCCTGAGGGGGACCTGGATATGTCTCCATGGGACATGGTTTTGGGCAACGGGGTGATGACTCACTATCCAGATATGGTGAGCTATCTCTCTCATTCCATCAGAGACGATGTCGTATGCTAATACTGGAGCAAGACATTCCGACCTATGCCGGAGAGTGGCACCCCTTTGGAATTTTGGGAAATTATATGATGCCCTCTTCCATCCCGATGATTCGCATTGACATGATACTATGACGGCATTGTGCAGATTGTTCTGTCCGTAAACTTATGGGAATGTTATGGAGAATCATTCTTCCCAATGTCCCCGGAGTCTTACGTCGCAGACTTCATCAACAAAACGAGTGAGCCTTCCGGAAACAAAGAGCGATTCCTGCTTTATTGATGCCTGGTCCGGAGACCAATACCGGCACCCCGGGGATGATGCAGGTGTTCTGAATTCATGGGAGTAGGATCGCGTCGGTTAACTCATGGAAACAGTATTGGTAATGTATACAGGAAACACAGAAAGATACAGACTAAGAATTGGACCACGTGACTATACCGCGTGATGGTCACATAAAAAGACTCCATTGCAACCCACGTGGCACCGGACCCACACGACGATCACTGTGGGAGTTCAGCTGGGTGGATTCGACGACGACGAAGACGAAGCCAACGGCCATTCTACAAAAATCTCGGGTTGCCAGGAGGCGGCAGAAACACGAACTATTCGGGTCAAGTACATGCTCTTCAACGGCACGTCTCCCCAGCTGCATTGTGAGTGTTCGCCATCATGACCGCTCAGTTTCTCCCTCTGACGAGATCGCGTCAGATCCAAGAATATGTAATGTTCCGGAAACGTACCGCTAAGAATTTCTTCACGCTCTTTGCCACCTCGGCGGCCAATTTCTTTCTTGTTATCGGTCGACGTTTTATGGTGAAATCTGTGGTAGGGATCTAATGCGATGTGCGTGAGATCAGTGCGAATCGAACGAATTCCACAGGTTTTACCTTTGAGTGCCAGGGCAAACACCCAACAAACTTGAAGGAAAGATTAGTTGGCAAGACAACGGTGCGCGCCCGACTGGATATCTTACATGCAATCTAACCAAAATTTGCGGTCGATGCTCCCCGAATAAAGATCTATCCTCTCCACCTTCAAAGCCTACCCAGTTGTCTTCTGATGCATCGGAGAGACGAACCCCTTCCTCGCCATCAACAAAGAAGTCGATGATGTTGGAACCCGCAAACTCTGCTTGATGTCGGGAGAGCTTGTAGGTCTCTTGAGGCACCAGCTCGCGCAGAGTTGGCAATCTGTGGGCTTGCAGCCGCCCCCGTACCCCGACTCTCTCGCCCTCATTCATGGGATCCGATTGAACAGTCTGTATGGCCTTTTCCGCGTGGGACGGATTGGCGCGCTAGAAGGTGTTTCATCAGTCCTTCTATCAGAGGTATGGTGACAGGGAAGGAACGACCTGAGGTTGAACTGAGAAGACCCCCACTGGGTTGGTTCCGTCACCAACGAGTGGATCATGCTCCTGTGACGTTTCCGTCAGTTCTGGATAGACACCTCAGGTTCTCGGTCATACCTGCGGAAACGGGCACCAATTATCTCGCACGGAGAAAATACCGACCGGATTGTGCACGGCTGTGTAGTGAGTGGGAAGTATACCAGGAGGATAACTGGTGGGTGCGTGGTGGGACCAAAGACTGCGCTCATACTGGTCGAATGGTCGGTGCAGCTCAGAGGTGAAGCCTGTCATGTGGAGGTCGAGGGGGTCGAGGACTTCGTATCTCTGGTAGCGTGGCTCCGAACGATCCGGGCTCATTGGGAATGGGAGGTTGTGAGAGGTCGTGAGCAGAGATACAGCTACGATGAATCCACATATTTAAATGACCAAGGCTTACCCGCCACCAGAGAATTTTACGAGATCAAAAATAATCGATAAACGGATTGAGGCGGCGTTTTTACGAAATGAAACCTGCGCTGTGCACCTCGCACTACCCTCTCTGCATTATCCGACTCTCCGGACGTTCCCGGCTCCTAGCGTCGGGATGAACAATATATCTGAAATGGGGACCGAAGGGAGCAAGGTGGCTGTCATTGTGGTGGGTTGTGATGGAACGTGGTCTCCTCATGCTGTACAGGACGTTTTCGGCGGACGGGGAATGCGAGAGAGAATAGGGAGGAGGAGGTGGGATTTGAAAACGACTTTGCTCATCATTGGAGTTTTGGAATCGAACCGATCTGCGTGACCGTGACCAGGCCGGGGGAAACGACGCGGGCCCTAGTTAAGTAGAACGGGGACCGAGGTACTGTGGAGCCTTTCCCGATTTGATACAGATTTTTCCATAAGGGTTTGAATTTTAGATCTAGAACCCATTGGGGAAGCGACGGAAGAGTGGGTCACCGCTGACGCTCGTCGCGCAGCGTCATGGTTGCTTTGGAACCAGAGGCTGTGATTGAAGACGGGTGGTCTCTTCCCCGATCTTACATTCTAGCGGCAGTCCCGGATTCCTAGATTTTAGGCATCTAACCCCTTACGAAAGTCATTCACTTATCCAACAAACCTCAATTGCCTCCAGGGTATGGATGGGGCGGGGATACGAGAATGAGAGGCTATCCACAAGATCAGATATGACCGTAGAGGGGTGTCGGTGCCACTTAGCCGGGACTCGGGCTGCGCATGACCCGAGAGAGTGGTCGGGGTCTCTGCACCTTCCTTAGAGGTTCCTGGGTATTCGCCCGGACTCGTTTGTACGCGGTGCAGTCTTACGGACAATCATCCAGTCACAAGAGGTCCGCACGGACGACGTCCGGAGCATGCACCATCACAACTCCGTGCACGTGTCGGTGGTTTCGAAACAGCAGCGATCATTATCAATATCAAGTTTGAATCATACTTACTATGAACCTTCTTCCCGGGAAATCCCGTGGTCACTTGGTAGCCACCCAATTGAGTGCACTCCCTTTTCACCGGGGAGAGCAATCACCGGAGCGAAGAATGCAAAAGGCGGGACGGATTTCCGTACAACATAACCTTACCAACCTGGTTAGCCAAGTGCACCGCCCAGCTTTGGAGGGGGATCGCTCGTGGCCTAGACCAACACATTATGTAGATAGTCAAACAGACAGGTCTGGAGTTGAGCGCTGGTGGGTGCGAAATACGGCTGAGAGCGGCGCTCTTTTGATCATATTGGAACCCGGCATCACGGCGTGACATACTTCCTGGGCATGCGGACCGGCGATTAGCTGAAAAATTTACTGGTTGAAGCACATTCTAGGGCAGGACGTGCCGCGATGCACTTTTAAATGGCTTTTGGGTTTCGTATACGTTTGCGTCTATCGGTGCAGAGGCGAGGCACATGAGATCGAGGGCCATTTTGATTCCACCCTCGGAGTGGAATGAAACATCCCTCTTGTGCCATCCACATCCACACCACCCCATGCGCCCGAATGGAACTCCTGACGCACTAAAACTTCACCATAGGACCCTTCACCCAACCCGACGTGACCCGAAGCGTCGAGAACAAGAGAGGAAGACCGTAGCCAAAAGTGGACAACCCTTATTATTGCCCGTGAGGATTAGCTAGGAGCTCGCGGAACCGAAAAGTTGACCACCTGCGGGATAAACTGGAGGCTCCCGAAGTGACACGCAAAGATATGCATCAGATCAAGGCAGCGATCTCTGGTGGGCTCACCAGCACGAGCGAGACACCGGAGAAAATCTCCGACTCAGATTACGAGACCGTACTTCGACGTTACACGAAAAGGTGCAGACGCGCACCGGGATAACGCTCTCGTGTGGTCAAGTCACCAGTCTCGAAAGTGGCAGGCAGGTTCAAGATGGCACATTCCAATACCGAAGGATTGAGCACCCCAACGAGAGAATGAACATCGCGTTCCGGCCAACCCCGGCCACAGGTCCCCTATGATCAGTGGTTCGTGCTTCAGATCCTTGTGCTGGATGAATTCGTAGTATGATATTGTATCGCCCGTCTATGCTAAGGAGTGTATTCAATCATTTGCGTCCGCCGATCGCAGAAAACGAGAAGGGAGATATGTCGCGTTGATGTCAGCCGATTCGTACCTCGAAATCAGCAGGTCGATAATCTGGTTTCCCCCCTCGGTTTTCTGTCTGCCATTCGCTATTCGCGTCGGGGGCACGTCCCCAGTTTTTGTGAGTGACGTGATAATGGGAATAATGTATTTTTCTGGTGTAGCCATTGATGGGGCGATACAGGTGGAAATGAAAACGCAGTCCGCCGAATCAGCTTTGGGCACAGGGGTTCGCACCCCAATGGGAATAAGACAAGTAGTACCGCCAACAAGCAGCATAGCCCGCAACCGAATCGCAGACAATGAGGCCTTGAGGCCCCATCATCCCCCCCACCTCTCATCAAATGAACACCGGGCAACCTCGCTTTCTTCCATCGCCCCTCGCGCTCATTGCTTTTTCCAATGCCCGTTTCGGTCCCTTTGTTGTGTTTTATGCTACAATTGCGCGTTCTTTCGCTTTGCTTCCTTACACCGTCCTCGCTTCTGGCATGAGACAACTGGGCTCCTTTCTCAATTCTTCCGGCCGCCGTTTCGAGGTCCTTTGCATATCGAAGTCACCCAAAACAAGCAAGCCACAAGTCACCGGTCACCTGCCAGGAGAACGATTTTAAAAACAACTTGAAGTGCAATTTCAGGGACTTCACATCATCTACGCAATCGATTAGTATGTAAAAGCCCCCCCATTCAATTGAATCGTGGGAATAATTGGGATCGGCAATAATTGGTCGGATGACAGACTGTGACGCGTGGAACAGTTAACGGCATTGGTTTCAGGTACAAACCACCCTGAACGAAAATTTCGCCTCGCACCAGCGGCCCACAGAGCCGACGGGATCGATACCGGATTCGAAGAGTTGTGACGCGCCCTCGGAAATTTTCTCAATTGAAATGATCGCCACTGAGCACTGCAGCATGTACTACATCATGGGAATGAGATCACCATCCAACGGAAGCACCCCAGGGAGCGGGGTTGTGTGGGATCGACAATGGCAAAGTTAAGCTGGACATAAGTACATTACACGCAGCATGACACACCCCTGAACATGTGGCTCAACTCTTCAAATCCTCCCGTGCCGCCGGTTCCTGTTCGCGACACTGCAGAAGAAGGATTGAGGGGAAATCTTGCCCCATAGTCCCTTCCTTTGCACTCTTGGACCCACCACGCAATACGTCTCCCCCCCGCTGTAGAGAGATGATGCCCAGCGTCTACTCACAGTAACACAGTCAGTGCCTTGTGGGATCTCCTGGGTATACCATTTTCACCGGGCCCACACCTCCTATGTCATGAACAAAATTCTTCCTTTCGTCCCCAGGGATGCACCCGCAAGAACGGTTTTGGTGGGAATCCCGGATGCCCTGCAGCGGAACGTGCGCCTGTTTGCCACACAACAATCGGCGGCCGGCACGGCCAGCCTTGAGTCGCCTCCGTTCTTTGCCGTGGCCGGGGGCCGGTGTCTGGCCACAAAGCTCCGTTCAACCATCACACTGCACGCCTCAGTAATCACAACGAATTCACACAGTTTATAATCCTGTTTCTTTGTCGTCGGATAACACGCACACTCCCGAATCGATAAGGAAAAAATCAACTTCTCTCTCGGCCTGCTTCCTGGTCGGACCGTCTGGTGTCGTTCGCAATACCTAATGACCCCATCCATAGCGATTACGGTACGTTTTCCAAATCCCCTCTACAAGAACTCCCGTGAATGCCTACCAACGCCCCAGGATCTTGTTTTTGTCATAGGCACGAGCCTCGCTACGGGTTCGCGAGCCTTTCAGCCAGCTCTGTGGCGTATGAGGGAAGGAGGTACCTGACGAGTGAACTCCGCTTCCAGTTATTCAAGGTATGTGGGTTCGTCACTGAAACCTCGAGATGATTGTCTGGTGATAGCTTACTGCTCTAGTTCACCCACCGACCTGGGCCAACCGAGTATGTGAGAACATGCCCCCCAGAAACCGTTCTCAGCCTCCCAGTGAAGGTAGGTCCCTGCGGTTGATCGCCTTTCCTGCATGTACAGATTTTGTTCGACGTTGAAGACCCTACCGTCTGAATGCTGTGTTCGCTACTCCTCGGACACATACTGACCCCCTCCGGTGTTCTCCTCCCCTTCAAGAGCGTGGCGGTGGAAGGGCTCGCAAAACCCGGTCGCACGTGGCCTGCCGGCGACCATAGATCAGCCTCTCGAGTCCGGACCGCCATCTCAGTCTCCCATGACAAATTGTTGGTTTTACTTGTTCCGTAGGACATACTTCAACCTCGCCTCCGTTCGATATTGGACGCCATCTTTGATCAAGCTTGTCGAAGAGGAAGCTCAAATAAACATTCTACATGGGGGGCCCCCTTCGTCGCCTGGAATGCTGATAAATCCACATAATACTGGGAGACGACCCTCACCTCTAAACTCGGTATTTTTTTCTCCTCCAATATCGAGCCGTCCCTGTACGACTACCTCTCGCATAATGAGCTCCCGTCGATTTACACTCCAGATTGGGGCGAGGTACGACGACTACGCGGTGTTTGATACCTCCTTGGCCAGCGTGTACGGCGAGAACTTGTCTGTTCTCCGGAAGTTGAAGAAAAGGACAATCCTCCGGGGGTTATGAACTTGGCCGGTGGTCGGAAGCTCTAATGTTTTCAACCTTCGCGCTCCTTGTAAACTGCTGTCGGAAGCAGAAGTATAAGTGTTTCAGGCAGAGAGTTTTATCGTAATAATTCATGTGTCGGCTACGTTTGTTCGCTAATATTTATGTGACCAGAGGGGGTCAGGTACACCCTAAATGTGGAGGGGACATGATCTAACTCCTGAAGGTATCTCTTCGAAGAAGCTTAAAGTCCTACTATAGAAGGAGCACAGCTGTTGTTTAAGAGGGCTTGAAAGGGGACTCTCAATACCAACTCCTGCGTGAAGTCCCGAAGACGTGCACACCTGGATGGGGCAAAGAAATATCAACTCAGAGAAGTGTACGCCGAGTTCCACATCCGGTTTTCAAGCCGTGCATCCGGACGTTCTCGCATTCATTGCAAAGCCTGCCCAATCATGACCAGGAACTCCAGGAGGCTCTTGGTCTTTTCAATCAACGGCATAAGCGTGGCTAAATGCACCGTTAGCCATGCTGTCGGAATTTTGAGTTGGTGAGTGAAACGGCTGACCATCTGACGTTGGTGTCCCCGACGACCGTGATATCTAGACGGACGTCGACGCCAAGTGTATCTTCTGAAAAGCATTCGGCACCGTTGGTCACCGGAACTGCGGATTCCACGTCTCGTGTAGACACAACCCGGGTGGGCCCACATGCTGGGATTGTAGGACAACAGCTTCTGGTGTGTGACCAGAGACTCGTGCCGTACAAAATGACCGTATGCTTCTTGTGAGAAAGGTTGAAAGTTTAAATTAGAAACCGGCAACCAAAAGGAGTTAGTCCTGGAAGTTAATGGTCCCTGCAGCACCGGCGACGACTCTGACAGTAGACTGGGGACGGTGATGGACGGGCTTCGGCCAAGTTGACGTCACGTTCGGGAGACGTTTGTTTGTTAGTGTTTGGCGACGCCTTCTACCCAGGCGCCCGTTTTCCCGGTAGCATCAAGTTGCAAGATCCGGAACTGGGTCGCCTTCTCGTTTTCCTCAATCCTCTTCCATGTTCCTCGCAAGATTCCATGGCCGCATCCCCTCTGGCAGATTCCTAAAGTCAGCTCGATTTCACAGTTGTCCGGCCTGGTTAGCCCCCAAGCTCGAAAAGTTCAGGCTCGCGGACATCGGAGAAGGAATCACGGAATGCGAAGTTATTAGCTGGTGCGTTGAAATCGTCGTGTAACTGAAGGCGAGGCTTGACCGTTCTCGTTCCGTGTGGTAGGAGCGTCAAGGCTCAGGGAACGCTTCAAGCTTTCGATGTTCTCTGTGAGGTCCAGAGCGACAAGGCTAGCGTCGAAATCACCAGTCCGTTTGACGGTGTCTTGAAAGAAATCCTTGTCAAGGAGGGTGAAGTTGCCAAAGTGGGAGAACCCCTTTGTCTCATCGAGACGGAGGACGGTGAAGA
>Ga0307513_10003094_pt1 | contig 22700 bp, 24 predicted proteins | sample 15_EM_MG_FD_202174 | JGI IMG/M metagenome (GOLD analysis project Ga0307513, IMG submission 202174) | Populus trichocarpa ectomycorrhiza microbial communities from riparian zone in the Pacific Northwest, United States - 15_EM | ecosystem: Host-associated > Plants > Roots > Unclassified | place... | reverse complement strand
AGGTAATTTCAAAGTCCGAAGATTACATAAACATTTTCTAGCGCGGTTTTGGGGGCGTGGTAAATAACAGACTTCATATATCGTGATCCGTACATCACATATATCGAAGACTGTCTACGAGAGACTATGTAAGTAACTATCAATGTATCATAAGGTATCATAACCATTATGTCAATGCCTGTTGGTTCCAGTTTAGCCTTCCACTTTTCATTTCCCATTAACTCCGATCGATCGATCATTAGCGCCCCTTCAGCATCTATGGAAAGGCCGATAATACCACCGCATGGGTCCAGCACCCCATCCAAGTTGACTTAATTAAGCTCTTCAACGATCGCAAGACCATATGTATATGGAAGCTTGACCATGGACTCAGAGTTGGATAAGATAACAACTGTTCCGCATTCGTTCCTGCCATTTTGCCGTTACCCCTTTTAACTTGCCGGCCGCACCCAACCCATACGAGATAAGTAGCTGAGTAATTATGTGGGGGAATTCAGCTTTAAAACAATCCTCCAGCACCTTGAAACTCACCGTCCAGGCCTCAAGACATGATGACGGCGGCTAATAAGAAGATGGGAACTTTTCTCCGGAATCCAAGCCCAATAAATGATGCCAGTTGGACACACTACCTCCCAGCATCGATGCATGAGCTAAGGGCAGAGGTATTGGAGGGCGATTGGGACGCCAGAGGGACTTTTATTTCTACCTTGGAAGGGCGGGCGCCTTTCGGAGAGAAGGACTTGATTACATGGGCGCTGACCCAGAGCGAGCATTCGTTGCTTTATTCCGGGCAGCAAACCTCCTACTCGTAAAGCTGCCTACCCACCTGGATTACAAATTAGTTCTCGACCATAGACAACGCGAGACCCTGTTCTCTGTGCGCCTATTTGCTATTCTTACTTCTTAACAGACTCTGATACTTAATCATTCTCTTGAAGACAGGCGAACTGACTTTTAGGGAACTCTGTCAGCTCAAAAAAAGAATACTTGCGCGCCAAAACGAAAGGGATGCTGCGCAGCAAGCACATACCGTTAATAGGCGCACTCCTACCCAATCAATGAGTCGAGTCCCATCATTTGGCAGCGCAAATGATGGTCGACAAAAATCTCAAGAAATCAAAGTGCCCCGGGGTCGAGCTCCAGAGACATCACGAATAGAAGCGTCAGCTCCAAAATACCCCTTCCCACCGTCAGAAGCCACTCCGCCGCACTGGCATACTAGCTTGCCTACTCCAAATGGTCCCAGAACACCGGTGACGGCGCTACCTTCACTGAGGAGCAATTCAATACAAAATCATCCGCCTCCCTTGATACAAGTTACAGGTGCGCTGGTACTCACAAAAATAATGAATGTATATATTTATAGACCATAAAAACGAACAGATCCCCCAAAACCGGGAACAAAAGGAGAGGAGTCGGCCTTACCTCGTCGACGCATGTCCTCTGCGCACGCCCAGCTCCCCTTTCTCCTTCCCAAAGTTGAATCGCATGTGAATCACCTATCCCCGAACAGCGTCCACACCAGTAGAAGGAGACCCTCATATTCACCTGGACCGATCCGTCGTGTCCCTTCTCAGGGCCGTTATCCCCTCCGCCCAACTTCGCGTGGAAATGTCAATCCCATCGAGTTCGAGATTAAGAAAAAGATGAAGGAGAGACGAAAGGCTTGCCATGACCAAACGACGTCGGATTCTTCGGCAAGAGTCGACACGGAGGGTTTCTTCTCCAGTTTGACATCCGATTGAGGGGAGGCCATGTCGAGAGGGATGATTCTTTCATTCAAAACTTTGTTTCATTGAACGAGCGGGATGACATTAATAATGTCCCCACTTCATTCAAGGGGAAGTGGAACCGATATGCTATTTTGTGCATCGTGGGGGGCAGCTGACCCCAACCAACCGGCGTCCCTCAGTTTTGATGCCAATGATTGGTCAATTATGGCTTCAAATCGCTGAAAAGGTGCATCAATATAAATGACATGTCATATGCCACAGTGGTGGCTCACCTGTAGGTATGGTATAAATGCTTCAAGGTCAAAAAGTGGATATTGAATAGCGTAGTCCGTTATTTGCCGAACGAGAAGCGGCATGGCGTAAAAGGATCGAGGCACAAGTAACGCAAGCCAGAGAAAAGTCTTCGTGTCTTGGATCCTTTAGCTGTTCCCAAACCTCCCAGTCTCTTTTGGATCGTCGGATAACAGCCATACCGTGGTGCCGTTCCAATACCATATGGGGAGCGCCCAGGTATCTAAGACACCGATAGACGCCCTCTGCGCACCTGTCCGCAACAGAAGAGGCCAAGTTTGGACCATCCAAGAAGTGATGTAGCAAACGGACGTGAAGAGCCAGAAGCGTGAAAGAATTTCATTGGCTCCGAGTAGTCACCGTCCATGCCGATGAGGGATCATAAATCAGCAAGAATAATGTATACGCTCCCTTTCGCCAATGATAACAGCGCTTCAAGCATCTTGGGGCTGGTGTACTCTCCAAAGCCGTCACCATCTGTGCGTGGAATGACCATGAAACCGAGGATCCGTCGTACGAGAGGTATGTTGGAGCTGTTCACAAAATATGCGAATGAAAGGCATCCAAATGAGAGAATGGGGTATCGTGCGTGGGTTGGAGAGAATTTCCGAGCACAACCTCCAACCGGTATCTGGGGTCATGTTTATGAGAAGCGACATACTTCATGACGACTGACGCGTAGATGAATTGACCAGAGGCCTTTTTGGCCAGCGCGGAGATGGCGCTGGTTCCGGGCCATGTGTCAGGTAGATATGCAGATAGGATATGCGTTAGCTTGATGGCTTCGAAGCTATGTGCCAGGAAGATTTCGATGTCATGTTCGGCGTCGCGCAAGTTCTCGAGGTCAATTGTTAGGAGACCGATAGATCTGAAAACGGGCTCACGCTGGAATGTGTGCAATATGTGGGATTCGGGGCGACTGGTAATAAGAAAGCGAACCGGGTGCCGACGAAGTTTCTGCGTGGCCATTGCGATAACCCTTAGGATTTCGGACTGGATATCAGGATCGTCACATTCGTCCAAGCCATCAATCACAACCAAGCGAGGCTGGGCAATGTTCACGAAGGATTTGAGAACACCACTTCCCTTGCACCACCAGGAGCTAAGGGGGTCAATGATTAATTTCTCCATGATAGTTTGCATGGATTGGTCGAGTAGGGAGGGGTCATTTTCAACCCGATTACGGATAAAAGGCCTAGCCTCCGGGTATGATGAAGCGAGTTGATATGCAATGGTCGGAATGATAGTGAACCCATTATTGCGACCTGGCGCTGTCCTGGAGACGAAGAAGCTAGCTGCTAGCCACCCCCTTTCCTTGTACAATTCGCCAATCGATTGAGCAAGAGCCGTCTTCCCAGCACCTGCCGCTCCGAGTATCCTCATCATCGACAAGGCGGGATTGTCGCTTTCGATCCAATCGATGATCTCTTTGGTTACAGCCACTCTTGTAGCAGGATTACACCTTCCAGGGTCTATTTGCTCGCTCGAGTCTAGCCGCGCAGACATCGTGCTGCATCGGAGAAGGAGGTCAAGGCCTATAACATAGTCTTTTTAAGATAATTCTGGCACTCGTTGAAAAAGATGTGAATTATCCGTCTGCGATGCAATAACCTTTGTTTGATTTCTGATATTAGTGAAATTCCCTCCTTTGATCCCAAAATTTCGCGCGTTGGCGAACATTTCCTGCTGGTCCATTGTTCTTGTCGTGGTTAGGAATCAGGACAACCAGTTCCAGAGTATTGTTTAAGGTACTCGGATATGGTCGGAGTCGTTTCGGGCAGTGCAAATTATAAATGATCAACTTCCCTATTCAAACAAACAGTCTCCATGAAAGACATGATGAGACGCGGCCAAGCTTCGGCTGTCATTATTAGTAGAACCAGAAATAGATTTAGCGAGAGTACATCCAATAAGAGAGCTTGTCAGAGAAATTGGCGCTGGGAAAACTTCCAAGGAGCACCACGGCGATCAGTGTAGCGCCAAGTTCCTATGGCAATCTCAGTGTTTCAGGTTCAGCGCCAGTGCTTACCCCAGCTGTATTGACCTTGCACCCATACGCCTGGGAGTAATGGACGAGGGTCAAACAGGCAGAAAAGGAAGAGGAGCGTGCGGCGCGCGCATCACTGTTGGGATTCGCTGATACAATTTTACCATGAGTGATAGCTGGCAATCCATTAATCGACGAATGTAAAACTTATACAAATATGCCTCTCATTGTCAGAGCAATGCACAGAGCAAGGATCCGAAAGGTCCAAGGGCGAGCCGCGAGAGAGATCGAGATGCAGTCTGAGAACCAAATAAAGACCAAAAGACGACCGATAATATTCGGGTCGCCTGCGAGGGTGTTCTAAAAATCACGGATAACAGTACCAAATCTAAGTAATTCGACTTCATTCAACAAGGCAGGTACCGGCAATTCTTTCGCGTTATGTCCAAGAGCACATTTCTCATCAAGGCCTCGCAGTTGAGCAAGTCCTCGCCAAATCCCGATGAATTTTGGCGCACACCGCTGACTTAGCCTTGAAACTTGACATGCCGTACGTTTGGGAATTGGTTGAACAGCCCGGGATGGCTGCTAGGTGTGCTGACTTGAGATAGGCGGGGGTTATGGAGGGGTTTGACACGTGGCGAGGCACTGTTGAAACGCGGGGTGAGGAACAGAACATAAGGGACTTCAATCATAGTTTGTCTAGGGGCGGTAACGACAATGTTCCAGCAGCTTTGTTCTAGGTCGCGCAAGGAGAGATGGTCGCTTGAGAGAAATTCAGGGACATAGCGGATTTGTGTTTTCTTCCTAAGTGTACAATGGCGCGGCTGTAGGTCGATCTGTCAAGCAATGCCGAAAGCAGAGTTCTTGTGATGCCAGAGCTAGCTATGCTGCGCATTATCGATTGGCGAAGCAAGTTCCTCTAAAAAAATAAGTAAAGCTAGAGGAGACCTGATGATAAATTACTCACGCTGCCGGGAGATTTCGGTGAGGGCGATGACTGCTGAATAGCGAACATCCAAAGATTCGTCCTCGTGCGCCTTAACAATGGATGGCATCATATTTTTAATTGCCTCGAGGAGTCCTGCTGAAAAAAAATGAATCAAGACATGCACTGAGGAGATGTGACATGTCAACATTACTCACGCTGCTTAGAGAATTCGCCGAGGGCAGTTACCGCAGAACGGCGAACTTGTGAACATTCGTCCTCAAGTGCCTTGACAATGCTTGGAACTGCATTCCTAGTTTCAGGAATGAGCCCCTCTGGAAAGAATAAATTGAGACATGCACCGGGGGGACAATGAAGGCCCTCACGCTGCTTGGATAATTCACCAAGGGCAGTTAGAGCCGAACGGCGAACTTCGGAATCTGTTACATCGAGCAAGTTGACAATGTTTCGCACTGCTTCTTTCATTTCGTCAACGAGGTCCGCTGAAAAAATAAATCGAGACATGTATCGAGAAGATGACAAAATTACTCACAGTTCTTGGAAATTTCGACGAGAGCAGTTGAAACAGAATCACGAACCGCCAAATTTTTGTCCTCGAGTGCCTTAACAATCCTTGGGACTGCATTCACCTCAAGGAGTCCGGCTGGAAAAATAAATTAAGACGTGCACTGAGGAGACGATGAAGACACTCACGTTGCTTTGAAAACTCACCAAGGGCAATTAAAGCCAAATGGCGACCTTCCCAAATCGATCCCGGGTTATCGAGCAACTGGAAAATGATCGGAACTGCTCCTTTTATTTTGGCAGCGAGGTCCACTGAAAAAAAAAAAATCAAGACCAAATCATCAAGACGTGAACTGAGGAGACACTCACACTGTTGAGAGAATGCAATGAGGGTTGTGATGGCAGAATCACGAATATCCAACTTATCGCCATCAAGTGCACCGATAATGAATGGCACTTGGATCTTGATAGCTTCTACGAATCTTGCTGGAAAAATAAATAAATGAAGGCAAGGACTAAGGAGATGACAAAATTATGCTGTTTGGAGAGTTTGCCAATGACATTGAAAGCAGAACAGCAAGTTTCTGAATCATTAGTACAATGAAGTGCCTTGACAATCCTCGGCATCGCAATCTCAATTGCTTCAAGTAGTCCCGCTGGAAAAAAAATAAATGAACACATTTACCAAGGAGATGACAAAATCAGAAATCAATCACAATGCTCGGAAAATTTGCAGATGGCAGGTGCAACAGAAAGGCGAGCATTGTGATCTGGGTGATCAAGTGCCATGCCAATATAGGGGAGTGTCTCGTTGATTCGCTTCATGAGTCCTGCTGAAAAAAAAAAATCATGACATGCGCCAAAGAAATGACAAAATTATTTACACTGCTCAGAAAAAGCAATGAGAGTCGTGATCGCTGAATGGCGAACATCCAAAGATTTGTCCTCAAGCGCCTTGACGGTGCCCAGGACTGCATTTTTGATGTGTTGAACGAGTCCCGCTGAAAAAAATAAATAAATCAAAACACTGAGGAGACGACAAAATTCTTACATTGCTTGGAGAAATCACCAAGGGCGATTACTGCAGAACAGCGAACTTGCGAATCTTCGTCCTCAAGCGCCTTGACAATGCTTGGCACTGCGTAAGTTGCGATTGCTGGAATGAGCTTCTCTGAAAAAATAAATAAATTGAGATATGCGCCGAGAAGATGAAGAAATTACTCAACGTTGCTTGGAACATTCGCCGAGGGCATTTACGGCAGAAGAACGAACCTTTGAATCGTTGTCCTCGAGCGCCTTGACAATGCATTGCATGGCAATGTCAATTGCTTCATTGAGTCCCGCTGGAGAAAAAAATCAAGATATACACCGAGCCTCAAGGAGCTCAAGAAATCACTCACACTGGGCAAAAAATTTACCAAGGGCGGTGACCATAGCATGGCAAATTTCCAGATCCTTGTCCTCAAACACCTCAAGAATCTGTGGAACTGCACCACCGATTGATTTGACGAGTCCCACTGGAAACAAGAAATCAAGACGCGCACAAAGGAGACGAAAAAACCACTTACATTGCTTGAAACATATGCGGTCATTATCAAGGCCTGCAAGAGCTTTGATGGCCTCAGCCATTCCATCCTCGGTCGAATTTGCGAGCATGCACTCCAATACCATCGCCTCTGTCGCTTCTGTTTTTTGGTTTGTAGCGGAAATCAGAAATCATTGAGCAGCATATAAGAGGGATGAATACTTTGTTTATGCCATGCCCTCCCATTAGCGCTTGGTGATAGCGGTGTTCGGTATGGAGAAGCGGGTGAAAACCATGACAGCACGGTCGCAGCAACGTATAGGAAAATGGTCAGCGCGGTCAGTATTAATACCATTGTACCAATGACTAGGCCTTTGCGGAAAATGTTGGTAACCAACCCAATGAGGTAAATAATGAAGGCAATTTCGACGACCAGGGGAATAATAGCAAGAATGCCATCCAGATGCCACTGGCGTGTGCCAGTTGCACGAAGGTACCGTTGACAGGCATCACTGGAGCTCTTCCCCATGGACGCCGGTTGATACGTATCGATCCACCCTTTCGCAAGCCCCGCCCAGAGCACATCAAAAAGAGTGAGAACCGAGCTGATTAACCACAAGTAGGACGATGAATTGCTGGGGTGGAAAGGGAAAGAGACAAATGTGGAAGATTCATTTCGACTAATTTCTTGCCGTTGGGGATTGTCCTCGAACCCTTTGCTGCTTTCGACAGCAAACGCGGCCAAAATTGTCGCAAACACAACCTCCTAGGAAGTTTTAGAACTTGCACTGAAGAAATGGGGTACCAAGATGCGCACGAATGTTTGGTCGACACGAGTCTTCCACAATTGGACTCGATTCTTGTCTTCTCCCTTCGTCTCATCCAAATAATGGGACCAGACTCTAGCATTAGGGAGAGAATACTTGGCGAAAATGTTATTGGGTTCCGGGGGGTTATTTATCCGGTAGTCGGGTCCTGGATAGGGATAAAAAGACTCATGAGAGGATATGCCATCGAGTGAGATGAAATATATGCGGACCTTGCTCGGCCAACGAAGGGTCCTCTGCATATGGAGGAGAACCAGTAGACATTTCCTGATAATCTTCACTGAGAGACCAATATTAGGCACTGTCGGCGCAGACGACATGGGAGATGAGACTCACGAGAGTTGGAACAGTGAGGAACGTAACCCCTGCACCCATGGTGCCTCAATTCCCGATTGGGAATCAAGTTTGGTCGCGGGTGCGGCCGGGCCGTCGTGGAAATCTGGCAAGTATCTTGAGTACGACTAACATATACATTAATCTAAAACTCCTTTCTTTTCCTGATAGTTGTTTCCAAGGTCTTTCTCAATGAAAGCCAAATGTTTTTTTTTATTTTTTATTTTATTTTAAAAAAAAGGTAAAGTTTTTGGATGGGTGTTCAACCGGAATGCGCCAGATCCATAATGCCCGCGATCGAAAGACAGTGACGAATAGCTCTGGGCCAACCTTGGTCCGGTGTAGGCATAAGGATGTAAAGAGTAAGCGAGCCACTAATAATCGGCAAGGGCCTCAACTGCAAGGCTAGGTCCATCGGAAATAGAATTGAGAATGGGCGCAAGGCTCTCAAGAGTGGCAACCGGCTCCAAAAGATGGTGAATGTTGATCAAGTTATGCTAGAACGACATGATCTACGAGATGCCTATCAGCTTGAAAATCCAGAAGGAAGGGAAAAGCAAAAGAAAATCCATATCGTACATCACATCATTCTCCATCCACGCATCAATCTCATCCGCCAACCACAACAAAAGGCCCTCTTGTCACCTGAACAGCCCCAAACAAAACCCGATGGGACAGTGCTCAACAGCCGCTGCTAGCGAAATCATCGGCTTAGATGGGTACGAGCTTTCATCGTTTCCGAGCAATTTCCGGAACATTCAAAGGGAGATCCCACATCTTCGGTGCTTCAAGGATCACAAAGAGCACATCCACGAGATTGAGTAAGCATTCCTGGAGCCAAACCCAGTGTTGGAGGATGAAACGAGCAAGGTAATGCTGTCAAAGATGCTCAACTCTACGGTTGAGAGCCTTGCGGGTCATATAACCGAAAATCTCTTCCCAAAGGCCAGAGAGCAATATCATTGCCTCCTGGATCCCAAGTATGTCGATAACTATAGAAAAATTGTTCATCAGTCAAGAATACAAAAAAAAAAAAAAAAAAAAAAAAAAAGAGGGAAGCAAGACATACTGAAAAGAACACCCAACAAAACAACACCTCCCAAACCCCTTCCCTATCCCTCCACTTCTGCACACATAAACTCTATACCGCAGATGTAAACTCAGTACTCCACACCAACATCACCCATGTAATCCGTGCCTGCTCGGTCGCATCCAAGTTGTTGGCGGATAACCATCAACTTGTGAGTTGCTCGGTAAGGAAAGCCGCTGGACGCTGCTGAACGACGCGAAGACGGAGCTTGCTGTTATAGCGCTTGTGAGATCTGTAGTGATTTCGTCCGAGTCGGGTACGAAGTCCTTGGTGGACGTTGAAGCGGCTTTGGGTTTCTCAGGTTTCTTTGGATAAAGATATTTTGGAATGCCGATGTTATGCTTGACCGCAAGGGATGCGAGTTGGTGAGCGGTATATCTCTGAATGATCATTGATGGATGGGTGATAACCGGTAAAGCTTGATGCTTGATGTGAGGCAAAATGTGAGGCGAGCCGCGACAGCAATGAGCAGGGTCGAGGAGGTCACGTGAATATATGAAGGGAGGCTCGTGACCAGCCTGACAGTAAATATGATAATTATGTTAGTATAGGTTCATCATCGACACCTTCATACACAGACGGTCACCAGTCTAGAAGGGAGGTGGGAAGAGTCATTTTCTGGAAACGAAAGTTCCCGCTACCGGAGCAGTCTATCAATGCTACTCATTCCTCGCATCATGAACCACTCAATTCAAGACACAGCCAAGGGTAAGAAATTACGTTCACTGTGGGTTTGGAAGTAATCAGTACTCACCTTTTCCCGGCCAGATGCCTGCCTCAATCATTTGCACAGTAAATCCATGGTCAGATCGGAACGTAGTTAAGTACGAGACGTAAGGAAGCATTGTATGTTGCCCCCTCGACTGTGTCGTTGAATTTTGACCTATTCATCACTTTTAGATATCTTTTGTCTTCGCGAATCACGGTCCAACATGCGACTATGATAATAATGATATAGGGCGTGAGGAGTTTCTGGGAAGTCCACGGTACTTACTCCAGCACTTATTCTCCACGACTTATACCATACTGACTTTTTAACTAAGCCCCAGTTCCCAGGCCATTTCCAACTCGATTTCACTGGCGATCATCTGCGACTGGAGGATCGCCCTCAATACGATGATTTCGTTACCTTGGACTTTTCAACTTGATTTACGATCTCCAACGTTAGCACGCCTTTATCCTGGGCATGATCTCGTGTGGGTATGTGATAAGTAAGGTTTTTTTACCTTCTTTTTCGTTTAATAATTTCTAATCTCTTATTTAAGGACACCCCGAACACTTAAAACTTTGAATGGTCAATTTCTCTCCGTGCTGGACTGTTTATACCTTACGAATGGGGTTGGCGGCTATTCCCTCGTCGAGTGCCCTTGATTGACAACCCAATCCCACCCGTATCACCACCACCTATTATTAACTATATATAATATGCCTTCTCCAAGCCTCCACAGCTGCCCAGATTTCTAGGAATACTCCCCACATCATCACCTTCACCGATTATGTACCAACTCATTTCCCCCTAATGCGCCGTCTCCAAACCCTTTCGCCGCGTTTGCGAAAACACGAACGATGCTATCTCGCTTGTACGGGACCGTTTCCAGTATGACGAACTACTCCAAGGCCATCAAGCTCCTTTACCCCGTCGAGAATCCTGAGGTCGTGTAGCTGCTCGGCTAACACCGACAAACTAGAGAGGGAGTTCAAGCCGATGGCAAGGAACAAATTCAAGTTCGTCGTTTCGATGCAGCGGTTCTCCAAGCTCAGTTCAACGAGGAGCATAAGAATGCGGAGATTTCGTTGCACCTACCCGGACTTGCAGATTGCGTACTTGGAGGAGCCGCCGAAGGAGGGAGGTGATCCGAGGATCTTCGGGCCTCTTATTGGTGATTATAGCGAGTTCATACAGAGCAAATTCTTATGCACAGAGGGTGGGAAATTTTTCGAAGGAGATGGGGGCGAATGGAAGGGGGGAAGGTGATATTGTTGTAGGAGAATGTGTAATATTGGATTTTAAATTTTATCATGGATTGACTTTTATTGCCCTCAGGAGTCACTGAGCCAGCTTTGAACGAAGATTTCAACTTCGAGACTGGATGCAGGCAATCCAAGTTCCCCGTCAAGCTTCTGAGAACCCGATTCTTGGAGATAGACAGTCGGATAACCAGAACCATACCATCATCTTTACCGTGACGAGTACCTCCGGCTTATCATGCCAACCACCTCAAGAAATGCCTCAAGATCAGGAACTTCCTCGCAGAGTTTGAGGAGTATTCACTTCCGGGGCAGAGTCCGTATAACCACTAGGGCCACAAGGACTTCAAGAGACCGCCTGTTACCATCGTCGGTGCGCACCTGTATATCTTCTCGGAGAACATTGACATTCTGGGTGATCTGGCTGCCGGGAAGGAACAAACGTTCGGTACGCTCTCGGCGCGGTCCATGGTCTGGATTTGAGCCAACCCGCATTACGGACACCCGCATTCCTCGACGCATTGTATATGACTACCCGCGGCGGCGTATCGAGGGCGCAGAAATGCCTGCATCTTAACAAAGATATTTACGCTGAATATGAACGCCTTTGGACGTGGTAGCCGCGTCAAGCATACAGAGTACTATTAGTGTAGTAAAGGCAGCGACCCTGCATTTGGGACGGGTATTACTGTATGGGTGAGCACTTACTGAGCCGTGGGTATTATTATCTTGGGATGAAGCTCCCTATCAATCAATCCTACTACTTATGTGTAAAGTGTAGTGGCAGAAATTATAAATTAGGTTGAAGCCTTGTACTAAGGTGTATAACATCGAACCCAACCATCACCAATCATGGACTGATCAAAATCAACCCTAACAACACCTCTGTTGGAAATGAGAAGAGTATTGAAAGGCCTAATCAAACGTGCCACTTTGGGAATCCACATAAGATGATCTTCCCCAGGGGAAGAGATAATCCAGTTTTCTGGTGTCCGCTCCCAAAGAGACTGGTTTGGCTCCCTCGGCATGCGCCACACACATATTGTCTCGTCATCCGAGCCCGAAACGACATGAATGCCATCATTTGAAAACGAGACAGAGTTGACATAATGGGTGTGACCTGCAAACATCTGCACCTGCGCGCCCTTTGAAGCATCCCAGATGCGTACAGACTGGTCCCGGGATCCAGAAATAATCCATGCGCCATCAGGTGAAAACGCAACAGAAGTGACCCAGTTGGTGTGACCATTAATCACCTGTAGCTGCACACCCGTTGATGCCTCCCACATTCGCACAGAGCAGTCATGGGAGCCCGAAATGATCCAGGTGCCATCAGGCGAAAATGCGACCGAGCTCACTTCAAGGGTGTGACCATTGAGTACCTGCACCTGCACACCCTTTGTCGCATCCCATAAACGCACGGACCGGTCATCGGAACCGGAGATGATCTGTGAGCCGTCAGGTGAAAATGCGACCGAGGTGACCCTGCGAGTGTGGCCTTTGAACCGCTGTATCTGCACACCCGTCGATGCATTCCACATACACACTGATTCATCATGGGACCCAGAGACAATGTGGGTACCATCAGGTGAAAACACAACTGCGCTGACCTCACAGGTATGGTGATAGAACAACTGCAGCTGCACACCTGTTGATGCTTCCCACACTCGCACAGATTGGTCATGGGAACTCGAAATGATCCGGGTGCCATCAGTCGAAAATGCGACCGAGCTAACTGAGTTGGTGTGGCCTTTGAACTTCCGTATCTGCACGCCTGTGTCGGCGTCCCATAAACGCACGGATCGGTCATCGGAACCGGATATAATCTGTTTGCCGCCGGGCGAAAATGCGACCGAGGTGACCCTGCGAGAGTGGCCGATAACTGTTGGCAGGTACACACCCGTAAAGTGAGGGATGCGAGAGAATGATTTTCTCCAGTTCTGACAGAGACCGTTGGTATGCGACCATGTTGCCAACACCGAGATATACAGGTGCGGGGTTGATTCAGCGGCAGGGCTCTTGGCGAAATAGTTGGCAAAATTCGCAGCTTCGTCAAGGTCATTTGCCAATTTCAAATAGCCATTCCCGCGCTGAACCAAAGACATTAGTTATTGTAACACGGCTTATACGATATAATCCATACCTTTGCTACCCACTGATGTGCACACTGAAGCATCGGAGCACATTGATCACGAAATCCGAGCAGGTTCATTGCTTCGATCCAGAAAAGGATACGAATTTGAAGAAACTCCGAGAGACAACCACAAAGATCGTCCGTATTGATCGACTCGGCAGTGGCCAAGTGGTGAGTCCAGTGGCGAGACGCATATCTCGCACTAGCATCAATATTTTTGTTGACATGCTTGGACAATGCGATGGCATTGTCGCGGTCGAACAGGAATGAAGAGGGTATATTACCCATGTTGAATCGCAGACCAGCTGTCATGATGCGGAAGCAAGATTTGCTGAGAAACCTGTGGTGGGATGGTTCATTACAAGAAAACGCAAAGTCGGTTTCACCAATGCGGAAGGTTGACCGTGCCTGAGTGAAAATGAAGTCGGCGAAGGAAGTGTGATACCAAAACACTTGATCTCCTCGAGTATAAAGCACGGCGTAGAGATCGCGCAGAACAGCCCTCGCGGCTTCGTCATCACCACTGGGAGCAAAACGGCGGTGAACAAGCGCGGTGACAGTGGAGACAGATGTACGTTCAGCCGTGCACAGGAATGTACAGAGGATACAGAGTCGGCGAGCCAAGACCTTTTCATCGAGATTTGCCAATGCATCCATCATAATATGTTGGTATAAGTTGTCGATCAACAATAAAGCGTCGCTTGGAGATGACGGTGGATATGGTTTGGAAAAGAGGTCCCTCAGCATGTCAATCTGCTTTTCCACTGTGACCGAGGCATTCAAGTACCTCACCGCTGTTGCGGCATAGATGAACAGACCGCCCGACCGCTTCACAAGCTCGTCCAACTCTGGACGGCCGTCGAGCTCCTTCAGCCTTTCTTCCAGGTACAACTTGACATCTGGCTTCGCCTCCTCGATCGGCACTTCTTGGAGATGACAGACTGTCCGAGACGCGAATGACTGGCAGAGTTGAACCACTTCAGGATGAGATCGGCTCGTCACGAGAAATTTGAAACCTCTCAAGTCGTATTTGTCAATTGTCATGAGTAGGTCGCGTAGAAATACTGTCCCTCCGTCTCCTGTGAGCTCATCGAGACCATCAATGACGATGAGAAACGGTGGTTGTTCAGGAGAACGTGTAGGTTCGGACTGCTCCCAAGGTCCAATAAGAAGATCCTTCAGCTGGGTGACGACATCGTGATTGACTGCGTTGAACTTCTGGGCAACATACAAGGCGTCTGCATATGACTTGCATTTATGAGTGAGCTGATAGGCGATGGTGGGAATGATACGGCTTTGTTGTTGCGTTTCTTCAAATTGTCGCGAGCACAGAAAGTCGCCACCCAACACAGTGCGTTGGTTGGTGTTGTCATCGTCCTCGAAGCGTTTGATTATGGTATACGCAATAGTGGTTTTTCCAGAGCCAGCCTGGCCGGTCAGCCAGAAGACACGGGGGCTATCCGACGAAGATTCGCTATCCGACGAAGATTCGATAGCCCATTTGGCGATGTCGTCCATTATCTTGACGCGTGTTCCAGCCGTGCACTCTTCATGCGTTAGTTGTTCGACAACGGTTCTGTGGTCAGCCTTCTTGGAAAGGTGCGACCTCTTCAGGGCCGCTCTCTGTTCAATCAATCATTGTAGGTGACAAGCCACGAAACCGAGATACTTGCCTTGACGTCATCATGTATCATGTCCGCCTTCCTCTGGATGCTGTTCGCCACTCCAACCTGGGAACGAACAGCGAGCAAATACATAAATAACCTTAGCTGAATAGAAGAGTATGCACCTGAAACGCCATCGTAGCGTCATTGACGCATTGAAATGTATTGCGGATAAAAATTTTGACTTCCTCGTCGTCAAGTGTCTGTATAACCAGCGGTCTAAGGGCGAGATCCTTCAACTTGCTCATTTCTTTTTCAAGGATCCTGGATGGCGAAGCGTTCATTGTGAGATACAATTTGGTCCATATAGCACGACGTACTGTTTGAATTTCTTTATCTCCTGTTCTGCAGCATTCGGAATACCGATATCCATCGTCTTCTCCACAGCCAGGAGTCTGTTCGCCGTTTCTTCGACACACTGCGCAAACTTGTTATCTTTCAGTTCCTGAGATAGTAGTCAGCCTATGTCCGAAATACAAAGAAGACGACCCACATGGTCTATCTCAATGATCGCCTTTGCAATGGAGAATGTCGTCTTAACATGATCGCCATCGATGCAGTCCGGCAGCTTCTTGAGGAGCGTTTGCGCGAACCGCGACGCTGTTCCAAGAGCGAAGGTTCTACGAGTCGCGTTCACTTTGCTAGCATAGGGATTGAGGGAATTGACCCAATCTACCAGGCGATTCATCGAGATGAGTGCAAGAATTTGGCTAGGAAGGTCACATGGTGTTTTTACATTTTCGGCCTGAGGATTCAGGCCAACAGTCAACAGTAATAAAAAGCGGAATGTTGCTGTGTACACTGCGATAACCCTTTAGGATTTCCGCTGGATATTGGGGTCGTCACATCCCATCAATCGCAATCAGGCGAAGCTGGACAAAAGATTTGACAACACCGCTCCCCTTGCACCACCATCAGCTACTAAGGGGGTTGATGATTAATTTCTCCATGATACAGTAGTTGAGTGAGTAGGGGTCAATTTCAACCTGATTACGGACAGAAGGTCTGGCCTCCGTGCGTGTTGGTATGCAACGGTCGGAATGGATAGTCAACACAATGATATCTTTGGTTACAGCTACCCTTATAGTAGGATTGCATCTTGGGTCCATTCCCTCACTAGAGTCTGGACACGCAGACATTGCGCTGCATCGGAGGAGGCCAAGCCCTATAATATAGCCTTGTTAGAAAATTGTTTCATTCATCGAAGGTGTGAATTACCAGTTTGTGATGCAATAACCAACATTTCCTGTTGGCACGGTTCTTGCTCGTGGCTAGAACTTGGGAATCAGAACAACTGGTTCAAGAGTATTATTTAAAATACTCGGATGCCTTCCGCGCCGGTCGGAGTCGTTTCAGGCAGTGCAGAAAATATGTGAATGAACAAACAGTTTCCGCGAAAGACATGAGGAGAAGCAGCCAAGTTTGTGCCGTCATTAGTAGTAGAACCAGAGATAGATTTAGCGAGAGTACATCCAATAGGCAAGCTCGTCAGAGAATTGGGCGCTGGGAAAACTTTCAAGCAGCACAGCGCTCGGTGCATGTAGCGCCAACTTCATACGGCAATCTCGGTGTTTGACGTTCAGAGTTTACCGCCAGTGCTTATTCCAGTTGATGGGGAGGTGGAACACTTCCTGGTGTTTCTGAATATTATTAAAGCAAGGAGTGAACGACGGGAACACTTACCTTGCCACATACGTCTGGAATAATGGGGTTAAACAGGCAGAAATAGCTGAAGAGCGCGCATCGCTGTTAGGAAAGCTTGGCTGATACCATTTTGCCTTGAGTGACAGTTAGCGATCCACTTCTCATTTGATTTTCTGGTAAGGGTAGCACGGGTCTTATCTGGAGTCAGTCGGACACCCTTGAACCATTGGAAGGACAGTTGCACAGGGATATCGAGGATGAACAAGCTAGTGCACGTTCAAGTGGTGTCATGAACTTGCGAAATGTCAGAAATGAAAAGAATGCGATTGATAGAATGCGAGGTCTGGCGCCAGAAGTGGAGGATATGCGTTACAAGCAACAAAGGGCAATATTACTTGCCCTTTGTACCTGACTTTCCCTTGCCCTTACCAAACGATTTCCCCTCAAATCCTGGTCTGGCTTTCTTCCCAGCTACTTTCTTCGAAACACCCTTTCTCTTGTCGCTCCTTCGTTCATTCCGCATAGCAATATTGTCGTTGCGTTTTTTCTGCCTTGCGGCCATCGCAGCGGTGACTTGCTCTTTTTTATCTTCCCTGTAAACAAAAGAGAGGGTATGATACAACTGCAAAAATCGTAAATCTGAATACGAACCAGTCTTTCTTTGATTTGCTCTTTTCTTTTTCTTTTCTCTTCGCAGCCTTCTTCAACCTCGTTTCGTCGTCATGCACTTTGACGCCTTCTAGTCTGGCCTCAGCTTTAGCCCATTTCTCTTTTTCTTCGATGGTTTTGCGTTTTTCTTCAGGCAGAGAGGCGATTTTGTCCTTTCGAGCGGCTAGTTGCTGAAGGGCTTGCTGAGGATCTGCAGTAGTTTTGAATTTTTGTCCCTTCTTCGTAGAACCAGCCAAAGCTGAATATGCAACTGTGGTCATCGTCGATTGGGGGCCGTCGGTGTTGAGTTGATGAGGATAATCGGGCACAAGCAATTGTGTCTGAAAATTATTCGTAAATTCCACATAGATGAAAGAAAATTAGCAGGAAAAGCGCACCTTGGTAACGTTTCCTTTATCCCTGGTATCAGCTTTATCTTTGTCTTTTTTCTTCCCTTTCGATTCTTCCTCTCGACGAATTTTCTCCTTGGTTTCTTTTCTCCGGCGTTCACGCATAGCCGCCCGCTGTCTCCGGCGTTCTTCCAGCAAGTCGTCTTTATCACTTCCTCCGAAATTTGCTCCCCTTCCTCCCCGTCGAAGCTGAGCCATCTTGGTGTGCAATTTCTCGCGCAACGATTCGATACCCTCGGAGATGGGCATTGGTTGCATTTCGACATCACTGTCGTCTCCGCTGTTTTCTTCATCGTTCAGGTCGTCCATGTCCACATCCACATTCATTGAGACCTCGTCGTTTTCGTCAGAATCGGAATCTTCTGCATCCGAAGCTGGGGTGGAGGCTTTCCGCTTTCCTTTTGCCGTCGCGCTCTGCTTGAGATGGGCTTCATTTTGGATGTCAATAATTGATTTGTCGTTCGCTGGGTCGAGCTGTTGGGTAAATTTTGGGAGTGGTTAACTTTAATATGAAAAAATGAAAGGAACGTCGTACCTTCTCCCGTTTAGCTTTCTTCGAGGCCTCTTTTATGGCTTGCTTAGGTGCCTTTTGTTTCTTGCTGTGCTTCTGGTATTTTGAAGCAGCCTGAAAGACGCTCTTTGAAGGAATTCTCGGATGAGTTTTGAGAGATGAACTGACCTGTTCTTCGGTTTCCTCGTTTACGATGTAATATTGGGCCGGGATTAACCTCAAGAGCGACTCGAACGTGTTGTTGTGCTTTTCCAAGGAGGCTCTTAATGTCGCCGTCGCTGTGGGCATCGTGGAAGTAGGTAAGTATGAACTGGTCGAGTACAACAAATTAGCGGCACGGTCAAAAATATAAGGTTAGGGTTACGATCCTTAAGAATGAACGCGTGATTACTTACTCTTGACTTCGAACAACTATGTCTTATCAAATCCCTCGAAAAGCTATCTTGTCTAAGGAGCAGCTTGAATACTTCCAGGAGTCGCAGACCCACAAGGACATCGTTTCCTATATCGAAACTTTGAACGATGCTGTGATAGGATCTAGGTTGACAGACGAGTGTTCAACATCTCCAGTGAGCATAACTCTTTTACTAGCTTTCGGGCAAGAAACATATGAATGATTAGGGTGTTACAGCTATTTTAGATTTGCTCAGTCAAGTGGAGAAAACAGCCAAGGAAACCCCGCCTGTGGATAATGCTGCTTCGCGCTTTGGGAACCCAGCGTTTCGGACGTTCTATGATAAGATCTCCGAGGTAGGAGTTGTTTTCTGTTGGTGCAATCAGTGCGCTGAGATATCTTTAGCAATCACCTGCCCTTTTCGCTACATTACCGAACCTACCGGTAGAGAGCATACCGGAGATCTCGGTATATTTCAACGAAGCATGGGGCAACCGCACGAGGATCGATTACGGGAGTGGAATGGAACTCAATTTCCTATGTTGGCTGTGAGTTTTCTTTTTTGAGGTTTCGTACCTACGCTCTCTAAACTTTCTGAAATTTAGGATATGCTTGGAAAGACTCGGTGTTATACTGGAGAGTGATCATAAAGCAATTGTGTTGAAAGTATTTTGGCGGTAATTCATAAATTCTTTTTTTACGTTTGTTATCACTTATTTTTTTTTCTTACAGATATATCGAGATAATGCGCGTCCTTCAATCGTCATATTGGCTCGAACCTGCGGGATCACACGGTGTATGGGGGTTGGATGATTACCACTTTCTGCCATTCCTATTGGGTTCCGCGCAGCTACGAGGTCATAAATATATTAGGCCGAAATCGATCCATGACCCGGAAATTGTGGAGGAGTATTCCCAGCATTACATGTATTTTGCTTGCATTGCGTTCATCAACTCTGTAAGCCCTCGTCCTTGCCAGCGCATTCATGCCGATGATTGACTTTCCCCCAAGATCAAGACCGCCTCTCTACGATGGCACTCTCCCATGCTGGACGACATATCAGCGGTGAAAACCTGGGATAAGGTCAACTCTGGGATGATCAAGATGTATCTCGCAGAAGTCCTGGGCAAACTCCCCGTGATGCAACATTTCCTTTTCGGCTCCATCCTGACATACGATGGCCCAGAGACGCCCAGGTCCAACGAATATCAGGATGACGCGCATCGAGGCCATGCGCATGCACACCCGGATCTTGGTGGAGCAGGGCAGAGAGAGGTCGGTTGGGGGGATTGTTGTGGGATTCCTGTGCCTTCCGTCTTCGCTGCTGCTCGGTCAGAAAAAGAGAAAGAGCCAGGCTACAAATTGGCAGGTCCGGGTATACGACCTGTCCCTTTCGATTAATTAATAAATTCGCCAGTGTATTTGTAGATTACTTATTTCACCTTCCTTGCATTGCAAGTCATTACGTAAGTCAGATTTTTCGCTGCGGGATGAATTCACCGCTCCCCAACCTTCGTCAGCTATATTTTTGCCAGTGAGTGGACGCATACCCTTGCTTTTATGTTTTGGAAACATCACAGATCAGATGGATGTGCAGGTTCAAGAGGATGCCAATGACGTACCCACAACTCCACCAAAAACTTCAAGACTGCCATTTCACAGTAATCCGGACATCCTCGATGAAGTCTGTGAATATCTGGCATACGATCATGATTCGCCCCCAGACGACGTTCTTACGAGCAAAACAAACCTACTAAGGCTTGCCCTGACATGCAAAGCTTTCATTGAACCCGCGTTAGATCGACTATGGAGGAGCTTGGACTGCTTGTTTCCTCTTCTCAAGATCTTACCTGCTTTTTCGCAAAGCGACGGAACATATGTAGGTTTTGTGAAATTTCTGGAATCTACAACACTGATCTTTTTTTCTTCTAGGTCCTGAGAGGTGCCATTTCAGCGGAAGACTGGATGCGGTTCGATTCGTACGCACGTCGAATACGAAAGTTCGTGTATACACGAGATCCAGACAACCTGGACATCGCCATGCACGTCTATTTTCGTCTGGCCCAGCTCCGTTCAACGCCTCTCCTACCATCCCTGCGACATCTACAATGTCCTGCCGTTAGCCAGAACGATTTTCTGGTCTCGGGGATATGCCTCTTCCTTTCTCCATCATTGCAAACCCTCGAATTCGAAGGCATCTCCAGCGTAGAGGATAAGCTGTGTGGGACCGTTCTACACACCCTATATTCGGAAGGGGCGCGGATGGAGAAGATTATTCTTCGTGGGCAAGGCCTTTCGCGGGACAGTCTGTGTATGGCGATTAAATTCGAGCACCTGCGGGAATTGGAGTTGGCAGGAATGGGCAAGTCGTTGGATTTGGAGATTCTGGAGGAAATTGGAGCGCTGCCGTGGCTCATTGACCTTGCTGTTGAATTCACGGATTCGACAATACCTCCGTTGGAGGAAGACATCGGGCTGAAGGATCTGAAGAGCCTCATGATAACTGCCCCCATCCCATTTATCCAATCCTTCCTTCTTCATATCGCCACTCCATACCTGGAAACCTTCGTGGCGGTTGCCCCCTCAACTCCACCTGTCGACAAAAGAGCCTTCCTCGAAGGGGTCGTATCGCGATGGAGAGATACCCTCTGTCGCATCGCGCTTGTGCGCCAGCAAACTGACGAGACGGTAGAAGGACTCACTGTTGCAGTTTTGGCACCGCTGCTCCCTTTGAGCCGATTGACCTACCTCCGCTTGGAGGGATATTCCATGGAACTTACCGACCTCCAAATCCTCGAGTTCGCCAAGGCCTGGCCATTGATGACATCACTCCTCCTACCCTTTATTGGCGCAGGCCATCCACGTCCGACCATTCATTCACTGCGTACCGTCGCCTCGTTGTTGCCACATCTCCGCCACCTCAGAATCCCACTGGACACAGGGGAGCTCGTTTCGTTTCTGTCCAGTGGCGCACCGCACACGCCGCTACATGAACTCCATACATTGACCATCGCCAGTGCGGATGATCCATCGGACCTGAGGGATCTGTTGCATCTCGCACGACACATTGACTATTTCTTCCCCAGGTTGAGGTGGGTGCAACCGTATGAGGGTCATGATGCGGAGAGATGGCTGCAGGTGCATGAGATGATTCAGATGTATCAGACTGTCAGACAAGAAGCTGCTGCTTTTGAGCGCGTGAAGCAGAAGATGCTAAATGTTTGAACGGACTCCGGAAGTTTCCTACCCATACTTAGTTCGCTGTTAAACCCCTCTATTTCCTAATGCTTTGCCTGAATTTGCTTTTATATTTTTTTTTCAAGTTAAATTTGGTCTCAAAGGCATGGATGGCGACTCTGGTAACGTTATATTCGATTTGATTCGTCATGATGAGGTGTTTTGCTTATTCTTCCACCCAACGCTCCTATTGCCAACAAAAATAAGGATCTCAAGGGATTCCATCGATGCTCATGCTAATTCAGGCTGGCGGAGGCGGCACTGATCCCCGCGGCAATGGTGATGTATAATCCTGATTTGACTGATATCAATCGCATCTTCATCTCGTTTTTCGTCAACGAATCGTCCAAACCACAAAATTCTCTTTCGAGCTCTCGTTCACGAGTTTTGTTTTTATTGAAGCACTCATACACATGGCACGTTTGTTGGATGGTTGAGGATCAATTTGAATCGATGTCAGTGCTTTCAGGTGACAGAAGAACCCGTGCTCTTGTCGGTTTTTCTTGGATCAGGTTATAAGAATAGCTTCAGCTGTAGTACAAAGTTCAATTCCGCACTTACATAGACGTATTTACGCTAGCTCAATGTCAAAGTTTTTGAATGGCCCGTTGGTTTTGTACACCTTTCATTCTCCGGATGCCTTTTGGAATTCGTTGAAGCCGGGACCTAGGTTGGACCTAGGTTGAGTCTCTGGAGATCCGCCTTTCCATTCCGCAGCTGTCGGTGCGTCCGAGACACCGACTTTGTGATTTCTTGTCTATAGGCGGATTTCAGCCGCGTTGCTCGGTCACTACGTATGCTGTGTGCCCACTGCCATCGGCCCGAAGATCGTAATTCCGCGAGATGCCAT
>Ga0307513_10003093_pt1 | contig 22711 bp, 27 predicted proteins | sample 15_EM_MG_FD_202174 | JGI IMG/M metagenome (GOLD analysis project Ga0307513, IMG submission 202174) | Populus trichocarpa ectomycorrhiza microbial communities from riparian zone in the Pacific Northwest, United States - 15_EM | ecosystem: Host-associated > Plants > Roots > Unclassified | place... | reverse complement strand
CTCCATCCACTTTACAAATGGACTTGCATGCTCCTGTATCTTAGCTTGTCCTATCTTCTTTCTTGCAGTTTTATGTACTTTTTCTCTCTTTTTTCTGGTATCTCTTACTGAGGAATTTTCTTTTTTTTAATTTTCAAGCCTAAATTAACTCTCCTCTCTTTTCTCAATTGATATCACCTTGTTTGGTCCAATTTGGTTAAGAATTGGTTGAGTTGTTACATTTTTTAGTTGTGGTTATCATGGTTGCCATGTGTGACACTTCTAGGTGCTGTGACACTTCCCGGTGGTTGACGTTAATGCTTGTGTTGTAGCAGCAAGGATTCCCGCAGTTCGCACCATTTTTGAAAATGCCTTAGCCGAGAAGAGAGCTCGAGTTGAGGATAATGATTATGAAAGTACCCAAGGTCAGCAGGCTACAAAGGTAGTACGAAGAAGTGGTGAGCTGGGAGAATCTTCTGTTCCAAGGAGATCACTACATTCAACCAATAATCTACGGACATATGGACGTGCACTGGAAATAACTACAGTCGCTCAACCTGATGGAGACGAGGAAAGTGTTACTGTTGTCCATCATCCTGATGACCCACAGGAAGAGGAACTAAATGAACACATGGACGAAGAAACAGATGAGAGGTATTCACTGATTACCATACCACTAACAAGGCGTAGACCGAAAGTTGAAGTGGCTCCAATCAAATGGATGAAAGGCCAGGCACCGTTCACTATTGAAGATGCGTTGAATGGCCCTACCCCAAGCTTGTCGATCACCCTTCCCCAGCTTCTGGATTGCTCGCCTAGACTACGTAGAGATTTAGCGGAATTACTACGATCATCAGTTCCTCGAGTTCGGAAGAAGAAGGCAACTAACCGGAGCGGAATTACCGAACCCGCCTCACTTCACTCTTCAAAGTGGACCCTTGGCCATGAAGTCACCAGCGAAGCCTCTCCTGGAACCGAGGGTGATATAGAATACTTGTATATCGAAGCATGGGTGGCAATTACAAGATACCGGAGGTCTTGGTTGACGCTGGAGCTATGCTGGACCTTATATCTACGCAGCTTGTTGACAAATTAAGACTAGAAAGGTTTCCGGTAACAGGTCTGGGAATGAGATTAGCTGATGATCGTCTAGTTGTTCTGAAGAACTATGTCTGGCTCGACATAGTAGTAGCTGGGGTACTTGCTCGAATCAAGGCTTACGAGGTTGCCGTTTCTCAGTCGTATCAGCTTTTACTGTCAAGAAGATGGCTCAGAAAGGTTAAGGCTGTCGAGTATCATGAGTCACGAACCTTGTTCATTGAGGGAAGTGATAGAGTTAGACGAAAGGTTCCAGGCATATCTATTGACCGCAGAGCAATCAAGCTAGAGAATACAGACACATACCCCTATTGCGACCTAGAGGATGAAGAGGCCGAAGAAGCGCTTGATACACTGTTGAATGAGTTAGATCATTGGGATACGAAGAGAGAGGAGGAAAGGGACCAGGGAAACTAGCAGCGTCGCTTTGGTGTCAGGGAACAAAGCAACGCACTTATGACCCTCGTGGATTAGATGGAGAGAGTGAGAGCATTATCGGGAACTGGAGAGGTAGAGAGGCAGATAGCGAAAGCGAAGTACTAGGAGGAGAAAATGGTGGAGGAAAAAAGGAAAAGAAAGAGGCAAGAGGAGTTGAGTCAGAGGTAGAGATGGGTTTCGGAATTGACAGAATCGGGAAAGAGAAACAGTCGGGTGAAGCCTGCAGGGAAGGTGCAGCAGAGGATAGTAAAATGAATAATGAAAACGAATGGAAGAGGGGGATTTGTCAAAGGAACAAAGGAAAGAAATAGGAAGGATACGGAATGGGCGAGAAACAAGTTCTGGGTACTACCGCTCTCACGAGGAACAAAGCACAGTTGTTTCCTACAACACGGAGACCAATTAGACGGCAGGTACCCGACTCCGCAATGGTTAGTGAAGCGGAGGTTACTAATTGGTTCCAAACCACTGCCTTGAGTCTGGGGGATCACCTTACTTCAAATCAGCGAGCGAAGGCTATTAGACTTTTATATACATGGCGTGATGTTTTTGAGACCGATCTTCTCCGAATCCGCAAAACCGACCTGATTGAGCATGCGATTATACTAACTCCGGGAGCTGTACCCTACCGCGCTCGCATACCATTATATACCTAGGAAGAAATTTCGTTTTGTCGCAGACTTCTACCGAAGATGGAAGAAGCTGGACTAATCTTTCGCTGTGATTCTGAGTGGGGCGCTCGAACAAAATTCCCGCTTAAGCCAAGGGCAGATACTCTCCCAAGAGAGGCGAGATTGCGAATGGTGCATAACTTTATACCACTTAACCGTGTCACTGAGAAGTCACAATACCCTTGCCCACGTATTGAACAAATTATATACACCGTGCTCAAAAAGGCGAAGCGTTGGCTTTTCACTTCCGATGCAGCAAATTCTTACTAGGCAATACCTGTGCGCGCTGGAGATGAGACTAAGTTAGGATTTGTTACTCCGTATGGCATGTATTGCTATAATTTTATGGGCCAAGGGTTGACAGGAGGGACTCATACATATAGTCGGTTCCGAGATGTAGTGTTTGGGGCCATTCCAGAAGGATTTGAAGATAGTTCTGGGGTTCGAATAAGGCTCCCGTGTGAGGAATGGCTAATTGGAGATCAAGGAGATTTCGCCTTTGAAGGAATCATTGATGATAGTTATGGAAGTTCCACTACGTTCGAGACCATGGATGACTTTCTACATGAGCCGTTCTTTCCTCGTTGTCATTGGGGTCCTATCTATCTTAAGGACTCAAAGTCACACTTCTTCTGCAACTCTCTTGATTTTGTGGGTCTAGAAGCGGGGTCAAATGGGCTGCGCCCCTCATTGAGGAAGCGCGAAACAATTCTGCAGTGGCCAACACCGGCCAACTCTGAGGAATTTGAAGCGTTTTGCCATCTCACGCCGTTTTTGCGTCGGTTTATACCAGGTCGTGCAGAGCTTGTCCGTATTATGAAGTATGGAAGAGAGGAAGAATCTGGGCAGACAGAACAGAAGAGGGAAAAGAAAAAGAGCAAGAGAGCAGTGGGAGAGTTTGAATGGAACCGTGAGAAGGAGGTGGCATTTCAAGCAATAAAGCAGGTGATCGCCAATAATGCTATGGCATCACCAGATCCGAACGGACAATATCATCTCGCCGTTGATGCAAGCAAGAGTGGAATCGGAGGTGTCCTTTTCCAATTAGAAGGGGTAGAAGCCGGGACAGAAGCAGGGAGCAATTCGATTCACCAGGTAGCAGAGCGAATTATCATGTTCATTTCCTTTCGACTGAGTGATACAGAAACAAGATACTCAAATTCCGAACGCGAAGCCCTTGCAGTTATACGATGCCTAGCTGAGGTACGATGGATGGTTATGGTATCCAAACACCTAGTCATGGTTTACACTGATCATGAAGCTTTGAAAACCTTGCTAACAGGCCTGGATAATAATGCTCATGGGCGCATAGCAAAGTGGCAAGAGCGCTTGAGCGAGTACGATATTAAGCTTTTGCACCGATCGGCAAAAGTCCACTTTATGGGTATCGCGGATGGGTTATCGAGGCTCCCTACACGTCTGTGGGCGACTCATACCGCAGAAGACTCAGAAGGCCTGAGGCCTTATATGGATGGTATTGTACCTGTTTCCGGCTTAGTTACCGATGTTATTGTGAACTCAACGTTAGCGATTGCACTACGAGCCAATTACAAATTCTGGGCTGTGGAGTCTGGTTGTCAAGATGAAGTAAGAGAGGGATGGGCGGTAAATAATATGAGGGAAGGAAGAGATGTGTTTGTTGGGACATCTGGGCTGGAAGAGGAAGGGATTGGGCAAGATGTGGGTGGCGAGATGGGCGAGATAGGTTTAGGATTGAGGAGGGCTGCGGCAGAGATGAGGCGGACAAGATGGGAAAAATGGCTGAAGTAGAGAATGTACGGCACTATTGTGCAGGCGAGATTAGGTGAGCTGGAAGACGGGATTATGGAAGCTAAGCAGATGGAAATCGGAAGAAGTGAAAGGAGGGTTTTGGAAAGAAATATGAGACGGTATGTCATGATTGACGGTAGGGAACCAGGACTGTTTTTTCGGGAGAACAATGGAGAGCTGGCGAGCTGCATTCTTGAGAAGAATGTTAGAAAGGTACTTAATGACCTTCACGAAGGCCATGGGCATTTTGCTTCTCGCATCACACTAGGGTATGCTCACGGAAAGGTTTACTGGCCTTCACGAGCGAATGATATAGGTTGATGGGTTGCATCCTGTGAATCGTGTCAAAGGGTTAGTAAGATTCAAAGAGCAGGCCAGTTACGGTCTATTATTCAGTTTAAGCCTATGAACATGATTGGAATGGACTTCGTAGGCCCGATCAACCCTCCATGTCAGTCAACAGTGTTCATCTACATCCTCATTGTGGTAGATTACTTCTCGCGGTTCTTATGGGCAGTGGGTGTGGAGCGAGCGGATCAAACATCTACGATCAAAGCACTTCTCTCCGCGGTAATCCCTATAGTCGGATGGCCAATGAGCGTCTATACAGACAATGGTAGCCACTTCACGGGAGCTCTGATAACTAAAATGTGGAGCGATCAGGGAGTACTTCACTTTCCCTCCGCAATCTCTCATCCCCAATCTGTCGGACTAAGCGAACGCTATGTCCAAATGCTGGTAGGCCGCATATGTTTAAGTTGTATCAACCAAGGGTCAGCTGCGTGCTGGGGACAGGAAATCCGTAATGCAGTTCTTAGCATTAATACTAGATGCATCCGAGTTCATGGGTTTACTCCGGCCGAGATCTTACTGGCCTTTAATCCGGCCATTACGCGCAAGTCAGATACTGGTATTGATCATTGGTGGAAGCTTTCCTTAATGGAAGCACGAGATATTCTAGAACCAGTCGAAGACTCTACGAAAGGCTATATCGATATTAGGGAGGAGCAACGGACTACTATGGGGAGAAGACTGGCTCATCATCAAGATGGATTATGATCGCGAAAGACAGTAGGATATGTTACACCGAAGGTTGGCGACCTGGTACTCCTTCGCGATCACCAGCTTGCCAAGCACAAGGGTCGAAAGCTCGATCCACGCTGGTCAACCCCTCGTTTACTTGAGCGCATCTCACATTCCGGTGTTTCAGCTCATATTCGCAAGCTACACGATCAACCTGGAGTAACAAAGCGCTTTCAGTTTGACGACCTTCTTGTCTACGTTCCTCGAACGATTACCCGAAGGCTAGAACAGGTGAAGGAAGCACACCAGCAGTGGAGTATATCAGAGGGGCAATGGGCAATGTAAATGGTATATGGCGTGAGGGGCAGAGGGCATTTGACTTGTCGGATATTGGCTTCCAGAAAGTATAGAAAGGTGCAGCCTCAGAAAGTTTGTTTAGCTAGTGGTTGTGCGTATATTGCTTTCTTTGGTTTAGATCTTTAGATGTTTATAAGCAGGGAGGGTGATACGTCTGGGTCGACATTAGGGGGGAACGGGGGTCCATCTGTGGGGTTCGAAGTAAGCCTACTGGTATTACGAAAATGTTTCCTGTATTTTACGTTTATAGCACAAAGTTTACATAGCTAGGGGTTAGACGGGTGGAGCAAGGGGGCAGCCTCAGGGATTAGTAACACAGGGCAAGGATCGTAGGGTTTGGTGGAAGTGGAGGAGGCAACGGTCACAAGAACACAACTTGAGGAAAAACGGTTGAAGGGGAACAACGACAAGGAAAGGAAAAAACATGGACCTTGTGTTTGGTCGATAGATTTTTTTCTTTTTCTTTTCTCCACCGGGTGTTTTCATTGTCCTTAGTTTCTTTAACTCTACTTAGTGTGTGAGCGGTGATTGCCCACCTTGGTACTGTTTGGTTTCTAGATCGTGATATCATATCCGTGTTTTTCTCCGTCGGTTTGTTCTTCAGTTTACTCTTAGGTTTGTATCACCCAAAGGAAAATAGTATCTGCCCCGACGAAAGTTGTCGTTTCAGTACCCACGATCACGGCGATGCTTAATAATCTCTGCCATTGCCACCCTCCCAGTTGGATACCGCGCCGGCGTCTGGACCCAACCAACCACCCTCGCAGCACCTTTCCGACCAAGATGCTGAGTTGGGGGCCCCCAATTTCCACCACCCTTTCGGCCTAAGATACAATCATTTGCACGACAGTTGGGAGGCATTGAGCACGAGTTACCTTTTGGGTGTTGGCTTTGTTGCTGTGTTGACGGACCAGTGCGTGAGGAAGGAGGTTTACCGGAAAAGATAGAAGGGTTTTTGCTCAGAGCAAGTTAGACGCAAAATGATCTTTGGTGTGTAGGTGACTGGAGTCTGCTTCCTTGGGCGTATGTGTATTTGTGCGTATGTGCATTTGTGCGTATGTGTATTTGTGCGTATGTGTATTTGTGCGTATGTGTATTTGTGCGTATGTGTATTTGTGCGTATATGTATGGACGCTATACCTTCCCTGATAGCTGAGTCGGATATTAGGGCTTGCTAAGAGGAAGAAGTGTGTTGGAGGAGAGGTGGGTAAAGAGATACTTTATACCAACAAAATAAAAATTGGTTATTTCATGAGGAGTGTGTTGAAACCGGTGACAGGAGTTGTCGTCATTCAGCGTCCTGTTACAGATTACTCTTATGTATTAGGTTAGTGCGTGGTGCGAGCCAGCTGTCCTCACTGTACTGGTTAGCTGTCCTCTTGGAAACCGTGACCTGTCCTTGAGGGCTGTGTGGGTCAGTGGTTCATTAGCAGTCACTTTTTCCTTATATATAGCCTTCGTTGCACCCCGTAGCTAGCATGTTAATGGAGACTTTCACTTGTACACGACTGTCGAGTATAGCTAAATCAACAGAGTGCCTTTCAAGCCCCGTCGTCATATCTTTCCGAAAGTCCCCTGAAGTTTAGGTGTATATTGATTCATGATGTCTAGATGAGTAAACAACAGTTAAGGTTGATAGGGCATGGGTATATACATACACTTGAATTATACTATGGTTAAAGTCGGGTAAGACTGCAACCCCCAGTCTACCTTAACACGCAATATACAATCTCTTCCATGTAGAAATGGCTTGAAAATGTTGTACTAGACGTTGTATTTGTTCCAAGATATTATATCTTCCCTGTTTATGTATCAAGTGTACAATTGTAGTCACAAAATGAACCTGGAGAGTACGCCCCTCCCATCTTGGCTCCAAACCCAAACACACAGCTCTCGTTGCTATAATTTCCTTTCTCTGATAGTATGATGAAAGCAATTAGCAGAAGGCTTGAATCTGGGGGGTCATTCATATCATACTTAGAAGTTGGTGAGTAGGGCTTTTGGTTAGGCTACCACTGTAGAGAGGAGGGCTCAACGTGTGACTGCTGGTAGACCGTGACGATGTTTTCAAGAGGTGAACCAACTTTTTCTTTTCTTTTTAAGAGAGGCCAAATTAACTCCTCTTCTTTCTCACCACACTCTTACCTTCTCCATCCACGCTCGCGCCTTCAACACAATCCTCAGCTCGCTCTGCCCTCCAGTGCAATCCCGCTTCTCCTTTTCATACATCATAGAAGCCAACTGTGGCAGTTACCACAAAAAAAAAAAAAAAAAAAAGAAAAGAAACACCCTAGGCTCTTGCCCCACCAACCCGGATACCCCCCTTTGCCAGTACTACCCTCTCTACTTCCCTTACTTTCTCAACTACATCGGGGGGCACGCCGGCAAAAGGTCCCTACATAGATTACTTATTCCCCGATCCCCAATAGTAAGTTAGTCACCATCTTCACACTGGTCTTTTCTCGTTTGCTCTTTTATCACCCCTCAAATCATACGCCGAGTTCATAAGAACAAATCATACCCACAAAATCATATGCACAAAGAAATCATACGCACAAAATCATACGCACAAATTATATGTACTAACATTGATCAATAGAATACCTTTTTCTACGAGCAATGTCATCTGCTTATAAGTGGAGGCCGCTTCTAGCAGGCGCTTTGGGGCACTCAGTAAATGCTGAGAGCATCCGCCGGAAGGAACATAGGGCGAGCCTTACCCCCTTGGAAACCACTTTCAAACGTGCAAGGGCGAACCGAGGCAATCACCTAAACAACGGCGTAATTTTGCGCGAAGATACGATGAGTACCAGGCGCTTGACGACGAAACCAAAGCCCAAGTAGATCAGAACATGATCGTGGAGGAGAACGAGGTCCTCGAGCAGGAACGTGTGGCAATCCTGGCGGATTGGCGGTGATACTATCCAAACCAGTTTTGCCATGATGGTTTGCCACTGGTAAACCCCCCAACCCCTATAGAAGTCAATTCTCCCCTGAATCCACCAGTATCCCCGGTATTTCCGTCACCAAAGATGACGTCCGCAGGGCGAATGAAGGGTCTGCTCGACGGTGTGGTGAAGCGACCAAGAAGCTGGTCAACTGGATCTGCGCTGGTACCACCTTCAGGGCCTTCTGGATCTCAGGATGGGCCTCCCTAGCACACCCGCCAGCTAGCGATTCCAGAGCGCAGTCATTCACTCACAATGCGTGGGGCCCCGGTCTTCCCTACAGGTTCCCCTATTGGACCCCCTGTGGCTTTGGCGAGGGCAGCTACATTCAATACAGGGAGCACAAGAGAGCCTATCTCACATCGCACCAGGTTTAGGATAGGACTCAGTAGCCTGAGGTGAAACTTCCAGGCTAAGAATCCACAGTCAAGTAGGTAATTGTAAACTTTGCCTAATTAACTTAGAGATGGGCTTACTAATATTCAGTGGTGTTTAGATCAGACAGGCCCCTAGATGCCTATCGGTGGAGACGATGGTACTTGTGAGTACAGATTGACGGAGTAGTATATGGAACAAGATTTGGACATGACGGTTCGAAAGGATCAGCGCGACGAAAAGGGTAGACCTTTGATTGACTGGGTGAAGCAGGTTGAGTGGCTTCTGCTAAATGCGGAGGTCTACGAGGAGTGGGAGGATATTACCCTAGCAGGAATAGCTAGAATAATTATGCGCAAGGAATATGCCATCATGGGGGAGAGCATATATCCGAACCTAAGCTCCCTGAGTAGAGACTTCCCGGAGGCATCTGGGAGACTACTCAGGAACTCCAAAGAGTTCACGTTTCAAGATATGGCTAACGGCTTGGAACGATTATGTGAGAACCAATTCTCTACTCTTACTAATGCATACGCTTCATGCATTGATAGATGAATATCGGATCTGATCACTCATATTCTTAATACTATTGGTATGTAGCCATTTAGACTGCATATTCCATTATAGGCTATCAGGACGAAGAGATCGAAGACTGACTACTGGTGGAGTGGGGACACCCTCAGGAGAAATAGCAGTCGGGAGATTCTCAGAGTCGAGCTAGGCAAGTTTTCAGGGTCCAACTGTGTTGGCACTTTGTTCTGACGTACTGAACTCTTAGAAAGATACTGCTTTACTAGAGATGTCAAAGTAGCATAAACATTAGTATAAATAGTAGGGCTCTCCCCTGTGGTTGAAAACATCATCAAGCAACGGAGAAGAGACCTTAACAATATTATAAGTTATTACGATATTCTTCTATTACTTTACCAAACAATTCATCTTGAGCGTTCCTAACCTATAATGCATTGTCTCGAATATCCTCGGCCTAGTTAGCCCGGAATCCTACTGCGTTAGCTACCCCGTAACACTATATTGTTCATCTTCAGTCACCAAGGCTCCTATGTTGACAGACATTCTGGTCTGTTTTATCCTTTATTACCTTTTTTTCATCCTTGAAGATACACCACAGGCTGCCATTGTCGCACCTGAACCCACGATCACTGAAGACTTAGACTCTTTAGACGATTGGGAACCAGAATCGGAAGGAGGTATAACTTTACCTTGTTCCTCTCCTTCCCCACCTCTTGGCTTGTCTCGACCTTGAACCCCAGAGACTATTATTCTCTCAACACAAGCCATTAAACAAGTGGATCAAAATCAAAAAACTCTTCAGAACCTTATTGACGTGGAAGAACAAAATTGGTGGGTAACACCACAAGTGTCCTTTCATCACCCTTTCCCTACCTTAGCGAAGGGTCGTAAAAAGGCTCGACGATACTGGAGAATTAGAAACCCCCATCCTAATTAAAGGATTGCTAACGTCCATCATGGCCCTTGTGAGCCCCAATTCTCCTCACGCGGAACTCATTCAAGATCCCGATCAACCCACGGAAGATGAGGACACTTCCACTCCTCAAGTATCCTCATTCGATCCATCCTCTCGTGGTATGACCGTTACCTCAAACCCAGGTTCGGTAATACATCCCCAATGAGTCGTTCCCATAGTGCGCAATTTCGTGTCGAAAAAAACCCGTCACGATCAAACTCCCGTCAACGCGCAAGAAACACTACGAACGAAATGGAACTCCTTAAGCACCAAATCGGACTAGCCTTCCAACCTATTTCTTCATTCATTAACCAAAGCCAAGATGAGAACTTGATAGCTTTGGACGCTTTATCGGAAGATGCTAGAACCCAATATACTAACCTACAGTTATTACAACCAAGGTTAGCAAAAGGCGAATTAATTGTTGACAAGGAACTTCAGGATGCTGGAAGAGCACTAGCAACCCTCGAAGGAGCTACTCAGGATGAACAAGAACGACTGAAATTGGCCATTGCACAAGAATTTAGTGGCCAAGAGGCTCAGCAAAAGGAAAACGCGAAATCATCGGAAGTCCGAGACAAAATATTGCAGGCAGAAGTAATATCCCTTAAAGCGGAATTCGTTGATCAACTTAAAAAACAGGATCTTGAATGGCAACGAGTCCTGAAACACCAGGAAGATAGTGCTGCAGAACTATTAAATCAACAAAAAGCCAATGCAGCCGAACAGCATCAAAAGGACCGTCAAGCAGCAAAGGAACTTCTGGACAAACAAAATCAGAAGTTCCAACACGCAATACAAGCCCTAACGGTCAGAATAGATCATCACGAAAAACACAGTTTTACCATCCCGCCTACTGAGGCAGGTAATGGGGATCCAGGACCTTCTAACCAGGGACAATTTGATCCTTGGAACCCTCCGAAAAATGTTAACCCCGATAAAAGATCAGCTTCAACTCCCCGGCAAGATAGAGGAAAGGGAGTTGACCGTGGAGGAAATTTCCAACCACCTCCACCACCGCCAAGTAACATTGGTGGGGATCCAGATCCCGACCCTAGTGACGATGACGATGATGACGATAAAGCAGGAAATGATAGCAGGGGCAGAAGAGGCGGACGTCCGGAACGCAACGCGCGGAGACCATCAGTTCCTAGAGACACATCTCCCCGTACCAGAGGCATATTAGAATTTTTGCAACAACTCAGTACACCGACTTGATCAGCAAAGAATGCGGCCGAACCCGCTTACTTCTTGAAGGGTGATGATAACCAGGATGTTAGAAACTGGCTAACCGCCTGCGAAGATTACTTTGATCGAAACCCTTATCAAGTGGAGAACCACTCTCACTGCATCGTATTTGCCCTTGGCAAAACTAAGGGAAATAAGGTAGCCCCTTTTGCAGAAAAATACCGAAAAGTCATGGGAGGAATAGGAGGTTTCATTAGAGATCCTGATTATTTAACTTGGGAAAGATTCCGACAAGCAATTATCAAAAGATATATCAGTATCAAGGAGGAACGACGAGCCCTGGATGAATTAGATAGGATTTCCTATAAGGGCAAAATCGATACATACCTCTTCCTCCGCGAAAACCTTAACATCAAAGCCGGACTCATAGGAATAGCATGGAGGGTCCGTGTCGAAAGCAAACTGCCTCAAGAAATTTTGCGCCGCCTATCCCACTTTTCATTTGCCACCGATAAAGAATGAATAGAAATTTTAAGAAAAGTGGGTAGACAAGAGGAAGAACTCCTGGAAAGAGGGAGATTAACAAAATCTCGAACAACCCCGCATGCACCCTCTCCTAAGCGAAAACGAGAAGAATCGGACAAAGGTTTCAACACCAAATACGAAAGGCAGGGGTCTGACAACAAAGCTGGAAAAGGATCGTCCAGATGGAAAGCTTCGTGAAATAACACCAGAAGAATTAAATATAATACGGCTGCGAAAGACGAGCATACCGATTGGAAAAAGGCACACGATGGAATCAAGGACAAAGTGGTTGAAAAACGAAAGAAGGAGAAACGCTGCACACGTTGCAGCATGGACAACCACACCTGGAGAAAATGCCGTAAGCCGATCTTGGTCGCAACAACCTTCGCCCTTCGCATACAAAAATAGGGGAAACCCTAAACAACTATTCAAACCAAGAACTAGCACACTCGCAGTGCACCAACCTCGTCCATTACGACAAGAACAACCTGCAAAAGTTAACTTAATACGACAAGAAAGGCCATCACAAATCTGGGAATTATCCAACACAGAATTGTCATAGGTGTACACGTCGCAAAATATCTAAGTATTTTCTTTCCTCAGTCTATAAGTCCTTATTTATCTGGCTTAGCCGACAAACTATGACAGATGTCACTGTGTCCCTAAGAATGACAGGGACACAGGTAAGTCGCGTCTTGGATTCGAGAAGCAAGCAGATACCACTTATGTTTAAAGGCAAGCAGGAAGTGATTACGAAGATCTTTTCACACACGTTACACCTCGGCATGTTTCGGAAATTCTTGGCAAAGTCTTGGCGCTCGTACGAAAATTCTCACTGCAGAGTGCGGGGATACCACACCTGCAGGAACAGTCAAACATAGAGTAAGGGGACTCGTGGATGGGTTCCTTCCTAAGAAGGAACCCAGGGTTTTTTGCCTTCTGAGAAAGGACTTTTGAGTTGCCCCCCGAAGGAGGACTTTTTCTTTCCCCCGAAGGGGTCAGATATTCCTAATTTGGAACGGTTTTCCCATTTTATCGACTTGGGTGTCTTGGGAGATGGATCAGGGGTCGTGAAACCCCCTGGGCTTTCCCGGGCCCAAGGTGCCACCAGTACAAATTAGATTTGTTCTTGCCAGAGACTGGACTTGAACGCCTGACCCTACGGGTGAAGATGGGATCACGTATTATACCCCAACCTCGTGTCACCTCAAAAAAAAACACCAAAAACGCATTTATGCAACAACAACCCAAGCTATGCAGCAACAATCAGAGTCGCTAAGACAATCATGTTACATGAAAAATAAGTTTTGTTTACTTTTATCGTTTGTTTATTTGTTTTATTTTGCATTGCTTGGAGTTGGGATTTGGCTCGTTTAGTGAGCTTTATATCTTCGGAAACCTCTCAGCAGGGGGTAAAGACCGCTTGTAGTGGGTTGCCCAGAAGTATAAAATATTTTAATCTCTTATTTTAGAAAGTTTGTCTGAGGAGACCTGTTTGTTCCAAACAACGCGGGCGTTGTAACAAACACCCAGCTACACAACACCCACGATGCCTTCTAAGCGAGGTAAACAACAAACTTACGGTCGCATTAAGCGAACCCATATTATTATTAACGAGCCACATCGCCATGACTGTCCTGAGGGACACGCACACATTTACGTCCTCGGCAAACGCTATCGAATCTCAGTCGACTCTGGATCGAATATTTTCCTTATCAAAGAACAACTTGTTAAAGACCTTCACATCCCCTACCACTCTCGGGCTGATGCAGTCCAAATCCAAGGGTTCACTGGAGAAGCAATTTCTTCGGGTGGATCACACTTTACCAAACCTTTATACCTGGAAATAGGAACCAACAAACATTTTTCGCTCGTCTCCTGCGAAATTCCTCCGGCAGGAAAGTATGGAATGATTATACCTTTTAGGTGATGGCATCAGGAACACGTGATAAAAAATATTGCCAACCCAGACGCGTGGTGCTTTGAGGATGCGCACTGCAAATCCCATCTCCTTCCTGAGAATGAAGGAATCTTGGTAGAATGGGATGAAGATGTACTAAACGATCCCAACGCGGTGGTCATAGGCAGGATTGAAAGCATTGACGAAGAAAGAGTTACTATCATCGATCGCCTGCCAGATCAATACCACGATTACCTGGACCGATTCAGACCTTCTACAGCGGAAAAGCTCGCCCCCCGCCGTACCTTTGATCATTCCATTGATCTCAAATCAGATACCCAACCGCCTTGGGGACCGATATATCCATTGTTACAGAAACAACTTGAAGCTCTTCGAAAATACCTTGACGACATGTTCAAACAAGGAAAGATCTCCCCTAGCAAGTTCCCTGCAGGCGCACCAATCCTTTTTGTACCGAAACCAGACCCTCGCTTACGGTTGGTTGTCGATTACCGAGGCTTGAACAAAGTTACAGTACACAATAAATACCCCACCCCCTTGATGACAGAATTGCGAGATCAGGTCCGAGACGCTCAGATCTTTACTAACCTAGACTTGAAGGATGGTTTTCACTTGATAAGAATACGCAAAGGGGATGAGTGGAAAACAGCTTTTCGAACCCATTATGGCCATTACCAATATCGACTTATGCGATTTGGATTGGTTAATGCACCCGCTACCTTTCAAACCATGATGAATGAGATATTATGAGAGTTCCTAGATCAGGGAGTGGTGGTATACATCGATCATATCCGAATCTACTCTGAGACTGTGAAAGAACATATTATACTCGTTCGAAAGGTTTTGCAACAACTACGGGAATACCAAGTGGCTATCTCTTTGGAAAAAAGCGTGTTTCATGTAAAAAAGGTGAACTTTTTGGGGCATGTGGTGGCAACCGATGGAGTAACTATGAACGAGAGAAAAGTTGAATCAATTAAGTGGTGGAAAGCCCCTGCTTCGGTTAAGGATATTCAAATCTTTATTGGGTTTGCTAATTTTTACGGCCGTTTTATAAAAAACTTTTCGGCAATCTGCACACCGATTACGAACCTGCTAAAAGCCGACCCTAAGAAATTTTCCTGGGGAAAAGAACAGCAGGAAGCCGTCGAAGACCTGAAACGGCGATTCATCTCGGCTCCTATCCTGTGGCACTTTTACCCAGACGTGAACACTGTGGTTGAAACAGACCCCAGTGACTATGCACTTGGTTGCATCTTGTCACAATTCCATGGTAAAAGGCTTCATCCTGTGGCTTTCCACTCTCGCAAACTCTCACCAGCCGAACGAAATTACGACATCCACGATAAAGAGCTGTTGGCTATTGTTGTCGCCTTTATGGAATGGAGACACTACCTGGAGGGAACGGAAAAACCGGTGACGGTTTATACCGACGATCAGAACCTGCCATATTTCCTTACAACAAAGGTTTGGACGCACAGGCAAATAAGCGGGGCTCAAAAATTATGTGGCTTTAACTTTAAAATAGTCTATCGTCCCGGCACCAAAGGATGCAAGCCAGATGCGCTGAGTAGGCGGCCGGAGTACCGCCCTGAGGAGGGAGCTACGCATCGCGAAAAACAAATTCTGCAACCCAAGCACTTCGGAAAATTACAGATTGCCGCTGTATGGGGATCAGACAAAGAACAGCCGCACCAGGGATTGCTTCAAAGGGACAAGAAAATGGGAATTCAGGTACAAAGACTCTCAGAAGACGCACGAATCCCGACAAAAGGGTGAAGGCTAGCGGCAGGACACGACCTCTACAGTAGCGAAGACATTAACATCCCGGCAAATAACTGAGTACTGGTTAAGATTGGCCTAGCCATGGCAGTACCAGAAGGAACCTACAGTGGCATAGCGCCTAGAAGTTGTTTGGCAACTAAAGGAATCTCGGTAGGCGCAGGTGTTATTGACCCTGATTATAGAGCAGAAGTCAAGGTCCTACTCATTAACCACAATAGTATGAACTATGAGGTAAGAAAAGGTGATCTCATAGCTCAGCTAATTGTGGAACGATTGGATGATCAAGATTGGATGGAAGTGGAAGGATTGGATGTGACAGAACGGGCAGAGAAGGGTTTTGGAAGTAGCGGGCTAGGAACGGAGTTGAAAGAAGTTCAACCGATGATATGCTTTCTTCAAGCGGATGGAAACCATCAGTTCTACGATCCTTTCGACATCAATCAACACCCTGTATTACGCAAGTGCCAAGTCCTCCTATGTAACGCGATCATTGCAAAAGCCAGCTTAAGAAAGTTCGAAGAAGACTTTCTATCAACGGTTAAAGAAGCAGCAATAGAGGATGGGAACTGGATGCGAAGAAAGGAAGAGTTGGAAACTTTAACGAAGGAAGAAAAAGAACTACCTAAACAATGGTCGATATCTGATGACCAACTCTACTACAAGGATCACCTATATATTCCCGATAATGAAGACCTGCAAACCCGTATCGCTAAAAGTTGTCACGATTCCAAAATAGCAGGACATTTCGGACAGGAAAAAACCGTAGAAATTATCACCGGGGATTTCTATTGGAAAAAGATAACCGATTGGGTAAACGACTATGTCAGGTCCTGTACCACATGCCAACAAGCGAAAGCCCCAAGACATGCTCGCTTCGGGTTACCTAGTCCCTTACAAGTACCTTATGCAGCTTGGGCTTCTACATCGGTAGACTTTATCACCCAGCTACTGAACTCAGGAGGATATACTCAAATTATGATTGTTGTAGACTAGTGCACAAAAATGGCCCACTTTAGCGGATTACAAGAAAACGCGACGCCTAAAGAGGCGGCAGAAGCATTCCTTAAAGAAGTATGGAAACTTCACGGGCTGCCATCGGAAATCATCTCGGATATGGATGCAAAGTTCGCGGGAGAATTTTGGGAGTCATTATGTAAAAAGCTTGGGATTAATAGAAAAATGTCAACAGCTTATCACCCGCAAACCGACGGACAAACGGAAAGAGTAAATCAAGTATTGGGTGGGTACCTACGAATATTTGTCAACTACGATCAGGATGACTGGTATCACCTCTTACCCCTAGCCGAATATGCCTACAACAACTCAGTTACAACTGCACACGACATGACCCCCTTCTTCGCAAACTACAGTTATCATCCACAAACCTAATGGTTAAAAGAATGAGAAGCGCAAAATCCAGGAGCCAACCAATACGCCCACTGGATGCAGACGATAGATCAACAAGCGAGACAATCACTGGAAAAAACAAGGGAAGCTATGGGACGATATTAGGATCGGAAAGCTAAGCAACAACCACACTTTAAAGTTGGTGACTTGGTTATGCTTAATGCAGAAAAATATCCGAACGAAACGCGCTTCTAAGAAGTTAGCTCCAAAACTTTATTGTCCCTTCAAAATCCTAGAACAAAGAGGCGAACTTGCCTACAAGTTAGAAATATCGGATCGATGGAAAACACATCCGGTATTCCATGTGTCGCTTCTCAAGTCCTACCGAACCTCCATGCGACCTGCCCGAGAACAACCACCAATGACACCAGAAGAAATAGATGGAGATCTTGAGTGGGAGGTGGAAAAAATAGTCAAGAGTGAAATAATCTCTTATGGACGAAGAGTTCGTGGAAGTACCAGAACTTTTGAAGAACTGCGTTACTTCGTAAAATGGAAAGGGTGTTTGGAAGATGAAAACACCTGGGAACCACCGGAGCATTTAGAACATGCGAAGGAATTGGTTGAAGAATTTCATAGGGAGAATCCAGATATGCCAAAATTGGGCTAAGTAGTATTACTAGGAAAGGTTTTCCTCCCGTGGACAAGTAAACGCAGAAGGTTTTTTACCCTACCTAAGTAGAGTACTAAAAAGAATTTATGTTTATCGCTATACATGTACTATAAGGAGTTTGAGGTCAAACCCCTTTGGTGGGAGCTAATATTACCCTAGCGGGAATAGCTTGCATAATTATGCGTGAGGTATATACCACCATGGGGGAGAGCATATATCCGAACCTAAGCTCCCTGAGTAGGGACTTCCCGGAGGCATCTGGAAGACTACTCAGGAACCCCAAAGAGTTCATGTTTCAAGATATGGCTAACTGATTGGAACGATGATGGGAGAACCAATTCCCTACTCTTACTAATGCATAGGCTTCATGCATTGATAGATGAATATCGGATCTGATCACTCCGTATTCTTAATACTATTGGTATGTAGCCATTTAGAGTGCATATTCCATTATAGGCTATCAGGACGAAGAGATCGAAGACTGACTACTGGTGGAGTGGGGACACCCTCAGGAGAAATACCAGTCGGGAGATCTCAGAGTTGAGCTAGGAAGGTTTTCAGGGTCAAACTGTGTTAGCACTTTGTTGTGACGAACTGAACTCTTAGAAAGATACTTTCTTGCTAGAGATGTCAAAGTAGTGTGAACATTCGTATAAATAGTAGGGCTCTCCCCTGTGGTTGAGAAGATCATCAAGCAACGGAGAAGAGACCTTAACAATATTATAAGTTATTGCGATATTCTTCTATTACTTTACCAAACAATTCATCTTGAGCCTTCCTGACCTATAATGCGTTGTCTCGAATATCCACGGCCTAGTTAGCCTGGAATCCTACCGCGTTAGCCAAGCCGTAACAGAGGAGGCAGAAGAGGATGAAGATGTCGATTTTATCCACCTATATGAGTCTGGTGATGAGTGTGGCAATCGCTCGGAGGATTCCGGTAAGGTCTATGGGAAAAAGGAGATTGTCGAGGACGATGAGGAGAATGTGGAGCGCGAGAAGGAGGACGTGGAGGGGGAGCAGGAGGACGTGGAGGACTGGGAGGAGGGTCATGATGATTTCCACATGATGGACAAAGGGCAAACCTCCGACTCAGGTTTGTCAAGTAGGATGCGACACTTAGGTCGGCCTGACTTTGCATCTTCCTCTCCTAGTCTGTATGGCGATGCGGCAGAAGACCGTTGCCGTGCTAGCACCCAAGAGATTGGAGAGCGGCTGCTTGGGCGGGCGATGATATCCAAGGATTTCTTCACAAGCCCGGAAGGCCAACAGGACAGCATCGAAAATATTGTGACCAAGAGAAAGCGCTGTCTTGCCGGCTGTAACATGTGTACATGTTCCGGTAACTGTACACAGGAGCGGGCAGTGCAGGATCTCCTATGTTTAGTTGATTTATATTTGGTTTATTTGATTTGATTTCAGCTCTGCCACTGTCTCTGAGTCAGATAGGCTATGCTATCGTATTGCGATGTTTAGTTTGCTTTGCTGGAAGTTTATATTTAGGATTCCGGGTATGGAATGGTCATGTAATACTGGCGAAGGCTGAGCATTGTTTGTTTCTTTCATTGGCCTTGTAGGATCACAGGATTCCGGTGGGTGCGCAGCTACTGGTAATGATGGTGATTGCAGGAAGGCTATGGCTCTCGGGCTTTGTATTTAAACCAGTCTACTGGCTAGCAGGAGACAGCAGACTTCGACGGACCTTCAGTCTAAGAATACACTTGGTTGAACGGCAATCCCTGTGTCCTGTTTGTCCGTCAACTATTACCTCTTACCTCCTGTCCGTTGAAGCCTCCCTTAGTACCAGCGCTAGCAGGTCTATGGCTGGTCCTACTGTATTTTCGTGAGACAGGATTAAACCTGTTACACCGGCAACGCCGGTCTTATCATTGATCTCGAAGTAGCCACTAGGGAAGACGCAGAAGAATAAGGAATTGATAATGAGGAGATGGATAGAATTAACTGCGAGATGGATAGGCAGGCTCTCCTTAATATGGCTAGCCAGCACTTCACTCACCGGGTGAAACAGGAGCTGGAGGATTAACGATTTCTACATCCATCAATTTTCTTTTCTTGCTATCTCCTAGTTCCTTTCCTGACCTCTCACGCCGGTTCTGCCTTCCTTACTCTTCTTAATACGGTTCCCTTTACCTTGCCTTACCTGCACTACCACTTCTGTATTTATCTACCACAATATCTCCCGCTTGGTTTCATCCTTAGCCCGTATTCTTTCTCCCAGATCATAAGTCCGGGGGCTGTTTTCCTTGAGTTAGATTCTTACGCAGCATGCTACCTCTTTTCTGTTCTTCTCACTCGGAATTTCGAGAGACCAACGCTCCTTTAGAGTTTAATTTCTTTTGTTATCATACTTGGCGCCTATACATATTCCGCTCTCTTTTTTTTATGTCATGATTGAACCTTACTCTTTGCAGTATAATGTAATAGGATAGCAGTTTAGAAGGTAGAAACAATCTCACATAATGATAAGCTTGAGCACAGGTTGAGATTGTCTATTTAGTACTTTGCTTCTGGTTTCTTCTGCAAAATTCATACGCACAAAGACATATGCCCAAAACCACGTACCCAACGTAATGCGCCCAAAGCCATCGGCTCTAAAGCCCTACACTCAAAGCATACGCCCAAAACATACGCCCAAAACATACGCCCAAAACACACGCCCAAAACACATGCCCAAAACACACGCCCAAAACACACATCCAAAGCATACCCCCAAAACACACGCTCAAAGCATACGCCCAAACCATACGCCCAAAGCATACACCCAAAGCTTACACCCAAAGCATACACCCAAAATACCCGCCCAAAGCAGTTGATGTAAAGAGGTTCTCTGCGAATGTTTAATTATAATTTAGGTTCAAATATGTGAGGGAATAGCCATGCATATTCCTCTAGAGAAGTTAAGCTCCGCAGTTTTTAGGATAGGCTTCTATCTCATAATCAGCATCAGCATCCACAATCGTACAATGAACAAGACCCATGACAACTCTTCTACTTGTACTTCCACTACGCATCACTTCCATTGAATGCACAGTTGCACAGATATAAATTCCTGCTCCAAGAGCCTCAAGGATCCCGTTATACTGTGTATCGTCACAGTCCAAGAACACCGACACCATCTCCTTCCGCTATAGCTCCACATTCTCAGACTTGTCTTCATGTACCTTGGTTCCCAGCCAATACATCTGGCCCAAGACGGGGGCGTGCATCCCAGCCTTTGGATAATCCATCATGTCTACCACATCATAGTGTAAGCTAGTTTCCTGGCATTGATATTGAATATTTGACTTACAGAAGAAGAGTATGACTTTATGACCCCATGAAAGCCAGTAGAGATAAGGATGTGAAAACAAGGTTGGTTCCAGGTCGCCATGGTTGTGTCGAGCGCGCTGGGGAAAGCCTTTCGCTTCAAAGAAGCTATGGTCCACTGGAGCATTTGCCATTGCATGAAGCCGAGGAAGTGGAACAATACCGGTCTCGGTATTACCCAGTGCAGTCGATGCAATCACAATATTTTTCCTGATTGTGCTCATGATACTAATGAAGGATTGATATGGAGAGATGTAGAAAGATCGTGCTTTTATAGTAAGACCAAAAGATTTTGAAGTAGGGAAAATCTATAAAATCATTTGTCAAGACCAGCTACATATACATTAAGTCAACACAAGCAATGCTTGATAGAATATAATTAAAGAGTGTATAAATTATGGAAATTCAGAAGTCAGAATAAAGTTATTGTTAACTGTCTGAGTCTGGAACTAAGCCACACGTTATTTTGCCTTTTACCACAAGCCTGCATGAGTCATACTGCCGCAATATTTCTAAGCATGAGACCTGACCCTTAATCTCATACCCTAACTCAAGCTCCTGTATAATAGCGTGGGATTCCCTTGTTCTACATTCCAACCTTCCAGCAATCCGTCCACCTTGTACGAATTTGAGAGTCTTCCCCCCACCATTTGCCCACTCGAATCCACACATCTCCAATTGGTACAGTTGTCCTATGCGTGGTGACCAGCTATTGGCCCAAGCTTTGTCTATCGCTCACTATCAGCTTTCATAGTTTTAGTTGGCTGCACACTTGCTGCAGGTGGGATCCAGTAACAGATTACAGAAAAAAATGTCCGCCTTCATTCTGCGGAAGGAAATGGGGAAAAGGTCGATTATTTCATCAGGGCCAAATGTCCAGGTATAAAACTCATCCATTGGAGCTTCTGCGATTGGGGCCGTTGTTATCGCCTTAGGTGTAAATAAAGGAAAGGTGGCAAATGTAGACGGCAGTAGCGACAGGATGGTTATGGTATGATATTCTTGTGAGAATCTAAGCAGAGGATAATTACATAGCATAATTACCAACCTATATATAAGGGTTATAATCAGGAATCACCTTTAATCACGCGGAAAGGCACAGAGGGCCTTCGTCACTGCATGGTATTTGAGTATTAGATTCACACATTGGGTTTGCTTTCAATTGTTGCTACAGCTCGAGACACCCTGTACTTGCAGGTTTGATTCAAGATTTGGTTGGGATGTAGGAGTGAAGGCGCTGTATGAGAGTGTTCAATTGGAACTTGGCAACTCGGGTAAAAGATCAAATGTGGTTACCTCTGATTGTGATTGAACAGGGTATATCAACATCAGCAAAAGGTTTATTCCTCTTCCTGTGCGTCAGACGCACAGGACGCACAGGACGCACAGGAGGCACAGGACGCACAGTATGCACAGGACGTAAACTCCTATTCTGGATGCGACGTCGATCCGACCCCGCGTCCAGAAGATTCGCTCAATGTCCCGTTGCGTCCTGACAACGTCCTGAAACGCACCCTACGTCCTGTGCGTCCTGACGCCTTCAGACACTAGGCCATCGTGTCCTGACGCCTTCCGACGCTAGGTCATCGTGTCCTGACGCCATCCTAGCGTCTGTTGTATGCGCCTTCTCCGTCCCGATACCTATACCCTCCGCACTATTTACCTGATCCTTGCAGACGCCGGTTACTTCTTGTCGCGCCTTCCAGACTCACGATACTCCCGCCCTCCATCCGCACGCGCTGATCACATAGCCACTATTCTGGACCTCTTCCTCACACTCTCCCATGTTCTAGATTCAAG
>Ga0307513_10003092_pt1 | contig 22714 bp, 31 predicted proteins | sample 15_EM_MG_FD_202174 | JGI IMG/M metagenome (GOLD analysis project Ga0307513, IMG submission 202174) | Populus trichocarpa ectomycorrhiza microbial communities from riparian zone in the Pacific Northwest, United States - 15_EM | ecosystem: Host-associated > Plants > Roots > Unclassified | place... | reverse complement strand
TACTAAGTACGTAGTATCTAAAATACTGAAAATTCGATGATAAAGGTCAGGCTTGGAAGTGCACGGTAGACCCTGCACGGTAATTGCACGGTAGGCACGGCTGTGCCACGGCTTTTTCCTGTTGCCCTGATTGCAAGGTAGTGGTGTTAGTGCTCATGTTGATACCTGGTGTCCGAACGTGTAATTATTCCTGGTTTTGACCCGGTTGACCGCATCTTATATGCTTGATATCAGTCCGATCCAGGGAACTCGGTCGCCTATCAAAAACCGTGTATCGCGATGGTAAGGCCCTAGGATCTACTTCACGAGGAATTGATTAAACTCTGAACATAGGCGTTCTATACTACCTCTATCTCTTCAGTGGGTCTTGTGCTGGGAATGAACAAGCTGCTCCCAACTAATGATCGCTATCTAGTCCTCTCACTGATCAACGTCGTTGTTATCAAAACCTTACCAGTCAGTTGACGAGTTTTCCTTGACCTCTCCTATAATATTTTTCAATTTATATTGATTTTTCTAGTCTCAATTCCAAGAGCCCGTGACAGTGTAGGTGGCAAGCTTTCTTGTTCAAACGTATACTCACGCAAAGTAGGATCGAGCGAGTGATGCATTCGATGCTTACAAGCCGCGTTCTTCTTGATATTCGCGCTCAGGCTGGAGCCGACCCTGATCTCTCCCGTGTACTCACGGAATTAAATTATCATCGCACAAGCCATCATAGTGAGGGCTCCAGAACATAGACTACTTGTAGACCTTTTATTTAATTGTGTGATATGGCACTTTTTTGGACCTTGTCTAGCACGAGATGTTCAATGGCTTTTTTCTAGAACCCACACCTTCTGCCTACCTGACTCGGATGTGCTGTTCCACACTGTTTCCGAAAACCGCTGAAAATTTAGAAATGGCCACGATAAATTCTGGCGGGCAATCGAATGTTGAATCTGAAGCTTTAAGTACACAACGATAGACGCCCGGGTGGACTTCAATAAGAAATATATTCAACCCCAGCGAAACTCCGATACCTCCAAGGAAATTTAAAGCTACAGTGATTAGATTGTTATTGGCATGAATTCTTGAACAATGGTTACCCGCGTAGATGCCCAGGTAGCAACCTTTATTCAAATTGCCCCCTCTTCCTTTTTCCATTGCTTTAGTCCAATCGCAAAGGATATCGAGGTCTTCCAGTGCCTCCCGGGATAAATTTTTTGATAGGATCAAAATGGAAGTCTTCTTCTACTGCGTAGAGGAAGCTGGGTAATTGAAAGTCAACACCAGAATCATCAAGCGTCGCCGTGATGTCGTCGTCGCCGTTGAGGCGAAGAAACCTTGGAGCTCCCCGGCGCTGCTCCCGAGCTTCGAGAAATCCAAGGCTCCGTCCAGGTATGAAGGCATAATGACCTTTGTCGGCTTTCATGTTGAACAAGGGATGCTGGACATTGATTCTGATGCAGTGGACTTGGACATCAGGCCTAAAACTCTGTCAATCATAAGGAAGAACGTCTGGTAAACTCCTACATTTCGGATTCGACATGACCTGCGAACGACTGGACTGTCATGGGTGGAATAAATTCCTCTTTGTCCTTCTAGACCTCGAGTATCGCTTGTATGAACATCCCACCATTTGGCGTATCCTTTGCACTATCCGGCACGACAAAGAAGATGGGGTTACTCCACTTCAAAATATTTGACTGGGCAGTCAAAAAACGGAGTAACCGGTCCAAAGTGTAACCAGCCATGGACACGTCCACCAGACAGGTAATCCCTTCGTCACCATCTTCCAGCCCAGACTGAGAAGGCCTAAAAGCTGTTTACCTCTCTCTCTGAGTTCAACTTTTAAATAATCTGACCATATTCTCCCCATTGCAAGGACATGTATATCCCCCTTCACCGACGTCAGGATATAAATCACGCTCGTAAGGATGATTCTGAAAATATGCTTGTTTGCTTCGCGTTCGTCTGAAGGATTGCTGAAACAAAATCTAAAATAAAGAGTTACAATGATACAAGTTCTAAAATTCAATCCAACACGCCATCAGAAAGCCAAGTCTAGCGGGCCAGGTCCCTGAGGCGTCCCAAATATGCGCTCGGACTGTAATCTCCAACTCTCCACCAGGCGACGGTCAGACATGAATCTGCCATACCCAAGAGTCAACACCCTGCTGGTATCGAACGTTCTCCGCGTCGCGAAGCCATCGTCGCCCACCATTGCCTGCCGCTCGTCGCTCAGAAGGAAATTCATGAACAACATCGCGGTCTCCGGGGCGGGGGTGGCCATGCCATGTAGATGTCCGAGTTTAGGGTGGAGTTGACCCCTTGGGCGAAGGCGGTGGAGGAAGCGAAGGAGAGGGAGTCTGAGCGTGCGAAAATGTGGGAAAGGGAGGTGGAGGAGTTGTTTTCGGCGATGTAGAGGGAGGGGGTGGCGGTCCCGCGGACCCACATGACCTTTTGGGCGGCGAGCGCGTCGATGAAGGCCCAGCCATATTTTTTGGTGATGAGTGTGAAGAGGTATAGGACGGCGTCGTCGTCGTTTGGGTAAGGAAGGACGATTTTGTTCGACCATCGCTCGTCGAGGTAATTGGTGTAATATTGTGGTCAGTCGGAAATCTGATATACGAGAGGGTTGTATACGGTTGGTCCGAATGGTTTTTAGAGAGGATGTTGAGGGGAGGAAAATGGAAGGGGAGACATACAGATGTAGTATCCAGCGTACGCACCACTTTCGTCGATGAATTCGGGATATATGTCATCCCAATTGGCAGGTTTGTAGTTCAGAGGCCGGTTTTGTCTCTCCCATAGGCTCTGGATGACAACTACGTCGGCACCGTCGTCCATTTTGTCGGAGGTTTGGTATATGCGGTTGATACGGCGATCGAGGTATTTTGGAAAGATCGCCTAGGACCTTGATTTTGATTCCTGGAAAACTCGCCTCGAACGGTTTGGCGGCAGTGTCAGTACGACTTGACGATAGGCATTGAATCGGTCAAGTGTATTTGGCCGGATCGAAGATGTAGGCATGGCCTCACGCAAATAAATGGAGAGTGCAATGACGAAATCATCTGCACCGAATTGCGAAGAGAACTCATCAATGGTAAGGTCGCGAAAGGGCGATGTCCCAGGTCACAGCCACATCACGATCCTCACATTCATCATCACCATCGTCGGTGCCTTCAGAAAACCTGACAATGTCTAGCCAACCACAGAAGGTACGCGCCCTTCATCCTCTTGGCGCTGAAGCCATATCCCCATCTGCTCCACATAGTCGCGTTACTCGCTCGGTATGCCGCCTTCGCGAAGTCAATGTGGAGACATTCGGGGAACCCAGAATTGTAGCCATCGGCACGCCTAGGGGGCGAATGCATTCAAGGTAGTGAAGGATGAAATGGAGCTTGCGTATGTTGAAATGTTCGTACTCCCGCCGTGTGTGCGATCTCCTCTTCGCTGCTGGCAAGGACGCGGAAGCCGGTCTCTAAACTCCCCTTCCAAATATTCGGATTCATACCCCGCTGCGTTTGGACACCGGAACGTCGTTGCTCTCGAAATATGGAACAGGAATCTTTTACTGTTACGCACCCTGGCTTGGCTCATTAGGACGTATAGGCTTCCTGCGCGTGAAATAAATACCTTGAACAACTATACAGTGCATCTTGAAACCATGTCATCTTTGCCTCACCACTCGCTTATTCTCGAGATGATGTGAGTTTCAGTCATTTTCTCCAGCATATGCGTGCTTATCTCCTTCCCCAACTTGGAATCATTTGACAGATGCCAAATCCTTATACAGAAGATATCGCTCATTCTAGAATCAACCTCCTTAACTACACCAATCTTGGTATGAAGAGCAAGTGTCTCAGCGTCGGAAATCCAGGACAGCACTTTCATTATGTCCACCCAAATTTGTGTCATTTGTCCATTTTCACACGCAATATGTGGAAATCCTGTTATGGCTCTTTTCTAGAGGCCTTATGCATATGGCAGCCTTACGGAGCACCTAACTCATCGGCCATTATTCAATACGAAGACGAGCTTGGACCAACTATCGTTGGTACGTTTCACTATTCGAGGAACTCTGCCGTTTCTTATGTAGCTATTGTCTTCTGGAAAGAGAGACCAGTTGATGCCCCAGGCCCCCAGCGCTTGCAATCAAAAAATCGCCCATTCTAATACTGTCGCAGAAGAATCTCCCCATGGTATTGACCCAGAACTGGACCACTCAAATCTCTGGTGTTCCCCACCGTCGAGGCGCAGCGCACGCAGCTATCACGGCGAGGCGGTCCCTCGTCCGCCATGTATGTCATACGTTGTTCTTTCAAGTTCTCAACGATAACTCATATTCTGTCACCTTTATATATCAGTGATGCTGTAACCTCACACAAAAGTTGGAATAAACGTTCCGAATGTTCGAGCCTGGACAACCTATAACTGGGATAATTAGGGACGGTCAGAGTGAACGATTATGGGGCGATTCATGGAGCAATTATGACGCCGATTATAAAACAAGAATCCTGACCCATAATCGGATTCTTGTGGGATAATCTGGATTTTGATTATCATGCCAAAAGGCTGTCCAGAATCGAAACATGAATCGAGTTTGTAATCGTGCTCAGAATCGTTAAGTCTGACCGTCCCTATTATAGAACATAGATGAGGGCCGATGGCCGTCGTCTTTTGCGTATCAATTCTGTCAGGGCTCCTGTGACAAGTGAATTCAACTTGGGGGCTGACTATCTCCACGAATCTAAGAATACATCCTTTCGGCCTGTTAGCACTCCACAACCTGTCCGTTCCACGTCGTTGATCGAATGTTATAGACGGCATTCCCTTGGAGCTTCCTGCGGCGTTGAGTGGCGAACCGTGTTTCTGTGAATTGTAAGTATCCCAGATTTTTTTTAAAAAAGGCACATTTGCGTGTATGTTAAGTTCACGTTTGGTCAATTGTTTTAGAGAGTCGTCGTTCTACTATCGAAAAGCACACATTCTTAGAAGTGCCTCGCACATTAGAAGGGACTCTCATTAAGGCTGTCGGCCGCGGCCCTTATAACAAGTAAAAAGCGCAACTATCCGACAAACTGCGGGTTTATTTTTGCGGCATTAAGTGAGGGATGACGCCTGCAGATTCATTAAAAGAACGGCCCTTTATGTGAGAATACGATCGATATCCTCGGTTTTCCTACTACTGTACTATTTCGACCGATCGTTCATGGTATGTTACACATTACCTAACTTGTTCACGGGACACATTGTTCATGGCCAGTTGTTACCCGTTACAGGCGGAAAATTTGTTCGTTCATACCAAATTCTGGTCAGAAATCACATTAAATTTTAGCTGCATTAGGTTCAGTGCCTCGTACCTTAGGCCCTCAATTAAGAAACCCAATTACCACATAGCCTAATACTGCTGGCAGCAAATTTTTCTGTTTTCACGGCTTAAAAACCTTGTTTTGTAACATGTTCATACCTCACCGTTACACGTTACATTTGGTACATTTGTTCAGTTCATGACCGACCGTTACACGTTACATGAACAATCGGTCGAAATAGTACAGTAGAGCTCGGCTTACAGGGTCTTGCATACGAATCTGCAGCAAGTTGATCTGCAGTTCATGTTTCGCAAAAGTCTGTTTGTACATCTTTGTGTATGCACAAAAAAGGATATCAGCTTTGTCATGCACGCCTTAGACTGTGACACAGTTGGCTTGGCTGAGCCACGCGAGCGCCGAGTGCTGGACAAAGCTGTACAAATCGATTTTTGCGAAACACTCTGTGGCTTGGCTGAGCCACGCGAGCGCCGAGCTGAGCCAAAAATAGCCAAGCCAGCCCTATGGAGTTCTGCGGCAGCGGGCAAGCGGCATGTATTTGGCAAGCATCAATGGGATCAGCCGAGTGTGAGTGTGAATGGCTGTGTGAGTGTGAGTGCCAAGTGAGTGCGTGGGGCGACTCTGACAGTGTCGTACTTGGGGATTCCTCCACCGCTTGGCTGTACTGATACGACCAACTCTTGGTTTTTTTTGAAAAAAATCTGGCCGAAATAGCCGAAATTTTTTCTTTTGAATAAAAAAAATACTTGGTTGACTACGAATCATGGTCGTGAGACAATCGTGAGAATCCGCGATGATCGATGACCCCTGTGTAGTTGCTACGCACTGAACCCGCTCAAGGGTTAAGCCCGCTCAAGTTCCGGACTAACTAAATTTGGCCGCTCAAGCCCAGTGACGTCATGTGCGCTTAAGCATCCGACCATGCGCTGGGCTCGGGTACGACTTAATGGAGTATTGCAAATGTCAAAGTACCTCTACCGCTCTGAACGCCTTAATTTTACGTCTGGCCTGCTCGCCACTGAAAAGGAGTGTTGGCATAGCTGTACCTCCTTCAACATTGGCATAAATGCTTCATATTGGTGACATTGAGAGCTTGGAATCTTTAGTTGAGGCATGCTATGGACTTGAATATGGATTTAGTTTGATTTTACACCACTAATTTGAGGTCGAAAATGTGAGGGGACCTGGGAAAGTCAACATCCCCGGAAAGAATTGATTTTAGGTACTCTTTAATGTCATCTATTCACTCAGATTTCAGTACCACAGTGGAGAGAATAAAGAAACCTATCCAAAAAAACATAATTCAACTCGAATTGTTCAGCCGTTGTTGAGAATGTTAGAATGTGCAAGCTTGACGCAAGCCACAGAGAGGGCGTGATGGCTAACCCAAATCGGGCAACTGCGCTCAAGTCCGCTCAAGCAAATTAGCCGAGAGCTCGAGTTCGGTTCAACTCGGTTCATAGCAACACTACCCCTGTGAGTATCACCCATCAGTACATACATATCAGCGATTAAATGGTAACGGCTGTGTCAATCTTGGCCACTTGCCTGGAGATTGCTGCATGGAGACACAAGTATCACTTCTAGTCTGTTATCTAAATCGTATCGAATGCAAGTAAGTAATTATCTCGGGTTTGGTGAGTATAAAAGGGCAAGCAATCATGGCTCGGGTTTACTATCTCCAATTACCATGTCGTCCTCTACGAACCCTGCCGACGACGTGAGTGACATGCATTTCGTTCGTGGAATCCAATTTGACTCATTATTCCCTGGTAGCCATACCAGTACACCGATTCCGAATATGGCCCGAAAAGAACGCCGAGAGCATGCCAGTTTTGCAGAGGTAGGCGGGGCACTGAGCCTCGGCATGAATGCGCTAACGATCCCAAATGATTTCTTAGGTCAGAAATTAAAATGTGATGGCATTCGGCCTTCCTGCGAGAATTGCCACAGACGCGGCCCGTGCTCCTATACTCCAGTCCCTGGCTCTGCGTAAGTTCGGTGGCAGGCCTCCAACCCACTCTTCCACCGTTGCTAATTAGTAAGGATGCTTAGACATTTCTCTTCACCTTGCAGCCATCCCAGGGTCTCAATCGAGATAGAACACGACTTCACTTGGTGTGTTGTAGTGTTTACTGACTTATGAATCTAGACTAACCGTCGCATTTGTAGCCGTCCAACGCCGACAGGACCTCAATTCATGTTTGTATTTAACATTAGACTCTTGAAACTAAATCTGATGCGGAACCTAGACCCAAACCACGTCTGTTTGCGCTGGTTATTGGGATCGGAAAATATGTGTCGAATGAGTTCAACGACTTACCCGGCGCCATCCCAGATGCAAACGAAATTGTGAATTGGCTCATCGGTGATTTACAAGTACCTCGAAACCAGGTTTCACTGATCACCGACGAGGCTGCCTCTCGTGCAGGTATAATCTCGGCGCTTAAAGCAGTCCGTTCCGATGACCGCATCCACCAAGGGGACCCAATTTTTATTTATTATGCCGGTCATGGATCTGGTATTCCACCTCCAGAAGAATGGGAGTGCGGTGGCCCTGGCAAGAAGATTCAAATGCTTGTACCCCAAGATTACTCCCCCGAACGTGGTATCCGTGGTATCCGCGGGATTCCAGATCACGTCTTAGGATATTTAATTGATAGGATTGCCGAAAAGAAGGGAAATAACATTGTGGGTAGTCCTGGAATTTATTTCCAATATATCTGCTGACCTGCTTGCTTCGTAGACTGTCGTTCTCGATTGCTGTTACTCGGGTTCTGGTACAAGGAGTGATACTTTCACCCGTGTTCGCTCGGTCGAACTTGAGCCATCAATTGAACTGTTAGATCCAGAAAACAAACCTCGCTCTGTTTCTCTGGAATCCCATGTTCTCATTGCAGCATGCGGAGAATTAGAACTGGCTCGAGAGGCTGATGGACAGGGAGCGTTCACAGCAGCGTTCCTGAAACTCGTCAGAAAGGTTCCTATCGATGCTCTAACGTACCGCGACATTCCGACGTATATCAAGATTCCCAGGTGAGACAAAACATTGACATTATCTTTCTACACTTGCCGATGTCTTTTATTGTCAGCCAAAACCCACAGGTCGAAGGCCTCAACCAACATCGGCACATTTTCGACTCAAAAGTACCCTCCCCTGCTCGTCCATCATATTTGGCGCGATATGATTCCGATTCAGGTACAGTTCTCCTCAATGCTGGCACTGCTCATGGCGCCACCCTTGGGGCGGAATTCGCTTATGCGCCACACGACTCTCATGCATCAGGAAAGCCGCTTCTCACCTTCACCGTTAACAACTCAGCTTCGTTTTTTTCCACTTTAAGGCCAGCTATCGACCCCTCATGCCAATCCCTACCGATGGTTTTTACGGTTGCCCAGGAGAAACCAGGTCTAGGAAGCACCATCGACCTCTACTTGTCTGCCGACGACAACTCGGCTTGTCTTATCTCACTGCGTCAAGATATCCGGCTCATACCTCGTGACATCGAGTTTGTCGATTCCCCCGATGATGCCCATTTAGAGCTCAGTGTTCGAGAGAACCAAGTAATTGTCTCAGTCAGGGATAGAAAGGCAGCAGTTTATGGCTTCGACCACAAATTTCAGACCACCCGGGACAATCTTACTTCTTTCCTTGAGAAAGCGGCGTGCTTCTATCGGGAACGCGATCGTCATACCAGCACCGACTCAGAAATAGCGAAGAATGTCACCTTGGAATTCTACAAGTTGGGCCCAACCAGTTCAAAATTCCAAGACGATATTCCCGAGTGTCAGTGGGGAGCATCGGGTTCGAACTTTTATTCCGGCGACACCATCGATTTCATTGTTGAAGGGGGTTGTTTTTATGGTGTCAAGTTGACGAACTTGAATCCTTACGATTTGTATCCCACCCTTTTTTACTTGGATAATAGTGATTTCTCCATTGGTAACGTCTACCACTTCCTTCGAAACCCCAGAACTAATTAATATTCCCCTGTAGGAACCTATTACGAACCTCCATTTAGCGGGTCGAATAGCCCTGAGGCTCCTTTAAAGAGCAACGGTGGCACGTTGACTATTGGGTATGGGTCGGGAGGCATGCCACCATTCTCTTATGCCGTCCCGGAGAGGCAAAAAATTGGATTCCTGAAACTCCTGGTATCAACCCGTCCAATCCATTCAACTGCGGGAAAATGGCCGTGCCTATGTCGCTTGGACTCCGACGGACCTTCTACGCTCGACGGAGGCGAATATTGGGGAACTCTCACCATTCCCATGATACAGCGCCGTGTAAGTAGTGTCCCTCCACCAACATCCGCTCACTTAGCTCCATACTTTTTTCTAGTCCACTACGCCATCCCAATCTTTCAAATCTACCATGTACGGCACCTCTACGACGCGGAGCTCGACACAAGGAGACCACATCTAATTCCTGCCATTTTGGTTTCCGTGCCATTCATTTACTTGTCATGTTGAACAGCTTCATTTTATTCACCTATTGATTTCAGTTCCCTCGTATATTTCACTTTGACTTTCTCCTCTTTATATTTTGCGAGCTTGATGTTTACGTGATACACACCCTGTAACCACCCCGCCTCTTTCCCTTGAATCAACGCTTTCGCTTCAAGTGCGAGATTCCACAAGTGTGATTCGAAAATACTGAGGTAACCGTAAATGTTACTATTTAAAATAATCACAACAGGATGCATCAAAAGAGACACACCACGAGGCAATGCATAAGTCGATCAAACGATCGGGCTTCTGGAGTTCATAGTGGGTAAGCATGTATTCTTGTCAAGCACCGGACATGTGGGTCAGCCCTGGACGCCTGAGCTTGCTTGTGCCAGCAGCATATCCGATAAAGTATACGAAATCCTCCCCAGGGGCAGTCGTAACTGTGGTTGCAGATTAGTAGACCATCAAAGAATGGTGTATCGTTCTAGAATGTTCAACGTTGGCAACACTCGTCCCAATAACCATGCATTATGGGAGGAGATAACGACTTATTTATGGAACCTCACGGCATTGTTATTATTGAGAATACAACAACCATGAAAAACGGGGAAGAATGAAACGCAGAAGTATGCTGTGTGATGTTGGTTGAAAAAAGAAAAAAACTGCCTCAGCGTGATCTAAAAGTGAGGAAAAGATGAGCCATAGTTCCAGAATTATGACTTTCATGAGTAGTTACCTCACGCGTCATCGCGATGTTGGTGGGAACACCCAAGTTCCCGTTACAGATGCCCAAATATACAAGTCTAATTTGAACTCAGATCAGAATCCTGCACAATCGACAAACACCCAAAACACAGCCGCGAGAGAAAGGGAAAAAAGGAGAACGTACCATTGCGACATCAGCCCTCGGTCCATCCTGCTTTGTCGCGTCTGCAGGGTGATGCAGGTGATATCAATAGGTTCCGGGACCTTCAAGATCCTTCGAGCGCCGATTTGCGGAGAACGAGTCTGAAATGAATATTCCGACTCACCGGCACATGAGTCGGACTCCGACTCTCCGGCACATTGAAAAGACTCAGTCTCTTCCCCTAGAACAGTATATAAACTTTTCTGGATATATTGAATACGTTCACCAATGTAATCAATCATAAGGATTTGCGTGTCCGCCAGAATATTCACGGCGGTGGCGTGTAGAGCCTCAGACCAAACTTCCATATCCTCATGTATATAGCTAGATGTATTCATTCATTGACTTGCTATTATATATGTACTACATGTATCATGGAAGTGGGGGGCGACGACAAGGCGGCTGAACGACATACCCCTCAATACCACCCGGTGGGAAACCCGCGCTAACAGTCTAAGACGCCGCACCAACTCCCACCGATCCCCTTCGGCGACCACATTTGCCCGCGTTTGCCCCCAGCATCGCCTGGAGCGGTATTGTTGTTGGCTGCATCGCCACCTAGTGTGTCGCTGGTGCGGTTCGTCGACGCGTCTGTTTGCCAGCAGCTGCTCTTGTAGCCATTCATGGCGTCTGTGGCGAGCAAAGCTGTTTGGGGTGGGTTCTTTGCAGCGTCAGTATATGGAGATGAGATGCGAGCGCGGACATACCACAGGGACTTTGGGCGCAAGTCACAGTGGTTGCATTCTATCTGTCCTTTGGGCTGAAATATGCGAGGCGGGACGCCAAAAAAAGAGACGGGGCACCAGAAAGAGAGGGCGAGTGATGAGGGTGAACTTTGAACGTTGAATACTGAGTGCTGAGCATGGGCGTAGTAATTTTGAACGACGATGGGTGGTTGGTGGCAAGAAGAGAAGAAAGCCGCGTGACATCCCATCAGTCACGATGACAGTTGGCGGGTGACAGCCTTTGCTCTCATCGTATAAATCAAATCGTAATGGACAACTAAACAGTGAATTTAGGGTGAAAAAAATAGCATTACCATGCATAAAATGATCTTAGATAGGCTGTGGGGCACAAGAACAAGAGAAAGATGAATATTGAGTGTGCCGGAATCTGAGCCGGACTCCGACTTGTGCCGGTGAGCCGGAGAAATCGTTTCAGTCATTTTCTGGATTTGCGATGCATAGGTCATACGCATAGTTCTTTACCCAGCCCAGTGCTAGTTTCCCTCTTTGATCACCTAAAATGGGAAGAAAACAAAAAAGTATCAACACGCCCGCACAATTGGAAGCGCCAAGGGGAAGCACATACACCACTCAAACTGCCTGTCAACCTCAAACGACCCGTCCCAGGAAGCGCGACCGTCTAGATCAGCAAAATTCCACCCTCACCCTGGCCCATAACCACGAGTCCATAAAAAATGCCTTTCCTCTCCTCCCCCTTCTTCTCCTCCTCATCACCCAATATCTTCTCTAAATAATGTTCCTCGACAACTCGACCATATTCGCTCCTATGAATGGCGCCGCTAGTGCCCATGTTGCTCCCTTGTTGGGAAGCGAGAAAGCGAGAGCGTCGAGCCAGTCAACGCTTCGTACCTTACCACCAATGGCCTATACATGCCTGCCTCTCGTGTGTAGCGGGTGAAAATATGCAGCAGTGCAGGCTCGGTGACGGTGATGTGTGATGCGTCCAAGCCGTTTGAGTTGCTTGGGGAGGAGGAAGCGACGAGCGAATGTGCATTTTCTCGTTGTACGTGTATCCTATATAAAATAGTTCGAATAACGATAGATTTCAGCTGATCTAGTGCGCACCGCTTAGCTGGATGTTTTCGCACTGATCCAACAATGACGCAGAGATCGTTACGAGGGAGTTGGCGGTACAAACGAACAGAACTTGACTGAGATCGATGTAATGGTCCTATAGAAGGAAGGTGTTAAATTCATACTAATTTGGGCTTTCACATACCCCCAAAATTATACATACGTTCAAGGTGTGTTTCTGTTCCGGGTCCAAAAATTCCAGCACCAGGAAAGTTAGTGATCACATGACTGCCGTGGTAATCCTTGTTCTAGACCTAGACGGACGCGTTGTGTTTGGTTGAGAGAAACACCCAAATAGTGATGGCATCAAACCTTACTTGGCACCCGCGTTAGGGCGAACAGGGACTGCCAAGGGACTGCCTTAAGTACTTAGTCTGCTGCACATAAGAACGAATCCTCATTGTTCGGACTCGTAACATGCCGGGATCCCACGCGTCACAACCGTTGTATCTGTCCTAATTTCCTCAGTGGAACGAGTCACTGGAGTTAATAGTAATGAGGAGCTAAAACCAGGGCCTGTTACCAGGTCACCTATTAGGGGTTCTAATGCTTTTGGTGATGTCATCCGATGTCATGCGCCTCCGCTACGCAAACAAGGACCTCCTAAAAGAAATTAGATACGTTACACCAAGTGACCAAGCCAAGCGGGGGGGGGATTAAATGACGGATAGCTGTTAATGCTTGAGGACGCCTGACTGCGACGACTTGCCGGAACGGTGAAGATCTCCTAAAGGAAATTAGACATTTTTCAGACAACCCTTTGTGTCAGATCTTCAGAAACAGTTTTATGCATCAAATTAGACATTTTCCAAGCTCCGAGAGCTCTGTGAGATCCTTTATATTCATCCGAACGTCCGTAATTCGAACATCCATAAACATGACATCCAAGAAACCACGACGTGATACAGCTGCTGCAGATATACCAATGCATGACACACCAGAGTCCACTGTGGCTGTCGCACGCTACCCCGCGCGACAATTCAGATCAGATCCTGCCAAGTACTCTGGTCTGTCGCTATCTCTGTCTTGAGGTCCGATGCACTAACGAGTTAAAATAGAGTATAGCACCCAAGCTAGCTTCCCCAAAAGCACCTATCAGCAGGTCGCTCCTCGAGTCGGACTTATTCCCCGCAAGTTATTGAGAGACATCGGGACCTTTGAGATTCATCGCTCTCGGATTCCCACAGACCTTTTCAAATTGATCGTGATGGACATGGACATCATGTTAATGCAGTTTGGGCCCCCTTTGGACCATCAGACGGAAGAGGCGAGATCGAGGTTTCTTTCTCCGGTGCGGCTATTTATTCAAATTCTCGCGCGCCCTCGAAAGCTCACCAAAGCCAACAGGTGTTCAACCATCTCGTTAAGCTGTTCACTTTCACACTGAGGAATAACCCAAAGACTACGATCATTGGTACACAAAACCACATAGAGTATTTCTTCCAAGCTTTTGGTGCTATCGCAATTCTCGTAATTGAGATGCCACACAAGCTGGATCATGAACGTTTGGAGGCTATTGCTCACGTTATAGCTGAGTGTGATAGTGAGCCTTGTGTTTCAGGCTTGCACTTCTTTGCTTTCTGACCTGGATGCATAGGTTGTGACCTTGATAATCACTCTTCGAAAATGTCGTTACCGATCCACTGCATCTTTATCAATGGCGGGTCCTTTGAGCTCTTTAAATTTGAAAGAAACCCAAACCCATCCATTGTCCGGGGCTGTTTCCCTGGCGATCCGATGCATCTTCGGTGTGGACTGAAACTACCGGACTTTACAAGCATGGAATCCTCTCTGCCTTTTGTTCTTCAGCTTCGCTGTATATGTGAGATAATCTTTGACATTATGCTGAGTGCATATATTGCAGGGTTGATGGCACATCATAATGAAGAACACGAGGGTTCGAACAGACGACGGTCACTTGAACTAGCTGAACAGGCATTGACAGCATTTAGAGAAGCTGAGGATCGGCGTGAGGCTGGTGAAATCGAATTAGCGGATGCAACTGTTGATCAAGCACTTTTTGTGTTACAGGAGAGGTAAGTAGAACTCTAACTTAATCTCTACGTCTTTTCAATTATATCTTACTCTGCCCTCAGTACAGGAGCAGCACCAATTTACACAAATCCCGCTGCATCATGAAGGACTGGAGTGATACTGAAGTTGGGAAAGGATGAATTCGCAAGTTTATCGCAATTTGTTACTTTTTAAAAAAAAAGATGGACTGATATATTACCATTGTTGAAATAAAATATTATTGCTATTTTCGCAATGTGCATCTCACAGTATCCACGAAGCTCCCGAACCAGATCACGATCAAACGCACAAACCCCTAACATAGCACCCATCCTTGACCTCACGACGACACCCGAACCTGACGAACAATCTGATGTGATATTGTTGAACTTGAACAGTTCGAGTTCGAAGACAGTCTGGAACTGACAAACATATCAGTAAATGTGTCAGCAAACTTGTGCAAGGGAATTCGCCCTACACGACGTCGACACGCTGGTCCTTCCCAGGGATTACTCGTTAATAATTTGTGTGGCTCGTATGTTTTACAGGTTTTACAGTATAATCTTGAGTGCGTAACCCTCGAACAGGTACCGACGAAGTGGATTTGCGATACAGTTAAACCCCTCATAACCCATACTTTTTTTCCATCCAGATTCATTTCTACTCTTTAGTGCTAGCCGTCTGTAACTCAACATACAAGTATTTACTGGTAGTTAAAATAACATAGATGCCTTCAATTTTGTGCAGGGGAAAAGCCAAGGGTGGGAGGCTAAAACATTGATCAAAAATGGGGTATGGGTTATGAGGGGTTCAACTGTATTTGTAAAGCGTCTGGCCACGCGCGGGCAAAGCTCCCGATTACGTAGTTAGTCCAGCTACAAACGCCGTATATTTATAAGTACTAGGGCCGCTTCGCGGCAAAGCCCACTACCCAACCCTTCTGACATTTTCTCTCAATGTTTTTTGAATAAATGCATTGTAATGGGCGGAATATACATATCTTTGCTTTTTTTTTGGTTATGCTCGCTAAAGCTTCCTAATAACTTTCACACTTCTCCGACGCAGAAAACGCCATCATCCGTAACCTCGGCGAGCCACCTGGCATACCAACAATCACGAACCACTGAACCACTGAACTCTTCTGTATGATTCATGAACCATTAATCCACTGTCGATCATCCGCTGCCTTCTCGCCTTCCCGATCTCCCCAGTTGCTATCTGCGATTGGAATGGGTACTTGGACATCTACCCAGGGTCTGCTTCGTTGTGGATGAAATGATGTATGGAATACCGATATCTAGAGTCGAACCTTGCGGAACATCGTTAGCGAGCATCTTGTCGATAGAGCGAATGCCGTATTCCCGCACCCACGCTGGCCACTGGATACGTATTGGTGCGCCGCACACGCAGAGATGGTGGTCGCGTCGATTCTGAGAGGGTTAGATGATACATTGATGAGGCTGCGATTGTGGTGCACCGCGGGGTGTGGATCGAAATTCGTCGCCGTCGAGGTTGTGACTGTTGTTGAAGGTCTGATTGTCGAAGTCGAAGTTGAGGCTCCGGCAGACGACGGTTTACATGATGTCACAAGAGGGGGTGCTTGCGGTGGTGGCGCTTGAAGTTAAGCCTGCAGTGGTCTCATATAACTCTGTTCCGTTTTAACGTCGGTTGTCGTTGTTGACTTCGCGAACGGTGTCAGGAACATGAGAAAAGCCATGCATTTTCAAGACAGTGTGCAACTACGCAGCCTCATGAGTAAACACGGTTGCCCGAACTCCACTGCGCATTTTTCTTAACAAGCACTGGTTCCCTGATAGTCCCTGGGTATCCGGGTCTTTCGTCGCTGATCCAAATCGATATCGGAGGCATCACATGGGACCTGGCACAGGTTTTCTCTGGCAAGCAGAATGACATTGTTTAAATGGTTTATAACATCGTTATGAATATGATATGATGTGCATATAAAAGGATGAACAACTAAGGGTGCGTTCGTGAGAACATAACAGGCGGCTCGAAGACAGAAAACGCACCCTGAGGCCCTCGTGTTAGCGATAAAAAGCGAAGTCATAGCGCGATGTACGACGTAGCAGGGGGATGAACGTTGGATGGCAATAGGATGGAGGACGGTCTCAGGGAAAGTTTCAGCTCGCGGAGCACAAATATGCACAAAGAAAAAAGCACAGCTCTGCTCCGATTTGTGATCGTCTGCAAAGGTTGTGTCGCTAAGACCCCCCTACCTAAAGGTAGTGGGAATTTCCGATGCCGAAGCACCATTATACGATCGACTAGTATGACATCGGCTGGAAGGTCAGCGAATGCCAATTTTGACCTGAATGCAACCAGATTTCTTCAGGCAGCCAAAAGTTCGATATTGTAAATGAGGAGACATCGGATAAAGTAAACTTCCTGCGCGGTTTAAATTTGGGAGCACGAACTATATCTTATCAGGAATACTCACTACCACACCCACTAATTTCACAAATGATACTAGGGGGTAGGGCAAATAGTTGTGAACCCGGTGCATAATCCTGATTTGGAAGTCATCTCCTAAAACCCCAACAATTGTGTATGTTTAGTTCTTAAGTAGCTCCTAAATCTGATCCGATGGCGCAAATGTCAGGTCCGCTTAGTGAGAACCTGATAAAGAACGAGGGTCTCACTCGACTTAGATATAAGAGAATTTCCAACACTAACATCGCGATGGAGGAGCCTGGCAGTAACTCTGGTAGTGTCCGGAGCTTATTGAATATTTTGCATTGGTGACGCCGTCCCTACTTTGTTACAATAGTTTCCTTCCTAGTTTCCTTCGATTCGTAATATGCGAGAGTACAAGCTCGATAACAAAACGATAGATGCCAGTGAAAAAATGTCCCTATTCGGGTCCTTCTTAGGGATTACCGGAGAATCCTCCATAATCCAATCTCCACCCCTATACAACGAGCGCGCATTGATACGGTTATCTTGCAATCGATGTAGGCCTTCCACCGGGCATGTCAAATCGCTCCTGCGATACACCAAGTTCAAAAACGGCGCGGGCACGCGCAAAACCATCTCCGAGTCAATCTCAGCGTATTTGACAAAGTGGCAAGGAGGCTCTGGCTTCACCGTGGTCCAACATTCGTAGAACACATCGGCCCTCGACACAAGACACCACTTCTCCAAGCACTTCCCACCTTAAAGACGTCCTGTTCCACTGACGCCGGTACCTCATTCACTTAGGTGGTCATGCATGGTAACTACTGCGACACGCTGGGATAGTATGGCGATGGGATTGGGGGCTCTATTTGAAGGAAGGGGAGTCCAGCTCTAGACTCACTGTCAAATAGGGGACGAGTGAAAGTCATGGTGACGATATTAAAGTCAACAGAAATGCGAAAAACAAGAACATGTAGTGGTCGGGCAACTTGCGGGCAACTGACCAATATATCCCATCCACATCTACAACGAAAATGAAGTAATATACATACAAGCCACAAATCGGAAAGGGAGAGAAATGCGATGTACGATTTCATACCATCCTAACCTGAGCATGATCCCAGTCCTTCATTACAGGGTGGGGGGTATACTGGATTGGTACGGCGCCCGTACTAGGACAGAGTAAAGAATTATTAATCAGATGTGCGCATGAGGGGAATTTATACCTCTTCTGCAGTTCCTGAAGTGCCTTCTTGACAGTTGCATCCGCGAGATCGAAATTGCCAGCCTGGCGCTGACACGCCCTCCCTAAATCCTGCCAACGCCCGTTCGGCCGATTGAAGCGCAAGATCCCACGCATCGAAACTTTGCCTCCTCGAGCCTTTCTTCCTCTGTTCGTCGCATTCGCCCTCGCATCGGTGCTGGCAATCGACTAGACTTTATCACAGCGTCCTTGATAAAAACTGGCGTCCCCTTCGACACTCTGTTGAACCTTACATCTCTGAAACCTCTATTAGGTCCTCCTTCTGACGCTCCCGTCGTCACGTACTACATCCAGATCGCCAGTGCTGACATCGCAGAATCCGCCCGCAGGACCTTCGATCTTGTCCAAGCCAACGAACAAGGTTGGGCCATCGAAGAGTTCGTGGCGATGAAATTTGCCTACATCAAACACCCGGCGAACTCGTCGCCAACGAAAAAGTCACTGACGTCTTTGTCGCCATCCCATATTACCCCCAATTCGAACGCGACTCCGTCGCCAACGCATCGAGATCTCCGTTCTTTGTACTCTGGATACGGTTTAAACTGCTGTCAAAGCTCCAGTTGGAGAGTACGCCCCCTTCAAAATCACTCTTTTATTATTTCTGACATGCTCCTTAGCCATAATATTGCCTTGAATGTGAACGCCGAGGCCGCTGTATTAGAGGCTGCCCTCTACGGTACAAGTCTCTCTCCGCAATTCTCGACCAACCCCATCAAGGTCAGCGATATCAGCGCACACGGCATCCAAGTATCCTATTTTGCTGCCGCCTCCGCCGCCAACTAGCGACCCAGGATTATCACCACCCTAATCTTTCCCAACTGGATCCAAAGTTGGCGCGAATCTGATTTTGAGGCTCAAGAGGAAAGAGGACTTTGCGGTCTTTTTGGATTATAAGACCCCTGCCTCTCCGTATGTGCTGAATCTCCACCTTCCCCCCTTTTTTTGTGTGACGAAAATTGATGTATAATATCAGAGGTTTCTCAACTCGTATGCTGGAAGTCGAAATTGGCAGCGTAGCAAGAGCTCTCGCAGATTTGACAGAACGAGGAGCCGTTGATCCCGTCGTCAAAGCCACTCTTACTCTCTCGGACTCTGGCTTCGTCGCCGTTAACGCAGAAATCAAGGACGAAAGTCTGTATCCGAGGAACACAAGATGAGTGGGCGTGGAGAATAGTGTTATCTGGTCTTAAGTGAGCTCAGAGTTTAATGGAGAGTCCTCTCTTTAATGTTGGTGACCTGGTCTATAGCTTGAATGGCTCACCAGCGTCACATGGCGCAACTCGACTCCAGTTCCCTTAAATGAAACAGCTCAGTCGACAACAGAACCAGAGCTGCAGCCCTAGCTCAAAAACAGGTCTTTTCTCGCCGCTGGCCGCCGGCCGCTCGATCTAGATCACTTTGGTTTGGAGAAAATCAGGAAATGCCTATTTGAATACCTCGCGGTCGTCCGACTCAAAGAACTTAACGCAGAACGCGAGACCGCCGAGGAGCAGAAGCCTGTGGAGTCTGTTGCTTTGGAAGAAGCGGTGAAGGCAGAGGCCAAACCAATTACACCAACAAAAGCTGGTGGAATGGTAGACCAAAGCAATGCCGTCGTTCCGTTCGACCAGAACCTCGCACAGAAGCGACAACAGCAGAATTAAATCTTCTCTATTTAACCACAGAAGGCGAATAAGAAGAGTATCAAGGGTCCCAGCCTCCTGTGAGCCCTCTTTCCATAATCGAACGCCTTTATATGTATATCCTCATATTTTCGCGACGAAGGTTCGTTGGTCCTCCAGGGACTGGAAAGACTTGGCTTGGCCAGCGGCCCTTTCAACGGAACCCAGTAGGTGGTGTACGCCATGAGGCGGAGATTAGATGTCATCGAAGAACATACGTTGCTAGTGGTCCTGGGCTTATGTGTAAGTCGTATCAACATGAATTCTTTTTCTTCATTCTGTTTCACTCACCCGTCTATCTTCTCCGCTCCCTGTTTCCTTTAGGGATGAGATCGACAAAATCGGTTGGCAACTTCCATGGCGGCAGAATCACACCTTCAACTTATGTATGATTTTGGGGGGTTTATAAAAGCCCGCATTACAAGCTAAACACCTTCCTTCTATAGGACCACGACATCAATGTACCTATCGTTCTGAGTCAAGTTTTGTTCATTTGTACCGCCAACTCCCTCGAAACGATCTCTGCGCCTTTGTTGGATCGATGGGAAATTATCCAGCTAAGCCGTAAGCACCACACCACCCGTAATCTATCACTGCTTGAACTATTTTAATATAGGATACCCATACGACAATGCACATCCCTCGCCGCTTCCGCCTCTAAAAGCAACTCAAATCCAAAGGCTTTGACGTATCACGCATCACCATCACCGAACCCGCGCTGCTCCATATTGTCGCCCGCTACATATGGCAGGCAGGCATGCGAAGCCTCGAACGGGCCATCGGTGGTGTGGTGAGGTACAAAGCCAAATGGGTCGAGCACCTCGACGCTCTTGCTTCCCAGGAAGGTGGCACCATGGACACCAACGACGCCATTCATAGGAGCGAATGTGATCGAGTTCTCGAGGAACATCAGCTAGAGAAGGCATTGGATGTGGCGAGGTGGGATAGAGAGAAGGCGAGGGAGGAGAGGAAGGGGATTGTTATGGACTTGTGGTTACGGACCAGGGTGAGGGTGGAGGGTGGAATTTTGCCAGTCGAAACGATCCCGCATCCTGGGACGGTTCGTTTGAGGTTGACAGGCAGTTGTGCGGACGTGGTTGACACTTTTTTCCCCCCCGTTTTAGGTGACCAAAGAGCGTGGAGAGCTAGCGCTGAGCTGGGTGAAGAACTATGTTTAGGTCTATGCATCACGAATCAGCGCTCGGTAGATGCGTTGAAGGTCCCGGAACTGATTAATATCCACCTACATCTTCCTGCCGGTGCGACGAAGAAGGATGGACCGAGTGCTGGTGTTGCAATGGCGAGTTCTCCTTTTTTTCCTTTCTTCCCTATGCTCTCTTTTGGGTGTTTGTCGATTGTGCAGGATTCTGATCTGGATTCATCTAGACTTGCGCATTCGTGTCCCTCTTAACGGGAACCTGCGTACCCACCACCATCGCGATGACGGGCGAGGTAAGCATTCACGAGTGTCATAAATTCTGGAACTATGGCTTATCTTTTCCTAGTTCTTAGATCTCGCTGAGCGGCCTCTTTTTCCCAAGCAACCTCACGCAGATTTCATGTCGCAGATTTCATGTCGTTGTATTCTTAATAATAGCAATGACGCCAGGTTTCACCCGAACTTGTTTATTTAAATAAGCCGTTATCTCACCCTTGTTCCCAACTCGCACAATGCGTGATTATTGGGCCGAGTATCGCCAAAATTCTACAACTACACATCCCTACAATGAAAACGACGACACCATACTTCTATGGTACAATGAAGCAGGGTATGAGCATTTTTTGGCTAGCCAATTCCCTGATGGCCCACTAATCTGCAACCACAGTTGCTACGGTCCCGGTGACGGGTCCATATACTTTATCGGATCTGCATCTGACAAAGGCAGGATGAGGCGCCTTGGACTGTCCCGCATGTCCCACATGTCTGATGAAGTTTGGAAGGAATGCACCCTTATTCGCTATGGACTCCAGAAGCCTGATTGTAGATAAAAATGAAGCTTTCGACCCACAGTCGCTTCTTCGATTGTGCTTGCTCGGAGGGAGTGGAACTTTGTTTTATGTCCTTTGGGAATGATACGCCAGCAAGGATTCTGGAATGCAGGGTCGTTCTTCACCTGATTAAAGCTCTCGACGTATTTGAACAAGATTTCAAGGATATTCAGATTGTGAGGTGTAGGAATGCAAAGCTGGGACAGAGATCTGAACATCTGAAAGGACCAACGGGGAGGACTTCCTTCAGGAAAGATTTTCCATCAAGGGTTGTATCTTCGTGGGCGCCACCATTTAGAAGCTCATGGATCATAGAAAAGGTGGATGTGGCTATTCGAGCCTTTGCAGTAGAACTATCCGCGAGGGCTGTAATGACTGCCTTCATCAGTAAATTGGGGAAAACCCTATCTACCGTTGTGAGCTCCCAAAATGCATTACAGACGGTTGTAGGCGTTATAATGCCAGATATTGCTAGATAGTCCCAGGTCCGATTAATATTTGACCCGTGATATTGTCAGTTTGTCATAGCAATGCTAGATTACTATGAAATTGATTTCACCCTTCTGTATGATGACCGAACGGCTGTAATATTTTTGTCAATTGTCACAAGGTACCAGATCTGAGATTCGCAACGCACCACTACAATGCTAGATATTGCTAGATAATGCTAGGTCCAGGTAATATTTTAGATGTAGTGTTATGGAACCCCTACTGAATTATTCACGTTTCACACCAAAGATAAAGCCAAATTAATGTATTCTGAGTATATAAACAGCTACTACATAACCGCAGATACTAAACCAGCAATGGCCCTCCCATTTCCACCCTGGTCTTGAAGAGATGGAAATGGGCATTTGCCATAGGCGGTGATAGGGCAT
>Ga0307513_10003091_pt1 | contig 22718 bp, 24 predicted proteins | sample 15_EM_MG_FD_202174 | JGI IMG/M metagenome (GOLD analysis project Ga0307513, IMG submission 202174) | Populus trichocarpa ectomycorrhiza microbial communities from riparian zone in the Pacific Northwest, United States - 15_EM | ecosystem: Host-associated > Plants > Roots > Unclassified | place... | reverse complement strand
TTGGGCGATCTTCTCCGGTTCTGTCCCTAAAGAGAGAAACTGATATTCTTTAGTAAGTGGATACCGGAGAGGTGGGCCGATTCCTTACAGCAACGCTCGTATCGAGGACTTCAGAGCCTCTACCTGGACCTTTCATAAACATCTCGAGAACGGTTTGGTTGACTCCTTGATAGATGAAACAGGCTGCAGCTGGAAGCTCAGCCACGAGTTTGAGAGACGCTTTTGCTTTGATGTAGGTCGTTTGGTCGGGCTCTTGCATGGCGGCGCCACTTGCAGAAAACAACGATCCTACTACTTGCGGCATCTGACTATATATGTCGACGAGTAGATTGAAGAACTCGGCGATATGGCTCTCCATGGAGGGTCTGCTGGCGGCATTGCGGTACATATCCATGAAAGTTTTGAGAGCAAGGACCCCCATGTCTTCGTTATCATTCCGCATGATCTCTAAGACCAACGGAATAAGGGTTTCAGCATGCGGACGGACAAACTCAGTTGAGGCAAATCTTTGGATCAGTTCTAGAAGGTGGACTCGGAACGCCTGATAGGGTCAATTGGATAGACCTATACTAGATACTGGTTAGTACACGTACATGCTCATGATTGGGATGTTCTCGGGTTCCCTTCTTCCAGACTGGCGGACTCTTCTTCAGAGCGTCGATCAAGTGGGGCAAAACCGTCGCGTAGACTTTAGTATACTCCATTTCTTTGTGCTGCTCTATCGACTCTTTGAGTTCATTGACGATTTGTAGGCGCGTCTTGAGATCTGCCATAACCTGAGTATATATTCAAGTCACCAGCCATCGGAAACTGACCCGTCGCAGGATCAATCAACTTTGCCATGTGAGCTTCGAGCTCATGGATGCTCAACGTCGCGCCCGGCGGCATCCTGATGTCTTCCAAATGAGAAGTGGCGGACAGGTCTGCTCCAAGGTTCGTTCGGAGCCCGAATTGTCTCTGCCTGCCTCCCTTGCGCCCGTCACTATCTCTGAAAGTCGGGAGCTCGTCCTATGCCAGGCTAGGCCTACCCAGATTGCTGTCCGCCGCTCGATAGATGGATGCATGGTGTTGCGGAGCCTGAGCCAAGTACCTCGAGACCGGGATGGCCAATCGTTGAGGTGGGAGATAGACCCCCACCCGTTAACTGACCCAGTTCAATGACCACTCGTATTGTGTCAGCCATACAGACGCTGTGGCCCGCCTCAGGTGGCACGGGGATACAACTCACGAACTCGAATCAGGTTGTGCTATGCAGCAGAAACTGATTCGGAGAGGTGAGTTTAATGTCGCACGGTTTCCACTCCTACTGATATCGTTACGTAAATGGTGGGACTGATTGACTATTTGCCTATTTGCATCCTCATCACTCGGTGCGCCGTAGGATCGTATAGACGACCACTCAATAACTTTTGCTCCTTGGGCACTTAAGGAACCATTGTCCTTCGTAGGGTTCAGTTTACTACCGTTGACGGACGAAACACTCTGGGTGTTGGGATGGGATGCTTATGGGCCCCCAACCACGAATATCGCATATGAATACACAACGCCTGGCTGGGTTGTCAATCCACTTCGATCGTCACAACATAAGATGACAGCGCCGATGGCATTCCAACGGATGGCATATCGGCGGCACAACATCATATTGGAAACCAGCAACTCGCAGGCCGGATACATTCTCTTGGGAATTATCTTGGCCAATGGATCGCAAGTATACCCAAGGGGTCCTTCAAGTCACTTTCTGGACAGGACACAAACCACCTTTCGCGAGTGAGAAACCACGTTGCCAAAGGAGATCGTGTGAAATACCGATTGTACTGATATGAGTCCTATGAGAAATCCAGTTTTCACCCGTAACTCACGCGCGTACAGTCATACCAGATCGACAAATGGAGTATTATATCCACGGAGTACTACGAGGGCGTGCTACGATCCAGAGTTTCGCTGCTTCTTGCACACCGTGCAGAGTCAAACGTTCAAATCCCTTGACTTCCTCCAGAACTGTCCAGTGTCCCAAATACATGAGACCCTCAACTATAGCATGAGTGAAAGTCGCATTATTGGTTGCCACGATTCCCTCAGTTTTGTCGTAAATCCACTCGGGAGCAGAGAGCAGAACCGGCGAAGAATATTCGTGAAGAAAGAGGGAGGCTCCTGATTGGGCTGCTAAGTTGCAGATGTGTACTCGGATGCCTATGAATATATGAGGTGAGTTATGCATAGGGATCCAGCCTAGACGCACCCTCTACGTGGCTCTCTCTCCTCCCGGCTTCATTGAAGGCTCGTAGTGCAACACCACCTGGGTAATTCCTCATCGAGGTGGTCGTGAGTAGTGCGGTAACACAAAGGTTCGCTCCGAGACAACCAATAATTGCTAGTCTCGCCAATCCTCTCAGCCAGGATGACGACCATGGCCTCCTCCATCTACGGCAAAAGCGTCGTCATTGGCCGCGCGAAATAGGTAGAGAGCGAACGCACAGATGACTTGCCCCTACGGAGGCGGACAGGTTGAAGAACGGCACAACATAGATTATGAACCGCCACTCTTTATGGGCAAGAGCAGACATCATAGAAACAAATATGGTTGCTGACAAAAGCATGTTACGCTGCCGGCGGTCGACCAGAGCTCCGAGAATCGCAAGCGGGAGGGCTGTCAGCAGCAACTTGGGTAAGTGTACCAGAAAGTAGGAGTAGAAAGGGGACACCTAGTGAAGTGTTAGCTTGTACCGTCTCAATGGTTTGATCACGTACGCCCCACTCCGAACTTTTGCCCTGGACGACATTGAACAAGATGCCATGCAACTCGGGCCAAAGGGGCCATTGCTTCCAAAAGTAAGAATCGATCACAACTGTAGAGGCTGTGTGTGGTGACATCGTCAATCCAATGGGTGAACGGTAGGGAGGACGACGGACCAAGAGACGGCGTGCCATACAGGAGACCGATCCGGAAGGCGTCCACCACCCGTATCTGTCGCTTATAAAGTGCAATAAAGGCCAATGGCGCCAACAGGAGTGCGACCTCAGCTCGGAAGACAATTGCAGTAAAAGTCAACAGCCCTAGGGCCTGCGTCAAGGAGGATGGCCTGTCTAGAAGCCTTGAGAGCGCCAGGTTCACTGTGACATATACTATGTCAAGAGAAGGCCTTTCAGGAGTGAATTAGAGACACACACCTGGGAAAAGGGCGAACATATTTGGCAGCGTTCGCCCCATCCAGGACACCAGATGGAACTGAGAGCATGTGAGGAGCGTGAAGAATGTTCCAGCGGTTCTCCCGAAGCGTAGTTGGAGGGGTCGACGAATTGTACACAAGCCGGCCACGTTGCAGCTGGCTAGAATCAAGCGCACTGGATACATTATTAGACGAGCGACTCATGAGGATCATGGGAGATAGGTACACAGAATTTGGAGATCCAACTTTGACCGTAACAAGCCTACCGTCTGCAGAACCCGTGCCACCGGGACGAGGAGGTACCCCAGGCTGAGGCTGCCTATGAAAGACCTTGGGACTACCCCAGGGAATACAAAATGATCGTACTATACGCAAGAGTCCTGTCAGGTCTTGCTGAAGCACAAATTCAAGCAACAGACATTCGCTAAGGCAGATGGACGAACGCCATAAAAGAATACGTCATGCGTCGCATGCAAATTGAAGCTCTCTTCCACTTTGGTGTACGGGGACAACAGTACATGGGACCACGCGACGGTCAGTTGTAGGAAGTCGAGAGCAAGATCCATTCAGTATTTCAACCTCAGGGATGCTGAATTTGCTTGACATTATAAATAGATAGAAAATGCCCATACAGAACCAGTCATCGCTTCTCCTTGACATATATGTGAAGCCACAGACAGCTTAGACAAATGAAGAGGACGAACATGATGGCGAGGCTCAGAATGTCCCACCAAAACGCCAGTGCGTCGAAGCCGAAGATATTGAGAATCGTGGCGGCTGGAACATCGATCGAGACGCCGTACTGCCAGAAGTGTTAGTTTGGAATGTGGTAGGTTGAAAGCAACTTACTTTGACCTCCTTCAGGCTCAGACCGCGAAGTTCGTTGACAATCAGGGCTTCCAGGGTGGCATGGAACCAGGATGTACTGAAGAGCCACTCCACGTATACTGGGACCGAGCCTCTGTTGATCAACAGACCAGCGAAGAGAAGACTACCCAAGAGGTGAGTAAGCGGGCACTAGGACAATCGGCAATACGAACTTATAGAGCATGAGTAGAGTCCCTACTAAGCTCGCAACTCCGGTGTGAGAGATCGCGATGGAGAGGAAGAGGAGGACGCTTGCGGTGGTCAGATTGAACAGGATCAACGTGAGCAAGAATTTCCAGAACCCCGAAACTGATGGAACCATTCCAACGAGTCCGTAGAGGATGCTTCCGAAGAGTAAGGGAGGAATCACGCGAAGAGGGAGCACGTCGAAGAGAACCTACATAAAAGATCAATCGAGAACATAGACGACAACCTAAATACGAACCTTTGAGGAGAAGTAAGTGAGTGTCGAGTAATAGCCGTTGGAGCGTTCCCTCATGAAAAGCAGTCGTTCGTGAGCGAACAAGCTGAGAGTTGTCAAGCAGGAGAACCCGAATAACGCGAGGGTAAATAGAAATATCCCAATGCGATTCTGGAAACCGGAGAAGTCGTTTTCGACGTGGTAGATGAGGACTCCGCAGATAACTGAAGCACGGGTTAACAAACGAACAGTTAAGGAAGAGAATTTACCCACGGGCGATGATAATGGAGCCAATATAATGAGAAGCTAACAGTGCTGGATCTCGGTAGAGATTCTTGAACGCACGCCCACTCAGGATTCGGAACTGAGTCATTTTTGTAGCCCGTTTCCTGCCTCTCAACATCGTGCTCTCTTCGGCAACATCTCTCAGCTGATCGCCTGTTCCATGACTAGCAGCAACGGCAGCAACATCTGCATGTATTCCCTTCGCAATATCGCTCTCGGCGTATGCTTGTGCAAGGCGGGCGAGAGGAACAGGATGTTTCGGTGGTTCGGCACGAGTGGAAGACGATGACGTGAGGTTATCGAATACCTTGGTGGTGTGCTTGAGGAAGTTCGTGCCCTGCTCGAGGAGTGATTGCGGTTGTGTCCTTTGATCAGCAAGAGATGGCGGCCTGGTTCGTAACTCCGTGTCGTCAGGGCTTGAGGAGGATGCTGGACCAGACTCCCTTTCACGTTGAACGACCTGTGCCTCTCCAACAGACTCGACACTTTGAACAGACGGCGAATCTTTTGGGTGAGGTGACCCTTTCGAGGTTGACATGGTAAGATCAACTAAGCACAGGAGTGTCAAAGGTCCGTCTTGTGGCGTTTAGAGAAAACGCTCACTCAAATAATCGGCAATATTGAATCCCGGAGGGCATGGGTACCCAATGCTCTCCAAGTATCCCTGGCATTTAGCAAGCGCGCCTGAATAGATTACTTGACCCTTTGCAAGTAACACAAGCTGGTCAAACAGGGATACGATATTACTACGGGGCTGATGGATAGTGAGAACTACGGTCCGGTTATAGTCGCGGGCCAACGACACCAAGCTCTCAATCACGTTGAGCGCATTAAAAGAGTCTAGACCTGCACAGCATTAGGTCATGGGTGAACGGAGGTGCGTGCTGTTCATACCGCTTGTGGGCTCGTCAAGGAAGATGATCGAGGGGCTCGTGACAAGCTCGCATGCAATTGAGACACGTCGTTTTTCACCACCGGAGATAGATCGCTTGCCTTTGGTCTGTTAACAGTCGCCCGTCGTTAAGATACGCGGTAAGCTCACCAGATTCTCCGATTCGAGAGTCCTTGATACCAAGAATCCCGAGCTCGTGCATAGTCTCCAATGTCCTGAATTTCTTGGCTTCGTAGCTCATATCGCGCGGTAGACGTAATAATGCAGAGTACAGAATTGTCTCGTAGACAGTCAAGGTTGACATAAGGGTGTCTTCCTGGTCAACAAAACCCATTACTTTCTTGAAGGTTGCGTCGTCTACCTCTCGGCTGTTGATGAGGACTCGTCCGTCCACAGTGCCTTTCTTTTGCTTGCGGGCTAGAATATCCAGAAGGGTCGATTTCCCTGCACCAGATGGACCCATGATTGCCATCACTTGGCCCGATTTGACAGAACCCATAACATTTTCGAGGATAATGTGGTCCGGAAGGGTATATGTGAGCTTCTCGAATTGGAGCTGAGCTGGGACGTGGTCGGTCATCAAAGAAGTTTGGTCGTCATTTTGAAGACGAATACTGCCAAAACCTTCTGTGTCACTAGCCCTCCCAGCGTACCAGAATCCTTTCGGAGAGTCAGTGATGCGAATGTACTTGAAGTTACACCGTACCTGCGGCCGCAAGGACGACCACGGTGACTGCCGCAGCACAGCTCAATGCAACTAATGAGGCACTCATGTTCTTCGGCGGCTGTACATGTCATGAGGGTTGTGAAAGAACTCCGCAGTAGGTCATCACATACCACAAAGCCAGGCACTTGAGTATAGTGAAGGCATTCACCGCTTATGCACTCAAGTGTGATGTAACCGTCACCGAAAATGTCGTGTATCAAATTATTCATCGCCGGTTCCTTGAACGTACAACCCGATCCATCCGTGCACTCGAAGTTGGCTGGACCCTTTATCTCTTGGTCGAGAAAATCGGTGATATCTATATTTTGAGGATGAGCTGGGACCGACGAACAATTCGCTGTCACACTCACCAACACTGCCCGCTTCTCCGCAAAGCATACGGCCCGTCACACAGCTGCACTTGATGTTTTCGCAATCCGCTGCCGTCTTGTTGCGAGTGGTACCCGGCTCGAAGGAAGGCGTGCAATGGTCTAAAGCGCAGTAGAATGACTCGACTTTCCCGATCCAAAACTGGAATTGGCAAGTCTTGTCGTCGGCGTTACAGCCGAAAGTAACCTGTGGTGGTCTCCCTGGGAGCATATCCAGAATCTTCTTGTCTAAGCTATGGTCAGGATGTGCGCGGAGCCATCAGTTAAACACTCACTAGTCACGTCGCACATCTGCTGTGGCTTGCGAACGGTTCGCCCGCCTTTGAAGCAAGTCATATTTCGCGGAACAGTTTCATCAGGTGCTTGAGTGCCAAGACTATCGAGAGGGAAGTTGGCACAGGCATCATCCGTTTCGCAGACTGCTGAGCAATGAGCACCGAACCGAGTACCAACTATCGCGTTACGCACCATTGCAGTTAATGCCGGTCCAACCTGGATCACATTCGCATTCCTCTCCGTCAGGACGTGGGCGCCGATGTTCGCCGCCAGCCAACGAGCCGCATTCTACGAAGGAGGCCAAAGTCAACGTGACTGCGGTAGCCTAGCAGAACGCCACGTACGAGGCGTCAGGCAGTCGATACCACTCCACCCTTCAGGGCATTTACACTGTCCATCATATTTGCTACAAGTACCATACTGTGAGGGGTGAGGATTTGGTCAGCTTTGAACCAGCTGACGGCACGGGGACAAACATTGCCGCATTTAAAGGCTGGAAGTTGGCAGTTGAAACATGGTGGACATTTATCTTTATCAGGCCGATGTGGGGCTGCAGGGGTTGTAAGCGCACCAGTTACTGCGGGTGCAAGCGTAACGTACGCAACGTCGCGGCGATGGGCTAAGCAGAGTATTAGTAAACGATTCAAAAGGAGCCCGTATATCTCACAGATACGGAGTATCCTCCACTCTTCAAGTCCCACTCAATTTCTTCCACCGCCGAGTGATTGAGCGAGACTTGCTGAGCGGTTGCGACACCGAGGCCGAGTAGCAGAATCGAGAAAGCACCACCAAGCCTATTCGCGCGTATTCTGTTGTGCCTCATCGTCTAGTCGGGCTGGGACCTCACAGCCGCGGTCCAAGTGCGTGCTGCTATGTGAACCACCAAACAGAGAGCAAATGCGCGTTGGAGCGCACAAATGAGGAGTAGCTGGAAGGTCGATCACAAACAGGGAAACAGGGCGTGCTTCTAGGTCTCTTTCCTGTATCTACGCATCCTCTCCGAAGCAACACGAGAAGGCAGGAATCCCACCGCAGACTACAGTACATCCCATTAAAAAAAATTCAACTCGCCAACCCTTTCTCCAACGACACACTAGTACACCTCCTTCCTCTAGTTTTCCTAGAGTCCAGCAGCGACCCCAGCGTCAAAACAGAACTCGGTCTCTGTCGCAACCATGTCGCAACCAGCCTCGTCCAAAGTGCCAAGCGAGATCTGGGAGCTCGTTCTCTTTCAAGCGATAAGCAGCCAATACTTAGACCCTGTATGCCAATCGTCCAGATTCTGGGATTTCCTTCGAACAATCAAAAACCGACATGAATTCGACAAGGCAGAGCGAGATCGCTTGCGGCTGCGATGCGTGTGCTCGGGGTGGAGGCGTGTCTTAGATGCAGAGAACCATAGGCTGATCGATGCGCGCCGCGGTTCCGTCGAGCACTACACCACATATAGCACAGAAACGATTAGGCGTGCACGCAAGGTCGAACACCTGTCTCACCTGTCTAGCTTTTTGCAGCAACCCACACGATGGGAAATCTTGTGTAGCACCGCGTTCTCCGATCCTTCCGACCTCGATACTTTAGCCCGAAACATCCACCTCCACCCTCGACTACGGTGCTTGATTTTTAAAACTCGTCATGAAAATCAAGATCCTTTATCTCCACCACTCACCATCTCTTTGCTCTCCAACATTACTTTCCTATCCATACGAACCCGTCAGCGTGAGCCAACCATTTTGCATTTTGGCAAAATTCCTATCTCCCTTCCAGCCCTCCAGAGCCTTATTTGGTGTACCTGGTACAACGCTGAGCATCCCTTTCCAGTCGAGATACTCGACCTTCCTTCTCTCCGTCATCTCTCGCTTATTACCGATCCTGCGTGCAACCAAATACTCGAAATTGGAAGAAAATACCCAAATCTCATCTCACTTCACTTTCTTGCTGCCATAGATGCGTATGCACCCGTTCGGTTTCCTCCTCTCTCTCATTTTCCGCGGCTGGAGGAACTTATGTTGAACAAAACATTTGAACCAGACGTACCCATACTGCTTCCAGCAGATCACCCACTCGATCGTTTATATCTTCACGAGATTTCGATCAACTTGCTCCTCGAACTCGTCCCAAAGCTCTTGGAAGAAAATCCGAAGCATCTACGACTGATTTACTACGACGAAGTTTGGCACCTCTGCATACGGAATGCTATGGGAGAGATTCTGCTATCGTCATTGAAAGTTCTAGCCGCCGAGGTCGACAGAAGGCAGGTTCGCCTGCTTGACCGCCAAGATTCAGATCTATCAGTTGTATTAAAGGAGAAAGAAGATGAATTCACAAGGATGGAGGGTCTCCCCCCATCAACAGTTTACGGAGACGCTGAAGAAAGGGTCTGTCCGAAGGTCTTCTATTCACGTATCAATGAAATATACCCATTCTGGTGGTAGTGGTGAGCTTTGGTGCCCCTCAGGTAGCTCCAGGCTAATCGAACAGGACCACCGAATGTCTTCTTGATGGTCGTCACAAGGTTCGATATTCTCTGTCAGTTCTTCTCCATCAAATTTTCGATTTCTGTTTATTAATTAAAACTTGAAGAGGATTTTACTAAGACTTTGGTGACGCTTCTAACGAATGGTTTCGTTTAAAGGCTACTGTAGGCTACTATCGGGTAATATCGAGCAGTGAGGTTTGGGGAGGAAAATTTACTCATTCAAACATTCCTCGGTGTATGTTGTTGCCGAATTATTCGGTCGCCTGGCTCTCGAACGAAAACCTTCTCGTACAATGTATTAGTTGCAGTCTACAGTCAAGGGCGTGATTCCGGCTTGAATTGAGGATTGGTCGAGTGTGACTACAATTAGGCTGGCCAATCGGCACTTGACCCCAACCACATGGACGTGACACCCACATCGTGGAGGATACCGCACGAGATCATAGAGCTTATCCTCTTCCAAGTGATTGGGACCAAGTACTTAGACCCAGTCTGCACATCTTCCAGGCTCTTCGAGTTCCTGGAAAAGGACAACCAAGAGGATTTCAACAAAGCGGAATGGCACCGCCGTCGGTTGCGATGCGTATGTGCAGGGTGGAGGCGCTTTCTTGACAGGGAGGGCCCCCGGTGGAGGGACGGGCAATTAGAATTAGATAACAGTGTGGAAACGATGGAAAAAATTAGGCGTACACGCAGGATTCAATATGGCGCCTCAATCTATAACTGGCTTGTACAACCGACGCAGTGGGAGATTTTGTGCTGTTCCATGACTGCTCACCTGGAAAGTTTAGCTCGCCACATCCACCTCCACCCTCGATTGCGCCGTTTAGGCATCGAGTGTCGAGGATCGACTCCAACCCCGCTATCTCAGAAGCTCACGGTTGCCTTGCTCACCAACATTACCTTTCTTTCGGTGAAGAGCAAGAGTCGTGTGCGACCCATTATCACCTTCGGGGAAAACCCTGTGACCCTCCCAGCTCTCCAGACTCTCCTATGGTCTACATACTTCGACTATGCGGAGCCTTTTCCAGTCGCTATTCTCGACCTTCCTTCCCTTCGACATCTCTCACTGAAACATGACCCTGCATGTGTCCAAGTGCTGGATATAGGACGAAGGTATCCAAAACTCGTCTCACTTCGTGTGTATGCGGCCATAGACAAGTATGCGCCTCTCCGATTCCCTTCACTCGCTCATTTCCCGCATTTGGAGGAGCTCTCCTTAAACAAACCATTCGACCCAGATACGCCTACCCTAATACCTCCCTACCACCCGCTTCAACGTCTCTATCCCCGTGGCTTCTCTGAGAATGACCTCATCGAACTCATCCAGAGAATTCTGAAGGACTGCCCGAAACACCTACGTCGAATATCTGTTGATAACAGCTGGACCTATTACCTTCGCGGTGAAATCCCCGCATGGAGAGCATTGGCTGCAGAGAGCGAAGCCAAAAACGTTCAACTTCATGATCGCGGGGGGTTGGCCTTGTCGACGACACTCAAGGCGACGGAATAAGAGCTTAAGTTGTTAGAAGGACTTCTTGAAGTTGCAGACGGCACACGGAAGCCCCTCACTCTCTAGGTCAGGTCTAAGTTACACCCCAGGCGTATGGCCTCTTCGTCTATCTTCCCTTTCGTTCTACAGTCAGGGTCACATGAATAGAATATAAGTGCTTTTATTTTTGGAACCGAGAGGGTATGCGGTGTCCCTTTCGTGAAAGGTTGTCCCGACTTTTGACAAAGAGAAGACAACCTTGATTCTGACTGCACGTTTTGCCTACCTGCCCCTGGTTTCTTCTATTCTCCCGTGCATGCAGATTGACGCTTGCTTGCGTGGAATGCACAAACGCGTTACCTGAAACACCTCGCCGCAGCTCCTGTCAACGTCGAGCTCGGAGCTCAAGCTGCCCGTGGAGTGCTGGTTGGACATCCATACAACCTGAAAATGCGATATTATTTCAATGGAACAGCGCCCAAGATGTGCTGCCAGCCTCGTCACTCCAAGAACCAGCCACTGGCAAGCAGAGAAGTGGAGAAGGGAGTTGCGGCTAGTTTTTCGGAGCTGGAGAGCAGAGATAGACTGATTTGCAAGTAACTGGGGCATCGTGACGAATACTTCGGCCACAACTTGTGCGAATATGCGGGGACTGAGGATGGCGCGGTTCCAACAAAGTCAAGGGCGCCAAGGAACCGAAAACGTGCTCACCCAGACAATCCTGGTTGTCACAAAGACTATCGTGGAGCTAGCTGTGGTGGAAGTTGTGCTCTGCCCGGATTGGTCGCACAGCTCGTCGAAGCAGTAACGAGATGGGACCACACCATTTGCCTCCAGTCACTATCCTTGACAATTTCCAATGCTACTTTCCAGTCATCGGACCCGCAGAACACAACTCCTCTGCACTTGCTCCCGATCATATCGACGGCCTTCCCTTCGCTTGTCGAGCTCGTAATCAAGGATGAAGTCCACCTTCAGAAGCATTCAATGAGCCCTGCGAGCCTCAGTGGGCTCAAACTTCTCCGGTTACAGAGCTTTACACTTCATCTTCCTCGTATGGCCATCAACTGGAACGAAGCATGGTGGGACCTCCCTTCACTTCTTCACCTCAGTCTCTACATTGGGTGCTATGTCACTCCAGAGGTCTCATTTGCCTCGTTTGCTTCTCTCTCTGAGCGTTATCAGAGATTTTGGTGAACCCATCTATCTCAGCTGATATTTCTGGGACTTTTAAATACATTCAACAAATAGAGATCGGGACGCCCTATGTATGTGGTAGTATGGTCCACAGCGTCCCACGCTGGCACCCAGTGCGAACGCTCATCGTTTGCCACCGACCGTGGCCCGCACTATCGAACCATATCAGTAGTCAAATGGCTGCAGATACCTTCTCCAACATTGGTCTATTCGTGGACAGAGATTCTCCTAATGATACGGTAATCTGCAGGATTCCAGAAGGGGTGTTGGACAGCGGAGAAACCGCGAGGGGTTATACGAAAGAGTTGTTGAAATAAACTAGCTGGAAGTCATTGAATAGGAATTTTAAGAGGGTATTGGAGAAAATCGTAGACGAGAATGGAGTCAGTTTTCGTCGTTGGGGGCTCATTTCTGCATTGTAATTTATTGGTCACTAATATGGAACTTATATTACCATTTACTAGGACGAGGTTTGGCACCTCTGTATACGGAATGCTATGGGAGAGATTTCGCTATCGTCATTGAAAGTTCTACCCGCCGAGGTCGACAGAAGGCAGGTCCGCCTGATTGACAGACCTCGCAGTTGTATTAAAGGAGAAAGAAGATGGATTCACAAGGATGGAGGGTCTCTCTTCAGCGACAGACTACGAAGAAGCTCTGTCAACACCATCAATTGAAGGAAGGGCCTGCCCGAGGGTCCTCTATTCGCATATCAATGAAATATACCCGTTCTGGTGGTAGTGGTGAGCTTTGGTACCCCTCAGGTAGCTCAGGCTAATCGAACAGGGCAACCAGATATCTTCATGATGATCGTCACAAGGTCCAATGCTCTCTGTCAGATCTTCTCCATCAAAATTCGATTTCTATTTATTATCTGAAACTTGAAGAGGATTTTACCAAGGACTTTGGTGATGCTCCTAACGAATGGTTTTGTTTAAAGGCAACTGTAGGCTACTATTGGATAATATCGAGCGGTGAGGTCTGGAGAGGAAATTTTCCTCATTCAAATATTCCTCAGTGGATGTTGTTGTGATTATTCGGTCGCCTGGCTCTCAAACGAAAAATCTCTCATGCACTCTAATAGTTGCAGTCTACAGTCAAGAACGTAATTCCGACTTGAATTGAGGATTGTCCGTGTGACTGCAATTGGATTGGGTGCACTTGACACCAACCACATGGACGCGACACCCGCATCGTGGAGGATACCCCACGAGATCATAGAGCTTATCCTCTTCCAGGTGATTGGGACCAAGTACTTAGACCCAGTCTGAACATCTTCCAGACTCTTCGAGTTCCTGGAAAAGGACAACCGAGAGGAATTCAACGAAGCGGAATGGCACTGCCGTCGGTTGCGATGCGTATGTGCAGGGTGGAAGTGCTTCCTTGACAGGGAGGGCTCTCGGTTGGCGGACGGGCGATTAGGATTAGATAACAGCGCGGAAACCATGGAAGAAATCAGGCGTACACGCAGGGTTCAATATGGTACCTTGTTCTTTCACTGGCTCGTACGACCGACCCAGTGGGAGATTTTGTGCAGTTTCATGATTCCCGGAGGTGTTGAAACCAATCACCTGGAAAGGTTAGCTTGCCACATCCACCTCCACCCTCGATTGCACCGTTTGGACATCAACGATCGACGATCGACTCAGACCCCACTGTCTCAGGAGCTCACGGTTGCCTTACTCGCCAACATTACCTTTCTTTCGGTGGAGATCTATAGGCCCATTATCACCTTCGGGGAAAGTCCCGTCGCCCTCCCAGTTCTCCAGACTCCCCTATGGACCACATACTCTGGCTATGCGGAGGCTTTTCCATTCGCTATCCTCGACCTTCCTTCTCTTCGACACCTCTCACTGAAACATGACCCTGCATGCGTTCAAGTGCTGGATATAGGACAAAGGTGTCCAACACTCGTCTCACTTCATGTGTATGCAGCCATAGACAAGTATGCGCCTCTCCGATTCCCTTCACTCGCTCATTTCCTGCAGTTGGAGGAGCTCTCCTCAAAGGAACCATTCGACCCGGATACGCCTACCCTAATACCTCCGTACCACCCGCTCCAAGGTCTCTATCTCCTCTTCTCCTCTGAGAATAGCCTCATCGAACTCCTCCAGAGAATTCTGAGAGACTCTCCGAAACATCTACGTCGAATATCCGTTCGTGACAGCTGGCCCTACCTTTGCGGTAAAATCTGCACATGGAGAGCATTGGCTGCAGAGAGTGAAGCCAAAAACATTCAGATTCATGATTCCCGGGGGTTGGACTTGTCAACGGCGCTCAAGGCGATGGAATAAGAGCTCGAGTTATTGGAAGGACTCTTCTTGAAGTTGCGGACGGCACACGGAAGCCCTCACTCTCTAGGTCACGTCTAAGTGACATCCACCTTAGTTTGTATGACCTCTTCGTCTATCTTCCCTTTCTTTTTACAGTCAGGGTCACATGGATAGAATTTAAGTGCTTTTATTTTTGGAACCGAGAGGGTATGCGATGTCCCTTTCGTGAAAGGTTGTCCAGACTTTTGACAAAGAGAAGGCAAACTTGATTCTGCCCCCTGCCTTCTTCTGTTCTCCCGTGCATGCAGATCGACGCTTGCTTGCGTAGAATGTACCAATGCGTCACTCGAAACACCTCTCGCCGCGGCTCACGTCAATGTCGGGCCCAGAGCTTGAGCTACCCATGGAGTGCTGGCTGGACATCTCAAACTGGCCCATACAACCTGAAAAATGCGATATTATTACAATGGAGCAGTACCCAAGATGTGCCGCCAGCCTCGTCACGCGAAGGACCAGGCACTGGCAAGCAGAGAAATGGGGAATGTCGGAATTTGGCATTTGATATTCAAGTGCGCAGTACGTTGATTGTTCGGGGTGTGGAGCCCAGTATCAGTGGACAAGTTCTGGGGTATACAAGGGCTACATCCTCGTTATTGTATCCTTACGTGTTTGTAGCGGGCCCCAACAAACACGCTCATTTTCGTCCGAGTTCACAACCAAGTGGAAATTTCAACAGCTGGAGAAAATTGTAGACGAGAATGGAGTCGGTTTCCATCGTGGCCAGCTTTGGGGGCTCATTTCTGCATTTTATTGGTAACTAATATGGAATATATATTACTATTTACTAGGACGAGGTTTGGCTTCTGTATACGGAATGCTACGGGAGAGATTCCGCTATCACCATGATAAGTCCTAGCCACCGAGGTCGACAGAAGGCAGGATCGCCTGCTTGACAGATCTACCAGTTGCATTAAAGGAGAAAGAAGATGAATTCACGAGGATGGAGGGTCTCTCTTCAGTGACCGAATACGAAGATGCCCTGTCAACACCATCAATTGAAGCAAGGGCTTGCCCGAAGGTCTTCTATTCATGCATCAATGAAATATACCCGTTATGGTGGTCTTCGTGAGCTTTGATGCCCATCAGGTAGCTCCAGTCTACCCGAACAGGACCACTGAATATTTTCCTGATGATCGTTACAAGGTTCGATACTCTTTGTCAGTTCCTCTCCATCAAAATTTGATTTCTATTTATTATCTGGAACTTGAAGAGGATTTTACCAATGACTTTAGTGATGCTTATAACAAATGGTTTCGTTTAAAGGTTACTGTAGGCTACTATCGGGTAATATCAAGAAGTGAGGTTTGGGGAGGAATTTTTCATTATTCAAACATTCCGCGTTGTATGTTGTTGCTGAATTATTCGGTCGCCTGGCTCCCGAACGAAAACCTTCTCGATTACATAGTTGCAGTCTACAGTCAAGAACATGATCTTGGCTTGAATTGAGGATTACTCGAGTGTGACTACGCCAATCCGCACTTGATCCCCACCATATGTATGCGACACCCGCATCGTGGAGGATACCCCACGAGATCATAGAGCTTATCCTCTTCCAGGTGATTGGGACCAAGTACTTAGACCCAGTCTGTACATCTTCCAGATTCTTCGAGTTCCTGGAACAGGATGACCATGAGGAATTCAAGAAAGCGGAATGGCACCGCCGTCGGTTGCGATGCATATGCGCAGGGTGGAAGCGCTTCCTTGATAGGGAGGGCTCCCGGTGGAGGGACGGGCGATTAGGATTAGATAACAGCATGGAAACGATGGAAAAAAGGAGGCGTACACGCAGGATTCAATATGGTGCCCCGATCTATGACTGTCTCGTACAACCGACGCAGTGGGAAATTTTATGTGGCGCCGAAGCCGGTCACCTGGAAATGTTAGCTCGCCACATCCACCTCCACCCTCGATTGCGCCGTTTGGTCATCGAGGATCGAGGATCGACTCAAACCCCACTACCTCAGAAGCTCACGGTCGCCTTGCTCACCAACATCACCTTTCTTTCGGTGGACAGCCATAAACGTATGGGGCCCATTATCACCTTCGGAGAAAGCCCCGTGACCCTCCCAGCTCTCCAGACTCTCCGATGGTTCACATCCTTCGACTATGCGGAGCCTTTTCCATTCGCTATCCTCGACCTTCCTTCTCTTCGACATCTCTTGCTGGGACGTGACCCTGCATGCATCCAAGTGCTAGACATAGGACGAAGATATCCAAAACTCGTCTCACTTCATGTGTATGCGGCCATAGACAAGTATGCACCTCTCCGATTCCCTTCACTCGCTCATTTCCCGCACTTGGAAGAGCTCTCCTTAAACAAACTATTCGACCCGGATACGCCTACCCTAATACCTCCACTCCACCCGCTCCAGCGTCTCTATCTTCGCTTCGCCCTCTCCGAGAATGGCTTCATCGACCTCTTCCAGAGAATCATGAGAGACTCTCCAAAACATCTACGTCTGATATCTGTTCGTGACAGCTGGTCCTACCTTTTTGTTCACAACCACCCATGGAGAGCATTGGCTGCAGAGAGCGAAGCCAAAAACGTTCAGTTTCATGATGGCGAGGGGATGGACTTGTCAACAGCGGTCAAGGCAATGGAATAAGAGCTCAAGCTGTTAGAAGGACTCTTCTTGAAGTTGCAGACGGCACACGGAAGCCCTCACTCTCTAGGTCAGGTCTAAGTGACATCCACCTTGGCTCGTATGACCTCTTTGTCTATCTTCCCTTTCTTTCTACAGTCAGGGTCATATGAATAGAATATAAGTTCTTTTATTTTTGGAACTGAGAGAGTACGCGGTGTCAAAGAGAAGACAACCTTGATTCTGACTGCACTTTGCGCCCACCTGCCCCTGGTTTCTTCCATTCTCCCGTGCATGCAGATCGACGCTTGCTTGCGTAGAATGCACAAATGCGTCACCCGAAACACCTCTCACCGCAGCTCCCGTCAACGTCGAGCCCGGAGCTCGAGCTGCCCGTGGAGTGCTGGTTGGACATTTAAGCTGGTCCATACAACCTGAGAATTGCGATACTATGACAATGGAGCAGCGCCTAAGATGTGCCGCGAGCCTCGTCACTCCAAGGACCAGGCACTGGCAAGCAGAGAAGCGGAGAAGGGAGTTGCGGCTAGTTTGTCGAGGCTGGAGAGCAGAGGTGGACCGACTTGCAGGTAACTGGGGCGTCGTGACGAATACTTCGGCCGCAACTTGTGCGAATATGCGGAGATTGAGGATGGCGCGATTCCACCAAAGTCAAGGGTGGAAAGGAGCCGAAAAGAAACTCCTCCAGACAATTCTTGTTATCACAAAGACTAGTGTGCAGCTAGCTGTGTTGGAAGTTGTACTCTGCCCCGGGTTGGTCGCACAGCTCATCGAAGCAGTAGCGAGCTGGGGCCATGCCGTTTGCCTCCAGTCACTGTCCTTCAATACTACTTTCCAGCCATCGGACCCGCAGAACACAACTCCTCTGCACTTGCTCCAAATCATATCGACGGCCTTCTTCGCTTGTCGAGTTCATAATCAAGGATGAAGTCCACATTCAGGAGGATTTAATAAGCCTTGCGAGCTTCAGTAGGCTCAAACTTCTCCAGTTACAGAGCTTTACACTTCATCTTTCTCGTATGGGAACGAAGCATGGTGGGACCTCTCTTCACTCCTTCATCTCAGTGCTTCCATTGGGTGCTATGTCACCCCAGAGGTCTCATTTGCTTCGTTTGTTCCTCGCCTCCTCTCTCTGAGCCTTATCAAAGATTTTGGCCCAACCCATGTATCTCAGCCGATATTTCTGGGAGAACTTAAATCCCTTCAACAGACAAAGACCTGGACGCCCTATGTATGTGGTAGTATGGTTCACAGCGTCCCACGCTGGCACCCAGGGCGAACGCTCATCGTTTGCCACTGACTGTGGCCCGTACTATCGAACCATATCAGTAATCAACTGGCCGCAGATACCTTCTCCAACATTGGTCTATTCGTGGACCGAGATTCTCCTATTGATACGGTAATCTGCAGGATTCCAAAAGTGATGTTGGACAGTGGAGAAACTGCCAGGGGTTATATGAGAGCGTTATCGAAGCAAACTGGCCGGAAGTCGTCGAATAGGATGTTGGAGAAAATCGTAGACGAGAATGGAATCGGTTTCCGTCGTGGTCGCTCATTTCTGCATTGTAATTTATTGGTCACTAATATGGAATTTATATTACTATTTATTACGACGAAGTTTGGCATCTCTGTCTATGGGAGAAATTCCGCTATCGTCATTGAATGTTCGAGCCGCCGAGGTCGACAGAAGGCAAGTTCACCTGCTTGACAGATCTATCAGTTGTATTAAAGGAGAAGGAAGATGAATTTATAAGGATGGAGGGTCTCTCTTCAATGACGGACTACGAAGACGCTCTGTCAACACCATCAATTGAAGAAGGGGCCTGCCCGAAGGTCTTATATTCGCGTATCAATGAAATGTACCCGTTACGGTGGTAGGGGTGAGCTTTGGTGCCCCTCAGGTAGCTCCAGGCTAATCGAACAGGGCCGCCGAATGTCTGCTTGCTGATCGTTACAAGGTCCGATACTCTTTGTCAGTTCTTCTCCATCAAAATTCAATTTCTATTTATTATCTGAAACCTGGAGAGGATTCACCAAAGTCTCTTCTAACGAATGGTTTCGTTTAAAGACTATTGTAGGCCACTATCTGGTAATATCGAGCGGTGAGGTCTGGGGAGGAGATTCAAATATTCCTCGGTGGATATTGTTGCTGAATTATTCGGTCGCCTGGCTCTCGAACCAAAAAATTCTCGTGCACTGTAATAGTTGCAGTCTACAATCAAGAACGTGATTCCGCCTTGAATTGAGGATCGCTCGAGTGTGACTGTAATTGGGCTGGCGAATCCGCACTTGACGCCAACCACATGAACGCGACACCCGCATCGTGGAGGATACCCCACGAGATCATAGAGCTTATCCTCTTCCAGGTGGTTGGGACCAAGTACTTAGACCCAGTCTGTACATCTTCCAGATTCTTCGAGTTCCTGGAAAAGGACAACCAAAAGGAATTCATGAAAGCGGAATGGCACCGCCGTCGGTTGCGATGCATATGTACAGGGTGGAGGGGCTTCCTTGACAGGGAGGGCTCCCGGTGGAGGGACGGGCGATTAGGATTAGATAGCAGCGTGGAAACGATGGAAAAAATTAGGCGTACACGCAGGATTGAATATGGTACCTCAATCTATAACTTGCTTGTACAACCGACGCAGTGGGAGATTTTGTGCAGTTCCGTGGTTGCCGAAGCCACTCCCCTGGAAAGGTTGGCTCGCCACATCCACCTCCACCCTCGATTGCGCCGTTTGGACATCAACGATCGACGATCGACTCAAACCCCACTATCTCAGAAGCTCACGGTCGCCTTGCTCGCCAACATTACTTTCTTTCGGTGAAGATCAATAGTCGTGTGCGGCCCATTATCACCTTCGGGGAAAGCCGCGTGACCCTCCCAGCTCTCCAGACTCTCCGATGGACCACATTTTTCGACTATGCGGAGCCTTTTCCAGTCGCTACCCTCGACCTTCCTTCTCTTCGACATCTCTCATTAACACGTGACCCTGCATGCGTCCAAGTACTAGATATAGGACGAAGGTATCCAAAACTAGTCTCACTTCATGTGCTTGCGGCCATCGACGAGTACGCGCCTCTCCGATTCCCTTCACTCGCTCATTTCCCGCAGTTGGAGGAGCTCTCCTTAAACAAACCATTCGACCTGGATGTGCCTACCTTAATACCTCCGTACCACCCGCTTCAACGTCTCTACCTTTGCGACTTCTCCTCAATGAAACGCCTCATCGAAGTCCTCCAGAGAATTCTGAGAGATTCTCCGAAACATCTACGTCGAATATCTGTTAATGACAGCTGGCCCCGTTACCTTTGCGGTAATATCTGCGCATGGAGAGCATTGGCTGCAGAGAGCGAAGCCAAAAACGTTCAACTTCATGATCGTGGGGGGTTGGACTTGTCAACGGCGCTCAAGGCGATCGAATAAGGGCACAAGTCGTTGGAAGGACTCTTCTTGAAGTTGCAGACGGCACACTGAAGCCCTCACTCTCTAAATCAGGTCTCAGCGACCACCTTGGCTCGTATGACCTCTTCGTCTATCTTCCCTTTCATTCTACAGTCAGGGTCACATGAACATAATATAACTGCTTTTCTTTCTGGAACCGAGAGGGGATACGATGTCCCTTTCGTGAAGACTTTTGACAAAGAGAAAACAAACTTGATGCTGACTGCACTTTGCGCCCACCTGCCCCCTGCCTTCTTCTGTTCTCCCGTGCATGCAGGTCGACGCTTGCTTGCATAGAATGCACAAATGCGTCACTCGGAACACCTCTCGCCGCAGCTCCCGTCAACGTCGGGCGCGGTCCTCGAGCTGCCCGTGGAGTGCTGGTTGGACATCTTAAGCTGGTCCATACAACCTGAAAAATGCGATACTATTACAATGGAGCAGCGCCCAAGATGTGCCGCTAGCCTCGTCACGCCAAGGACCAGCCACTGGCAAGCAGGGAAGTGGAGAAGGGAGTTGCGGCTAGTTTGTCGGAGCTGTAGAACAGAGATGGACCGACTTGAAGGCGTCGTGACGAATACTTCGGCCGTAACTTTTGCCAATATGAGGAGACTGGATGGCACGATTCCACCAAAATCAAGGGTGGCAAGGAACCGAAATGAAACTCCTCCAAACAATTCTTGTTATCACAAAGACTAGTGTGCAGCTGGCTGTGTTGGAAGTTGTACTCTGCCCCGGGTTGATCGCACAGCTCGTTGAGGCAGTAGCGAGCTGGGACCATGCCGTTTGCCTCCAGTCACTATCCTTGACAATCTATAATGCTACCTTCCAGTCATTGGACCCGCAGAACACGCCCTTGCTCGCGATCATATGGACGGCCTTTCCTTCGCTTGTCGAGCTCGTAATCAAGGACGAAGTCCCCATTCAGAAGGATATAATGAGCCTCGCGAGCTCCAATAGGCTCAAAATTCTCCGGTTACAGAGCTTTACACTTCATCTTCCTTGTATGGCGCATCAACTGGAACGAAGCATGGTCGGACCTCCCTTCACTCCTTCGTCTCAGCGTCTATATTGAGTACTACGTCACTCCAGAGGTCTCGTTTGCCTCGTTTGCTCCTCGTCTCCTTTCTCTGAGCCTTATCAGAGATTTGGCAAACGCATCTATCCTAGCTGATATTTCTGGGAGACTTTTAAATCCATTCAACAGATAGAGATCGGGACGCCCTATGTATGTGGTAGTATGGTTCACAGCGTCCCACGCTGGCACCCAGTGCGAATGCTCATCGTTTGCTACCGACAGTAGCCCGCACTATCGAACCATGTCAGTGATCAATTGGCCACAGATACCTTCTCCAACATTGGTCTATTCGTGGACCGAGATTCTCCTATTGATACGGTAACCTGCAGGATTCCAGAAGGGGTGTTGGACAGCGGAGAAACTGCAAGGGATTATTTGAGAGAGCTGTTGAAACAGACTGGCCAGAAGTCGTCAAATAGGAATTTCAAGAAGAAGTTGGGGAAAATCGTAGACGAGAATGGAGTCGGTTTCCGTCGTGGTTAGCTTTGGGGCTCATTTCTTGTCAGAATTTGGGCCTTCGAGGATTCGTTTCGTCTTCCATGCCCATGCATCAGGTCTCGGTATTACATTATAGACCCCCGGTCGCTTAGTTTTTCCCGTCATTTCATATCCATTTCGTACGCGTCTCGCTTGTCATTTACTATATAGGTCGTCCGAGTTTACAGGGTAATATACAAGGGTTTAATCTCAGTCCCTCCGCTCACACATTATTTTAACATTTCTGCATGTAATTTATTGGTAACTGATATGGAAATTATATTACTATTTACTAGGACGAAGTTTGGCTCCTCTGTAAACGGAATGCTATCGACAGAAGGCAGGTCCGCCTGCTTGACAGATCTACTAGTTGCATTAAAGGAGAAAGAAGATGAATTCACGAGGATGGAGGGCTCTTCGGTGACCGAATATGAAGACGCTCTGTCAACACCATCAATTGAAGCGAGGGTATGCCCGAAGGTCTTCTATTCACACCAGAGGCTAATGACCCCCCTCGCTTATGGTCGGGAATTGAGTAATTGACAGGTGACTGTGACTAGTGACAGGGACAGATGATGCATAGAAAGTTTATTTGTTTGTACACTTGAGACTCC
>Ga0307513_10003090_pt1 | contig 22722 bp, 22 predicted proteins | sample 15_EM_MG_FD_202174 | JGI IMG/M metagenome (GOLD analysis project Ga0307513, IMG submission 202174) | Populus trichocarpa ectomycorrhiza microbial communities from riparian zone in the Pacific Northwest, United States - 15_EM | ecosystem: Host-associated > Plants > Roots > Unclassified | place... | reverse complement strand
CAAACATAAGTGCAAACATGTTTGACCCTGAAAGCCTGTCATGTTAATCCCAAACAATGTGCATGAAACAAAGACAGTCTGAGATAATTATGAGAAATATCATAACCAAGAATAGTACATAAGAGATGCATAAACAATTGTAAAATCCTGAACATCAGATAGGAAAGCACATATGACATTGTATATGATATTATTAACCTTTGTCAAAAGTGATATCATATTTTTAACTACTATTGAAAGCATCATCCTATGATAGTACTGACATATTTGTAAAGTATGATATCATTAACCTCTTTCAAAAGTGATATCATATTTCAACTATGTTTCAACCATTCAACCAATGAGAACAGTAGAATTTGACTGATACCAAACCCTCAAAAGCCAGTCTGAATCTCAGCCAATAAGAAGACTTTAAAGTAATAAATGTCTCAAACTATCTACAGTCGCACCCCGTTGTCCTGGACCTCACACTCCCGGATTCTTGGTTGTCCCGGACAATTTTTCAAGATTTGTGCAGGCTACATAGAAATACACCTCACTGTCCCGGATTTTGGGGGTTTCCGGACCGGATGATAATTTAGATATCTCTAACCCCGGTTCATATAGAAAATATATTCAGTGTCCCGGATTTCTCTCCATCCTATCCTGAAATATCACACCACAACTGCACTAAGTGGGTAGTGGGGCTCATGTATCTCTGGCTGTGTTAGGCCAAGGTTCTGTGGTGTTTTTCTCTCTTTCCTCCTGTATGCAAGTCTTGCTAGTGGCATCAGGCCCAAGGTTCTGTGGTGTTTTTCTCTCTTTCCTCCTGTATGCAAGTCTTGCTAGTGGCATCAGGCGAGCTCTGAGTCGGTAATTTGACTTGATCATTTGAGAAAAAATATCTCTATCTTGATATTGGGGGGTTTCTTAAATTCCTTCCATTCACTGATCTCCCTAGCTTTTTGTTTTCCACTCTACCCCCATCTAAACCTTGTGTGGAATAGTGGGAAGTAATACCTACACAATTATCACTTGCTTTTCAGTTTTTTCAAGCACCATTTTTATCACCTATTTCACTCTCCCGGATGTTTGACTGTCTTGATGGCCAACTCCTAATTTTGGCCATCCAGGACAACGGGGTGCGACTGTACGTATCCCCTAAACTGCTGAGAAATTCAGCCCTATTTAAAATGTTGAACACGAACCTATTTGAGTAACGGTAATAATAAAAGCCTTGTTGGAAAGTAGAGGCATATTACTCCGAATTCTGAGAAATCTGTATTCCTCAGTATGTCCATGATAGATAGTACACTGAGGAGTGCGTAGATTTATTCTCCTTTACTCAAATAGGCTAATGTTTAACATTTTAAATGAGGTTCAATGTCTTAGCAGTTTAGGGGATAGATTGTTGATAGTATTTGAACCATATAATATGATTGTATAATATAATTGACTTTTATTCAAAGTATTGTATTATCATATCTGAGTCATCATAATCTAAAATATAATTAATCCCTATTCAATGTATCATATCATACTATTATATCTGAGTCTTCTATCATATCATGAACTTCCATTCAAGATATCTCAGCATGATATTCAAGTCATATATGATATCATTGACCTTGATTCAATGTATTAAACTATTATATTCAAACCATCTATGATATCATTACCCCTTCCCAAAATGTGATATCACTTTTGACCTATGATACCTGTTAATATCTCAACCAATCAGGACCCTGGGATTTGGCCAATACCTAACCCTCAAAAAAGCAAATCAAGCTCTCGGCCAATCAGAAGGCTTTAAAGTGACAAACGTCTTAAAGTATCTCCTTATATTTTATTGATTATTGGTGAGCCGACCTAATTTGAATGGTGGCAGGTGGGATTGGAAGGTGATACTACAATATAAGGACTGATTGGCCTTTGTGCACTAAGCAAAACCTTATTTATGGTCATGAATGTATTATCTTTTGATCGGACCAAAATGAATATTTTTCAGACGGTCTCGAAGGGGTTGGTGTTGCCATCGCTGTGGGCGAACTGGTTGAGATCAAAGTAGGCGACCACCCGAGCATCAAGCTCAACGGGAGTTGCGGCTATTGCGCATTCTGTAACCTTATTCAGTCCGGCTTCTATAACTCTACTAATGCGGAATAAGTATGGCTAGAGACGAGCCCTCATGTGGGAAGGTTCTTCTCTTGGGATCCACTGTGCTAGTGGATGGCACAATAGTTTCCAGCAATATGGAATTAGCGAGGCCACACATGTCTCTAGAATTCGCGAAGGAGCTCAATTGGATGTGATTGCCCTGATTTTCTGTACTGGAATCACTGTTTGGACTGTTCCTATGACTCCTATTATCCCTGACGATCCAAGTCTTGTACGTTTATAATGCTCTTAAGGAATCTGATGTCCGTGTGGGTTAATTTATAGCCATCAGTAGTGTCCGCTGTGGTTTTGGCTCTCTTTGCTGTGATCACACTAGAATCTTGGCTCGCACTGTGGCTGATTGGGGGCAATTAGGTGAAATATGCTAAGGCAATTGGTTCAAGTGTTGCGGCCGTCGGCACTAGAAGCGAAAAGTAAGAAATGTGCCCCAACATACTCAATCCTGAGGAATTCGTATAATATGATTTTGCGAAGGTGACGTAGTGGCAAAGGTCGGGTCTCCCACGCTATCTGTCTTCTCACTGTGAGTGAGAAACATTTCCAACAAGCCGCCGAGGTAAATCTACCCTGGAACCACACCGCCTTAAAAAAATTAAAAAATATACAGTTGATGCTTGGGGTGGATAGTATTGGTACTGCACGGCATACAGAAGAGTAGTCCGCGTATGTCGCTCCCGGAAAGCCTGCATTTCAGCCGAAGTATGCTCGACCGCCACCCGAATGATTAACCTCCTCAACACCAAAGAAGCAGCCGACTTCTTTGCCCGCCGCGTCACTCAAGCCCCTTCAAAGTCCGGAAGCCCTCTGAGCTCACTCAAGTCTTCCCACTCATGGAGGAAGGCAAAATCGCTGGATTTTATGTTCTCGATGCAAGCGTAAGTTCAGTCAATTGTCTCCGGGGCTGGTTTTCCAATCTAACTCCCTCTCGATGTTGAAATAAATGATTGAAAAAGCAAGGCCTCTCCTACACAAGTATTATACCTCATTGAGCTAGTGATATCTTTCTATGTTTTGGGCGGTATCTGGCTTGAGGGTGCTGACTGCAACTGTTGTCTTGGTTGTTGTATTCATCTGATTTCAGGGTGTTGCGAAATGTATCGTAAGAAGCCATAGTTCATGGAAATTACTCACCGCTGGTCGATCGATCATTGTGTTAGTTACTCGCAGCGCACAGCGAACCCCCGAGGCACGGAAGGAAATGGCCATTTTTCTATTTATTTTTAACTTTCCGTCTCAACACTCGAACGGGCTCTGATATAAACACCGCAAAAACACAGTAAATCCACTATCGGGGATCTTCACATAAGTCACTGTACCGACCACAATTGGTTTAGCAGAGTAGGTTAGCAATATCACGAATACAAGTTAATGAGATCTAGCAAGCTCAGCCTCCCCAACCTACGGTATATCCTGTTAGGAAAACACTATTCCTTCTCGATCTGTTTTATCTCTAACTGGGGTGGATTTAATGAGAGTTCATGCTGGTTCATGATCTGAGACCTGTTTAATTGTTATTACGCAATACGGCTGGCACGGTGGGGGCGATACTGTGAACTCTTGACTTTTCGTTTAGTTGTGGTCGCCATTGGTCGACGCCTAAAACGCACAATACCACTGTTGATTTGGGATCTCGCTGCGTTTGCCTTGGCTAACTTCCTACTCACAACGCCTCCTATCAGCTTCAAAGCTCACAACCCTATTATTGCGAGGAGCCAAAGAATTCCTCAGCTCTAGTGTACTCACCAATTCTGTAGAAGGATTTGTAATATACCCTACCTGATCGTTGGTCGGTCGGTAAGCGATTAGGTTTAGTTCTGCTAAAATCCAACCGGCCGTAACCAGAGTCCTCTTAATGTCACGACCGCCCCTCATCCGATTCTCCGAGGCTCAATAATCAGCTGCTAATCACCCCAGTTTATCCCTCTGGCACATCGGATTCACTCTGGATTAGGGCGCTTGGAATGAATGAAAATCTTCCTTCCACCCTCGGTAATGAACTCATTCTCCGTTGAGCTAGAGGGAGGAATACTAGATACTGGTATCTAAAGAACTCTGCACGACTGGCTCAGGTGTTCTGTATTGTATAATACTCGTTTCGGTAGACACTGCGATGCGGATACCGGTACTACAAAAGGCTAGAGGGGAGGATGTGAGAAGCATAGGGCAAATCTCTCCCGGAACCGCTCCAGAAACACGCTACCCCCACATGGGACGGACGACTGCATCACCGACGGGATGGGTGCAAGATAGATGTCGTTGTCAGGAAATACTTCTAGCTAGCTGGGGGCAAACACTCTATCTTTGCTGGAGTACCGGTATATCACCTCCTAATGCGCAATTGTCTCATCCCCGAATCACTCGGAACAACTATCTCCCTACCCAATTCACCAATCCTGTCTACTCCTAGGGCTATACGCACAAATCTTCAAGAGCAACGGTGGTCCAATGGAGGGCAAAAAGATTCCGGTTCCAAAACCAGGCAGGATACGATGTTTCGATCAACATCAAATACAGCTGAGGTGATTTACGCGATCTAATCGGGTTTAATATTTGGTTCCTGTTAATTTAGGTCTTGGTTTGCCATACCGATCTTCGCGGAAAACCCCCCTGCTAGATCCCGGGGATGGGAGATTATTTACAAAGTGTAGGCATGGAAGGGTGACTGGCCTTTGCGCACTAAAATAAAAACCTGATTGGTGGTCATGAAGGTATGATATTTTGATCGAAATAAAAAAGTGTGCCAGTGCGTTTCTGACTGTCTTCAAGGTGCCGGTGTTGTCGTCGCTGTGGGCGAACTGGTTGTGATCAAAGTAGGCGACCGCGCGGGCATCAAGTGGCGCAACGGAAGCTACGGCCGCTACGAATTCTGTAAGCTTATTCACGTCCGGCTTCTATACAGCCCTACTAACGTGGAGCAGGTATTGCCGGAGATAAACCCTTGTACAAAAATGCTCTATTCTCCGGATACCCTGTGGATGGTATCATAGTTTGCAGCAATACGCGATTGGCAAGGCCGCACATGTCGCTAGAATTCCCATAGGAGTGCCGTTGGATGCGATCGCTCCGATTCTCCGTGCGGGGATCACGTTTGTACCCCATAACTCCTATTATCCCTGCCTAGATGACTCTATCAGGCTTACAAAGCCCCCATACAACCCCATGCCCGTGCCGGCCAAACCACAGCTGCCGCCGGTGCCGGGAGTGGCCTCCGCTCCCTTGCTGTACTTACCCTAGGATCTTTTCGCTTCCAGCACCGGGGCTGTAACACGGAAACCCATTGCTTTGGCATATTGCACCTAATAGCCTTCAATTAGCCACGTATAGGTAAAAGAAGGAAGTGTTTCTCAACACCCTCGGTGTTGAGGAATTCCTCGACTCCACGAAAGGTGGTGTAGTGACAAAGGCCAAATCCGTAACCGGGAGCCTGGGTACCCACGCTGACCCCCCCCCCCCCCGCTGTGAGCGAGAAACCTTTCAAACAAGCCGCTGAGGTAAATCTCCCCTGCGACCACCCCTTAAAAGGAAAGAGTTAGATAATTGACAGCTGGGTTGAATAATAGTACTGCAAGTCTCACGGAACGGTAGTCTGCGTAGGTCTTCCCCCGAAAGCCTGCCTCCCGGCCGAAGCATTCTCGACAATCATCCGAATGGTTACCATCAAGGGGCCCTATGTCGGCAACCGCCTCGACACTCAAGAAGCAATTGACTTCTTCACCCACGGGCTCATTCGAGCCCCGTTCAAAGTCGGAAAGCTCCCTGAGCTCACTCAAGTCTTTCAACTCGTGGTGGAAGGAAAAATCGCTGGACGCTAGGTTCTTGATACAAGCGTAAGTTGAGTCGTATATCCCGGATCGGTTTTCTAATCTAATATGACGCCATGCATGTAGAAATAAATGACTGGAAAAAAAACAAGGCTTCTCCTGCGCAAGTACAGTATTTGTGCCAGTGAAATCATCCAGGGTTCTGGGCGGTGTCTGGGTTGAGGGCGGTGTTGATGGTAGCTTGTGTCTTTGTTGTTTTATTTGTCTGATTTAAGAGTGTTGCAAAATGTACCATAAGTTATAACTTCAGCTCTCGGACACCGTCCATCGTTGGTTGATCATTGTACTACGGTAGTGCTTCTCAGCGTGCAGCGAACCACTGAGACGCTGAAGGAAAAGGGCGTTTTGATTTTATACCTTCCTCTCAATACTCTAACGGGCTGTGATATAAATATATCTACGTGTAGTGGAGAATCCAAAATCTGAGGTTTATTTTGTCAGTCATGCTAGGGCTTACCGGGTGAAAGTGATTCTGCGCCGAGTACCATAGCTCCTCAAAATTTTACATGGGCATCAATAGCGTATGGGAAAGGTGCTGTTTTGAAAAAAATAAATATTGCTTTCAGGTGTTCGGACACACAACCCCAGTCTGCATGCAAACGCCCAAGCCTTTTGAATATGTTTCTCCTGTGCTTGTTGCCATCACGTTATTTTAAGCTTAAACTTCGCATGACCAATATATCTACCCGACGCACTAGTATTAATTTCACTGAGTGAGGCATTATGTTTACTAAACTTTGTTGGCGGTAGAGGCCGATTGTCACAGTAACTGAGAAGTTGACATCTAGCTTTTGCATCGCTTTCTATAATACAGGTGAGAAGTGCTTGGGCTTTATATATTTTGTCTATCCGGGTATCTATCTAAACAGCCCTTATGTCTACTAGTACAATTGATCGGGGGAGGAAAAGAAAAAAGGGGAATTGTTGGAAAGGAAGGGAGTAGAAAATTCGGAAGAGGATTTACGAGCGGAGAGGGATAAAGGTGAATAATATGATGGGGATCCCAAGCCATACCGGCATGTCTTAGTAACCCCCTGCTCTCGGTTAACACTGAATTATGGATTAAAAACGGAAATTCAGAAATATTAACTCGGCTACATAAGGAAATCTATAGAGAGGTTGGGATGGGTATGTGATACATGCGCGTATTCCCATTGCATACGATTTCCTTGGACCGAAGGGAAGCATGATATCACAGTGGAGTTATTGTGACGGTAGGCTTACCCCGGGGGACGGCAATTACTGAAGGCAGCACTTTGAAATACGGGGGGAGGTGGTGCGACGATGGGAGGAGGGGGGCGATGGCCTTAGCGGACGGGTTTGTGGAGTAGGTGTGGTCCTTATAGAGGTAGCATGTGAAGTATTATACAGGTGGTCCGAGGGGGTAAGGGGGACGGTGGCCTATTGTTCCGGGGTGGTGCTGGGGATAGTGGGTGCGAGAGGCTGGAGCAGTGCTGCCACCCCCGCATGGCCCCCCCGAATAGCCCAACTGAGTGGTGTCCGGCCCTCCTCATCAGCTTTGTTGGGGTTGACGTCGTCCCGTCCGAGTAGTATTTTCACCACTCCCTCGTGCCCCTTCTTAGTAGCAAAACAGAGTGGTGTTTTCCCCCAGTATCTCGGGCTGTCGGGGTTGACGTCATCCCGTCCGAGTAGTATTTTCACCACTCCTTCGTGCCCCTTCTCAGCAGCAAAACAGAGTGGTGTTTTCCCCCGGTATCTCGGGCTGTCGGGGTTGACGTCATCCCGTCCGAGTAGTATTTTCACCACTCCTTCGTGCCCATTCTTAGCAGCAAAACAGAGCGGTGTTTGCCCAAGGTCATCCGGCTGTTCGGGGTTGACGTCGTCCCGTCCGAGTAGTATTTTCACCACTCCTTCGTGCCCTTTCTCAGCAGCCCAACAGAGTGGTGTTTGTTCAAGGAAGCCCGGCTTTTCGGGGTCGACATCGTCCCGTCCGAGTAGAATTTTCACCACTCCCTCGTGCCCATACGAAGCAGCAGAAGATAGTGGTGTATGCTTGTTTCTGCCCGAGTTGTTAGGGTTGACGTCGTCCCGTCCGAGTAGTATTTTCACCACTCCTTCGTGCCCTTTCTCAGCAGCCCAACAGAGTGGTGTTTGCCCAAGGTAATCCGGCTGTTCGGGGTTGATGTCGTCCCGTCCCAGTAGTATTTTCACCACTCCTTCGTGCCCTTTCTTAGCAGCCCAACAGAGTGGTGTTTGTTCAAGGAAGCCCGGCTTTTCGGGGTCGACATCGTCCCGTCCGAGTAGAATTTTCACCACTCCCTCGTGCCCATACGAAGCAGCAGAAGATAGTGGTGTATGTCTGTTTCTGCCCGAGTTGTTAGGGTTGACGTGGTCCCGTCCGAGTAGTATTTTCACCACTCCCTCATGCCCACTCCAAGCAGCCCACACGAGAGGTGTATTGCCATCGCAATCGCCTTGGTTGATGTCACGACCTTCCACATCTATCAAGCCAGCCACAATCTCGTCGATCCCAAACATTGATGCACAGTGCAAACCACTGAATAAGGAAATTTTCTCAAGATTAACTATGTAATGAGACCGCGTTCGTTCTACCAAGAGGATTTTACCGGATATATGGTTATTGTAGTCGTCAAATAACTTGAGCGCAAGAATTTTCGCGCGGTCTGAAAGATCCCTTTTTGCGTGGGTTCCCCAATACAGGGAGGAATATTCGAGAAATGGTGTGCTTTGGAGATCGGGAGATGGAGTGGTTGAGAGAGCCTTGACCTGCTGCGAATTCAGATAACTTAAGCAGGTTTCTGCAATTGTCGAGTGAGCGGTACCAAGGAGCTGGGGATGAGCCCGGAGGTACTCTTGAAGGGTAAAGTGAATTAATCGGACAATGGAAGCCTCCTTGTCTATGACAATAAGTCCTTGGCAACAGGCTAACAAGGTCCCTATTGAAAGAATATTGTCGCTGTTGAGATCCGGGGACCCTATCTCGATTGCTAGGGCGTGAAGTAGTTCATCGGGCTTCAAGGGCCGCTCCGCATGAGAGATCCACATCAAAGCGGCCATTCCAAGTCTCGCTTTCTCCCCACCCTGCCCCTTTATCCGATCCAGTGTTGCACTATAAGCATCTCCCAGCCCCAAGCCATCGGTCATCGAGTTGAGCTTTTGTCGCCTGCGATGGATTGTGGGTTCTTGTAGGATCGCATCGATATTTAGCGAGACTAGCAAGAATCTAGTAGACATGTATTTGTCAGTGGACAACTTGAGGTAGCTTCCGGAGTGTCGTTACTTCTACATACATTTCCGAAATATCCTCAGGAATTTTCCTCAGAATGTCCGCCTCCAGGGTAATGTCCATCGCGTCGGGGTTCGTGTCCTCCTTCAGCCTAGTACGAAGGTATCCTATAACATCACTTTTCCTGGGAGTGATGGCTACACTCGCTACTCGTCCAGGAAGGCGCTTCCCGATTTCGGCTTGAACGTGTTGCCTCCCCGTCATGAATACCCGAGTACCCGGAGACTTTTGGAGGACTTGATCGAGTGAATCAAGGATCCTGACTCGATGTTCTGGCGCACATTCATCCATGGCATCGATACAGATGAATGTAAGCCTTTCGGAAGAGGTGGTTTGCAACAACTTTGCAATATCGGAAAGTTGTGGCCCCCGTCCACCAATTACCTTTTTCTGGTCTTCATAGACTTGCGATATGCCCCCCGGTATCTCTCCCAGCCCCCCTACAATCTGTTTAAGCAAGGCGCCCAGCATCCTTGTCGACGACTGCTCTCTTCGGGCAGCGAAGTCAAAGTAAAAACATGCCACGGCGACATTTTTCCCTCTGGCCTCATCGCACAGCCTGTCGATCACCAATGAACTAACATCGCAACCTGTCAGCACTTTCATTTCTCTATTCCCCGAGCTTCGTCCTTTTTACCTAATGTAAGTTTTGCCGACTCCCGGATCACCGTAGCAAAACAAAACAGCATTATCAGATTCACTTCTCCCGCTACCGCCGTACCAACCTCTAAATTCTTCGGTCTGTAGGAGCCATTCTCCTACGTTTTCAACTCGACTGTCCCGAATGTCCTGGTGCCGTAGAGTGGGCTCCAGCGGCGACAACCAGGTCAGGATTTGTAACCGCTCATCGGCAATGGTAAAGTTATTCGTAACGGTGGTGTTCAAAAAAGAGTTGATATTATTACTGAATGATTGCGACATTCTCTGTTTTTGGCACTTAAGATATTGTAAATTATGGGCGATGAAGGTAGTCGACTACTAAAATTCCTGGAGGTGGAAGAAAAGCGGGGCCTTTTGTGAAACCACATGGATACCTAACGATCGTCCTCCGTATTTGCGCCAATAATACCTGACCCTGCTTACCTCAGCGTTAGCTGGAAATGTGACCTCACTTAATCGCTATCCTGAGGTATGATATCATACTAAAACGCAGAAACCCGGGATATCGTCTCCACTTTTCGAAACGCGAGATGCACGAGCAAACAATTGTCACTATCAAGAGATCCCGCCTAGAAACAGGAACCGCACAAGTCACGATCAATTCAAGTCCACTAAGCTAATTTGTGAACCTCTTACCCAAAGCCAACCCAGAGAACCGAAAAGAAGAGAAAAAGCTTCAACTGAAAAGAAAGGTTGTCCGACTATCTAGGCACAAGAAATCCTCCTCTTGTCGCTGTCCCAAATTTTCCTTCCTCGGTTGACAGTCCCAAGGGTTCTTCCGTTCTGTGTCGCCGTTGGAAGAACAATAGAAGTGAAAGACCGTAGCCTTACGAAGTACATAAAGTCCCCCCCCCTGTCCGCCAAGACTAAGCAATGGCCACCCCTGTAGTAAACGTGACACCTCTCCCTCCCACCATTCAACACAAGCCCAGCGTATTTCCCTCCCCAAGCAAAGCCATACCATGAACTGCTATCTATGCTGTCTAAGTTATTCGCAGACTAGCTAAAAACCGCAAACTAAGTAAAGCCAAATTTTATCAGTAACAGTACAGTGCTGAACCGCGGGTGGGGGCGAAAAATCAGAAAATTATTTTCGCCCATTCAATACAAATCACTATGGAAACAAGGATTATGTTTTCCGATCTCTTCCTCCTACTAGAGTACAACGCTAACCTTGCGCTGGGACGAAAGAACATCCTGGTGCTGCTACGGTGGGCCTGGGTATCCTGGTTCATGCACAAGTACATGAAGCCTTCAAGTCAATTGGTCGATACTTCCATATCGCTCAACCTGGCCTCACAGCATGTCCTTGATCTCGGCGCAGGTCTGGAAGCACCCCCGTAACCTTACAGGAGATTTTGTGAAGATGGGGAGGATATTCCTCAGCATTCTCCGTGACCGCCAAGTACTGCATAGCGCAGTGCATTGCCGCGTTAGGTTCCTACATGTTCCCGAAACTAGCCGATGTTCCTAACTCCTAGGGAGCAACTTCGTCCAAACCCGACGCTGTTCCACGGCTAACCCAAGTATGATAGTATCATAATTCAAAGAGTCGTTGAATATGCTCGTGGGTTACCTGCTATCAAAGTTTAGGATAGCTCAGGGCCTAGCACCACCACTAAACCAACAAACCACGACATCATATTAAATCTCTGGTAAAAAACTCTGAAATCCACCACAACTTAGTCCTACCCCCCGAAGTAAGCAGGACTACTTTAATTTGTGTGGGAGTGTGGTATGATATACCGGTATATCATAATTATTGGGTGAACAAAAAGTTAACTCTGCTTTAGCACGCTCACAGACACTGCTAGGCCGTAGTACGGCGGGTCAAATGTACTAGGGGGGAGCATAAGTACGGCGAACATCCACCACGTCAGTTACAACCACAGCGATTGAAATTTCAACTCAGTTGACTTGTCATATTTTTGGTTTTTGACCAATTGAGATCCTTGGACACCTCTTCACGACGGTTTCAAGTGATTTGTTTAAGAGCATGCTACTCTTACTCTAATTTCATCACTGGGAGATAGATTTATCTCCTCCATCTATTATTTTACTCCCTGATCTTGCGTTGACTACCCAGTATCGGTTAAAATGGTTAAGAGAGGTTCTACTACGTTTCCGGCGACAAGGTTGCTAAGGCGGGTTTGGTAGCGTGGGCTGCCTTACAAAAAATCATGGACTTGGAGAAAGAAATATCCAAGTTGAAGCATCATGTTTGTGTCTTATCGAAGAGGAATCATATGTTGCAGAAGGAGGCGGATAAGGGGAAGAAAGAGGTGGAGGTGGCAGTTTCTGAGGTGGCTTCGCCCGGGAGGGTTAAGGAGCCTGAGTCGCATGTGGTGGGTGAGCCCTTGGAAAGGATGAGTGGCGTTATTGTGGCGGAGGAGGATGAGGATGTTGGGGTGGTGCCTAAGGCAAAGCCGGCGGTGGCTGAGGCAAGAGTGGCGCTGTTGGTGGATGAGGAGGGAGGGCCGTCAGAGGTCAGTTATCAGCAAAAATAATACCTTGCGTCCTGTACGCCCCATGCGTCTGACGCCCGGGACGTGGGAATGCTAATCTCGAATCAGCACGTAACGTCGGAATGCTAATCGCGAATCAGGACGTGACGTGGGATCGACGTCGCTTCATGACTTTGCTTCACCTAGCGCCATCCGTCCTGACGCCATCCGGACACGGACCCCGACGTCCTGTGCTTCCTGACTGCGTGTGGTGCTCCTGTATTACGTTCTGACTCCGCCTGATCTACGACTCTTCCGTTCCTACTGCGTCAGGTCCTCCGCTATTGCGTTCTGACTGGGTCGGATCTATGACTCTCCCGCCCGGATGCCGGTTCCTTCTCAGCGAACGTCAGGGTTTCACTCATCTTCAGATCTCGCGTCCTCATGTTTTCACACCCTGCCGACCTCGTCCAGATCCCACGATCTGCATCTCTCCCTTCCTGACGCCTGCTCACTTCTTCCTGATCTTACGCCCTATATATGCCGCGTCCTGATCCGATCGTGACTCTATCTGAGGCCGCGTTTTCATCCGGACGCATCGGGTACTTAATCTAATGCCATCCTGATCCTACGCCTAGGCACTTCTCTTCTTTCAAACGCTGTCACGATGTGTTTTACTATCCTGATCGCCAAGATGCACCTGTTAAGTGTTGCTTCTATTAATTCTATTCTGAATTCCTTGAGTTGGCTAGACGCCCTCATCTTAATACGACTATGCTCCTCGCACACTTTCCTATATGTGAGAACGCATCCCAAAACCACTACACTACACATGCTCAGCATTCTAACTACCCGCTTCTATGCTCGCACTTTCCCCCTGCTCCATATCCCACGGATCAGTAGTCTCCTCCGCCGGCTCTAGATCATCAAGGCTGAGTGCGAGCTGTTGCAATGTAGTCGGTGTCACAGTATTGTTCAAAGTTAGCCCCCCAGCCAGCTCCTATGAGCCGTTCGGAGTCTGTAGGTCCGAATCGAGGAAGTTCTGTAGCCGGATTGCCAACACCTGGGTGAAATCGAAGAACATGACAGTTTCCTGTGAATCATTTCGGTTATCCGGGGCTCTAGCCAGGGCTCCAATACGCCGGTTGCTGGGAGTGGGACTCTCAATCGGTGAAGTTGGACGTGTCTGAATGCGTGGAGTTGGGCGAGTCGGAATCCGAGGAGTTGCCTGTGGGGGGGCCGTCTAGACATCTGACTCTGCACCTCTGCCGCCACTGCTTCCCAATCGTCAGTAAACCCTTCACGGCGATCTTCGTGTATCCCATGCTCCTTCTCCATTTTCGCTTTGATGGTCGCGTGAATGTTCTTGAGGATCATTGTCTGTACCCAGTCTGGACACGTGGCCCACGTCTGGCGTGGGCGGGCAAAGAGGTCTTCCAAGCTCATCATGAGGTTAGCATCCTGGCCGGAACTACAGAACACCAGGTTCAGGGTCAGGCTCACCTGCTACTGCGTCTGGCTTGAAGACGCATATTTCAAGATAGATTCCCGTTTGCCATGCTCGCAGAGTATGGCACAGTATGGCACAGGTTAAACATACCAGGGTGCCATTGATGCGACCAAGAAAATCAGGTTCGGCAATCCCACGCATTTGCCTGCCCTTGAAGTACTTTCCCCATATTGCCTCGGGGAGCTGGGGGGCGAGGAATCGATTCGTTACTTGCTGGGTCAAGACCATACGCATTAGTTGTGGCCGGGCTATCACAAAGCGCACACTTACCTCATACACTATCGGGGAACACATGAATCTATCCCTCTCGAGGCGGTAGTCCATGCTACGCGCAATCGCCCTCAGGCTTCGGGGGAGATCGTAATATCTTCTAAAGCGTTCCTTTACGTGGAACAGAAACTGGGATCTTACTACTGAGTGTCTGGCGGGTATCTGTCACATTTAGTAAGTACCCACGACTAGTGCGTCAAGTTTGTGTATCAGCGTCCAGTTACTATTTTTATGCTTGCTACCGATGATTCAATATTTCCTGCGTCAGATATGTCCTCGAGAGCCTTCAGCCAAACACGGTGGACCTCGGACATCAATACAGCGGGTGCTGGGAGAGGATTCACAAACAGGGTGTAGCATAGAATAAGAGTCTTGGCCCGCACTATTACAGCAGCCTCGGCCCCGGTGGCCGTATTTCGCCGTGAGTTAGTATCCGCCCGATGTGATGCTCGTGTTGTTGATTATTGGGATGGCTCGGAGGACACGAGCTCCGGACTCCGGACGTAGTGGGACTATGGGTGGCCAGCAGCGAAGAATATGGTGGTACACTGGAAGATGTGAATGCCGGTGGAGTATACGCACCACCCTGAATTATAGGTCGTCCAGAGGCTTGGGTGTGTCCGACTTGCGCCGCTCCTTGAGATCTGGACCTGGTCGAAATTCGCACTGTTGAACTCCGGGTATTTGCTAGTCGTCTGTCAGCAGTTCGTGATCGGTGACGAGACCCTGATCCAGTGTCGTCATCCGTGACATCATTGTCTTCTGCGTCTGGTTCTCTGTCCCACTCCGTTTCATCAGATCTGCAGGAGTTCTGGTACCCATCGCTACTCTCATCGCTCAGACGAACTGTCGCTATCTGTTGTTGTGCATCTGGTTCCCGCTCAGGTTCACTATATGCCATGGTCTGTAAGGTCCTCCTTCTGGCGCGCTTCACGGGTCATGATGTGGGGCGTCTTGTGGTTTGTAGTGGGAAAGAACTGCGACCGGACGACTGTGTACCGTGGGAGCTGCTTGATTCGGCAGGCAGTGTTCTTGTACTATGGGAGCTGCCTGATTCGGTCCGCTGTGTTCCTGATCCAGATCCCCTCTGTGCGGGTATTGCGTCGTGTCTACGCCGCTCCAGATTGCCTACTCGTGAAGTTGGCTGACTGAGTGATTTGCCTTGAGGTTGTCTAGACATCGTAGAATACCGGAGACAGATGAATATTTTTCAGAGAGAATAGGGATTAGAATGCATGAGTGTAATGTATCCCACACGATGTCGATATTTGTAGTTTGTAGTTGTTGTGCAATGGAACGTGTCAGGTCTTATACGCTACCTCTTTTGGAGTGGGCGGGGGTGTGTGATTCACGTACTATCACTCGGTATTGAAAGAATCTATTCAACAGCAAAAAGGTGTTTTCTGCTTCTTCAACATTATGTTCGTACTGTGGACGAGCTCAGGTATGATGTTCGTCTACGCTCTGGTATGAAAAGGTTCGAGGTGTCAGTAAAGTAGGAGGCGTCACTAATATCAGTAGTGCCTATGCAAAAACTAGCCACAACGAGTATCCGTTAGCGACACTCGGTCTAGCAAGACACACGCCACGACCAATGCGGATTAGATATCTGAAAACTCATCTCCCGACGTCGAATCAACATGACGAAATCTCTAGATCTCAGTTTTCACATAGTGTATACCCCAGTCCTTTTGGCTAAGGCCAGTCTAGTTATGGACAGAGAATGCGAGTCCAGCCCAATGCGGAAAAGGTTATCAGGCATCAGCATAAGGGGACATAAGGATGAGAGAAGCTGAAGCAAGGGGTGCGCAATGGTATTATTACTATACTAGCTAGGAATCATAAGGAGAAAATAAATTACATGACACCGTGTCTCAAAGGAAATCGCACAGCTCGTGTAAGGCAGTAGTAGGGGTAAAAATGAAAAAAGAATTCATCCCGAAACCTAGAAATCTCATTTTCAACCCGAGCGACGTCCTCCAGAACAGCGTATTTCGCGTACAGATCGTGAGTTTTCTGAGGCGTGATCAGAACTCTGAACTGAAGATCAGCGTGCCGGGGGTGTCACGGATGATGGTGGCTGGGGCGGGGCCACATTGGCAGTAGATGGCGGGAGATCAGTTGTGGGAGAGGGATGTTCTATCGTTCTCTCCGGAGTCTCGAGATGGCGGCCGGCAGCTGAAGCAGGGGGAGCTGAGACAGAGTGTTCATCGCGATTTATATGTGTGGCAGGTGGTGTGTCCTCCCCGCCATGAGATCCTTGAAGCCTCTCTACTACGAGATCGGGATTCGCCAACAATCTGTTTGCCCAGGGGTTCTCCTGGGCAAATTCGCGGAGTTTACAGAGCATCTCAGACTCAGACGGCCCAGACGGGTGAAAGGAGGGCACCCCCGACACCGGCGCTAATGGTTGACAGCGCGCTGGGTCCTCCATCTGCGATGGGATATTCCTCCGGCATCTTGTGGGGCCCGGAACTCGCGGTGACTGGTCCTACATCAGCAAGTAGCTATCCAATTTTGATCTAAGTCCCTGTTCAGTCTAGATACTTACGCCGCCGTCGTCCACAACAATAACGCCAGCACCAGGAGGCGCCCGAGGCACTCCCTCTGCCTCGGCCTGGAGCTATTCGTCCTCGTCAAACCACTTCTCCTTCTCCTCCATTGCCCGTGCCGTATCATCTTGCCCCTTGCGACACTTCCCAGATGGCGCGGTCGAAAAACGGGTACCTCCCATTGGGAGGTTCGGGGGTCTCGTCCAGGTCCTCGCTGTCTTCGGGTCGTGACTCGATAACCATGAGGTCCAGCGGATCCTGGCCACTGTTGGTGAGAAACGAGAGACGAATGTCGTCTTCTCGGTTCAGGAATATAAGTTGGCGTAGAGGGAGAGGATCTTCGGGGTTCTTACGTAGTCTGGCAGCACCCTCGCCTGTCGCACCGATGAGATACCGGGGACAACGGATTTCGACTTCGATGTCTTGCGCTCTGACGACCCGTAGCAGATGCGTGATGCTTGGTGTCGCGAGGACGCCCCAGGCAATTCTGCGGTCCGAATCTCTTTCACACCAGGGCTGGCGGAGGAAGGGATGCAGGGCCGCTGGTGCTCCTGATGGATGAACAATATGGATTCTGACAGCCCGCGGCGAAAATGGCCACTCCCAATCCGCAAGAACCACTAGCAGTAGATATCAGGGCAGGCCTCATGGAATCAAGATAGCTAGCACTTACGCGGGGGTTCTGTAACGTCGCCGCGACCATCACGACCAGCCCTTTGTCGCTCCTTGATCGTTTGCAGTTTCTTTCCAGAATCCCTGACAAGGATCTTTAGATGCCGGTTCAGTTCCAAAAGGTCGTCGCCGTGGTGCTGGCGTTTGATGAGCTCAATTCGCTCCTTGACTAGTGATAGGCGACGGGCGAACCATAAAATTGAATCCACTGTGGTTTCGGTTAGGCGACCGGGGTCCAGGTGGCGAGCAATCATGTAGGCCTTTATTTGCTCGCACCCTGTCGCATAGATAGCAGATTGGCCACTCGGATGCTTGAATCCACACCACGATTTGGCGTACGCAATGTCGCCATACACAGTCCTGTTTCTTAGATTGTCACTATACCAGATTCTGATTATTGTGGGATAGTTTGGCTTTATACACTGAATCTCCCGCGGCAGGTTGGAAGTGAGTGCGTTCCTCAGGCTCGGGTCCTCTGTTGATTAAAAAAGGGTAGCGAGTTTGATATCCTAAGATTCCATATAAAGATAATTCCAGCATGGCTTACGCTCGCTCTTCCGCCAGGTGACGGGTGGCCGAATGTGTAACAGATCTTGTTTGTATGCCGCCCCGAACATCTGGCGGGGGAGGTTGCGCGGCGGGGAGTGTAAGTGGCCGAGAGCTATTAGCATCGGTTACAAATACTAGGAGATGTAGTTTGCTTACCTTCTCTTCCGCAAGTGACGTCTCGCTATGCCTGGAAGGGCCATTACTTTGTCGGCGATTTTGGAATCTAATCTGAAGGGTGATCAAAATAAAATCGCAGGGGTCTCTTGATACCCACTTGGATGCCGGTTGACCTTCGTATGTCTCAAGACGCCAGATGTTCGGACGCTAGAGAGAAGGAACGCAGGTGGGGGTCTTCTGAGGCGGGAGGTAAGAAAGATAGAGGGGTCGGAGGGGTCTCTTTTTTTTCTTTATTTTTTTTTTCTATTTTTATTCACATGTTTGTTTATTTCTAGATAACTAAGGTACAAGAACTCGCGTGGAGCGCTACCTATGGCGTAAACAAAACCCTCAAGCAATCCAACGACCCGCTTCATCCCCTGATGGGAAACATCAGACCCCTCGAAACCAGAGCCCATCCTCCCCCCTTATAGCACCTAAGACGAAAGCAAGACGACGCAATACCCTCCTCCAGACACGTAAGAAAAAACAAGTATAGAAACAAAAACAGGGAAAGACACAAACCCTTCGGCGGGCCCCCCTCAACAAAAGAACAGATTCTTACAGCACCAAGTGCCGACAGAAGGGAAAGATACAACTACAATTGCTCAACTTTAAACCAATAGTGGATTGAGACCCCAAACGAAGAGGCTACTGGGGCAGGCTATATCCCATCAAGGCAAAAGCCAGGGGGCGGCAGCGCTTCGGACTTTAGCATGGGCCAAGGAGGTAGTGCTATACCATGACACAGTGTAACCTAATGCGAGGTTTGTGACTGTAGAGTAAATCGCGGGAGCGGGAGAAGTACGAGGGGAGTCATCCGGCGAGGAGAGCCACTCAGTAGTGAAGGTGCCAGCTATTGTGAGGGGCAGTAGGGTGCCAGCCAGGACGGCAGATAAGGTGCCAGCTAAAGAGGGAGGAGCAGTACGGTGCAAGCGGAGCTGACGGGTGGGAAGCGGGAGAGGGAAGGCTCACCAAGACCCAGAAGTACAGACGCGGAGGATCGAAACAGGGTCACGATTTTTCGAATACCGACTGTACCGACCGAGCAACTCAGGAGAGAGTGCCATACCAGAGAGCAGGGCCACCAGGGCAACTACTTCACCAATAGCCCGAGACTAGCGACCCCGTGTTGACGAGGGAAAAAGAGTTGCCGACTGTGCAAAACGATAAGCGAGACGCGTCCTGAAGTGTGGGGTAAAGAGTAGGAACATCAACGCAAAGCGAAGACGAACGGAACCAGGAAGGAATCCATAACCCCCGGGAGGGGAGGCCAAAGGCCCCAGAGACAGGAAAGAGATGAAGGTGTGATGAACCCCGGAGCAGTTGCCACGGGCGGGGCAGATCAGAGGCGGAGGACACTCTCACCATGATTTCACATGGTGTTAAGATTTCAATCACGGGAGGTGGAGCGGAGGAGAAAGATGAGCGGTGGGAGGGGTCGGGTGGTCCTTATATACATTTTGCCGACGCCGTACATTTCGACGACTGTGAGTCCTACGAGCTGTACAAGCAGGAAATGCAACTTAGGGTATACCGCGATGTTGTGATGTATGGCGTGACGTCATGACATGTGGTGCGACGTGGCAGTATCTTGGGATGGATAACAAAGGCAATTCGCCAAATGGCGGTGGATAGTGATGTAGGACTTGGATAAAACAAAGACTAGTGAAAGATCGTGAAAAGTCATGATGGTCACAGGTGATACGTGTACCCCCTAAAATATCGTTTTAAGCCTCACTTTTAAGCATGCACCAAGAGACATCTTGTACTGTAATGTCTCTTGGCGTCAGCCTCAGCCTACTATCATACTAGTATCCTCAACACAACCTAACCCCGAATGCTTAGCCTCATGAGCGAATCTGCAGTCGATAAGAAATCTATTCTAATACTCTAAGAACTTGAACCTAAATCAGTAATATATGGTGGCAGACTCAGGCATTCAACGCGCTGTCAGATCAATGAAACTCCTCGGACAATCTCAATCCCTCTCTCTTCCTCATGACCCTTTTCCTCTTCGAGTTCTGCCCAAACATTACAGTTCGCCTTACCTTTCAACCATGCAAGGTCATAGGAAGCCAGGCGGGCTTTCTTGGACAAATAGTACGAATCTTCCTTATGGGATGGCGCTACTGGCTTCCGTACATTATGGTACTCAGTATCACCCCCGGATGCACTAAGTTTCGACACCTTCTGAATATTTATTTTGGATGGTGTTTGTGTTTTACTGCTATCTGCAACAGGGGATGGTGATGCTCCGATGCTTGCTTGGTATCCCTCTTCGGCGTCAGAAACATCAGATGATGAACTACTCAATCCAGGAAGAAACAAGTGAGAGTCATCTCGATATTCCAGTTCACATCCGGCATTGGAGAGTTCAGGGTCAGTCCTCGAGTCTGATCGGGCTGCCTGGATGCGATTACCTGGCGCCGCGGTACAAGCCCAATTGGCCATGGCATTTTGGCGAAGGTAATTGTGCCCCCTCAAGGGCGGAGTGGGCAACCTGCCCCGAGTCTCGGGACGATGACAATAGACCAACAGATCCAACGCATCGTCGAGAAGCGGATTGAACAGCAGCCAGGCCCTTACATCCTCATCATTCTCTATGAAAACGTAATCTATATAAGATAATTGGGCGGCGGGATGCAGACGCAGCTGTTGCCGGCCTTCACCAGTGACAGCAGGTATGTAGCGGATCATATTGTGTGGCACAGTTGTCGAAATCATAGCCAACAGACCGCGTATGTTATAGGAATGTAACTCAGCAAAATGTACCCCAGCGATATGAGGATTACGCCAATGCAGAAGGCGATAATTTGGTGGTAGTGCGCTGCTATTGGCGGGTTGGCTGACCCGGACATTACGTACTGCACGTGGAGGTCCAAGCAGAGCACTCCAATCTATATCTCCAATGTCAGTAAGTTCCAAAAAAACACATCCGGATAATTGCCAAAAAAACTCACTAATTTGGGACAGACCTGACACTGCAGGACGCACCCTCCGGGGAACATCAAAGGATTGAATCAATGGATCCTCCACATTCGGTGCTGTGGCTTCCGGGATATCCGCCAGACGAGCATGTCGCATCCCCCTTGGCCTCCCGAGAATACCCATTGGGGGATCGGCTTGGATCTGCACATGTATATCTGCTGGGCCGGGCAGATTGATCGAACCTGGGGGATTCGCTGGAGCATGGTTGATACCCAGTAGCGTACCCAGAATGCGCATTGGGGAATCCGCTTGGATTTGCACAGGTATATCTTCTTGGCCGGCCAGATTGAGTGAACCTGGGGGATTCGCTGGAGCATGTTTGATACCCAGTGGCGTACCCAGAATGCCCATTGGGGGATCCGCTTGGATTTGCACAGGTATATCTTCTAGGCCGGGCAGATTGATCGCACCTGGGGGATTCACTGGAGCATGTTTGATACCCGGTGGCGTACCCAGAATGCCCATTGAGGGACCCGATTGGATCTGCACAATTATATCTTCTGAGCCAGGCAGATTGATCGGACCTGGGGGATTAGCTGGAGCATGTTTGATACCCAGTGGCGTACCCAGAATGCCCATTGAGGGACCCGATTGGATCTGCCGGTGAATATTCGCTGGTTGGTGCGCATCTTTCTGCTGGTAGAGATTGCCCAAACCGAGACCAATCCTACGGTAGAGACTAGCCGTGCTTGGGGGTGGAGGATCGTTCTGAGCTTCGGGATCGGCCGGGCCTGGGGGTGCGGCAATGTTCTGAGCTTCGGGATTCAGCGGGGGAGCAGGTACGGCTTGGGCACCTGCCGGGGCAGCAGGTACGTTTCGGGCTGGCCAAGGAGCAGTGGCCAGCGGAGCATTTTGGCCAACTGGTCCAGCGTTGGGTAATACAGCTGTTGAAACACTCCACTGGCACTGAGGTGGTCAGTTGAGAGGTAGTAACATCGGCCTCACAATAGGTTGGGCAGGGGGGACGCCTGGGCAGGGTGGAGGTACATAGTTATTGGTCCTAATGGTATTTGCCACCTTCTTTCCATAGTCCTTAACCAATTGAAGAACTGCCTCATCAATCTCCTGCATACTAGCCATGTTATTGGCTGCTGACGCAGTGGCGAGTTCATCACACGCAGGTTTCAATCTCCTTATGGCTTCGACGATTTGCTGGAATTTGGCATCTCTGAAGTGCCAATTACCTGAAATATAGCCCCTGGCCAACATCTGATCTTTCCCAGCATCGCGCCAAGACAGGTATTCAGGGGGCGGCTTGTTTATGCGGTGATGGGGGAGGCGCATACCCAACTTATGAGCGCTAATTGATTGACAATCGGGGCGTCAATGAGAATACTCTCCAACGAGAGTAAAAGGCGGAAGATGATAGGTCTGACTCGCCGGCCGCTGCTGCGCAACGCCGGCCGGGAAGACGGCGTAGACTACAAGGGTGTTATTCTGCGCCATATCACTGGATTCCTTATGTATATAAATGGCAGTATTTAGGGATACTCGTGATGTGATGATGGTGGCTGTTGACTCATCAGCAAAAAAACCTTTTTCACCGGACGTATCGAGCCCGCGTCCGGACAAAGCCAGTCCGCTCTTTGCCTCCCGTCCTTCCGGATCTCCTGAGCCCTCTTTGCCTTTCATCTCTTGCGTCTGGTGCGCCCGGACGCCCCACTTTCCCTCC
>Ga0307513_10003089_pt1 | contig 22724 bp, 24 predicted proteins | sample 15_EM_MG_FD_202174 | JGI IMG/M metagenome (GOLD analysis project Ga0307513, IMG submission 202174) | Populus trichocarpa ectomycorrhiza microbial communities from riparian zone in the Pacific Northwest, United States - 15_EM | ecosystem: Host-associated > Plants > Roots > Unclassified | place... | reverse complement strand
TTGCGATGGATTTCCTCCAATAATGTGCCGAGCTCGGTACTCGAGAGTTGTGTGACTTTGTGGGCCATTTTTGGGACAACGACCACCAGGCGAGGTGTCCAGGCGCGGTCATAGTTCGGAAGAAGCCAAGCCAAACAGCGAGGTCCAAGTGTGCTGCTAAAAATTCAATAAAATTTCGTGGGTACGACCTAAAAATGTACTGACCCGTATTCGATCTGGTGTTTACGAAAGCACTCCCAACGGCTTGCACGAGTGGTGTTATTCCGACTTTCAAAGTAGTGTATACATACTCGAGATTGTCGTGGAAATTCCAAAGCCGGCTACTTTGGTATCAATCTTTTGAGACCTGCAAACCAGATCGAATAACCCCTCCCGAATATCTCCAAGGGCCATATGTGCTGGGAGCAGTATCGGTCACAAGGTGGTCTAGTTGTACGATTCCACCAAAAAAGTACTCTAGGACTCGAGTAAGAGTGAGCTCAGTCAGTCACCCAATTATCTCACGTGGGTAGCGTCAGCGACCACTCAATACGTTCTGCGAATCGGCTCTTCTTATTGTGCCCTGTACCGGCTCCCAGCTTGAGACGTCCCGCTCTCTAGACGAGCTGAGCGTGATTTGGGGTAGCCCGAGAATTCCGTGCGTCCGGTATCATACGAACTCGCGTGGTATGGGAATCACACGGTGAAAGCCCCCCATTGGAAACTCCCCTTAACTATGCACGCATAGTCGCCCGGGTACCTTCACAAAACCGCTCCGCGGGGATTCGATGTTATCATAGGCCCGACAACCCTTGTCCGGTCAACAAAACCTTGCATGATGTTTCACCCCGAATCTGTGCGTCCCCCCGGGTTATAGTTCTTGTCGGGGAAACAAGAATTGTTAGAACTAAAACAAAATTTGGCCATACGAAATCCTTCGTTGTATTTGTAGCTAGAAAGTGGTAGCTTATACACATAAATGCTGGGTTAATCGATAAATCAAGATCACATTTACGAAAGCAGTAACGCGTGTATCGAGCGCACGCGCAACGCGGTTCGAAAGCAGGAATAAATGCATTTCTTCAAGGGAGCAAGACGCCATGTAGTCAACCTCATGAGAAGCTGAGAACACTCCTAGATGTATTCGTCATAAAAAACCGGCCAACCGGCCAACTTACGTTAGATAGCCGGTACCCGTTCACGGTTGGCCACTTGCTTCTTAAAACTGGGTAGACTTTAAAATGCACTGAATAGTGACCAAATATGAGGACAAACTTGGACTCTGCCGTGGGGAATGAACGAAGATTATACAGTATTCGGTTACGGATCCCTCATCTGGAAGGTCTGCTACATATTCCATACCTCACCAAGCTCCGTAATCCTCATCAATTGCCCACTTGTAGCCTCCGCCGCATGTCGTTCGCACGCGTCTGTCACCAATCAAGTTGTTCACCAACTAAGACCTGATAGATACGCTTAGAACCCGGATTTCTTAAAGGCTATGTTCGTCGATTTGCGCAGAGGTCCGTCCTCGTCTTTATTTTGTAACTTGTAAGAATGATAGCCCCTTCTGGAGCTCGTCGGATCATCGCGGTACTCCTGAGGTAGTGACTTCTCTCGTGATAATAGCGAGATTCAGAGGTCGATTAACTTGTCCAGGCGCCCGGCCGAGTTGTGACACTGATACATGCAGAGGAGTGGGCCAACTTCAATCAGGTGGAGTAATGCGAACCCTCGGCACGGTCTCATTCTTATACTTGCCTCAGTCGGATGCATTCCCAGAGGACGATGTCGTATGGGGTGAGCCGCCATGCCTCCCAAAGGAATCGAGGGCCTCTGATGTTGAGTTTCCGAAGGGATTGCATATACAATTGACCCTAATTATGCCGAAGGTGTGAAGGGCTATCTTGGTTAGTTGCTTTAACCGGTTCTCCGAACGACCCAGAATGACCAGTCGGGACAGACCATCGAGAGAAGGTAATGAGATGGATTTAGAAAATAGTGGTATTGGGCCATGGTTAACGTTCAGTGTTGAGGGTGGCTACACTGAACACAAAATCGACATTTATTCGATCCTTGGCGGGCGTGAAGAAGTAGTCGTGTCTCAAGTGAGTAAACCTCCTTCACTATCAGCCAAGATTCCTGAGCGCCTCCTATAGGCTATAGTGAGCTTCGTCTATCACGAGAGGTGCCCCAGCTCATAACTCCAGGTGTATGTCGGGAGAGCAGACAACCCATCCTTCGGTACGAATCAACACAACCACTCAAGATGACGGATGGCTTACCGTTGCTACGCAGTCGGTTCGGAGCCCCTTGACGTCCTCAGCCGCCGAATTTTTGAGAGCTACGGGCCGTCAGGGGCGAACAAGGTATTGGAATATCCTAGTATTGAGTCTGCGTCTCGTAACTAAGCGGGCTGGTGATGTTCCTCAGGACTATCTCTATCAGTTGGTGAAAGCGGTTAAAGAGCTCTCACCTGCCAGCCATGACTCCCATCTCGAAGCGTTAGAGGTATCGGTTTTCCTCTAAATGACAGACACTGAAACAATAACTAACATTACGAACAGGGACTGGTGCGGGGCTTAGATGCCGCCCACAGGGCCGCTGAGGAGGGAGGCTCCACCATGTAAATTCGGGGGAACCTGATCTCCAAAGAAAGAAACGGGAAATGCTGGACAGCAAATTGAAGAGTGCCTCGTGTGTCATTTCTCCTTGCCAGCGGACCGTTGGAAATGCATCTCCTCTCCTGTTCAACCGACCAGTTGGCTTAGCCGACAAGCTCCTCACACGCCGCACACCGCACCGCATGCCACAAGCTCTGAATCGGGCAAGGACATACAAGAGTCGCTGTATTGGTGGTCTCCAATTGATGTGATGAGGAACGTTAGTCTCTGCGAGAGTGAAGAACGAAAGGCAGTTCTTGATAAAAGTCCACGGCCTTCGGTTAGACAGGGGTCCATTCGAGGTGTAACTGTGGACGCTGATGGTGGAGAGAACCGACTTCAACTGCGACGGCTGTGGGTATTCTGAGGGCTGAGGGGGGCAATTACTTGGCTGTCAACTTTACTCAAGAGATGCATTTCCTGAAAGAAGTTGAAGAAGTTGAATCAAAGGCTGCGAAGGCGAAGGCGAAGCGCGGGGTATCCGAACCCGCGGGTAAGTGCAGCTTGACTTGAGCATTATCAATATGATCGTGCCACCTGCACTTGACCACTTGACTTCCTGGGTGCTTTGTGTAACTCCACCTGCTCTCATCCGGTCCGTTTCATCACCCTCACGATCTCGTACGACAAATGGCTACAACTATCTCTCCTCCTCCTTCTCCACCACCAACCAACGGGCTCTCCGCGTCGCCCTCCACGGCGCCTATCACCCTCCCAGTGTCCCACGAGTCGTCCGCACCCCGACTAGCACCACCGCTCGCAATGGCCACCAGTGTGCTCTCATCCTCAGCATCCACTGTCGTCCTCACTCCCTCCTCCCCCTCCTCCCCTTCGTCCCCTTGCCATCGGGTCCATTTTGACCAGACCTGTGTCCTCATTCCCGAAGCTACAGAGCTCCCGGCGATCCGCCTTACAGCAAAGACATATGCTATCCCCACCTGGGCACGCCTAGGTCGTCCTTCATCTTACGACGAACCCTCTACAATCACTCTCAAGTTACCAAGGTTGGTCCTATTTCTCTTCGACCGCTGAGCCCCGCTCACGAAACTCTACCTAGTCTGGGCAAGCACAAACATAAGCACAACTACTGTCCACAGCGTGTCCCTCTTCAACCGTGTCTCAGACATTCCCATTCATCCTCATCTAGCCGCTCAGACAGTGCGCGAGACGCGCTCTACAATCACCACAATGGGAGCCCTCCAATCTCGCCCAAAGCAACAACAACCCGGCGTTCTACTACCCTCGATAGCCATCCTTTGGTATCTGTGCAGACAGTTCCCCTTCGTGACTGTTGCGAAGGATGTCTTGCTTCGGTCGAGAAGGCCCTCCAGGCAGACTATTCAGAACATTTCACAAAAGCAGCCGCACGTCGCCGCCGCATGTCTGAAACAGACCTTCCCTCTACCGTCCCACGCCCTTTACTGCCACACAAAGTCAAAGTCGACGAAGCAGAGTACGACCGTTCCTCCACCGGTCCATTAGCCACGCGGGCATGCGGTAGTCGGTCCGCAAAGGGCAAGCTCCACGAGAAACCGGCAAGCCTTGTATCGCCACCAACAGCCATCGAGGAGGATGAAAACCTTCTTTTCCCTCTTCCAAGCCCGCGAAGGACCCCGGTCAACGGATCCCCTTCGAATCATTCTCCGGCAAATGGAACACCACCCATATCTTCTTCACCCAGTTTAAGGCCCTTCGATGCTCCCCGGCCACCCTCCCCTTGTGCGTTGTCGAAAGCATTGAGCGAAACTGCCGCCCATCAGCAACAGAGTAAGACACCATCCCCGGGTCCCTCCTCCAAGGGGAAGACCACCGAAATTCGACAATCACGATCTGAACTCAGTGGGAAGGCCCTCTTGCAAATGTATCCTGATGTCGATGCGCTGCCCGCTAATCTGCAGCCCCACCATGGTAGCCGAAGGAGTGCATCGGAAAGCTCGAGTCAGTCACCCACTCGTCGCCGACACCCGGGGTTCAATAACATCATCCGATCTACGGAAAACGCCATCCTCGGGCTGGGGAACACGAGGTGGTGAATTCCACACGCCATGATGATCCACACATCCAACCACCGCTTTATGGGCCACCTGCATTCTGCAGGCCATACCGTTGTCGCGTACGTTTACAACTCTATAATCAGAATGACGCTGCTCGTATTTCCTCCCTGTCGGAATGTTGTTTACGAAGTATTTGCTTAACTATTTGCTTGTGCCACTAGTACATGTCTGGGTCTTCTATTTCGTTCTAGGAACTCTCGGTTGCTGTCTTTCTTCCATGGAGGTCGGGTCATACTCACAGGTTATTTTGGCGCGATGAATCCAATTTGCTGGTTTGCGTCTGGCTACACCTTTGCCCATCCTGTGAATGCGCGACTTCAATCATCGTACCGCCCTTGTCGACCAGCACCGAATCGACTGCCTAGCCCTTTCGCGTCTTTGATGTACTTCGCACGTGAGGCGCTCTCCATGACTCTCCCTGCTGCGAGGTCGCGTTCGCGGTCCCATATCACGTCGTCTTTTGGGTCTTTCGTCGTTGCAACCAATGCTTGATGCGACTCCAGTAACGTCTGAGGACGAGCTATTTCCTAAAGGCCAAAACAGGTCGTCAGTCAAGGATTGATGTCGACCCAGTTCATATGTGGAAAGCAGGGGAAACTGGACGCACATTATGCTTCTTCACCTGCTCGCGTATCTCCATGTCCCGCCTTGCTCTCTTGGAGCTAAGGCCATCATCACTGGGACCCACATCTGCCGTGGCGCGTTTGCGCTTGCCGCTCAGCTCCTCCGCCAAGCGCTGCTGTCTCTCAGCAGGCGTCTCAGTCCACAGCGACGTGTCCTTGGATACTTCTTCTCTTCCCGTTGCGCGGGAAAACTGCCGAGCACGGATCTTGGTCGTGTCGATTGAGGAGAGCAGGTCTGAGGCGCTCGGTGGCGCAAGCATCCATTCTTCCCGCTTAAGGGAAGCAGGTTTTTTGGCTTCCTATAATTCAGGGAGGGTAATAATGCAAGATTGGTCGCGAGAGAAAGCAGGAGAAGCAAGAACACTTCTCAGATTGCTAGGGGGGAATACAAGATATCTTTGGGCAGATGACTTACCTCTGCTAATTCCTTTCTCCGTTGTTCGCGTTCCTTGAATTCCCGGACTGCGTCTTCCTTACTCGTAGTGGATGGGCCAGCTGTTGGCGGTGGAGGGCCAAAGTCGTCGTCTGAATCCGGATCTCCTTGAACAGGCAGTGCAGACGGTTGCGAAGGGGTAGTCTTAGGGAGTGTTATAGGTGACGGGGACCGCCTTGCGGTTTGCTGAGATTTCTTCTTCGCTGCCAAATGCGGGGGCAAAGCCGGTCCGTATGCATCATCGTCATCGTCCTTAGGATCATTAGGGTCGTCTTCTCGAGACGTGATGTTGCTGCTTGCTAGTTGTTGGGGAAGTTGGGGACCACAAGAAGCAGCGGACATGAATGAGAAATACGCCCAGCCTCATGCGACACCTCCGCTCCCAACCTGGCCACGAACTACGACGACGACGATGATTGAAGTGACGATTGGGGGCTGCGAGTCGAGTTATTTCGCTGGCGAACAAATCGAACTCACGCTCACTTTTACAAACACCAATACCCGTCCGTCCTCGTCCAACTCGACGGCCCCAGTCTCTCCAAATCCGCCACGGAGTGCAGCCAGTCACCGCAGGGGGACACACTCGATATCCTCTGCTCCTCTTCCTCGTCCTGCCACGTCCCCAGGCGTCCACCAGTCCTTCCACACCCACCACCGACCTTCGCTCTCCGCCTCCTCTGACCCACCACGTACAAGACGCGGCCTTATTGGTTTCTCGTCGGCTCCCTTACACTCTCTTCATCATGTACCACAAAATACCCCCTTTAATGCTGCTGTCTCACGCGCAAAACGGCTGGCCGGCAGCCGTTCTCTCAGCGTCAATCTTTTGCCGTCCCAGCTAGAAGACAATCCGTCGAGCAATAGCCGTACTCCCTCTCCTTCAACTCCGGATGACTGTGCGTACGTTCGTCCCTCTTTCCGCCCTCGGAATGCTCGCTGACCCCGAAATGTCAGTTCCGCCACGCAGTCCGTCTATTCTCCAAACCCCAGCGAGAGAACGTGTGATATCATCAGAAATGCCTTTACCCGCGGGCCACCCGCATACCCGCAAGCAATCCGTTCAGCTCAATATCCAACAGCCCAGTGAATCTCTTTCATTGGCCCCAATTGCAGATCTCCATTCGTCTCCCATACCTCTAACTCCGTTGGCACCTTCTCCTCTCTCCCAGTCCATCGTATACAACCCATCGACACCCAGTCCACCACCACCCCCAAGCCCTTCCCAAACACTAGAGCAGCAATCACGATCAAATTCAGCACCACCACCCAGACTGGGTCTTGGAATAGAGCTCTCATCCCCTCCGAGACCCTCCGTCAGTCGCAGTCTGAGTGACGGACCGCGGTCACCTTCCAATTTTAACCCGCCGGGCTACGAGACTCTCTTGTGGGCATATGCGCAACTCTCTGGTACGGTAGAACTCGACCCTGCTTTCTCCCGCCCTGAAGCCGTAAGACATCTCACGGCCAAGCTTGCAAAGCGACCAGTAGGAGGTGGAAGCCTGGATCTGAAGGAATCGATGTATAATCCTGTTGCTGCATCACCTCTGGGTGGATTGGGGGCGTTGTTGGGGTTTGGTTCTCCATCACCTGTGGGGTCACCAGCTCCCGGTACCCCCGGTCGGGGAGGTTTCTTGTCGAGCATGTTTTCACCCCGACCAACACCCGCAAGGTTAGATGTTGCGTCGGGTGGTGCTGTACCCTCTGGGAGTTTGACCACCTTTGAGCCGCCGCAATCCCTACTCGCAGTTGACTTGGCATTGGCACCCGGAGAAAGCAAATCCTGTAAGACCTTAAATCATATGGGGAACGCCGTTGATAAGTCATTACCAGATACATATCGTGTGACTCTGCCGTCCGAACTGCCGCCTACCTTTCGTGGTCGAGCGCTGCGCTTCTCGTATCACGTCGTTGTGGGGACTTGCAAAGGTGGCCCTCATATGGAGAACCAAACTCGGCTATTAAAAGTTCCCCTGCGGGTGTACAACCATATACCAGGTAAGCGGCTCCAGACTTGAGGGTCTTGCGCCTTACATACTGAGTATGCAGTGGGCAGACCGCCCCCGGTATATGACTTGCTATGGCCTTCAAGAGTCCGAACGTCCTTGCTAAAATCCGCCGAAGTAGAGGAAATTGGAACACCGCCCTCGACGGACCCTACACGACTGAATGGACATAAGAATAGTGGTGGGTTTTTACACCCTCATTTTTGGTCCGTCTTTCTGATGGACGACTTTGAAAGGGGAGTCTCGTAGTGGCCAAACAAACGCCGAGCTCACAGCTCTACAACAGTTTGGGCGGTCCCTACGTGATACTAAGCAAGGGTTTGAAGACCAACGTGTTGAGGAACAGTCTGAAGGTGCTCTCAGAGGTTGTCGTACAGCGATCGAAATTATGACTCGACAACCATCCAAGGGTACGCGATAGGACCACCGCCTTAACAATGCCACTTTCTGACGATTTTCCAGCATCCTACGATGTCAACAAGGGTGGTCACCCAGTTGCGATTCTCACTCTACCAAAAACCATCTTTCGCCTTGGCGAAAGTGTGCACGGGACCATTGAGATCAATTGCTTTGACAGCGTCCCGATATCGGTGCTAAAGGTACGCCCTACGCCGGTCTTGTTGGTGTTGCTTTGATCGGCTCTCGGGGCTTCACGGGCGTTGCTTCTTTCTTGGAATGTCCTGCTCGGACGGTGATCTAATAGCTCCATAGGAGATTTAAAATCAGAAGTGCCCCTGCTCGCACGTTGCAACCTCGTAGATAGCCTCGGCGCAAAACTACATTCACCTGTCTCTTCGAATGACGTTGCAGTGACTGACCAAAATGTCGCAGGTCTGTGTCCTGTTGGAAGCGCACGAGTCGCTTCCAGCTCGCTTACGGACGACTAGTAAGGGACTACTGGCCTTGCGCAAGGTCCACGGTGAACACCACGACTCGCAAACGGCGCATACACGGCGGACGACGTTTGCGCTGGATATACCCTCTGATGGTGTACCTGCCTTCCGAGTGGCGAACGAGTCAGGTGATAGAGAGCAGCTCGGCGGGCTTGAATGGAGGTTGCGGATTTGTTTCCTCGTTTCCGAGAATGGGTTGCCGATGGTAAAGGAGAGCGGGGCTGGAGAATGGGGTAAGACATGGGCGGCGAGCGACGCTATCAACGAGGGAGCTGTGGAGACGGTCGAGTGCGAGGTGGGGATCGTCGTTCTGCCCTCCCATACGCTGTTTGCGAGCGTACCCCTAAAGTTCGGTGTATGATAAAGCACAACTGGGGTGTAACAATACTAGTGTATTATGTGTTTCGATATGGTTTTCTATATCGAGAAGAGATCAGCAAGAGGGCCAGCCAGTCACGCGTCGGGAGGGTCTGGTGACTTTGGCACTGCGTACAGAAGTTGGACCCATCCACGTCTGGGCTGCAAAGGACGACGGCTAGACGCCCGATATTAGACCATTAGACGCATAGACAAGACTAGATCTGCCTACTCTGCGCCTTTCTCCGCTCTTCACCTCTGTCTCAAGTCGTGTGTACTCCTCCGCTGTTCTCCTCGGTTTGCGCTCATAACTACCATTAACGACTTTGTTACGAATTGCAGAATATATAAATGGATCGCCGCTCTCGCTTCTCACCCGACCCGCTCCCAAGAGACCTCGTTTCACTGCGCACGAGAGCAGCAAGTCAACCCCCCCGGAGCACTGCGGTCCACTCGGATGCCATCCCGTTTGCTCTCCCGGTTGATTCGCTCTCCCGGTCCGCCCTCCATCGGTCCGCTCAGTCCCCGGTACGCGATCGGCCTTCGCCTTGGGGCCAACGTCTCAGCCGTTCGCCAGCCGTAACTCGCGTCCCTCCAATCAGAAGCGCTTCATTTTCTGCCGGCAATGTGCCAGAAGACGAACTCTGGCAAGCAGGAACCAACATCCAGACTACCTTTGACGAAGACGACGAAGAATCCCTTTATGATAACTGGCCGAATGGAGATGGCATTAATAGCGCGGAACCGCGCTCTTGGGGTGGTGGTGCCCTGCATGATGCCCCTTCTCGCTACCGAAATCCTGCCCACGCATCGGGTCCGCGCAGCCGAAGCCTCGTCGCAAACTTCACAAACGCAACTCCTATAGGCAGTCACTCGCTAGGTGCAGGGCTCAATCGAGTGTCTGATTGGGACGACAGGTCTGCTGCTTTCCATGAGTCGTATGATAATCGATTCCTCCACGAGTTTTCTCCCCGCGCCAACGGCACCAGGTCTCAGTCACTTCAAAGCACCGGATCGATCCCAATTGCCCTCACGGGTCACAGAAGCATGGCCAGTGAAATATCAAACATGAGCCCATTTGTCCGCGATAGGTTGGGAGAGGAACCGAGGTACCACGACCACTGGAGCTCGCTCGCGAGTATGAGGGAGGAGGAAATGGGTGGCGCAAGTGGAACAACTAGCCGAAGGCACAGTGTCAGCATAGTGCCTCAGCCTCGTGTCCGCGGGGTTGGATTCGCTGGAGCGGAAGACGGTGGCATCGGTCAGCGGTATGGCGTTGGACGTGCGGGGTTCTCAGACGAAGAGCTTGCGGGAGATTTTGGTATGATGAACCTCAACGGGGGACTTTCACAGCCGACTCTCGACCACTTGTCTCAAGCACCATACCCGTACCAAGTTCCCACCCGCATGCAGGCTCAGTCTCCACCCCGTAGCCGTCTCTCTGCATTCCACGCGGCATTGGAGCACCCGCAAATCGCCCTCGATCTACAGTCGCGTGAACGACATCGGTCTCCCTCTTTGGGACGTCCTGGTGCCAGTGACACCCGATTCCCTGCCTCAGGGTACAGTGCCATGACACAAGCCTTCAACTCTAACGGAACATCTGCCCTGGATGATCCAGAACGCCGGCGCCGCGGAGACAGATCACTTTCACCTTATCGCAACATGGATTCTGGTGGCCATTCACCTGGTGGACCGCTTTCTCCTAGTATCGCACATCAAGTACCCGACTCTGCGCGCTTCGACCAGCAGCAATTTTCTCAGTATTCCTCCGACCAAGGACACAGTCAAGGGCAACCCTCTGGTGGTATACAAGGAGGAGTCGCACTGGATGACATACCGGCAAATACCAAACTAGTGGCCGTCGAATTCAAACTAGGGAGGAAGGAGCTTTTCTACATCGATGCAAGCGCAGTTGTCAAAACTGGCGACCGGTTGATCGTAGAAGGCGATCGAGGGAAGGATATCGGCACGGCTATTCAAGTCAACGTTGATAAGAATGCATGGCTCGCCGGTCAGGCGCAACACGGATTGAACGCTGCTCGCAAAGGCACTGGCGAGGTTGCGGTGCCAGTGAATCCTCATCAGAAGGCTAAGCGAGCATATGGCGTTGCCGGTCCCCAAGAGACCCAGTGCGAATTTTTATTGTATTTTGCAAATCCTACCAAAAAAGCTCATTCTCATTTCCATAGGGACTGGGCAAAGAAAGAAGATGATGAGCAGAAGGCACTACAACTCTGCCAAAGCAAGGTTCGACAGAAGAAGCTGCCAATGCAAGTTGTTGACTGCGAGTTCCAATGGTTTGTCTCATAGTCCCTCATGAACAAACGTGTTGTTGACTGTGGTTACAGGGATAGGCGCAAGCTCACCTTCTACTTTATCGCTGAGACCAGGATAGATTTCCGAGATCTTGTTCGGGAGCTCTTCAGGTCGGTATTTTGCAGACAACCAACACTGATTACAAATAACTGATATGAGGGGGTACTATAGACTGTACAAGACCCGAATATGGATGTCTTGTGTTTCCGGCCCATTGGCCGCACCTGGTGCCGGAGCCATGTACTAATTCGCCCATTCGCAAGTGGTTGCGGATACGGGGTTATATCATGGGGCGGATATCTTAGTGTATAGATGGCCCAAGATTGATGGAATGAGCAGCAAGCTTTGCTTCTGCCCCTTGGGGGGGGGGGGGGGGCATCAGTATATGTACCAACAGGATCGGGGCTTTCTCCTTCCCCTTATTGACGGACAATGATCTCGAATTAGCTTTGCAGTATCGGACATGCTGAGTTGATTAGGTACCTATCTCAGTTCCCGCAAGTAAACCGCATCTTGCTAAGAAGATATTATATGATGTTTTTGTGCTTTCTTACGATGTACAGAACCCGTTTGCGAGGGAGAAAGACGGGGGAGAACAAATGGTGTCGAGGATGAATGCGGGGGTACGTTGTTAGCACTCTCAGCCAGTGCAAAACTGTGGCATCCTGCATGGCACGACGTATGAGATCACTTTTTATTAGCCGCAACGCGTTGTTCTAGTTGTGATATCTTCCTTGCAAGGTCGTCACGTTCCCGCTGGAGAAGGCTTTGTTGCTCCTGCAGGCTATGATTATATTCAGAGTAGTGCTTCCAGTCATGCGGTACCGTGTAGTACCTAGCAATATCGGTACTGCTAAACTTGTGCGATGGTGCTCCTTGGGCTTTGCTTGAGGGGAAACTAGTGTTTGAAGAAGCGGCAAGTGATTCTTGTGGTGTCTTTGAGTTATCCTTTGAGTTATCCGTGTATTGTCGAATGTCTCTGCCGATCGACAGACCCACTGACAAGGAGAATATATCGGCCCACTGGGAAAAACCAAATGAAGAGGTGCGTACAAACTATGGTGATAACACCAAATGCACCTATGGTTAGTGTACGCCTTCCGAACAACTTCGACATAGCTTTGCGCGTCACGTCACTCGGTGTGTTTGTCCAAGGCTCCAAGTTTGGTCTCCACCGCTGCCACTCAACACCAGTCGACTCACTGGGCCTGCTGGGAGCACTACTACGTTTGAGAAAGCAGACCAAAGTCATGTCGGATGCAAAAGCGCGTGCAGCCGCGCGCCGGGAGGCCATTCTCGCGAAGAAATCGGACAGACTCGCAAAGTTCAAGACGACCGCAAAAGAAGAGGGAGCAGGAGCACCTGACTCTGCAACAGACGGTAAGCAGTATCCTAATCTAGGCGGTTGATTCCCTCTCATCCATTTTGCGTTGCCTCGTTGCATGCGCTGGACAGACCCACCCCTTGTAGAGCTGCCATCTCTAGATTCCAGTCCCGCACGGCACCTTCGCCACACACCTGGAACGTCTACTGCTTCCTACTCGGAGCGACACGCATCTCCCTCTCTCCTCTCAGTCCGCTCGCATCACACTGAAGCTCGGCCGCGACAACAAGAACGTTTTCTGCGTGCTATCGCTCGAGAGTCTCGCGAAACTACTCCTACGTTGTTCGATATACCCTCTTTAAACCATTCCTCCCGTGCACCTTCTGCCGAAATTCCAGACCTGTTTGCAAACACCCCTCTTGCCGATTTCTTGAGGGACAAGTCACCATTCACCCGAATGCCTGACATGGCCCCGCCCATGGACGCACCTACTGCTTCTACTAACAAGACATGGTGGAATAAGCTCCTCCCACTCATACATGCCCTGTCCACCCTCAGCTTCCTCCTCTACTTTGTCTTCCGGTATTCCGCATCCTATAATGGTGTCACGAATGCTGAACACGAAAACCCTGTCGGTGAACCCTCCACCGAAGCTGAGACACTGCTTGTCTTGAATCCATGGCGGAGATGGGCGGAATTGGCTCGAGGAAAACCACAAGTTGGTTGGGATAGTGAACCGAAGGTATTTTTGGCACCCTTCACAATTCCTTTCTTAGTTGACTAACTACGCACTCGATAGATCTTGTGGGCATTTGTAGGCCTACAAATCTTCCTCCATTCCCTCCGTATTTTCACTGGTGCTGTGAGCGATGTCTACTTAAGGTCTCTTGCGTACCATTGACCGCGCCCTATCACCCCTCACAGGCGCAACCCCGAATACCTTCTCTTGTGCAAATGGCTATTCCGCACCTTCCTCCACCGATCCCCACATATATCCGGAACGCATTCCAATGGCTCCAAATTGCTACTTTACTCCTGGATGATGTCGCAGTATTCATTGTCGGACTTGGTGTAATTGTAAATGCGAGTGCATGGCTGGTCTGAGGGATGCAACGCCTAGATTACGATGTCCTTATGGCTTGATTCTATAGTTACGTAAATATAGAATGAACTTGTTAGCATTTGCACAGGCTACTATGTAGAACGCTGGTGAAGCCAACCCCTTCTATGTTAACAGCAGTAAGCGAGTCCAGTGTTGGAAACCATGTGTAAACACCCAAACCCCCGTCATCGGCGCGAACGTTGGAAAAACTTGTTTACTATTTGGTTCAACTCCGCCATTTCCATCTGCAACAACCGAAATGCCGCACGGATCAAGTGCGACGCAAGCCTCGTCGTCTAGCATGTTTTCGACCGTCTTTAAAGCCGTTTCGCACGAGCTCCATCAATTTGTACGAAGCGCTGCAGGCTCAAGCAATGTGCGTCGTCTTATTTTCCATGTTATCGTCAAGATAATGGACTTTATCCCTTACATATCGAATTGAAGACCGGAGGAGACTATGAGGGGCATATCAAATATCACAGAAGTCCCCGCTCGACCGCACCAACGAGGAAGAGAAAGCGCAAGGCAAGCGCGACGCGAAATAGGATCCAAGATAGCGTGCAACCTGTCAGAAAGCGTGCAAGGACAGCTCTACAACATGAACATCATTATCACGACGATCCGGACAATGACGACGTCCATGAATACCTATCTGGTGCGTTACCTCCTTTGCCACCTGGCGGCGCGGACTACGCGAGATACGACGTGGAAGACTCGTATTCACCGACGAGCCAATCATCGTCTTACGCCGCGTAGCAAACCCGCTAAAGTACAAACTACATGTTTGCTTATTTCCTCGCCCACATCGGCTGATGTAATAATGGATTCAACTCCTCTTTACAGAGCAACACTGGTCAACTGAAGACTACGAACCGGAATACCTACGACATGAGAGTGGAGATGAGGAACACGACCGAGACGATGAGGAGGACCCGCAGGAAGAATATCAGCATCAAGAAGAACAAGGTTATAACCTGGAGTATGAGGACGAACCACAAGGCGACGTGGAGGGAGACGAAGAGGAGGGCGGAGAGGAAAGAGGCTACTATGAAGAGGAGTACGTCGAAGATAACGATCCTGGTCCCGAGCAAGGTCAGTGTGATTTAAATTAGTTTCCTATCGAATCACCCCAATTTGTCGCAGATGGAGAGGAAGAAGGCACACGACAAACTCCTATAGATTCTTCTCCGACAATGCCAGGGTCCCTATACGCTCGTTCGCCCTCCCCAGAGCCACACAGTTCAGAGGTGCACCTCACTCGTAGTCGACATGTTCGATTTGCACCTGGTCTTATTAGTCCTGTTGTTCGACCACCTCGTCGTGTCCAGGATTTCTCACTCGAGACACCCGCCATTCCTAAACCGCCAGAACCAAAAAAACTACTCGGTCTCCGGCACCCGTATCCCCCAAAACCGAAGAAATCACCCATTGTCAAGCACCGCAAGCCTAGAGGGGTTGCGAAACAAACGGCCGGTTCACAACGGATGATCCCAACATCCTCCTCGGGTCCAACCTCGTCGTTTTCGACACCTAAGTCTATTCGCGGGCGTCCCGCTGTGCATCCCACCCCAGATAGTCCTCGTCGTAATGTCTCCTCAGCGAGTCCCATAAGGCAAAGGTCACACGCAGACCCAGTGTCTAGAGCTACGCTTCCACAATCACCTTCGTTAAATCGGATTCCGGAGTCTTTGCCTGGGGTCTATTCAGGTGACTTTGCAGGCCGTCCAATGCCACGGACAAGCCCAGACTCTTCCCACAAAACATCTGGACCAAGTTCTGCTATGCAACACCTGGAACCAGAACCAACCCGACACGTCGAACATCACTCGTTCTTCGGAGCCGATGAAACGATCGATGGCTCAACATCCGTTGGCAGTACTATTGATCGCTCCATGGAGCTTGAGAGAATCCGTCAACTCGAGGAAGAAGTAAAGATGCTACGCGAAGAGGTAAATTTGACTCCGTCGTGGAAAGACGACCCACTCTGATGAAATGCCTCTGTAGCTCTCCAAACGCCCACCTAGACCGCCACCTCCATCACTGGCTTCCCTTCCCCTTCCCACTCCTCCCCCTCCTCCCCCTCCTCCCCCCCCACCGCCAAACGCAATGAATCGTCGACTCCCAATGACGCAGCCGCCGATGACACCGCGCGGAACTCATCCAGTGTATACCTCTGCGCGGGCTACCCTTAGGGCCACGCCTCAAGTGACCAAGAAACCTAACCCTGGCGCCAAAATGCTATCAACAGTGCCAGCAGAGCACATGGCCGCGTTCCTCAACGAATTGAAGACAGTCCGTTTGCGAAAGGTCGGGTCGACGAGCAGCGCAAATTCTTCACTGTCCGTTGGCACGAAGCGGAAAGTGGAGTTCACGGAGTTGCGCTGTATGTCAAAGCAACGAAGAACCCATCCAATCCTGAACTAACATTCTTTGCAGCTCTCCCGACTAAACGAATACACACGGCCTCGCAAGACACGTCCGTGGCCAGCGCTGACAGCTCCCAAACTCAATCGTTCAATTCTTCGCGACAATCTCAGTTCTTGTCCCTTCCGAACAACTCGCACCACCATCACCCCGGTCGGCATAACATAGACCCCACACCATCGCTTTGTTCTGATACTGGCGACCTAGTAGAAGATGAACGACCCCCACCCACACCGCCGCCAACGCATGAAGCCGCCCCAGTCTCCCTACTCGAACCTCGGGTACCCAATGCACCTCAAGATACTTCGACGTGCACCATTCCTTCCCGGATACCTACGCGACTGAAAGCAATTATCCCGCGCCTCCAGAAAAAGGACGAAATCAATTCCGTTAACCTCAGCCCGTCCGCTGTTTTTACTAGTCAACCCACGGCCAATCCCGTTTTGGCTCAGCTATCCCCACAAAGGCCCAAACCACCAAGTCGAGCCCGCAAAATCCCCACAAAGACTCTCTCTAGTCGAGTTCGCTTCGATAATGACCAACCCGATGCAGTAATACCAGGGGAAGGCCTGAAATTACCTTTGGAATATATAGAGAATGGCTCTATGCACAGCTCAGGCCCCTCTGCCGGCAATGTTGGTTCGTTGGAGGCAGAGTTGCGAAGAATTGCTCGACAAGAAGTTGAAGCCGAATACCAGAGAAAACTCCATGACTTGGCTGAACAAGGGGACTCATTGCTTGTAGGTGTTGGGCAAGTCAACAGTAGAGATGTTGGCTTCATGGCCGGTGGAGGAGCAGGAGGGTTGCCCATGTGGATGGGCAATACGGATGAAGCGTTCAATAGTGATGGATCTGAGACGAGTGAAGCGCTAACCATGCAGTAAGCCACTCACTCTATTATACCATATCATCATAGGTGTAATCTTCAACTTGCTTGATTTATAAGTTTCTGGTTTGATTATTATCATCCATTTCTTTGTACCTGTTGTGGGGCTGTATCCAATAATGTGACACATTTCCAGATGGTATTTCATGCAACTGTAAGTAGAGACTCAATAGTCCTGTGAAATCTTACATGTCTCATGAATGTTCCTATCACATACCACCTGGGTCACTTGATTTTGGGGCCATTCAGGCCCTGCTCTGCATAGTAAATTTACCCCCCTGAAAGGGGGTCTGTCATGATCTTGGACTTCATGAACTTGAATTGGCTGGAAGGAACTCACTGTGGCCATTGTAAACTCAGCCTGGCCATTGCAAACTCAGCCTGGCCATCATCATCTCACCTGGCCATTGTCATCCTCACCTGACTGTCATCATCCTTGCCTGGCTGTCATGATCTCTGCCTGTCACAAACTCTGCCTGCCTGTCACAAACTTGGCTTGGATGTTATGGAACTGGATATTCATGACAATTAGAATTGTCAAATGGATATCATATACAGAATAAGGTTTGGATTGTGATACAAGGTTTGGATACAAGGTTAATGAATAATTATGTAATCATTCTCTTCTTCTGGAATTAGAGTTTGACAGTGACAGCTTGTCACTGTCAAGTTCAGAGCTTCTGACAAGTGTGGCTGTGCTCTCATCATGTATATAAGGAGCTCTGCTCAAGCCTGAAATGAGACAATTCCATCTTTTACATCACATATACATCTAACATAGCCTTAAGAGCCCACTAGCAAGCCTACCTAACATAGAGGTCAGGAGTGCCAGGGACAATAGGCAATTAGATAAAGTGTGACTTCAAGATTATCTGAGACATTCTGCAAACTCATCCATAATTAGGATAATACCTAAATTGCTGTATTTGGTCATAACACTTAGATAATTCAGAGAACATACAGTGACCAAAAAAACTGATTCACAAAAGGTCAAAATTTGCTTGTGAGCCAAATTACAGCTCAGGGAACAAAGGTAAATATGTGTGAATTTTTTATAACAAAGGTGTATATCCTGTCCTTTGTTACACCAAAGTACAGAACTTTAGTCCCTGCTATTGGTTTGATATACATTTTACAATTGGGCACACTTGATGAATCAGTTTTTTTTTTGTGCCATGACCCTGCCACTGGCCAGCCAAGGAGGGCAAACCTCACCAGACTGTCCCCACTTGGCCATGTACAGCTATCTACAGCTGACAACTACAAAAGTGGATGCTAGGGTGCTTGCTAGAGCTCTCATGTGGACAACAGGAAGGAAAGATTTTAAATCCACCAGTGGGGTTGGACCCTTGCAGGACCCCAGCCACTGCTGGTACAAGTGCCAGTAGTGTGAGACTCTCCTGCCATAGAAGCAGGCATACTCACTAAAACCTCCTGGGGCCTCACAGGTGACTTTACCATATCATCCAGTCAGTTGAAACTTCACCCCAGAATGGTGTACCACTGTGCCCTGCAATGTTTTACCCTTGCTGTCAGTCCTGGCAGCCTGGCCTTGGAGCTAAGCCCAATGTAATGTCAAGCATCACCCCAGTATAGAGGCACTGAGCACCTGGTTTGGCAAGCAAGCTCTCATTTCTCTCACCACCTGACATGAGCAGGTGAACTGGTTCCTGGCTGTGCAGCCACTGCCATCAGAGCTTACACCCACCCAAACACAGACTGCACCTGCCCACTCCTGCCTTACCAGGGTACATGCAACAACTCACCACAAACCATCACCTGCCACATGCAGTACCCCAACCTGCTTGACCATCACATTGACCTAACCTAGAGTCCTTGTGATCACCTCCAGATCACCCTTGGCACACCTGAGCCTAGCACACATGTCATGGGTCTGAGTAGCCTTTGGTCTCAGTACTTGGCAACATTGGTGGATTTAACACCTAATCTCCAAACATGCTACCACCCTAAGGCAGCTGGCCACAATGCTGTTTTGCACAACTACTGGCTGGAGCTGGCCAGCCATTATGCTGTGTTGTTCTTATGGAGGGGTGTGCCCCTGTAAATGCACTCCAGACTCACCTTGGGATCACATGATTGACAGGAAAGGAGTCCTGCACAGGCCATGCTACATAGCCAAAACTTAACCACCACAGAGTCAGGAGTCTCACCTTGACCACAATGGAGTCTGCCTGGCTGAGCAAGCCAGGGGAGTGCAATGGCACTGGTTCCACCCTGTGACAAACCATCATGCACCCTGTGACAAAACAAAGAACATGGGCACAGCTGTTGACCAGGCAAGCACTTGCCCATCAAGTGGCCACTGCTGGCTTTGTTCCAGGGCTTCTCAATGGGCTGGCTAGGCCCCAACTCACAGGCAGTGGCCAACCGCAGTGTCCTAAGAGGGTAAAGCAACCCAATTGTGCAAGCCAGAAATGTACCACAATGGGCTGGCAAGGCCCAATCTTAAGAGGGATAAGGGACCCAATAGCCCAGCCTGTGGTAACCACAGTGGCAAGCTGCCATCCTAAGAGGGTAGTGTGACCCAATGGCACTTGCCAAGGCACCTGGGCAGCACCAGACACATAATCTACCAGGTCAGCAAATGCAACTCATCCTCCACCATGCAAGAGCCCCCAGCTGGTCTGCCAATAAGGGACTAGCCCAGACACCATCAGGAAATTCTGGAATTCTATATAGTACTATATAGTCCCCATAGTCCCCATAGAGCCTCTGGAAAGGTCCCTCACTTTATAGTACTATACATAGGACTATCATAGAACTATGGTGACTCTATGGCAGTACTATAAGACATGCTATGGGAGCTATGGATAGTTCTATGGGACACACTTTGATCACTATGGAGACCTATGAATCATGCTATAGATCTGCTATAGGCACCTATGGTGGCCTATGAGCACTATAGCTCTTGAAACTTTACTATGGACAGGACTATGGACTCACTATGAGCACCTATGGAACACTATGAACACATTAGATGTGCTATGAGCATCTATGGAATACTATGATGACACTATGGGTGTGCTATAGGCACCTATAGGATACTATAAACAGCACTATGGACGTGCTATGAGTACCTATGGACATGCTATGAGTACCTATGGACGCGCTCATTATGAGTACCTATGGATGTGCTATGAGCACCTATGGAATACTATAAACTGCACTATGGATGTGCTATGAGTACCTATGGAATACTATAAACAGCACTATGGACATGCTATGAGTACCTATGGAATCCTATGAATAGCGCTATGGATATGCTATGAGAAGCACCTTTGGAGTGCTATGAATGGCACTTTGGACATATTATGAGCACCTATGGAGCACTATGAATCATATCATGGACTCACTATGAACTCACTATGCTGGGTGAGGGCCAGAGCAAGGTGTCCTACCCTCTATGACAACTCCACTTATGACGTCAATCTACTCTGTGATAAGTTTGCTAAGTACGAGATGCAGTGCAGGCTTGCAGATGCTAAAGCTGGCAAAGCTGAGGGATCATCAGATGGTTCCCTTGCCTTATTTGGCCAGCAAGCATCGTCATCATCCAAGGGGAAGGGGAAGAGAGACAGGAAGCACATTACCCGCTACGGATGCAGGAAGAAGGGCCACATCAAACCGAAATGCCCAGATGGTGAAAAGAAGGACAAGGCATGTAACGAGAAGTTCAAGGAAAAGCATAACAAGAAGCATGAAGAAAAACAGGCTGAGAAGTCCAACATGGTGAAGGGGACGGAGGCTAACAAGCAGAAGCCCCCGAGTGGATCGCTCTACACAGCGATATCTCACAATGCATTGGCCGACACCGGGAGCTCTGCAGAGTTGTTCTATCTGGACTCTGGAGCCTCGGATCACATCATTCCTTTGAGGGACAGCCTACGTGCCTATCAAAAGTTTGCGAAGCCCACTGAGATATATATATCTGCAGCCAACAGTGAAAGGATCTATGCTTACAGTTCCGGGACCTTGCATGTGGCAACATCAGCCAACAGCCTGGGATGAGAAGCAGATATACAGGACGTATATTACACACCTGATGTACAGGCGTGACTTGTGTCGCTAGGGAAGCTAGAGGGCCAGGGGTGGGATGTCTGTTTTTGTGATGGAATGATGGAGCTATGAGACCGGGATGGGGACCTGTTCACCAATATTGCAAAGGCGAACAATGTCTATCTGGTGAAGCTCAATGTGATCCCCCCAAAGGCCGGATTTGCTGCATGGACAACTGAGGGTGAAGATCCGACTCATGAGGAGTTGGTAGAACGTCTTGGAAAGGTTGCGATGGTAGCCATGGCTAAAGGTGCCAATGGCATGAGGGTGACGCTGATGACCTGGCACTGACGGCTGGGTCACTCATCTTTCAGGACTGTGGTTGCGTTAGCAGAGAGTGGCGCAGATGGTATGGTGATAACGGACCTGCCAAAGAAGTTTTTTTTTTTTTTTGGTAATCCAATTTTACGTGCTAAGAACTAGTCTATGTTACACGATTCGTCGGATGAGTTGTATCTATGCATCTAGCTGTCCCACGTTGCTCCCTGTTGGAAGGAATTAGACGCGGTCAGCTAGGGCATTCGTAGAGGGAGTGCTATCATTGTTTATGTGTTGACTACAGATGCTCGAAAGCAAAGCGCATAGCGCTAACGTCTCAAATTTCTCCTTTAGACTGACGCAATATCTTCGTAAATATGCTTGAATCGTCCAGTGTTGTTGAGGTAGTTGAGCGTGTGGGGGGTGATGTTCTTGTCGGCGATTCATAGGAATTGCTTGGGGATGGGTGGCAAGTCATATCGTGTGTGGTGATCACATTTGGGGTAGCATGCAGTGGTGAAGCTTCCATGTATCTTTACGTGTGTGGCTGGGTTGTTGCATTGCCTTGTTGCTGTTCCCTCACACATTAGGGTACTGCCGGGGTTAGCCTCTGTCCACCAGTGCATAAACTTCTCTATTGGGGTGAGATCAGTGTTTTCAGCAACAGGAATGGGCTCAGCAGGTGCTGGGGTTGGGGGTGGTTGTTGAGCCACCACAGTGTTGTTCTCTGGCAGGGCTGGTGGGGCTGGGAGGTTTTCCTCTGGGGTTAAGGCTTCGACTTGTTGATCATTCTCAGCTTCTTCTTCTTCAGCTTCTTCAGCTTCTTCAGCGTCTTCAGCATTGTCGTCTTGACATTCCTCGGCATTGGCCTGGGGTGCTGGTTCAGATGGTGGTGGGGTTTGTTTTCTCTTCCAGTTGGCACGGGCAGTTTTTTCGCAGCTGTGTTTTGAGGTGAAGAGTGCATCCTCACCCTCCTGGTTGAGTATTTCTAGAATATACACAAAAATTGCCTTCTTGTACATCCTTTGGGCCGCTGGGGTAATCAGCTTGCCCAGGAGCGAAAAGGCGCATTTAAACAGGTGCAAGCGGAATTTTGGTTCAAATTCCACCCATGTAAAATTACCTGCCTCATCCTTTATTGCCATATTGGTGTGGGCTATGATGTGCAGGCGAGCAACAGTGAGCCGACGTCTCAGGAGGTTGAGGAGCTCGAAGCAAGATGGATCCGAGCAAGGTGAAGAGGTGGGGGTTGATTGTGGGGTTTCCATATCTTGTTGGGTTGGTTGTTCAGATTGCATAGTTGTGCTGACGTGGTGGTCAGGTCCAAAA
>Ga0307513_10003088_pt1 | contig 22728 bp, 17 predicted proteins | sample 15_EM_MG_FD_202174 | JGI IMG/M metagenome (GOLD analysis project Ga0307513, IMG submission 202174) | Populus trichocarpa ectomycorrhiza microbial communities from riparian zone in the Pacific Northwest, United States - 15_EM | ecosystem: Host-associated > Plants > Roots > Unclassified | place... | reverse complement strand
GTGCTGCGCAACATCAACGCCTTCACGCTCGGCGCGCGCTCGGTCGACCCGAAGATCACGACCTCGGTGATCTTCACCGGCGACTGGTCGATGGCGGTCAAGGAGGCCGAGTCGACCAACAGCCTGGCCGACCAGGGCGTGGATGTCTTCACGATGCACGTCGACGGGCCTAAGGTCATCGTCGAGACCGCCGCCAAGCGCGGCAAGATGGTCTGCGGCTACCACGCGAGCCAGGCCAAGCTGGCGCCGGCGGCGTACCTGACCGGCGCCGAGTGGAACTGGATCACCGCCTACAAGCTGATCATCGACGCCGCGCAGACCGGCAAGCCGCACCCGAACTTCGTTCGCGGCGGCCTGAAAGACGGCTTCGTGAAGACCTCGCCGTACGGCAGCATGGTGACCGAAGCCGCGCGCAAGAACGCCGACGCGGTGAAGGCCAAGATGATGGCCGGCACCTTCGACATCTTCGCCGGCGAGATGAAGGACAACACCGGCAAGGTCGTCATCGCCAAAGGCAAGGCCTTCAAGCAGACCGATCCGGAGCTGGAAGGCATGAACTACCTGATCGAAGGCGTGGTCGGCAAACTCTGAAGCGCCTTCGAACATGAACCGCCAGCCCTGGCACGACCTGGCCGAAGCCTTCGCGCTGCCGCTGCTGGCGCTGGTCGGCTCCTTGCTGCTGTTCGGCGTGTTCGTCTGGGTCGGCGGGCACGATCCGGTGGAAGTCTGGACGCTGCTCTTCGTCGGCGCTTTCGGCGATGCGTTCTCGTGGCAGAACACACTCCAGCGCTCGGCGCCGTTGATGTTGACGGCGCTGACGGTGGCGTTGCCGGCACGCGCCGGGCTGGTCGTGATCGGCGGCGAAGGCGCGCTGGTGCTCGGCGGCCTGGCCTGCGCCGGGCTGCCGTATCTGCTGCCGTCGCTGCAAGGCACGGCGGGAACCGCGTTGCTGCTGCTGGCTGCCGCCTTGGCGGGGGCAGCGTGGATCGCACTGGCCGGCGCACTGCGCCAGTTCCGCGGCGTGAATGAGACGATCAGCAGTCTGCTGCTGAGCTATATCGCGATCGCGTTGTTCAAGCACTGGGTCGAAGGCGGCATGCGCGACCCGGCGAGCCTGAACAAGCCGTCGACGCTGCCGCTGGCCGATTCATTGCGGATCGGCGGCATCGCCGGCTACGACGTGCACTGGGGCCTGGCCTGGGGCGTGCTGCTGTGCCTGCTGGCTGCGGTGTGGCTGGCCTATACGACGCATGGTTTCGCGACGCGCGTGGTCGGCGGCAACGCGCGTGCCGCCAAGCTGGTGGGGCTGCCGGCGAACCGGCTGATCATCACTGCCTGCGCGCTGGGCGGCGCTGCGGCGGGGCTTGCCGGCGGGGTCGAAGTGGCGGCGGTGCACGCGTCGGCGAACGCTTCGTTGATCGCCGGGCTCGGCTACGCCGGCATCCTGGTCAGCTTCGTCGCCCGGCACCAGCCGCTGGCGATCATTCCGGTGGCGATCCTGTTCGGCGGCTTCGGCGCCGCGGGCAGCCTGCTGCAAAGGCGGCTGGGTTTGCCCGATGCGTCGGTGCAGGTGCTGCTCGGCTTCGCCTTCGTGCTGATCCTCGCCAGCGAGGCGCTGCGCGGGCGGCTGTTGCCGTTCAGCTTCCTGCCGCAACGCGCGCCGTTGCCCACGGCGAAGGTGGCGGCATGAGCACGAGCGCTGTCATCGACGTGCTGATCGGCGTGCTCGGCGGCGCCATCCGCGTCGGCACGCCGTTCCTCTTCGTCAGCCTCGGCGAATGCCTGACCGAAAAATCGGGCCGCATCAACCTCGGCCTGGAAGGCGTGCTGGTCTTCTCGGCAATGGCTGGTTTCGGCGGCGCCTACCTCACCGGCTCGCCATGGGCCGGCGTCTTGCTCGCGGGCTGCAGCGGCGCCTTGCTCGCGCTGCTGCACGGCCTGGTGTGCTCGCTGCCGCGGGTCAACGACATCGCGATGGGCATCGCGTTGATGATGCTCGGCGCCGGGCTCGCGTTCTACCTCGGCAAGCCGCTGATCCAGCCGCAGGCGCCGACGATCCCGTCGATCGCGCTCGGCGGCTGGAGCGATTCGCAGGCCGTGCAGGCGGCGCTGAAGATCAACGCGCTGTTCCCGATCGGCGTCGCGCTTGGCCTCGCGATGAGCTGGGCCTTCATGAACACGCGCTGGGGGCTGGTCGTGCGCATGGTCGGCGATTCGTCGGATGCGGCGCGCGCGCTCGGCACGTCCGTCAGCGGGGTGCGCATCGCGGCCACCACCGCGGGCGGCTTCATCGCCGGCCTCGGCGGCGCCAGCTTGAGCCTGTACTACCCGGGGAGCTGGAACGAAGGCTTGTCCAGCGGCCAGGGCTTGATCGCCGTGGCGCTGGTCATCTTCGCCCGCTGGAGCCCCATTCGCTGCCTGGGCGCCGCGCTCCTCTTCGGCGGCGCCGGCGCATTGGGCCCGGCGCTGCAATCGGTGGGCGTCAGCGGCTACTACTACCTGTTCAACGCGGTGCCCTACATCCTGACCTTGGCGATCCTCGTCTGGACCTGCTCGCCCAAGCGCAGCGTGAAGGGCGCGCCGATGGAATTGGGGGTCTCGCGATGAGCGGCCTCGGCGGCCTCAACAAATCGCCGAACGGCGTCGTCGTCGGCCTCGTGCAATTGCAATTGCCGGTCGTCGAAACGCCGGCGCAACTGGCCGCGCAGGCCGAGCGCATCTGCTGGATGGTCGGCAAGGCGCGGCGCAACCTCGGCACGATGGACCTCGTCGTGTTCCCCGAGTACGCGTTGCACGGCTTGTCGATGAGCACCGCGCCCGAGTTGATGGTCACGCTCGACGGGCCCGAGGTCGCGTCGTTCAAGGCTGCCTGCATCGAGCACCGCATCTGGGGCTGCTTCTCGATCATGGAAGCCAACTTGGGCGGCAACCCGTACAACACCGGGCTGATCATCGACGACCAGGGCGCCATCCGCCTGTACTACCGCAAGCTGCACCCCTGGGTGCCGGTCGAGCCGTGGGAGCCGGGCAACATGGGCATCCCCGTCTGCGACGGGCCGAACGGCAGCCGCATCGCATTGATCATCTGCCACGACGGCATGTTCCCCGAGATGGCGCGCGAAGCCGCGTACAAGGGGGCCGAGATCATCCTGCGCACGGCGGGCTACACGGCGCCGATCCGCCACGCGTGGAAGATCACCAACCAGGCCAACGCGTTCCAGAACCTGGCCATCACCGCGAGTGTGTGCCTGTGCGGCAGCGACGGCAGTTTCGATTCGATGGGCGAGGGCATGTTCTGCAGCTTCGACGGCAGCGTGATCACGCAAGGCGGCGCCAGAGTCGACGAGATCATCACCGCCGAACTCCGCCCCGACCTCGTGCGCGAGGCACGCGCCGGCTGGGGCGTCGAGAACAACCCGTACCAGCTCTATCACCGCGGCTACGTGGCCGTGCAGGGCGGGGCGCAGGACTGCCCGTACACCTTCATGCACGACATGGTGGCCGGCCGCTACCAGCTGCCGTGGGACGCGAGCGTGAAGGTTCGCGACGGCAGCTCCTGCGGCTTCGCGCCACCCGAACGCCGGTACCGCGGCGCTGAAGCCAACCCGTTCGAAGAGGAGGCTTGATGGGCACCATCGCTTCGACCCCGTACCCCTGGCCCTTCGATGCCGACCTGCGCCCGGCGAACACCGCGCTGGTCGTCATCGATATGCAGACCGACTTCTGCGGCGTCGGCGGCTATGTCGACAAGATGGGCTACGACCTGTCGCTGACCCGCGCGCCGATCGGCCCGATCGCAGCCCTGCTGGCCGCGATGCGGCCGAAGGGCTACACGATCATCCACACCCGCGAAGGCCACCGGCCCGACCTGTCGGACCTGCCGGCCAACAAGCGCTGGCGTTCGCGGCGGGCGGGGACCGACGGTGTCGGCATCGGCGACGCGGGGCCTTGCGGGCGCATCCTCGTTCGCGGCGAGCCGGGTTGGGAGATCATCCCCGAGCTGGCGCCGCTGCCTGGCGAGGTGGTCATCGACAAGCCCGGCAAAGGCTCGTTCTGCGCCACCGACCTGGAGCTGATCCTGCACACGCGCGGCATCCGCAACCTGGTGCTGACCGGCATCACCACCGATGTCTGCGTGCACACGACGATGCGCGAGGCCAACGACCGCGGCTTCGAATGCGTACTGCTCGAAGACGGCACCGCGGCCACCGATCGCGGCAACCACGAAGCGGCGTTGAAGATGGTGCTGATGCAAGGCGGCGTGTTCGGCGCGGTGTCGAACTCGCGGGCGGTCATCGAAGCGGTCGAGGCGGCATGAGTCCGAGCGCTGCGCGGCCCGAGGCCGGGCATGCCGCCGGGGGAGTTCCGATTCCGCTGGGGGTTGGGGTGACCGCGTTCGGCCCATTGCGGTCGTTCCTTCACAAGGTTCGTGGCGGCGCCAAGGGCATTGGGTGGCCGACGGCGCTCATGTCCCCCGGCGGCGGCGGCCTGGCGGCCGCCGCCGCCTCCTCCTTTACTTCGCTCCGCCGGCCACCCAATGCCCTTGGCTGGCAAGCAGCGGCGGTGCATGTCGTCGAACGCCACCGGTGGTTCCGGAGCAGGTCGGTGGGGTGCTCTGCGGAGCGAAGTAAAGGAGGAGGCGCCGGCCGCCAGGCCGCCGCCGGGGGACATTCGCGGAGCAGAGCACCCCAGCGGCCGGCTCTCGCTCCGCTCTTCGCACGCATGCGACAACGACCAGCGAATGACCGCAATGGGCCGAACCCCGACATCCCCATCCTCGAGCGTTTCATCGGTCGTGGATCCCACCGCGCGATGGAGCAACTGACATGACCCACGCCCTGTCTCTCGAAACAGTCGAGTTGACGAAGCGCTTCGGCGCCTTCACCGCGATGGACAGCGTCTCGCTGAAAGTTCGGCCGGGCACCGTGCACGCGTTGCTCGGTGAAAACGGCGCCGGCAAGAGCACGCTCGTCAAATGCATCGTCGGCTACTACAAGCCCGACGGCGGGGCGGTGCTGGTCGATGGCCGCGAGCAGGAGATCAGTTCGCCTACGGTCGCCCGCGATCTGGGCATCGGCATGGTCTACCAGCATTTCACCGTGGTGCCGGGCATGACGGTCGCCGAGAACCTGCTGCTCGCGCGCGGCAAGCTGCCGGCCGTCATCGACTGGAAGAAGGTGCGCGCCGAGCTGCAGTCCTTTCTCGAGACGACACCGTTCAAGCTCGATCTCGACGCCACCCCGCAGGACCTGTCGGCCGGCGAGAAGCAGAAGCTCGAAATCCTGAAGCAGCTGTACCTGAAACCGCGCCTGCTGATCCTCGACGAGCCGACCTCGGTGCTGACGCCGCAGGAAGCCGACGAGGTGCTCGGCCTCTTGCGCGAACGTGCCCATGCCGGCGACTGCACGGTGGTGATGATCACCCACAAGTTCCGCGAGGTCGGCGAGCATGCCGACGACGTCAGCGTGCTGCGCCGCGGCAAGCTCGTCGCCAGCCACGCCGTGGCCGACGTCTCATCGGCCCAGCTCGCCGCGGCGATGGTCGGTGAAGGGCGCCAGGCCGCCGCGGCCACGCTGGCGCGGATCGCCCGCGACGCCGGCGCGACCACGCTGCAAGTGAAGGACCTGGTCGTCGAAGGCGACCGCGGCGAACGTTCGGTGCACGCCTTGAGTTTGCAGGTGCGCGCCGGCGAGATCGTCGGCGTCGCCGGGGTCTCCGGCAACGGCCAGCGCGAGATGATGGAAGCGCTGGTCGGCCAGCGCTCGATCGAAAGCGGCGCGGTGCACGTCGCCGGCCAGCGCTTCTTCGCCACCCGCGCGCAGAACCGCCGGCTGAAGGTGCGCAGCCTGCCCGAGGAGCCGCTGCGCAACGCCTGCGTCGGTGAGTTGAGCGTCGGCCACAACATGGGTTTGCGGGTCTTCGACGCGGCGCCATCGGCACGCGCCGGCTTCCTGAACTGGCGCGTCGTGCGCGAGCGGGCACGGGCCTTGATCGCCGAATACGGTGTCAAGACGCAGGGCGATGGGGCGCCGATCCGCTCACTGTCGGGCGGCAACGTGCAGCGCGCGGTGCTGGCGCGCGAGCTGTCGGGCGATGCCGAATTGCTGCTCGTCTCCAACCCGGTCTTCGGCCTCGACTTCGCCGCCGTCGCCGAGATCCACGACCGCCTGGTCGCCGCCCGCAACCGCGGCGCCGCGGTGCTGTTGGTCAGCGAAGACCTCGACGAGTTGCTGCAACTCTCCGACCGCCTGGTCGTGATGAGCGAAGGCCGCATCGTCTACGAATGCCCCGCCGCGGGCGCCGACCGGCACACGCTCGGCGCGCACATGGGGGGACATGCGGGCGGCCATGCCGGTGGCCACGCAGGTGGCGATACCTCTCACATTGAAAAGGTGGCCGCATGATCACGATTTCCGCAGATCCTTTCGACTACCGCCTGGCGCCGGGCAAGACGGCGCTGGTCGTCATCGACATGCAGCGCGACTTCGTCGAGCCCGGCGGCTTCGGCGCGTCGCTCGGCAACGACGTGACGCGGCTGCATTCGGCGATCGCGCCGATCGCCGCCTTGCTGGCCGCCTGGCGCAAGAACGGCTGGCCGGTGCTGCACACCCGCGAATGCCACCGGCCCGACCTGTCGGACTGCCCGCCGGCCAAGCGCGAGCGCGGCGAACCCAGCCTGCGCATCGGCGACGTGGGCCCGATGGGCAGGGTGCTGATCGCCGGCGAGCCGGGCGTCGAAATCATCTCGGCGCTGGCGCCGGCCGCCGGCGAGTGGGTCATCGACAAGCCGGGCAAGGGCATGTTCTGGGCGACCGGGCTGCACGAGAAGCTGGTCGACCAGGGCATCAGCCACCTGGTCTTCACCGGCGTAACGACCGAAGTGTGCGTACAGACATCGATGCGCGAAGCCAACGACCGCGGCTACGAATGCCTGATCGTCGAAGACGCGACCGAGAGCTACTTCCCCGAGTTCAAGGCGGCGGCGCTGGCGATGATCGCGGCGCAGGGCGGGATCATCGGCTGGAAGACGCCGTCGGCCAAGGTTCTGGCAGCGCTGGGCTGAAGCGCGCGGCGCCACGAACACGAGTCCGTGACGGCCCGGAGTTCAGTCGCCGGTAAAGTCCGAGGTCTTGACGATGCCGGCCCAGCGCTGCTGCTGACAGGTCAATGATCGGCAGCGCGTCGTCTTCTGGGATGACGCACGCCGGCGCTCGGGATCTGCACCACGCGCCGCAATGGGCCGTGCCACCTTCCGGAGCTTCGATGAACCACCCGCTGCCTGCCCCGCCGCTGCTGCTGCCGATGGCCCGAATCGTCTGCGATGTGGGTCCGCTGGTGACGCTGGGTCCTGCCAAGTACGGCGAGCGCCGCTACGTCCCGCTGGGCGGCGGCACGGTGGCCGGGCCGGAGCTGAACGGAACGCTGGTCGAAGGCGGTGTCGACTGGCAACTGAACCGCGCCGACGGTGCGCTCGAGCTCGCGGCGCACTACCTGATCCGCAGCGACGACGGCGCGCTGGTCGAGGTGCAGAGCGACGGCCTGCGCCATGGCCCGCCCGAGGTGATGGCGCGGCTGGCGCGCGGCGAGCCGGTGCCGCGGGAGCTTTACTACTTCCGCACCTTGATGCGCTTCACGACCGGTGCGCCGCAGTGGCTGCACCTGAACAAGGTGCTGGCGCTTGCGGTCGGCGAGCGCGACGCGGCGCAAGTGACGCTGGACGTCTACCGCATCACCTGAGGCATCCGCCGGCGCTACGGGCGGCCGGCGTCGCCTTGAGCGACCAGTTCATATGTAATTTTACGTAACCGATAATTCGACCGACATAGAGGAAGAGCCGCTAGACTTGCGTAAACTTTTGTTACGCAATGTCGGACACAGCCGCGCCGTTCCCGTCGCCGAGTGCGATCTCCGGCCATCGCGCCATTGCGATCGACTGGCGGCTCGCATTGCTGGCGCTGCTCGCGGGGCATGTGCTGGTGTGGACCTGGGTCGGCGTCGCCGGCCGCTCCAACCTCGACGGACCGGGCGACATGGCCGAGGCCTACGTCTGGGGTCAATCCTTCGAATGGGGTTACTACAAGCACCCGCCGCTGTCGGCCTGGATCGCCGGCGCCTGGTTCAGCGTGGTGCCGGAGGGCCATTTCGGTTATGCACTGCTGGCTGCCGTCAACGGCGCGGTCGGCCTGGCTGGGCTCGGCCGGCTGGCGCGCCGGCTGCTGCCGGCAGACTGGGCGCTGCTGTGCGTGGCCGCGGCGGCGCTGACACCCGGCCTCACGACGCTCGGCATGCGTTTCAACGCCAACGCCGTGCTGGTCTCCACCTGGCCGTGGGCAGCCGCGTGTTTCGTCGCGATGATGCAGGACGGCCGCCGACGCGACGCCGTGCTGTGCGGGCTGGCCTGCGCACTGGCGATGCTCGGCAAGTACTACTCGGCGGTCTTGCTGGCTTCGCTGCTCGTCTGCGGCCTGATGGTGCCGGCGTGGCGCAGCCGCTTCGCGAGCATCGTTCCCTGGCTTGCCGTCGCGACGATGCTGCTGTGCTTGCTGCCCCATGCGAGCTGGTTGCTCGTGCAGCACGACGGCCCGATCCAGTACGCGCGGGCAGCGGCCAGTGAAAGCCCGTCGGCGGCAGCGCTGCGGGCGCTGCACTTCGGGCTGGCGCAATGGCTGTTTCCGACTCTGGCCTTCGGCCTGCTGGCGCTGGCCGTCGACCGCGAGCGGCGCGCCGCCGCCGTGCTGGCCGCGCTGACGAGCCTGGCCCGGCCGCGCCGCGAGGCGGTCTGGCTGCTGGCCGTGTTGCCGATCATCGCGACGATGATCGCCACCCTGCTGACCGGCGCCCGGACTGCCAGTGTCTGGGGCTTGCCGATCGCCGGCGGCGTCAGCCTGCTCGCCTTGTCGCGCGCTCGCGGCACCGGCGCCCGCATCGACCTGCGCCGCGCCGCGCGCGGGTTGTGCGCGGTCTGGGTGCTGGTGGTCTTGCTGGCACCGCTGCTGTGGCTTTATTCGGCCCGCCTGGGGGCGCGCGCGGCGAGCGAGCCGCGCGAAGAGCTGGCCGGCGCGGTGGACGCACTGTGGCGTGCCGAATTCGGCGGTGCGCTGCCTTGGGTCACCGGTACCCGGGCCCTGGCGGCATCGGTCGCGTTCTACGCCGACAGCCACCCGCGCTACTGGAGCCTGTGGAACGCAGGCGAGACGCCCTGGGTCGAGACCGGGCGTGTTTTCGCCGATGGCGGCGTCGTGATCTGCGCCGTCGAAGACAGCGCTTGCGCCGACATGGCGGCCGGCTGGTCGCAGCGCCGGCAACAGATCGAGGTCGCCAAGCACCAGCGCGGCTTCGAATTCCCCGCCAGCCGCTACCTCCTCTTCGTGCTGCCGCCGCGGGCGACCTCGGTGCTCGCCGACGGCGATTGACGCAGGCGCTTCGAGCTGTGCTCGCCACTCACAGGAAGCCGATCGAGAACCACGGCACGAACACCAGCAGCAGCAAGGCCACGAACAGCGCCGCCATGTGCGGCCAGACGCGCGGCATGGCCACGTCACCAGGTCCTGCGCGAAGCCGGACTGCGTCAGCGCCCAGGCCATCATCGCCGTCGCGCAGCCGACGATGAGCAGGATGGCCCCTGACAGCGATGCCGTGTCGAGCAGCATCGGGTAGACGCGGCGCCAGTCGAACTGGCGGTAGATGAACAGCCCCGCCACTGGATAGCGCGCGGCCTGGTCGACCCGGGCCACAGCATCACCCACAAGGTCGACTTCCACGACGTGGCCCATGCCTTCGACATCGCCGAACGCAACCCGCGCGAGAGCTGCAAGGTGCCGCTCGACTTCGGCGTCGACGTCTGAGCTTCAGCGCCGGCCCAACTCCATCGCCTGTTCGGCGCGCAGCGACTCGAGGTCGCGCGAGATCGTCGCCACCGCCAGCGTGCGCCCCTCGCGCCGGTAGGAGACGCGGCAATCGCGAGCGTCCGGCGAGCCGTCGATCTCGATCTGGTCCCAGCTCTGCGCGTGGCCGGTGTAGTTGATCGCCACGTCGTAGTGCTGGCTCCAGAAGAACGGCACCGCATCGAAGGGCGTGCGCTGCCCGAGCATGTTCAGCGCGGCCGTCTGGCCCTGGCGCTGGGCCAGCACCCAGTGTTCGACGCGGATCGACTCGCCCGAGTGCGGGTCGGGCCAGCGCGCGATGTCGCCGGCTGCGTAGACCCCGGGGGCGCTGGTCTGCAAGCTCGCGTCGACGAGCACGCCGCGGTCGACCGCCAGCCCGGCCTGCTCGGCCAGCGCGAGCGCCGGCCTCACGCCGATGCCGGCGACGACGAGGTCGACACCGGCCAGCGTCGTGCCGTCGCTGAGCCGCGCCGAGCTGCCGTCCATTCGCTCCAGCGTCGCGCCGGGGTGGAACACGACGCCGTTCGATTCGTGCAGGCGCTGGACGAAGCGCCCGAGCTCGGGGCCGAGCACCCGCGCCATCGGCACGCTGTCGCGCCCGGCGACATGGACCTCGATGCCGCGCGTGCGCAAAGCGGCCGCCACCTCGAGCCCGATGAAGCTGGTCCCGACCACCAAGGCCCGCCGTGCCGCCGCGGCTCGGGCCACGATGGCCCGGCTGTCGGCGAAGCTGCGCAGCGCGTGGATCTGCGACGGCGCCGCGCCGGGTACGTCGAGCGGCACGGGCTCGGCGCCGGTCGCCAGCAACAACGCGCCGAACGGCAGCCGCCGCCCGTCTGCCAGGTGGACGCAGCGCTGCGCCAGGTCGATGGCCACGGCTCGCGCGCCGAGCAGCAGCTCGATGCGCTGGTCTGCGTAGAACGCCGCCGGGCGCAGAGGCATCCAGGCTTCCTCGGCGGTGCCGGCGAGATAGTCCTTCGACAGGTTGGGCCGGTCGCAAGGCGGGTCGACCTCGGCGCTGATCATCGTGACGGTGCGCGAATAGCCCATCCGGCGCAGCATCTCGGCCGCGGCCAGACCGGCCGCGCCACCGCCGACGATGACCACCGAATCGGGCTCGTTCCGCAGCACTGGATGCGCGGGCGGCGGCTCCAGCTTCACGCGCACGAAGGCGCGGTCGCCGATGCGCTCGACGCGCCAGCAGGCGATCGGGTCCAGCGCCGGCGCGCGCAGCGCTTCGCCGGTGCGCAGGCTGAAACAGGCGTGGTGCATGGGGCAGCGCAGCGTGTCGCCGACGACCAGGCCCTGGGCGAGCAGGGCGCTGTAGTGCGGGCAGGTCGCGCCGGTGGCGAACAACTCGGCGCCGCTGCGCACGAGGATGATCGCGTCGTCGCCGACGCGGCCGGCGATGATGGCGCCGTCGGCAAGCTGCGCGACGTCGACGCCTGCGCTCAGGTCGACCCGGCTGTCAGGGTTCTCGTGCATGGGGAGATCTCCAGCGGCGGCAGCAGCCTACGACAGGAACATGCCGCCGTCGAGATCAATTCTGCCGGCGCCGCAGCGCCACCGCCAGCAGTCCCAGGCTTGGAAGCGCGGCGTGCCGGGCTGTGTCGTAGCGCCGGCCCGCGCCGGCAATGGGTGCATCGTGCGCAGGCTGGCGCGCGCTGCTGCCGGTATAGCTGCGGTTGCGTTACCGCGCGGCTACCGCGGGCGGGGGGTGGTGCACCCGATGATGATGCGGCCGCTGGCGAACGTCTCCTGTGTCCGGTACGGCGAGTAGAAGCGGGTGATCGGCTCGGGCCTTTGCGCTGGCGCAAGGTCTGTTCACGAAACACGATCGACGATATCGGTCGGACGCGCGCCACTTCGACGCGCCGGCGCCTCACCCCACAAACGGAGACACGAATGAACGCACCCGAGCACGCCCCGGAACCGAAGCGCTATGCCCCCCCGGCCACGCTGGCAAGAACCGCGCACGTTGCCGGGCGCGCCGCCTACGACGCGCTGGTGGCCGAGGCCGACGCCGACCACGAAGCCTATTGGGCGAGGCTCGCGCGCGAGTTCATCGCGTGGAAGACACCGTTCACCAGCGCGCTGAACAGCGAAGCGGCGCCGTTCTACAAGTGGTTCGAGGACGGCACGCTGAACGTGTCCTACAACTGCCTCGACCGACAAGTCGCCGCCGGGCTGGGCGACAAGGTCGCGATCATCTTCGAGGCCGACGACGGCGCCGTGACGCGGACGACATACGCCGAGTTGCTGGCGCGGACCTGCCGCATGGCCAATGCATTGAAGGCGCTCGGCGTGCACAAGGGCGACCGGATCGTCATCTACCTGCCGATGTCGGTCGAGGGCGTCGTGGCGATGCAGGCCTGCGCGCGCCTCGGAGCGATCCACTCGGTGGTGTTCGGCGGCTTCTCGGCCCATTCGCTGCGCGACCGCATCGCCGACACCGGCGCGGTGCTCGTGATCACCGCCGACGAGCAGATGCGCGGTGGCAAGGCGCTGCCGCTGAAGGCGGTGGTCGACGAGGCGCTGACGCTGGGCGGCTGCGATGCGGTGCGCGAGGTCATCGTCTACCGACGCACCGGCGGCAAGGTCGCCTGGCAGCCGCGCGACCGCTGGCTGCACGAACTCACGCAGGCGCAAGCTGACACCTGCGAACCCGAGTGGGTCGGTGCCGAGCATCCGCTGTTCCTGCTCTACACCTCCGGCTCGACCGGCAAGCCGAAGGGCGTGCAGCACTGCAGCGGCGGCTATCTGCTGCACGCCGCGGTGACGACGAAGTGGACCTTCGACCTGCATGACGACGATGTCTTCTGGTGCACCGCCGACATCGGCTGGGTCACCGGCCACACCTACATCACCTACGGGCCGCTCGCGCTCGGTGCGACCGAGGTCGTCTTCGAAGGCATCCCGACCTACCCCGATGCGGGCCGCTTCTGGAAGATGATCGAGAAGCACAAGGTGAGCGCCTTCTACACCGCGCCGACCGCCATCCGCTCGCTGATCAAGGCGGCTGAAGGCACGCCGGCCGCACACCCGAAAAACTACGACCTGACGAGCTTGCGCGTGCTCGGCTCGGTCGGCGAGCCGATCAACCCGGCCGCGTGGGAGTGGTACCACCAGCACATCGGCGGCGGGCGCTGCCCGATCGTCGACACCTGGTGGCAGACCGAAACCGGCGGCCACATGATCACGCCGCTGCCGGGCGCGACGACCTTGGTGCCGGGTTCGTGCACGCTGCCGTTCCCGGGAATTGCCGCGGCGATCGTCGACGAGACCGGCGCCGACGTGCCGAACGGGCAAAGCGGCATCCTCGTGATCAAGAAGCCCTGGCCCGGCATGATCCGCACGATCTGGGGCGATGAGGCGCGCTACCGGTCGAGCTACTTTCCGTCCGAACTGCGCGGCTACTACCTCGCCGGCGACGGCGCGGCACGCGATGCCGAGACCGGCTACTTCACGATCAGCGGCCGCATCGACGACGTGCTGAATGTCAGCGGCCACCGCATGGGCACGATGGAAATCGAATCGGCGCTGGTCTCGTGCACCGAGCTCGTCGCCGAGGCCGCCGTGGTCGGGCGGCCGGACGACACCACCGGCGAGGCGATCTGCGCGTTCGTCGTGCTGAAGCGGTCGCGGCCGACCGGCGACGAAGCGAAGGCGATCGCGAAGCACCTGCGCGACTGGATCGGCAAGGAGATCGGCCCGATCGCAAAACCGAAGGACATCCGCTTCGGCGACAACCTGCCGAAGACACGCAGCGGCAAGATCATGCGACGCCTGCTGCGTTCGATCGCGAAGGGCGAAGCGATCACCCAGGACATCTCGACGCTCGAGAACCCGGCTGTGCTGGACCAGTTGTCCCAGGTGGTCTAGCGCGCTTCGAGAGGAAAGAGCATGAGCGTTGCAGCGGCTCCCTCGCTACCCACCGCATCGGCAGCCAGCGGTCAAGTCAGGCGCATCGGCCTCGTCGCCGCGCTGGCCGCCCTGCTCGCCGTCGTCTGGATGCCCGCAGCCGAGGGGCTGCCGCAGGCCGGGCAGGTGATGCTGGGCATCCTGGCGTTTGCCGTCATCGTGTGGATGACCGAGGCACTCGACTACGCGGTGAGCGCGGTGGTGATCGGCGCGCTGATGATCTTCATGCTGGCCCACTCGCCCGACGCGGCCAAGCCGGCCGCTGCGGACATGGGCACCGTGGCCGCGTTGAACCTCGCCCTGTCGGGCTTTGCCAGCAGCGCCGTCGCGCTGGTGGCCGCGGCCTGCTTCATCGCCGCGGCCATGACGGCGACGGGGCTGGACCGGCGCATCGCGCTGCTCGTGCTTTCGAAGGTGGATGCGCGCACCAACCACATCGTCATCGGCGCCATGCTGGTGGGCTTCCTGCTCTCGTTCATCGTGCCGAGCACCACCGCGCGCGTGGCCTGCCTGATGCCGATCATGATGGGCTTCATCCTCGCCTTCAAGGTCGACAAGCGCAGCCGCTTCGCCGCGCTGCTGGTCATCACCGCGGCGCAGACGGCAAGCGTCTGGAACGTCGGCATCAAGACCGCGGCGGCGCAGAACATGGTGGCCATCGGCTTCGTCGAGAAGCAGTTCGGCACCACCATCACCTGGACCGAATGGTTCATCGCCGGCGCCCCGTTTTCGGCGCTGCTAAGCGTTGCGCTCTACTTCATCATGACCCGCATGATGAAGCCCGAGATGGCCGAGATCGCCGGCGGCCGCGTCACCATCCGCCGGCAGCTCGACGCGCTCGGCAAGATGACCGGCAGGGAATGGAAGCTGCTGGCGCTGGTGCTGGCGCTGCTGGGCTTCTGGTCGACAGAGAAGGTGCTGCACAACTTCGACACTTCGTCGACCACCATCGCGGCGATTGCGCTGATGCTGCTGCCGCGCGTCGGGGTGATGGACTGGAAGGAGTCGCAGCGCGGCTTCCCGTGGGGCACGGTGGTGCTGTTCGCGGTGGGCATCAGCGTCGGCACGGCATTGCTGAAGACCAACGCCGCCGGCTGGCTGGCCAACCTGATCGTGATGCACCTGGGCCTGCAGCAGGCCAGCGGATTCGCGATCCTCATGCTGTTGTCGCTGTTCCTGGTCGTGATCCACCTCGGCTTTGCGAGCGCCACCGCGCTGGCCTCGACGATGGTCCCGATCATCATCAGCGTGCTGATGGCGGTGCAGACGCCAGGCCTCAATGTCGTGGGGATGACGATGCTGCTGCAGTTCGTGGTGAGCTTCGGCTTCATCCTGCCGGTGAATGCACCGCAGAACATGATTGCCTACGGCACCGACACCTTCGAGGCGCGCGATTTCGTGCGCACGGGGCTCGTGATCACGCTGGCTGCGATGTTGCTGCTGATCGTCTTCGCGCTGACCTACTGGCCGTGGATGGGCTACATGACGAAAATCTGATGGTCATCAGCGTGGCTCGCGAACTCGGCTTGCCCGAGCAGGCCCGCATGGTGGCCGCCTTGCGCCAGGCGCTGCAAGCGCAACAAGGCGGCGCCGGCGTGTTGCAGATCGAGACCCACATCTCGTTCGTGCTCGTTGCGTCCGACTTCGCCTACAAGTTCAAGAAGGCGCTGAATCCGGGCTTCCTGGACTACACGACGCTGGCGCGCCGGCGCCACTTCTGCGAAGAGGAACTGCGCCTGAACCGCCGCCTCGCGCCGGCGCTGTACCTGGACGTGGTGCCGGTGACTGGCACGCCCGACGCCCCCCGGTTCGGCGGCGCCGGCGCGGTGCTCGACTGCGCCGTCAGGATGCGGGTCTTCGCACAGGAAGCGCTGTGGGACCGCATCGCCGCGCGCGCGGCGCTGCAGGCTTCGGATGTCGACGCCCTGGTCGAGCCGTTGTGCACGTTCCACCGCGACGCCGCCGTCGCCGATGCAAAGGGCGCGCTGGGCACCGCCGCGCAGGTACGCGCGCCGATGCTCGACAACCTGGTCGCACTCGAAGCGCTGTTGCCCGGCGCCCCCGACCGAGCCCGGCTGGACCGGCTGCGCCGCTGGGAGGCGGTGGCCTTCGCCGCACTGCAAGGCGCCTTCGCTGAACGGCTGCGCGCGGGCCGGGTGCGCGAATGCCACGGCGACCTGCACCTGGGCAACGTCGCACAGGTCGACGGGCAGCCGACGGTCTTCGACTGCATCGAGTTCAACGACGATTTCCGTTGGATCGACGTGATGAGCGACCTGGCCTTCATCGCGATGGATCTGCAAGCCCATGGCCGCGCCGATCTCGCCCACCGGCTCGTCAACGCCTATCTGGAACGCAGCGGCGACCATGCCGGCATGCGCGTGCTGCGCTACTACACCGTCCACCGCGCGCTGGTGCGCGCCAAGGTCGCCGCTCTGCGCGCGGCGCAGGAAACGACAGCGGCCGAAGCCGGCCCGGCCCATCCTTATCTCGACCTGGCGCTGAGCATCACGCAGGCGCCAGCGCCGGCGCTGCTGATCACGCACGGCCCTTCGGGCAGCGGCAAGACGACACTGACGCAGGGCCTGCTCGAAACGCTGGGAGCCATCCGCATCCGCGCCGACGTCGAGCGAAAGCGCTTGTTCGGCCTCGATCCCCTGGCGCGCAGCGGCGCGGCGTTGCACGCCGGCCTGTACTCTCGTTCGGCCACCGCAGCCACCTACGAACGCTTGTGCGAGCTCGCGCGGCCGGTGCTCGATGGCGGCTGCAGCGTGGTGCTCGACGCGACCTTTCTGCGCCGCGCGCAGCGCGACGGCGCACGCCAGCTTGCAGCGGCGCTGGGGCTGCGCTTCGTCATCCTCGACTTCGAAGCCGACGAGCAGACCCTGCGCGAACGGGTCGGCCGGCGCGGCGCCCGCGGCGACGACGCGTCCGAGGCCGACCTGGCGGTGCTCGATGCCCAGTTGTGCGAGGCCGAGCCGCTGGCGCCCGACGAGCGGGCCGCCGTGTTCCGCTGCCGGCCGCTGGCGGCCGTTGCAGACGACCCGCCGCGGGCCGACTGGTCGGCTCTGTTGCGGACGATAGTCGGGCCGATCCCGCAAAGCGGCACTGCCCAAGTGGGTTGAACTTGGTGGGCCTACTTGGCGCGGCGGCCCGGTGTCATGGGCGCGCACCGGTCGCGACAGGGGCGCGTTCGGCGAACTGCCCGTTCCAATAGGGGTAGTACGGGTACGGTGGTGTCACCGCGCTGGCGGCGTCGAGACGTGCGATCTGCGCAGCGTCCAGCCGCCAACCGATGGCACCCAGGTTCTGCTTGAGCTGTGCCTCGTCGCGCGCTCCGATCAGCACGCTCGCGACCGTGGGCCGTTGAAGCAGCCAGTTGATGGCGATCTGGGGCACCGTCTTGCCGGTCTCCGCGGCGACCCCGTCCAGGGCTTCGACCACGCGGTAGAGCCGTTCATCGTCCGCCGGGGGCGCAGAGCCGGCGGTCTCGTGCAGCCGGCTGCCCGGCGGCAAGGGCTGGCCGCGGCGGATCTTGCCGGTCAGCCGGCCCCAGCCGAGCGGGCTCCAGACGATGGCGCCGACGCCCTGGTCCAGCCCCAGCGGCATCAGCTCCCATTCGTAGTCGCGGCCGATCAACGAGTAGTAGGTCTGGTTCGCGACATAGCGCTGCAGCCCGAGCCGATCGGCCGCGGCCAGCGACTTCATCAGCTGCCAGCCGGAGAAATTCGACACGCCGATGTAGCGGACCTTGCCCGCGCGAACCAGGTCGTCGAGTGTCGCCAGCACCTGCTCGACCGGCGTCATTGCGTCGAATGCGTGGAGCTGCAGGATGTCGATGTGGTCGATGGCCAGGCGCTTCAATGCGGCGTCGATGGCCGCGATCAGGTGGTGGCGCGAGGAGCCGACGTCGTTGGGCCCGGTGCCGCTGCGCAGCGACAGCTTGGTCGAGACGATGGCCTGGCCGCGCCGGCCCTTCAGCGCCGCGCCGAGGATGGATTCGGACGCGCCGCTCGAGTAGACGTCGGCGGTGTCGAAGAGGTTCACACCGGCATCCAGGCAGATGTCGACGATGCGGCGGGCACCGGCGACATCGGTGTTGCCCCATGCGCTGAACAGCGGGCCCTCACCGCCGAACGTGCCGGCACCGAAGCCGAGTACCGGCACCATGAATCCTGAGCGTCCGAGAAGTCGATGTTCCATGAGCAAGCCCTCTTGCGTGAATGTTGCGTGAATCGAATGCCGCCGTTCAGGCGAGCGCATTGCATTCGCGCGCACGGCCCGACAGCCCGCGGCGCTCGCGCTGATGGCTCCACAGCGCGATGGCCAGGCCCGCCAGCGTGATCAGCGAAGCGACCCAACCCAGCGCCGCCAGGCCCGGGCCGCTGTCCACCGTGACACCACCGACCCAGGCGCCGAGTGCATTGCCGAGGTTGAAGGCGGCGATGTTCAGGCTCGACGCGAGGTTCTGCCCCGCGCCCGACGCTTGCTCGAGCACGCGCAGTTGCATCGGTGCGACCGTTGCGAAGGCCGCCACGCCGAGCAGGCCGACGAAGACCACGGCCGTCCAGGGCGTGGTGATCATCAATTGCATCGTGCCGAGCACGCCCGCCAGCGCCGCCAGCGTGCCCAGCAAGGCGCGCATCGGCGCGCGGTCTGCGAGCCGGCCACCGAGCAGGTTTCCAAGCGCCAGACCACCGCCCATCACCAGCAGTATCGGCGACACCGCGGCGTCGGGAACACCGGTGACGCGGGTCAGCAGCGGTTGGATGTAGGTGAACACCGTGAACACGCCGGCGAAGCCGAACACGGTCATCGCCAGGCCGAGCAGCACCTGCGGCCGTGCCAGCACGGCCAGCTCTTCGCGCAACGGGGCGAGCGTGAGGGCGGTGCCACCCTCGGTGCGCGCGCGCGGCACGAACAGCGCGATCACCGCGAATGCAAGCACACCGACCAGCGTGACGGCCCAGAACGTGGCACGCCAGCCGAAGTGCAGGCCGAGCCAGGCGCCGGCCGGCACGCCGAGCAGCGTGGCCGCGGTCAGCCCCGTGAACATGATGGCGATCGCCGAGGCGCGCCGCTGCGGCGGCACGAGGCCGGTGGCCACGACCGCGCCGACACCGAAGAACGTGCCGTGCGCCAGTGCGGTGATCACGCGCGCCACCATCAACCAGCCGTAGCCGGGCGCCAACGCGCAGGCCAGGTTGCCGAGCGTGAAGATCACCATCAGCGCGAGCAGCACGGTCTTGCGCGGCAGCGATCGGGTGGCGATCGTCAGCAGCGGCGCGCCGACAGCGACGCCCAGCGCGTAGCCGGAGATCAACAGGCCGGCGGCAGCGATGGAGACGTGAAGGTCCGTCGAGACCTGCAGCAGCAGGCCCATGATGACGAACTCGGTAGTGCCGATGCCGAAGGCGCCGGCGGTCAGGGCAAGAAGGGCGATGGGCATGATGTGCGGTACTTTGCAGGCACCGCGGCCGGATGACTAGAATGCCGGTCGGACAAGCTCCTGTGAATTCAGTTCACAGCGCAGGATCAACCGGATCGCCCGGCAGGAAGCAGCACCGTGCCGCGAATCGACGTCAACCGCTCCGGCGAAATGGAAGTCTTCGTGCAAGTGCTCGAGCGCGGCGGCTTCTCGGCAGCCGCACGCGCCCTGTGCATGTCGCCCTCCGCCGTCAGCAAACTGGTCGGCCGGCTCGAAGCGCGGCTGGGCGTGCAACTCGTTCACCGCTCGACCCGCAAGCTGCAACTCACCTCGGAAGGGCAGCAGTTCTACGAGCGCAGCGTGCGCGTATTGGCCGACATGGACGAAGCCGAGCGCAGTGCCGCCGCCGATGCCACGCCACGCGGGCGCGTGACGATCAACACCAGCGTCTCGTTCGGCACCCACGTGCTCATCCCCTTGGTGCCGCTGTTTCTGGAGCGGCTGCCGCAGGTCACGCTGGACATCGTGCTGACCGACCGCGTCGTCGACCTCATCGACGAGCGCGCCGACATCGCGATCCGCTGGGGTCCGTTGCCGTCGTCGGACCTGGTGGCGCGGCGGCTGGGCGAAACCGCGCAGTCCATCGTCGGCTCGCCCGCCTATCTGGCCCGCCACGGGACACCGCGCAAGCCAGCGGAGCTGGAGTCGCACCAACGGCTCGATTTCAGCTATCGCCGCCGCGTACCCGACTGGCCCCTGCTGGTCGACGGCCGCTTGACCAGCGTGCCGGTGCGCGGCAGCGTGCGCGCGAGCGACGGCGAGACGCTGCGGCACCTCGCCGTCGCCGGCGCGGGCCTGGTCCGGCTTTCGCGCTACCACATCCAGGCCGATCTCGATGCCGGGCGCCTGGTGCCGGTTCTCGAGAAGTACAACCCGAACGACGTCGAGCCCATCCATGCGGTCTACCTGGGCAAGGTCGAGCGGCTGCCGTCGCGGGTGCGCGCAGTGCTCGACTTTCTGGTCGCCAATGTGAGCGTCGATCCGCGCTTCGGTCGACTTCAGACCCGCCGCGTCGGATCCTGACGCCGCTCGCCCGAGCCTGCCGCAGGCAGCCGGCCCAGGACCCAAGTCGCACCGGAAGAGTACCCTTGCGCGCATGCCGAAGGCCGATGACACACCCGCTGCGCGCGAATCGGTGGCGGATCTGTTCCCCGCGCTGTACCGCGACCTGCGCCGCCTGGCGCGGTCGCGCCTGGCATCGGGTGGGCGCCACACGCTGCTGGATACGTCGGCGCTCATTCACGAGGCCTACCTGCGGATGCAGCGCGACGGTGGGGTCCTGCTCAATGGCCGCGAGCACTTCCTGGCCTACGCAGCCACCACCATGCGCAGCGTGGTCATCGACTTCGTGCGCCGGCGCTCTGCCGAGCGGCGCGGCGGAGACGCCGAGCATGTCACGCTGGACACGCGCGCCGCTGCCGATCTCGGTGCCGCCGACGACGAGATCCTTGCCGTGCACGAAGCGCTCGACGCGTTGGCGCAGGTCGACGCCAAGCTCGTTCAGCTGGTGGAGATGCGCTACTTCGCGGGCCTGAGCGAGGCCGAAGTGGCGACAGCGCTGGGTGTCAGCGAACGCACGGTCCGTCGCCAATGGCAGAGCGCCCGGCTCTTGCTGGCCGAGTTGTTGGGGCGCTGACCCGCGACACGCAGCGCAGGGCAGGGCCGTGACGTGATGACTGCGCGCGATAACGCGATGACGGCCATGCCTGACCGCTTTCGGGCCGGAACTGCGTGGAACCTGGTTTGGCCGGACATCCCGCCCGGCAGGCGGCCGTGATGCATGACGACCTGGCGCTCGACATCGAACGTCTTCGGCGACTGAAGAACCTGCTCGACGACGCACTGGCGTTGCCGGAAGACGAGCGCGCAGGGTGGTTGACGACGCTGGCGCCGGCGGATCGGCCACTGGCGCCGAGCCTGAGCGCCATGCTCGCGCGCGCCGCGAAGGAGACCGACAACTTTCTCAACGAACCGCTGAACCTGGGACTGGGCGACCTGGATGCCGCCGATGCCCTGTCCGATCGGGCAGGCGACGAAGTGGGCCCCTATCGGCTGATCCGCGAGCTGGGGGCCGGCGGCATGGCCGATGTGTGGCTGGCCGAGCGCGCCGACGGCGTGCTGGACCGGCAGGTAGCCTTGAAACTGCCACGCACCGGCTGGGCGCAGGGTTGGCGTCAGCGCATGGCGCGCGAGCGCAATCTGCTCGGTGCGCTGGAGCACCCGCACATCGCGCGGCTGTACGACGCAGGCGTCACGGCGGCGGGCCGCCCCTGGCTGGCGATGGAATGGGTCAAGGGGCTGCCGATCGGCGAGCATTGCGAAGCGCAGGGTTGCGCGCTTCGCGAACGGCTGCACCTGTTCCTGCAGGTGGCCGAGGCGGTCGCGCATGCCCACGCCCGGCTCATCGTGCATCGCGACCTGAAGCCGAGCAACATTCTCGTCACGCCCGCCGGGCAGGCCTCCCTGCTCGACTTCGGCGTTGCCAAGATGCTCGAGGACCATCAGCACCCGTCGGCCGACCCGACCCAAGTCGGCGGCAAGGCCCTGACGCCGGGTTATGCCTCGCCCGAGCAGGTCGGCGGCAGGCCGCTGACCGTGGCCACCGACGTGTATTCGCTCGCTGTGGTGCTGTACGAACTGCTCACCGGCGAACGGCCGTACAAGCTGGACCGGGCCAGCGGCGCGGCGCTCGAAGAGGCGATCCTGGCGGCCGTTGTGCCGCTGGCCAGCCGGCGTGCGGCGGCCGCCGGGGTTCATGGCGCCTGGGCGCGCCAGTTGCGCGGGGACCTCGACAACATCCTCGCCAGGGCGCTGCGCAAGGAACCCGATCAGCGCTACCCGAGCGTCGAAGCCTTTGCCGGCGATGTGCGGCGTTATCTCGAAGGCCTGCCGGTCCTGGCGCAGCCCGACAGCCGCCGCTACCGGCTGCGCAAGTTCATCGGGCGCAACGGCTTCGGCGTCGCGTTGTCGGTGGCCGTGCTGCTGTCGCTGGCCGCCGGGCTGGGCATCGCCGCGTGGCAGGCACACGCGGCCGCCCGCCAGGGTCAGCTGGCCAAGGCGCGGTTCAAGCAGACGGCGGCGGCGCTGCAGTTCACGCAACTGGTGCTGACCGATGGCATCCGCATTGACGAAACCCTGACCTTGGACAAGCTGATGCAGCGTGCCGAAGCCATGGCCCGCAGCCCCGAAGTGGCCAAGCGCCTGGCCGGCGCGCACGCGGCCCAGGTGGTGGCCACCTGGTACATGGCCAGTGGCATGAACGACCGTGCCGAGAAACTGCTGAGCAGCGCACTGGCCTCGCCGCAGGCTGGCGTCGACCCTGGCTTCGTCGACGACTTGCGTTGCAGCCGGGCGCTGGCGCGCGCCAACATGGGCCGCGTGGCTGAAGCCCTGCCCGAATTCGACGCCGTCATTGCCGGCGTGCGGGACACGGAA
>Ga0307513_10003087_pt1 | contig 22729 bp, 18 predicted proteins | sample 15_EM_MG_FD_202174 | JGI IMG/M metagenome (GOLD analysis project Ga0307513, IMG submission 202174) | Populus trichocarpa ectomycorrhiza microbial communities from riparian zone in the Pacific Northwest, United States - 15_EM | ecosystem: Host-associated > Plants > Roots > Unclassified | place... | reverse complement strand
TCAGCTTTGCTCCAGTCGAGGTGCTCGCTCGAATCCTGACGCTCCCAGAATGCACGCTCTTCGGCTTCGCTGCCGAACTGGGGAATGTCTTTAGCCAACCTGCTCATAATATGTCCGCTCCTTTCGGCTCATGTCACGAGCCGATATCACGCGTATTTTCGTATCATCATCCCGAAGCGTGAACGTGATGTGAAGCTGGCGCCCACTGTCGGTTTGTCCAAGAGCGTGAATGCGATGCTCGCTCAGGCTATGCTTCACATCGGCAATCATCAGCAAGGGTTCATTGAAGAATATCTGCTCGGCTTCCGTCTGGCTGACATCGTGCTTCTGCGAACTTTTGCGCGCATTCCCTTCATCCCAGTCGAACCCGGTGATCCGCCGCCAGTCAATCATGGATGTATATTACCAAAATATACATAGACTTCAACCAACACCAAATCGGTTATCGACAATCTGGCACAGAGCCGGACAGAAAGCCCAGCCGGCCGAAACTTTGGCCGGCTGGGAAAAACCTCAGTCGATCAAACCTTCACCCACGCGCCATTGCGCTTGGACGACTGCACGCAGGCATCGACGAAGACCATGCCCTTCATGCCGTCGTCGATGGTCGGGTAGACGACTGCAGGATCGACGGCCTTGCCCTGGCGCTTGGCGTAGATGGCGCGGGCAGCTTCGGTGTAGATGTTGGCAAAGCCTTCGAGATAGCCCTCCGGGTGCCCGGACGGAATGCGGCTGACACGGGCGGCGGCTGGCCCGGCACCGGCGCCGGCGCGGGTGATCAGGCGCTTCGGCTCGCCGAACGGCGTGTACCAGAGGTAGTTCGGGTCCTTCTGCGTCCATTCGAGCCCGCCCTTTGTGCCATAGACGCGGACCATCAGGCCGTTTTCGTGGCCGGGAGCGACCTGGCTGCACCAGAGCATGCCCTTGGCACGCTGGCCGTCCTTGACCTTGAAACGCATCATCACATGGGCATTGTCATCCAGCGCGCGGCCTTCGACGAAACTGTCGAGATCGGCGGCAAGCTCCTCCAGTTCGAGACCGGAAACGAAGGCACCGAGATTATAAGCATGCGTACCGATATCGCCTGTGGAGCCGCCGGCACCCGACTTCGACGGATCGGTGCGCCAGGCCGCCTGCTTCTGGCCGCTGCTCTCAATATTCTCAGTCAGCCAATCCTGCGGATATTCCATCTGCACCAGACGCACGGCACCGATATCGCCATTGGCGATCATCTCACGGGCCTGCCGGACCATCGGATAACCGGTGTAATTGTGGGTGAGCACGAACAGCGCGTCGCTCTCTTCGGCGAGCTTCTTCAGCTTGCGCGCATCTGAGAGCGTCGAAGTCAGCGGCTTGTCGCAGATGACGTGAATGCCGCGCTTGAGGAATTCGCGGGCAGCCTCGTAGTGCACATGGTTCGGCGTGACGATGGCAACAGCCTCGATACCGTTCTTCAGCTTGGCTTCACGGATCGCCATTTCTTTGAAATCGGAATAGCTGCGCGCCGGATCGAGGCCCAGTTCGGCACCCGAAGCCTTGGCTTTTTCCGGTGTCGACGACAGCGCGCCGGCCACCAGTTCAAAATGATCGTCAAGACGCGCCGCCATGCGATGAACCGCGCCAATGAAGGCGCCGGAGCCGCCACCGACCATGCCGAGACGGATGCGCTTTTCGCGTGTTTCCGAAGAGCTTCCTTCGATTGCCATGATGTTCTCCTAATTTGAATTTGTATTGGTGGAGCGCTTACCCCCTCTGTCGGCGGTAGTTACCTCTTCTCCCCAACGGGGAGAAGTGCCGAGCGCATGCGAGGCGATGAGGGGGTCTTTCGGAGATTTCGGAGTTCGCCGCCCCCCTCATCCGGCGCTTCGCGCCACCTTCTCCCCGCTGGGGAGAAGAGGCTCTCAAAGTCCCAGCATGCGCCGGTTGGCCGCGTCATCCGTGCCGCTGTCGGCGAAATCGTCGAAGGCTTTCTCGGTCACGCGGATGATGTGGTGCTTGACGAACTCGGCCCCTTCGCGGGCGCCATCCTCGGGGTGCTTCAGCGCGCATTCCCATTCGACCACGGCCCAGCCGTCGAAATCATGGGCCGTCAGCTTCGAGAACACGGCGCCGAAATCGACCTGGCCGTCGCCCGGCGAGCGGAAACGCCCGGCACGGTTGACCCAGCCCTGATAGCCGCCATAGACGCCCTGACGCCCGGTCGGGTTGAACTCGGCATCCTTGACGTGGAACATCTTGATGCGCTCGTGGTAGATATCGATGTTGTCGAGATAGTCCAGGCACTGCAGGATATAGTGCGAGGGATCGTAGAGCATGTTGGCGCGCGGATGGTTGCCGACGCGCTCAAGGAACATCTCGAAGGTGATGCCGTCGTGCAGGTCCTCGCCCGGATGGATCTCGTAGGCGACATCGACGCCGCAGTCTTCGGCATGATCGAGGATCGGCTTCCAACGGCGGGCCAGCTCGTCGAAAGCCGTCTCGACGAGACCGGCCGGACGCTGCGGCCACGGATACATGAACGGCCAGGCGAGCGCGCCAGAAAACGTGGCGTGCGCCTTGATGCCCAGATGCTTCGAAGCCGTCAGCGCCATCTTGACCTGTTCTACGGCCCATTCCTGGCGGGCCTTCGGATTGCCACGCACTTCGGGTGCGGCAAAACCATCAAAGGCTTCGTCATAAACCGGGTTGACCGCGACAAGCTGCCCCTGGAGATGGGTCGACAGCTCGGTGACCTCGATACCGTTTTCGCGGGCCTTGCCGGCAAATTCGTCGCAATAGTCCTTCGATGCTGCCGCCTGTTTCAGGTCGATCAACTGGCTAGCCCAGGTCGGGACCTGCACGCCGATATAGCCGCAATCGGCGGCCCATTTGGTAATAGAATCCCATGAATTGAAAGGGGCGGCATCGCCCGCGAACTGGCCAAGAAAAAGGGCCGGGCCCTTGATTGTCTTCATCTGTGGTCTCCTCCGGCGAAAGATCAGCCGCTCACCCCGGCCATTTCGCTCAATCTTGAAAAACTTCTCAGCCATGCGCGGATATAGTAGCGACAGCTTAACCTGAAACGTTGCAGGACGTCCGGGACGCTATCATATCTTGGCTGACGGGCAACCGTTGCAGCGCCGGAATCGGGAAAAATTCTGCCATGGGAAAGGCCGCCCGCAGCCTCATGCTGCAGGCAGCCTCTTTGTCAGTTCCGGATCAGAACGGTGAATCCGGGAAGTAGTAGTTCGCCGCATTTTCCTTGGTCACCAGGGTCGCGTCGATCGTGTAGGTGCCGCTGACGGGAACCTGGCTGTAGAGGGCTGCAGCCGTCATCTCCATGGCGGTACCGACCATTGCCGGCGGATAGAGAACGTCGACCGGGATCATCTTGTCGCCGTCCATGACCTTCTTGATCATATCCTTCGAACCGGCACCGGCGACGACATACTGGATGTCGGTCCGCTTGGACTGGGCAATGGCTTCCAGCACGCCGACAGCCATGTCGTCATCCTGGCACCAGACGACGTCGATCTTCTGGTACTTGGTCAGGTAGTCCTGCATCACCTTAAAGGCATCGTCGCGGTTCCAGTTGCCGAACTGACGATCGAGAACCTTGACGTTGGAGCCTTCGATGCCCTTGTCGAAGCCGTCCTGGCGCTGCTGGTCGATCGGGATCGGCAGGCCGCGGATGATCACGACTTCAGCGTCCGGCGTCGTCTTCTTGATATATTCGCCGGCCGTCTGGCCAAGCGCCGGGTTGTTGCCGGCGACATAGAGGTCGCGGATCGTGCTGTCGTTGACGCTTGGCGCGCGGTCGACGATGGTCACGAACTTGCCGGCATCCTTGACTTCCTTAATGGCGTTGACCAGCGGATCCGGGTCAGACGGCAGAATGACGAGGGCATCGATGCCCTGGACGGCGAGGTCCTGCACGGCATTCGCCTGGCTTGCCGGATCCGGCGAGGTCTTGACGATGACGTTGAGGCCCGGATGCGCGGCCATCAGAAGTTTGGCGACACGTTCGGCGTGGAACACGACACCGGACGTCCAGCCGTGATCGGCCGCCGGAATCGAAACACCGATCGTCTTGGTTTCCTGCGCCTGGACAGCGCTGGCGAAGGCCAGAGCCAACGCCGCCACGGTCAGGCTCAACAGTTTCTTACGCATGATAGTCCTCCCAAATATCAGGTCCGTCTTTTCGGGCCGGGCGACCTGTTGACCCGGCTCAGTTTTCCACGCAATTCCGGAAGGCAAAACCGCTTCGCACTTTTGCTGGAATGCTTGGTCTCACGATTTCCGTACCAGCGAGCGCTGGACGAGCATCGCAATGATGATGATCGAACCCTGGATGGCACCGATCAGATATTCGCTGATGAAGTTGGAGAGCAGCATGATGTTGCCGACCAGCTCGAGAATGAAGGCGCCGCAGATCGTGCCCCAGACCCGACCTGCACCGCCCTTGAGCGCCGTGCCGCCGACCACGACGGCCGTGATCGCCTGCAACTCCCACAGGATGCCGGTCGTGGCCGAGGTCGAGCCGAGCCGCGGCACGTAGAGCAGCACCGCGATGGCGACGCACAGCCCCTGGATGACGAAGGCGATGGTGCGGACCCGGTTGACCGCAATGCCGGAATAGCGCGCCACATCGCTGTTGGAACCGACGGCGACGACATGCCGGCCGTAACGCGTGCGGTAGAGAATGAACGCGGCAACCGCGGTCACCAGCAGAATCACGGCAATCGGTACCGGAAGGCCGAGGATCGAGCCGAAATAGGCCGGCCGGTAAAGCGCCTGCAACTCCGGCTCGCGCAGCGTGATCGCGCCGCCCTGCGACAGCCAGGTCGTCAGGCCGCGATAGATGCCCATCGTACCGAGCGTAGCAATGAACGGCTCGATGCGCCCAAGCGTGGTGATCAGGCCATTGGCAAGCCCGCAGGCCGCGCCGACGAAAATCGCAAAGACAACAGCTGCCATCAGCATCAGGGCCGGATCGGCGATGACGCCGGAATTCATGAACAGGATCATCAGGCTGGCGACGAAGGCCACCATCGAGCCGACCGACAGGTCGAGATCGCCGGACGAAATCACGAAGGTTGCGCCAACGGCTATAATCGCGATGAAGGCACTGCGCGTCGCGACATTGGCAAGGTTGGTGATGCCGATGAAGTTCGGGTTGACGATGGCACCCAGAATAAGAAGCAGCACAAGGGCCGCAAACGGCGCGACAGCCCGAAGATCGATATCCCGCCAGTTGCGACGACGGACGTCCCGGGTTTCCTCATTGACGCTCATATTCAAACCTTGCCTCCCATGGCACTCTTCCTGGCCCGTTGTTTCCGGGCGTTTCTTCTCGGGGCCGAACGCTGCGCGCTCAGGCCGCCTGCTTCTTCTTCAAACCTGCCGCATAGCGCATGATCTCCTGCTCGGAGATTTCATCGCCCTCCAGCATGCCGACGATCCGCCCTTCGCGCATGACGGCAACCCGCGTGCAGAGCCCGATGATCTCCGGCATTTCAGAGGAGACGACGATGATCGACTTGCCGTCCCGGGCGAGCGCCGAAATGAAATGATAGATCTGCTGCTTGGTGCCGACATCGATGCCGCGCGTCGGCTCGTCGATGATGATGATATCCGGCTCGGTCTCCATGACCTTGGCGAGCAGCAGCTTCTGCTGGTTGCCGCCCGACATGCGGCCGGCAACGATATTGCCGTCGCGGACGCGAATATCGAACCGGCGGCGCGCCCGTTCCAGGGCTTTCGCCTCGCTGGATGCGCTGAGATAGCCGAAATGCCCGTGCTGATCGAGCGACTGCAGCGTCAGGTTCGCCGTCATCCGCGAATTGAGAAGCAGGCCCTTGGATTTGCGGTCCTTCGTCATGTAGGCAAGCCCATTGCGGTTGGCCGCATGCACATCGCCGGAGGGAAGGTGTTCAGATCCGATCGTCACCTCCCCGGATACCCGCGTGCGAAGCCCCGCAACCGCCTCCATCAACTCGGTGCGACCCGACCCGATCAGCCCGGAAAAGCCGAGGATCTCGCCCTTGCGGACTTCGAAGCTGGCATCGCGGACATAGCCTGTCGAAAGCGACCGGACACTGAGCGTCACATCCGCATCGACATCGGGCTCGCTCTTGGCCGGATAGAGGCTGGAAAGCTCGCGGCCGACCATCAATTGCGCGATGGACTCCCCGTCGAGGATCGCGGTGGGAGAGGTTTTGACCCATTGGCCGTCGCGCAGCACCGTGATCCTGTCGGTCAACTCCATGACCTCATCGAGCTTGTGCGAGACAAAGACGAAGCTGGTGCCCTTGTCGCGCAGCTTGCGCACCTGACTGAAGAGAAAATTGGTTTCCTCCCGGGACAAAACCGCGGTCGGCTCGTCCATGAACACGACGCGCGCATCGCGGCTGATCGCCTTGGCAATCTCGACCATCTGCTTGTCGGCGATCGACAATGCGCTGATCATCGCGTTCTCGTCGATGTGCGAGCCCAGCAGATCCAGCACACGCCGGGTTTCCGCCCGCATGAACCTGCGGTCCAGCATGCTGTACCGGGTCACTTCGCGGCCGAGAAACAGGCTTTCCGACACGGTCAGATGTTCTGCGAGATTGAATTCCTGGTGGATGATGACGATGCCGAGCGCTTCGGCCGAACCGTTCGGCGGGAGCTTAATCGGCTTGCCATCCAGCAGGATTTCGCCGGAGGTCGGCTGCTCGAAACCGGACAGGATCTTGACGAGCGTCGATTTGCCGGCACCGTTCTCGCCCATGAGCGCATGAATCTCGCCGGCACGCAGATCGAAATTGACGCTGAACAGAACCTGTACGCCATTGAAAGATTTGCTGATGCGCTTGGCGCGCAGGACCACATCGCCATCTTCGGCGGCCTCGATATTCATCGCTCTCTCCCCGCGGCTCCCGACCGCTTGGCAAGGATGTAAACCTTTACATGATCAATGTAAAGGTTTACATCATGTCGATGCAAAGGTTTTCCGCGCGCAAGCTTTGACCTTCAGGCAAGTCTGTGTAGTGTCCCGCCAAACGAGACCCCAAGGCAGAACGCAGTGTCGAATTCCAGTCCAGCAACCATCGAAGATGTCGCCCGGATCGCCGAAGTTTCGATCGCGACCGTCTCGCGCGCCATCCACATGCCGGAAAAGGTTGCCAATTCGACGCGGCTGAAGGTCAACCAGGCGATTGCCATCACCGGCTACACGACCAATGCCATGGCACGCAGCCTGCGGCTTGGCCGCTCGAACATGATCCTCGTCGTGGCGCCGGATATCGGCGACCCCAATTTCTCCAACATCCTGGTCGGCCTTGAAAACGAGGCCCGCGCCCATGGCTACGGCATCTTGATCGGCCATACGCAGAATGATGCCCAGCGCGGGCTGGAATATCTGAAATTCCTCAATTCGAACCAGGCAGCAGGCCTGATCCTGTTTACCGGCATCCTGCCCTTCGGCCACCAGACCATGACGGCCCGCCTGCCGCCCAGCGTCGGCGTCTTCGAACCCGTGTTCAACGGTGGCATTCCCTATGTCGGCGTCGACGATATCGAAGGCGCGCGCAAGGCGATCGACCTGCTGCTTGCCGAAGGCCATCGCAAGATCGCCTTCATCGGCGACAGCCGCACCCGCCTCGCCTATAGCCGCCGGCGTGCCGGCTACGAAGCCGGCCTCGATGCCGCCGGCGTGCCGCAGGATCTGCGCATCGTGCTCGAAGGCGACGGCACGATCGAGAGCGGACGGGTGGCCATCGAGCAACTGTTCATGCGCGACACGCTGCCGACCGCGTTCATGTGCGTCAACGACCAGACCGCCATCGGCGTCATGATCGGCCTCACCGCGCGCGGCTACAACATCCCCCAGGATTTTTCCGTGACCGGCTTCGACGACGTGCCGCAGGCCGTCTTCATGTCGCCACCGCTGACGACAATCCGCCAGCCGCGAACCCTGATCGGCAAGCATGCGATGGCGCTGCTGCTGGAGCTTCTGTCGAACGGACAGCCGGCGGAGACGGAGATTTTGCTGCGGCCGGATCTGATCGTGCGCAATTCGGTGGGCGCGCCGTCGCGGAGTTGGCGTGGGCGTTGAATTGGTTGTATCGAGAACGAAAAGTGCGGGGGCAGCTGTTAGCCCTGAGCGGGCATCATACTAGCCGGTGCGAATGGCCGCCTTCCTCCCCGCGCCGGCCGAAGGCCTGGTGTCACGCCCCAAGATCAGGCGCTCCCCCGAGGCGGGCTTTCCCCCGCTAATCGCCTTTGCTGGAAAGCAACTGGTCGAGCTGCTCCAGCTGCTCCGGCAATGCGGCCGCCGATCCCTGTAGCGCTTCCTCAAGCGCCTCTCTCGAGGGATAGACTTCGTGGAAATGCAGCAGCGTCTTGCCTGCCTGATCTTCGAAAGTCACTGTCGTGACCGCACCCTCTTCGCCCTCGTCATTGGTCCAGACGATGCGCTCGTTCGGCACGACTTCGAGATACTTGCCGTAGAAAGCCATGGTGTTTAAGTCGCTGATGCTGAATTCCAGCCAATATTTTCCGCCGGTACGGACATCCATATCGCATGATATGAGGGAAACGCCGGATACCGATTTTGGCATCCACCAGCGCCGGAATAGCTCGGGCTCGCTCCATGCCCGGAAAACCGTGCTCAGTGGCGCATTGAATGTCCGTGTAACGACGAGTTCGCGATCGCCTCTGCGCTCGAATGATGTGCGCTTCTGCGTACCATCTGCATTGTTACCTTGCTGGCTCATCGCTTTCCTCCTGCTGCATTTGCATGATGATCTCGTCCAATGCGTCGAAGCGGGCCTCGAAGAGCATGCGATGCGCCTCGATCCACTCGGCCTCCGCCTTGAGGCCGTGCTTCCCGAGCTGGCAGGTCCTCACCCGTCCCACTTTCTGTGTCACCACGAGCCCCGCCCGCTCGAGAACCTGTACGTGCTTCTTCATTCCGGTCAGCGTCATCTGGAACCTGTCCGCAAGACTGGTGATCGACGCGTCCCCCCGCACAAGCTGACCGATGATCCCCCGGCGTGTCGCATCGGACAGCGCCGCAAACGAAAGGTCGAGAGGGGCATTTGAATACTGAACCATACGGTTCAGTATAGGATCGTGCATTCAGAAGTGCAAGCGTCGCAAACGTCTCCTGCCCACGCCGTGGCCGGGATCATTCCGCATGTCCGCAGTTGGCGGATACCGTTGAAAAACTCGAGAGAGTATCTGCTCGTCCGTCAGTTTGGGCCTTTTTCGGCAGCGGGCTACGCGTTGTCGTTCCCCGCGCCTCGGCGCAGGGTATCATCTACGCCGCCGTCAGGCGGCGATAGCGCCTTGCGGCGTATGCGGTGGTCGCAACTTTGCGAGCCTCCTCAGATTTTGGGCGGTCGCCGCAAGCAGGAATTCATCGCGGGCACCGCATGGACCTCGCAGTCTTAGCCGTGCCATTCGCAGAATACGCTTGAGATGAGCGAAGAGCATCTCAACCTTCTTGCGGCGATGGCGTGACCGCTCGTATTCGGGTGTGGTTGCAATTGTTCGTGCGACATCGCGGGCATCCTCATGGATGTCCCGCGGCACCTTGCGCATCGGCATGTTTGGACAGCAGCGCGGCTTGAGTTCGCACGCATCGCAATCCTTCTTTCTTGCCCTATAAAGTCGCGTGCCTTCAGCGGTAATGCCCGATCTCGGCGTGTCGTATGTCCGGTGGAATTGCTTCAATTCCTTGCCGGCCGGGCAGATGTAGCGCTCGTTCTCGGCCTCCCAGGTGAAGTCGGATCGTGAGAAAGTCCCGTCGGTCCGCTGCGACTTGTCGAAGACAGGGATATGCGGCGCGATCTTCTTCTCCTTGACGAGCCAGGCAAGGTTGTCGGCAGAGCCATAGGCGCTGTCGGCGACGACGTATTCCGGCTTCAGCCCGAACCGATCTTCCGTTCTCTGGATCATCTTCCGGGACGCACCGACCTCGGCCTGGCGAATAGCGCGTGTGGCCTCCACATCGAGGATGACACCGTGGTCCGTATCAATCAGGTAGTTTGTGGCATAGGCGAAGAACGCATGGCCTTTATGTGCTCCGGTCCACTGAGCCGCCGGATCGGAGGGAGAGATAAACTTCGGCGTCACAGGCGATGCTGCGCCGAACGCTGCATCATCGAGCACCGACAGATACTCCCGAACCGAGCGACTGGCTTGGTCCTTGACCTCCCACTCCGCGCCGGGGACCGAACGTTGCTTGTTGGCGTCGGCGGCGATCAGGCTGGCATCGACGGCGAACCCTTCTGATCCGACCAAGCCCTGAGCCAGGCACCGCTCCACCACCGTTTCGAACATATGACGCAGGATGTCGCTTTGCCGGAAGCGACCATGTCGGTTCTTCGAGAAGCTGGAATGGTCTGGCACCTTCCCGTCCAGACCGAGCCGGCAGAACCAGCGATAGGCAAGATTTAAATGGACCTCTTCGCACAACCGTCGCTCGGAACGGATGCCCATGCAGTAGCCGATGATCAGCATCCGCATCATCAGTTCTGGATCGACGGACGGTCGTCCAGTGCCACTGTAGAACGGCTTCAGCCGCGCCCGCACACCATCAAGATCAAGATGGCGGTCAATCCCGCGGAGCAGATGGTCAGCAGGAACGTGATCATCGAGGCAGAAGTCGTAGAAGAGCTGCGCCGGAGCCGTCTGACATCCCATCATCGCTCAATCCTCCGCAAATCAATGGGAGGATTGAATCAGGGAGGCTCAACAAAAGCAACCCTGAATTGAGAACTCAGCAGTTTAACCACTGGGAGAGCTTGCACAAACAATCTGTTGGTAGATACCAATGAAACACAGACAACGACATGCAGCGGGAAACAAAATGCGCCCAGCTTTTAGATATATTGCAGCAGCAATTGGATTTGGCGTCCTCATCAGCGTTGGCGTGGTCGTGAAGGGACTGCTTGATGCCAACGACTACATTGACCGCTGCGCTGACGAAACCTCCGGACGATACATTTTTGACAAGGAGGCGCGAGTCACCGCCTGCAAATGATCGAATAACCGCCAGACGAACGAATACGAGTTTTTCAACAGTATCGGCGCAAAGCATCCATTCGTGGCGTAGTCATCGCACCGAGACCGAAAACAGCAAAAACCGGGAAGCTCTCGCTTCCCGGTTTTCTCATTCACGTCAACCCGTATCAAACGTAGCGGTTGACCACGTTCTCCAGCAATTCCTGCTTGCCCGATTTCGGCTGCGGGTTGAGGTCGGTTTTTTCGACCTGTGCAGCAATATCCTCGAGCGTGTATTCGCCCTTCAGCATCTTTTGCGCCTCGGCCGAATTCCAGCCGGCATAACGGGCGTCGAGCGGAGCGGACAGTGCCTTGTCCTCGATCATCTTTGCCGCGGCGCGCAGGCCGCGGGCGCAGCAATCCATGCCGCCGATATGGCCGATCAGCAGGTCTTCGGCATCGAGCGACTGGCGGCGCAGCTTGGAATCGAAGTTGGTGCCACCGGTCTTGAAGCCGCCGCCCGCCAGAACCTGGTAATAGGCCAGCGCCATTTCCGGAACGTTGTTCGGGAACTGGTCGGTGTCCCAGCCCGACTGGTAATCGTTACGGTTCATGTCGATCGACCCGAAGATGCCATAGGCATTGGCCAGCGCCAGTTCGTGCTCGAAGGAATGGCCGGCAAGGATGGCGTGGCCCTGTTCGATATTGACCTTGACCTCGTTTTCGAGACCGTAGGTCTTGAGGAAGCCGTAGACCGTCGCGACGTCGTAGTCGTACTGGTGCTTGGTCGGCTCCTGCGGCTTCGGCTCGATCAGGATGGCGCCCTTGAAGCCGATCTTGTGCTTGTATTCGACGACCATGTTGACGAAGCGGCCGAGTTGGTCGAGTTCCTTCTTGAGGTCCGTGTTGAGCAGGGTCTCATAGCCTTCGCGGCCGCCCCACAGAACGTAGTTGTCACCGCCGAGCTTCAGCGTCGCATCCATGCAGGTCTTCACGGTCGCGGCAGCAAAGGCGAAAACATCCGGATCCGGATTGGTGGCGGCACCCGACATGAAGCGGCGGTTGGAGAAGAGGTTCGCCGTGCCCCAGAGCAGGCGGACGCCGGTCTCCTGCTGCTTCTTGGCGAAATAATCGACGATCTCGTTGAGGTTTTTCGTGTTCTCGGCGAAATTCTTGCCTTCTGGCCGTACGTCGGCATCATGGAAGCAGTAGAACGGCACACCGAGCTTGGTGAAGAGTTCGAATGCCACGTCGGCCTTCAGCTTGGCCGCCGCCATCGTGTCTTCGAACCAGGGGCGCAGGAAGGTCTGGCCACCGAAGGGATCGCCGCCCGGCCAGGTGAAGGTGTGCCAATAGGCGACGGCAAAGCGCAACTGGTCTTCCATGCGCTTGCCCATGACGACCTCGTCGGGATTGTAGTGGCGGAAGGCCAGCGGATTGGTGCTGTCAGGGCCTTCGTACTGGATATCGCCGATGTCGCCAAAAAAACCGGTGCTCATGGTGTGTTCTCCTTGGTGTTTGAAATTCATTTCGTTCTTTTCGGGGCTCCCCCTCATCCGCCCTTCGGGCACCTTCTCCCCGTTGGGGAGAAGAGGCTTGCGGCGGTCTCGATATCCTCCTCTCCCCCACGGGGAGAGGGCAGGGTGAGGGGGCCTCGAATTCTTAGTCAGCCAACGCCTTCAGCGCCGGGTAAAGGCGGCGATAGCGCTGATAGGCATCCTCGTAGGCACCCTTGAGAGCGGCATCCGGGGAAATGGTCTCATCGGTCTTCGGCGCCGTGCAGGTGGCGACGGGATCGGCGCCGGTCGCGGCGATCAGGCCGAGGCGGGCGGCACCAAAGGCTGCGCCAAAATCACCGTCGGCCGGCAGATCGACCGGTAGGTCGAGGGCCGTGGCGATCGATTTCAGCCAATAGCGCGACCGCGAGCCGCCACCGATAGCCGTCACCCGCGACAGGCTGGTGCCGGCCGCTTTCAGCGCTTCGAGACTGTCGCGCAGTGCGAAGGACACGCCTTCCAGCACTGCCTGCGTCAGCACGACCCGGCTGCTTTCGTGGCCAAGACCGACAAAGGCCCCGCGGATCGCGGCATCATTGTGCGGCGTACGCTCGCCCGAGAGATAAGGCAGAAAGGTCACACCCGGCGGTGATTTGAGCGTGTCGCCAAGCTCCTTCGTGAGGTCGGCCGCGCTCTTGCCGGTAACGCCGGCATGCCAGTTCAGGGCATCGGTCGCCGAAAGGATGACGCCCATCTGGTGCCAGGTGTTGGGCAGCGCATGGCAGAAGGCATGCACGGCGCTGGCAGGATTGGGCAGGTAGGAGGCATTGGCCGCAAAGAGCACGCCGGACGTGCCGAGCGAGACGAAGGCATGGCCCTCCCCGACAGTGCCCATGCCGCAGGCGGAGGCCGCGTTGTCGCCGGCACCGCCGGCAATGACGATCCCGGAGCCCATGCCCCATTTCGCGGCCAGTTCGCTCTTCAGCGTGCCAGCGACGTCTGTGCCCTCGACCAGCGAAGGCATCTGCTTCTCCGTCAAGCCCGTGGCAGCAAGCAGGCTTTCCGACCAGGCGCGCTTGCCGGTGTCGAGCCAGGATGTGCCAGCCGAATCCGACATTTCCGAAATGCGCTCGCCGGTCAGCCAGAGGCGCAGATAGTCCTTCGGCAGCAGCACGCAATCGACCTTGGCAAAAATCTCCGGCTCGTTGTTTTTTACCCAGGCGAGTTTTGGCGCGGTAAAACCCGGAAAGACGATGTTGCCGGTGATCGCGCGAAACTGCGGATCGGCATCGAGCTTGGCCGCTTCCACATGGGAGCGCGTATCGTTCCAGAGAATGCAGGGCCGCAGAACCTGGTCCGCCGCATCAATCAGCGTCGCCCCGTGCATATGGCCGGACAAACCGATACCTCGGACAGCGGACAGCTCGGCGGGATGCGTGGCCTTCAAGGCGGCGATCGCCTCTTCAGTGGCACGAATCCAGTGCGCCGGATCCTGCTCCGACCAGCCCGGATGCGGCCGGGACACGTCAAGCGAACCGGTGCCGGAACCGATGATCGCCTGGTTGCCATCGATCAGCAGCGCCTTGACACCCGATGTTCCAAGATCGAGACCGAGATACATTCACATTCTCCCTTATCTGTTTTTAGTCGTCCTGCCCGATCGGCTCGCGGAGATCGCCAGCCTGCTCGGGCGGCAGGTTGTCCTTCAGGAATATGTCGATGCGGATGCGCTCCTGCGCCTCGATCACGGCGACACCATCCGCTTTTGCCTTCAGCACGCGGATCGCGCTGCGCACTTCATGGCCAGCATCCTGGTGCAGCACGGCATCGATCAGCCCGGCCTTGAGGGCGGCCCGCGTATGCGAGGTCAGTTCATGGGCAATGACGCTGATGCCCCGGCCCTGCGCAGAAACTGCCGTGACGAGACCCCGGTTGCCGGCACCGAGGCTGTAGATTCCGGCAAGGTCCGGGTGCTCATTGAAACAGATGGCGACCAGTTCCTCGGCCAGCATCGGATCATCCTGGCCTTCCAGCACGTCGAGGATCACCCGAGGTTCGAAATCCTCAGTCATTGCTGCCGTAAAGCCCTGCAGGCGCTCGCGATGGTCGCGCACCAGCATGGAGCCGGCCAGCACAGCGACCGGGCCTTTGCGACCGCCCAGAAACCGCCCCATCAGGCTGCCGGCCGTGCGACCGGCGGCAATGTTGTCGATTCCGACGAAATGATCGCGCCCGGAGGCCACAAGATCGGAGACGAGCGTCACCACCGGAACTCCCGCGGCGCGAGCCCGGCCGATGGCTGCGGCCACCTCCGGCGCGTCCACAGCGACGACGGCAAGGCCCGCGGGGAGGTCCGACACCGCCCGATCGATTGCCTCGACCAGAGCAGCCGGGTCAAAGGCCGGCACGGTCAGCACGGAAAGCCGCGTGCGATCGACAGGTGATCGGAGACCGGAGGCCGCAATTTCGGCCTCCAGGCCGCGCATGAAGGGATTGTCCCCGGATGGAATAATGAAAACGAGCGGATAGACACGGCTCTTGGCGAGATTGGCCGCAGCCATGTCACGGACATAACCCAGCGCCTCGATCGCCGCCTCGACCTTTTCACGCGTCACGGTGCGTACACCCGGACGACGGTTCAAAACCCGATCGACCGTGGCAAGGCTCACCCCTGCACTGGCAGCAATGTCGTGAACTGTGGGACGCATGTTTCCTCCGGGAAAAATCCTTAGAGGAATTTCTGATGTACGTAAATCAAAAAATGGTGGAAGACGAAAAGACGTTCGCCTTCGTCAAGACTGGACTAGTGGCCACCGCCACCGCCGCCCGCTGCGGCCTGCGGCTTCTTGATCAGGAAGGCCAGGACGACGAGGGCGCCGAAAAGCACGGTGAGGATCAGGAAGATATCGGCAAAGGATAGGATGGTAGCCTGTTGCTGGACCAGGCCCGACATCTTCTGGATGGCGATCGTGGCGCCGTCCAGCCCATGGGCATTGTAGTTCGACGCCATGTCGCGCAACTGATCCACGGCCTGCGGATTGCCCCACTGCACATGCTCGGACAGCCGGGCATAATGCTCCTGCTGGCGCTGGGTCAGGACGGTATTGATGGTGGCGAGGCCGACTGCACCGCCGAGATTGCGGGTCAGGTTGAAAACGCCGGATGCGCCGCGGACACGGTCGGGCGTCAGCGTACCCAGCGCCACGTTGTTGATCGGCACCATGCAGAGCATCAGCCCGATACCGCGCAGGATCTGCGGGATCAGCAACTCGTAGAAGTCCCAGTCAACGGTGAGCGACGTCATCAGCCAGGTTCCGGAGGCGAAACTTCCAAAGCCGATCATCATCATCACCCGCGGATCCATCTTGTTCGACAGGATGCCGGCGATCGGTGCGGTGAGGAACATGGCAAGGCCGGAGACGAACATCGTCTCGCCGATCATCAGCGAGTCATAGCCGCGGATACGCCCGAGGTAGAGCGGGTAGAGATAGGTCAGCCCGTACAGGCCGATACCCATGATGAAGGAAAACAGGGAGCCGAACGCGAAGTTTCGATTGCCGAAGGCGCGCAGATCCACGACGGGAAAACTGACCGTGAAGACGCGGTAGAAAAAGATGAAAGCCCCAACTGCGGATGCAATCGCACCCAGCACGATATGGCTGTCGTTGAACCAGTCGTTGGCGTTGCCTTCCTCAAGCACATATTCCAGACCGCCGAGGAAGACGGCCATGGCGGCAAGTCCGGTCCAGTCGAACTTCTTGAAGAGGCTCAGTTCCGGCTTGTCGAAATCGATGAAGTTCCAGGTGATGATCGTCACCAGAATGCCGGGAATGATATTGACGAGAAACAGCCAGTGCCAGGAAAAGGCGTGGCTGAGATAGCCGCCGACGGTCGGACCGATTGTCGGCGCAAGCGTTGCGACAAGGCCGATGATCGGCGAAACGATGGCGCGCTTGGATGGCGGGAAAATGGTGAAGGCGGCGGCGAAAACCGACGGGATCATGCCGCCGCCGATAAAGCCCTGAATGGCGCGATAGACGATCATCTGGTCGATGTTGGTCGCTGTCGCGGCGAGCGCGCTGGCCGCGGTGAAGCCCGCGGCAGACACGGCAAACAGCACCCGCGTGGACACGATGCGCGCCAGGGTGCCAGACAGCGGGATCATGATAACCTCGGCAATCAGATAAGATGTCTGCACCCAGCCGATTTCATCCGAGCCGGCGCTGAGGCCCGCCTGGATCTCCGCAAGCGATGCCGAGACAATCTGGATGTCGAGGATCGACATGAACATGCCGAAGACCATTGCGAAGAAGGCAATCAGCCGTCTCGGATCCATCTTTTCAGAGGCATTTGCGGCGGCAGGCGTAGCCGCGACCGGGCGGGAAACCGCACCGGCTGTCGTGGTGGCAGACATGGACACACTCCGTTCCAACCGGCAGGCCGGTTCGCCGTTACTTGCTTGCAGCAGCCACGTCGCTCGAAGGCGACGTGCGGGTATCGACGTCCACCACGACACTGAGGCCGGCGCGCAGACGGCCGCTGTCCAGCACGTCCTTGGGCAGAGCGATGCGAACGGGCACGCGCTGGATCACCTTGGTGAAGTTGCCGGTGGCATTTTCAGCCGGCAGCAGGGAGAAGACCGAGCCGGACGCCGGCGCGATCGATGCAACGGTACCTTCAATCGGCGCGTCGTCGAAGGCATCGACGTGAATCTTGACCTTCGCGCCGGGGATCAGGCCGGCAATCTGGGTTTCCTTGAAATTGGCGTCGATATACAGCTGATCGACCGGTACAAGCGCGGCCAAGCGCTGTCCGGCGGACACCAGGTCGCCGTCCTGCACGGCGAGATTGCCGACGATGCCGTCATAGGGCGCCTTCAGCACGGTGAAGCCGAGATCGCGGCTGGCCTTGTCGCGCGCGAGTTCCAACGACCGGATCGTGCTTTCGGCTTCGGCCCGCTGCGCTTGGAGAACAGCGACATTGGCGCTGGCAACGGCGATGTTGGCATCACCACCGATCAGGTTTGCATTCGCCTGATCAAGCGCCACCTGGGCGTTATCAACGGAAGCAACCGTACCGACGGCCTTTGATTGAAGATCGCTGGCACGCTTCTGCGTGGTTTGGGCGCCGCGCACCGTCGCCTCCAGGGCAACCTTCTGCGCTTCCGCCTGCTGAAGCGATGCCTTTGCACCGGCGATCTGGGCATCGAAGCGCTGGAGCGACAATTTTTCCGTATCGATCTGCGCCTGCGCCTGGTCGGCGGCAATGCGGTAGTCTTCCCGGTCGAGCGTGATAAGCGGGTCGCCGGCCTTGACGTGCTGGTTGGCGACGACATTGACCTTTTCTATATAGCCGGAAACCTTCGGGGAGATCGAAGCGATATCGCCCTCGATATAGGCGTCGTCGGTCGATATCATGAAACGGCCGTTGGTCCACCACTGATAGCCGTACCAACCGCCAGCCGCCAGAACGGCAAGGGCGATGATCGGCAGGACCTTGTTGCGGCGCTTGGGTTCCGGCGTCGGCGTTGCAGCCTCGAAGACCGAAGGCGCCGGCTGCGATTCCGCCGCAGGCTGATCGTTGACCTTGGCTTCTGCTTCAGTCAGCGGCTCTCGCGAAACATCGTAATCGTCCCCGACGGGGCGAACATGGACGGCCTTGGATTTGTTGGAAACTGACATCTTGCACTACCAGCCCTTATATGGGAAATTCGAACCGAACCGTTCAGTTCGATTGACATAGGGCGAAACAATGCACATATCAAGAGGAATCGAACCGATCGGTTCGAAAAGTTAACGACGAGACAAACCCATGCTGCCCGCCGAAGACAATGCACAGGAAATCTTAACGGAAAGCTCCGAGCTTTCCGACGAGCCTTGCCCGGGCGGCCGCAGGGCAGCCGGCGAGGATCCCGCCAAGCGCGAGCAGATCATCGACGGCGCCAAGCGCGTGTTCATGAGCGTAGGATTCGACGCCGCCAGCATGAACGATATCACGCGCGAGGCCGGTGTCTCGAAAGGCACGATCTACGTTTATTTCCAGAACAAGGAAGACCTTTTTGCAGCGCTGATAGAACGCGAACGCAACCGGGTCATCCGCAACATCAAACACGCCCTCGACGAACACGAGCCGATCGACGAGGCGCTTTTCGATTTCGGCACGACGCTGACCACCCACATGGCCTCTGACCACACAATCAGGGCGATGCGCATGGTGGTGGGCGTCATCGACCGCATGCCGCAACTGGCCAAGCGCTTCTTCGCCGCAACGCCGGAGAATGGCTACACGGTTCTCAAGGCCTATCTGGAACGGCAAGTTGCGCAGGGTCGGCTGGAGATCGAGGACACGGAACTTGCCGCCCGGCAATTCATCGAAATTTCCATGGCCGGCATGTTGAAGCGCCGACTTTTCGGCGAGATGGAAGATCCACCGGAGCCAGCCTATATTGAGAAAACCGTCTCCTCCGGCGTGCGTATTTTTCTCGCCACCTATGGACCGAAATGAGCCGGGATATCGGCCTGACCTGAAATTTCAGGGCAAAGCCTAAAATTAATAGGATTGCACAGCACTTCAGCGCGACTGCGCGCTTGCCATGACGCCTGTTCGCCATACATAGAGAACTGTATTTTCGCCCGCGCACCATCCCGGCAGCGCGGGTTCACCACATCTGCACCTTGATCGAGGAAGGAACCACCCCGATGCAGGATATTCTGCTTCTGATGCAAGACCCCGCCGCCTGGATCGCGTTGATCACGCTGATCATCATGGAGGTTGTTCTCGGCATCGACAACCTGATCTTCATTTCGATCCTCACGAACAAGCTTCCGCCGGAAAGCCGCGAGCGGGCCCGCCGCATCGGCATCGGCCTTGCGCTTGTCATGCGCCTTGGCCTGCTTGGTACGGTCGCGTGGATCGTCCAGTTGACGGCGCCTGTCTTCACCATCATGGGCAACGAGTTCTCCTGGAAGGACATGATCCTGATCGCCGGTGGTCTGTTCCTGGTCTGGAAGGCGACAAAGGAAATCCATCACAGCGTTGATCCCGAAGATCATGACGAGGATTTCATCGCCAAGTCCTCGACCGCGACCACCACCTTCGCGGCTGCCATCGGCCAGATCCTTCTGCTCGACCTTGTCTTCTCGGTCGACAGCATCATCACCGCCGTCGGCATGACACCGCACCTGCCGATCATGGTTGTCGCGGTCGTCGTGGCCGTGACTGTCATGCTCGTCGCGGCAGGGCCGCTCGCCCGCTTCATCGAAAAGAACCCGACCATCGTCATGCTGGCGCTCGGCTTCCTTCTGATGATCGGCACGACGCTGATCGCCGAAGGCATGGGCTTCCATGTGCCGAAGGGCTATGTCTACGCCGCCATGGCCTTCTCGGCTCTGGTCGAAGTTTTGAACATGCTGACACGTCGCAAGCGTCAGCGCGATAAAGCGCCCAAGCACTGAACTGACAGACTTGCATAATCCCAGCAATGAATTGGCCCGGAACCACAGTTCCGGGCCTTTCCATGTCGATATGCAGTAGGCAGCCGAAGGAGCCACCCGCAGTTTTCCTTGACGCATCCTTTTGAATATGGTCTCACGCGAGCCACATGGAAATTCCGGAATTACGGGTCGTTTCGGCTGCATCCAGGGCTTTCCCTTCTCTTCAAGCCTGCCCCTGCGCCACTGGAAACAGCCTTTCGGCGCGAAGGTGCAGAGCACGTCAAAACGGGCCAAGATCATGACAGACAGACCAGTCCGGGTACGCATTGCCCCCTCCCCCACCGGCGAGCCGCATGTCGGCACCGCCTATATCGCCCTGTTCAACTATCTCTTTGCCAAGAAGAACGGCGGCGAGTTCATCCTGCGCATCGAAGACACGGACGCGACCCGCTCGACGCCGGAATTCGAAAAGAAGGTGCTCGACGCGCTGAAATGGTGCGGCCTGACCTGGTCGGAAGGCCCTGATATCGGCGGCCCCTACGGCCCCTATCGCCAGAGCGACCGCAAGGACACTTACCTTCCCTTCGTCGAAAAGATCGTTTCCAACGGCCATGGCTTTCGCTGTTTCTGCACGCCCGAGCGGCTGGCGGAAATGCGCGAGGCGCAGCGCGCAGCCGGCAAGCCGCCCAAATATGATGGTCGCTGCCTGACGCTTTCGGCCGAGGAAGTCACGACCCGCATGAGCGCCGGCGAACCAACGGTCGTGCGCATGAAGATCCCGACCGAAGGCTCCTGCAAGTTTACCGACGGCGTCTATGGCGATGTCGATATTCCGTGGGATGCCGTCGACATGCAGGTTCTGCTCAAGGCTGACGGCATGCCGACCTATCACATGGCCAATGTCGTCGACGACCATCTGATGAAGATCACCCATGTGGCGCGCGGCGAGGAATGGCTGTCCTCGGTGCCGAAGCACATCCTGATCTACCAGTATCTCGGTCTCGAGCCGCCGGTGTTCATGCACCTGTCGCTGATGCGCAATCACGACAAGTCGAAGCTGTCGAAGCGCAAGAACCCGACCTCGATCTCCTACTACACGGCCCTCGGCTACCTGCCGGAAGCATTGATGAACTTCCTCGGCCTGTTCTTCATCCAGATTGCCGAAGGCGAAGAGCTTTTGAGCATGGATGAGCTGGCCGCGAAGTTCGATCCGGAAAACCTGTCCAAGGCCGGCGCGATCTTCGACGTGCAGAAACTCGACTGGCTGAATGGCCGCTGGATCCGCGAAAAGCTTTCCGAAGAGGAATTCGCCGGACGCGTTCTCGCCTGGGCGATGGACAACGACCGGCTGAAGGAAGGCCTGAAGCTTTCGCAGTCGCGCATCACCAAGCTCGGCGAACTGCCTGATCTCGCCGGCTTCCTGCTGAAATCCGACCTCGGCCTCGATGCCTCCGCCTTCGCCAAGGTGAAATCGACGCCGGAGGAACTGGTTGAAATCTTCAACACAGTCCAGCCGGACCTCGAAAAGATCCTTGAATGGAACGTCGAGACGATCGAGGCCGAACTGCGCGCCATCGCCGACCGCATGGGCAAGAAGCTCAAGGTCGTCGTTGCCCCGCTGTTTGTCGCCATGTCCGGATCGTCGCGCTCGCTTCCGCTGTTTGACAGTATGGCGATCCTCGGCCGCTCCGTGGTGCGCCAGCGGTTGAAGCTCGCAGCGCAGGTTGCGGCGTCGATGGCAGGCAGCGGAAAGTAAAGGCAAACTCCCTCTTCTCCCCAGAGGGGAGAAGTGCCGAGCGAATGCGAGGCGATGAGGGGGGTGGCACGGCAAACCGCGGAGCAAGCGCCCCCCTCATCCGGCCCTGCGGGCCACCTTCTCCCCGCTGGGGAGAAGAGGAAGAGGCGCTCACGCACAGACCTTATAAGAACACAGGCCCTATCAAAGGCGAACCCCATGACCCACAAGACCGAAACCGCCCTTTCCTCCGACGTCACCGAAGTGCGCGCGCAAAAACTGAAGCTGCTGCGCGAGAAGATCGGCGACGTCTATCCGGCGCATTTCCACCGGACGACGACGAATGCGGAGCTGGCGAAGAAATACGAAAATCTCGAGGCCGACGTGGTGACGGAAGACACGGTCACGGTGGCCGGCAGGGTCTATTCCTCGCGTAATTCCGGCATGTTCATGGACATCCATGACGCCGGCGGCAAGATCCAGATCTTTTCCCACAAGGACACGACGCCGGAAGACGCGCGCGACCTGCTGCCGCTGGTCGATATCGGCGACATCATCGGCGTGACGGGCATCGTACGACGCACCAAGCGCGGCGAGCTGTCGATCAACGCGCAAGAAATCACCATGCTGACCAAGGCGCTTTTGCCGATGCCGGAAAAATGGCACGGCCTCTCGGATGTCGAGCAGCGCTACCGCAAGCGCCATCTCGACATCATGACCAATGAGGATTCAAAGCTGCGCTTCCAGCAGCGGTCCAAGATCGTCTCCGGCATCCGCCGCTTCATGGAAGACGACGGCTTCATGGAAGTCGAGACGCCGATGCTGCATTCGGTCTATGGCGGTGCCACCGCCGAGCCCTTCAAGACGCATCACAATACACTCAAGCTCGACATGTTCCTGCGCATCGCGCCGGAGCTGTTCCTAAAGCGCACGCTGGTATCGGGTCTCACCGACAAGGTGTTCGAGATCAACCGCAACTTCCGCAACGAAGGCGTTTCCACCCGGCACAATCCCGAATTCACCATGATGGAATGCTACTGGGCCTATGCCGACTACGAGGACATCATGGACCTCGTCGAGCGCTTGTTTGCCAA
>Ga0307513_10003086_pt1 | contig 22730 bp, 22 predicted proteins | sample 15_EM_MG_FD_202174 | JGI IMG/M metagenome (GOLD analysis project Ga0307513, IMG submission 202174) | Populus trichocarpa ectomycorrhiza microbial communities from riparian zone in the Pacific Northwest, United States - 15_EM | ecosystem: Host-associated > Plants > Roots > Unclassified | place... | reverse complement strand
AATTTCAACAATTTCGAGGGAGGGTGACTCATAAAGAGAGTTTGGAAAGGTTTATTATGCCGCTATCTTATCTGTTTTGTTTGGTTGTGGAACGTCCACGTGACGCTTTGAAGTCAGGACTCTCGGACTCGGAATTGGCAGTTACCAGTAAGACAATCTCACAATGTTTTTGTTATGCTGACGAGATCTTCTTTCCTTTCTTACCGCGACATTTCACTCGCTGTTCCCCATTGTCCTCCTCACCACGGATAGCCCAGTGCTTTAGACGAACTCACACACTCGGAGCTTACTTAAATTCAACGAATAAACGAATACTTATACGAAATAACCATGAGTTCTGCCCTTCGAATAGGTGTGCCCGGTATGTGTTCTCGAATTTCTCTTCCGCAGCACCACAGCTAATCTCAAATTTTTGGAACTTAGTTGCGCTCGGTGCTCTCATCGTCTTCTCCATTATCGAGATGTCTATAGCCGCCTGGATAACAGCCAAATACAATGCACATCACAATTATCCAACCTCGGGCACCCGTGCGCGCGTACGCTACATACTCTTCGTCTCTGTCTGGACGATCGCCATTGGGTCGTTGTACTTGATAGGGTTCCTTGTAGCACCAACCAGCATTTTCTCCAGCATGGCATCATACTCCTTTTTGTACGTCCTATCTTATTCCGCCTATCATCTAATTCCTTGCTTCCTTTGTCTCAACCGCTTTTTTTCCCAACCAAATTCTCATTTTAATTGCCACCTATAGCCTCTTTATCACCTGGATTCTATGGTTGGCAGCCGCCGCTGCAATTACCCAAACTTTGGGCGGCGCGCTAAACTGTCACGTACAGATCTTCTTCGTCTATTGTGGTCATCTCAATGCGTTGGCAGGGTTTGCATGGCTTATTTTGTACGTCGCTGACCTACTCTAACCCTTGATATTCTGACGCTCACATGTAAATCAGCGTGGTGATGTCCTTTATGCTTCTCTTTGTGGGTATCCGTGCAATAAGGTCTGCGAAGCGAGGGGAGGGAATTGCTGGAGGCTTGGTCGAGGATTAAGAATAGGATTTCTGCATCTTTCTTTTCGACTTCCCGATTCCTCATGCATGAACCAACACACCACTTCCGCCATCCTATCAATAATTTCACCGGATCCGATCTATTGCTCTTACCATTTTCACTATCTATTTTTCCCAATGCTCCATGCTCTGGACGGAGCTTTGGTAACGAACGCTTTAATTTTAATTATGGTAAGTACGCATGTTCTGTGCCGACGTTGTTCCAATTTTCTTGTTGTTTGTTGTACTTAGTCGATGCTCAATTGTAATAAACTCTTAATCGAACGCCAACGTTTGCGCTGATGTCGTCCCCATATCAAGCCATCTTAGCGTAAGATCGAACTGTTCAATGGTTAAAAAAGGGGACAGCGTCGTAAGATTTCGAGGAATTCATCGGCGCCAAATGAGGTCACCGAAACAGTGACCACGGTGAGATTATTCCACATTATGGTATGTACAATGGATATGAGAAACGAAAGAATGACAGAGCCGCCAGAAATCAATTTGGTGGACAACATACTACTGTGTCATAATTTCCAAAGCTGAAGAACATTCCCCATGAACTACGCTAGAGCTTCCATTCTGCCGGCATGTTGGCGAAAATTATCGTAAATTTTAGTCAAATGTTTAAAGCTTATTCTCACACGTAAGTGAGACGATTCTAGCTTAAATGATTCACAGTTTACAAGCGTCTATTTCTACAATCTCCATCCTTTCAGTCCCAAGGTCATCTCCTTCCATGCGTTGAGGGTCTTTGCTATCGAGAAATGGCGACGTTTTGATTCCGACTATAGGACTAGATGTCAAGCTAGCAGAAAATCATGTGCTCAGTGGAGGCTGTAAGTGCATCCTTGTCCGGCGCTTAAATATGCCCGACTTTGCACAGCTCATTACGACTCAGCAAAGCGGGAAAGTAAGTAAATGTATTATTTCCTGTTCTATACTTCCCACAATGTACATATGAGGGGAAAATATGGTTCTTTGTGCACAAAATATTCAGGATTTTTTACAACAAAAGAGTCGTTTTCTGACAACCTTTTGACCGGACCGACGACTATTTCTGCTATTAAGACGTTTTCAATTAAATTCGCCCATTTCTCAGTGCACCTATATGCGCATGGAGGAAGTTTTCCTGAGCATCAGTATCTCTAGCAGCGGATGCAAGAATCTTTCTATGACTATCTAATGTTAAGCGCCCATTAGTCTCATTATGGAGTTGGAAATGTTCAGAACAGGATCAACAGGCAAAATTCTTACCATAACTGCGGTAGGACAGAAACAATTGGTGATGGGTGAATGCATGATGAGTGAACGCAACAACTAGATGTGATTGACACCGACAGGGAGTATTTTTTCTTGTCATAATTTCCAAAACTAAAGAACATTCATCATGAACTGTGCTATAACATCCATTCTGCCAGCTACGCTGTGACAGGCCATATTAAAAATTCATCAGTGTGTATTTTCAAGGTGGGCATATGCATGCAGCTTGAACAAACATGTCCCGCCTCCAAGCAAATCCTGTGTAAAAGTCGCCTGCAAAGATGGTTACGGCTCATCAGCAACCGCATCTCCTCATCCGATAACCAAAGGCAGATGAAAATTTCCAACTTTTATAAATTCCTGACGCAAACCCCCCTTCCATCACCTGGCTTCACAAATGTCTAACTCAGCCAAGAGATTCATCAACTCCGTTCCCAGAGCCGCTGGGCGCTTCGCGCCCTCTTTCTCCATCAACAAGATCCTTTACAACGCGTCCGGAATTTTTACCACTTCCGTCCCCGATTTCACTTGCAGCAACGCCAAGCTCACTTATAATGATATTGGTGACCTCACCTTTGGCAAGTCCTTCTCTGGACGCGTCGGTGACACCGACATCGCGCTCACTTTTGACATTGGCCCTACTATCACTGGCAGACTTAACGTGCCCATCGGTCCTCCCAGGACTGTCTAAAATTTTCTATAATGTTAGAATCCCTTTGCAAGAGGACCTCTTGATGGTGTATTGGCTAAGCCAGTCTGTAGTTACCCATTTTCAGGACAGTTTGTAATACAGTTACATGAAATGATTTAAGATGCGATTTTTGAAAAGAAATTTATATTCGGTCCAATCCAATGGCATTTTGAGATGAACTTGAGCTTTTAATTCCAATTAAAAGATTTTAAGTTCGCAGCTGACCTTCCGAACATCTAATGAACCGAGTCCGAGAAAGTGAATATAAGATGGATACGCACCCTTTCTCACATCTTCCAAAACGCATTCTGAAATTAATTCCAGATCGTTCGCATATCCCGATGAGGTTTTGCGAGTGAACCAAGATGCGTAGAATCGTGAAAGAGGAGATTCAGCTCAACTTTATAATCCTGTAGGGCCTTTTCACTGCTTTTTCCTACAAAAAAATCACAGCCCTCGAAGATACCAAGGCGAGCTGAAACATGATTCAGTGGGCGAAGTGGCGATTTTTGTCCTACTTAGGGAGCTGGAAAATAGGGTTTTCATATCTGTATACTTTCTGACTTTTAAAAAATGTCACTTTGGCCATGTTTTGGGTCTTTCAATGCACAGCCTTTTTGCTACGGTCTATTTACCCCGTGCTGATATATCCCGCTTTCTCTGAGTCCTGGTCCGACGTCTCTTCCCTACCCTTACATTACACCGCTGAAAAATCTGGAGTTTCGATCTGCATGGCGTTCTTCAGAGACGCCTCAGATGTTCATTTGGATAACAGCCACCTTTCCGAGATCGCAGGGGACCTCATCGTCCACCTCACGACAATCAGTCGGTTCTAATTTTTCATTCAAAATCCTGATGTTGACGACATTGAATTAATATTTAGCTAACGCTATACCGACGATACTCGAAGAAAGGAAGGCGCGAGACGGTGATGAACTTGATGCAGCAGGCTCTATGGTGCGTCGACGGAATCGTGCAGGATCCAATCCGTCAAACTTGATCCGATATATATAGATTGCTTATCTGCTGTGCGTTGTGACCCATTATTCTGTAATAGAATGTGACAACGGATGAAGTCGACCTGCGTGGAGAGCTGGTCCGTAGGCCTGGTGGCACTTATCGTATACACTCCGCGTATTGTGGAGGCCGGGCTGTGGCGGTTAAGGTTTTTGAGGGTCCTCATGCCAGCAAGGTATTTAACATTGTATATCCAATCTTATTCAGACCGTTTATTAAAAACCCTTTCAGGATTGTACAGCAACCTTGGCTTTATTTAAGAATTTATTGTGCGTCCATTTGAGTTTTATGAAGCTCATAGTGACCTTTCACTTACTCGACCCCAGCCATTCTAATGTACCGAAGATCATAGGAGTTTCTGATAAGAGCTCGGCCAACTCTTTTATCGTTTTCCGTGGAGGTAAGCCCTACGACTCAAGGGTTGATCTTTGCCTTAATATCGTCAAGGAATTAGTATCGGAAAAGAGAATACAACCCTTGTTAGCCAAAGCTTTACGGACAGATTTGAATAGGAGTGTCGAGCTATCAATGAAAACTGTGAGCTCTCACATCCATGCTAAGTGTTGATATTCATTGCAAGGTACATCATATCATATCAGGTCAAAGGCCTTGCAGTACTATGCTTTTCTATGTCACCCTCCTATTCAAATCTAATCTACGCTTAGGCAGGATTGAGCTATATCATGTCCCAGAAAATTCCATTACATCCAGATTGGAGCAAGGTGAGCCTGTAAAAATCTCTGCGCCAGGACCCATATTTAGATATTAAGTGCAGAGTTTTGATATTCTCGCCGGCGATAATGATGAACCTGTTATGGCAATTCATCCATCCAGCGATTTTGTATCAAAGAGTTCTGATAATAAACGGGAAGGTATAGAAATATTGAACGGGCTATGCCACCAGGTGAGTCCCTCCATAAGCACAACCTATTCATTACTGAGCACGGAGACGAATTCAGCTCTTCTCCGAGGCTCATTCTATCCTATATGGCAAGTACTTGTATCTACCCCATCATTCCGGGAAATGATCAACGTTGGACGTTAATAGATGATTCTCCCGATCGGTGGATCTTGAATAATAACTTCATTCTCCCCCCTGCAACAGTATCGTATTCCGAAGGCACTTCAAACATATCCTCCAGTGAATCTGGATTAACTAATCCACGTCTAGTAGAACGGCCAAAGTCAAGTCAACCACCCCGGCGCGAGGTGCGGTGGGTTAATTTGGCCGCAAATAACCGAAGTCTGGAATCGATTGCCCATCATTTTCAAGATTACATTGATTGCTTTCTATCCCCCTCATCTTCTACATTGCGTCACATTAGAGCGTTAGACGATCTATATCCTGCTTTCCACGCATGTCCTGGATATCTCCGGGAGGAGATAATACTTACGGCCGAGGTATCGAAAAGTGCCATCGTCTCTCACGCATTTGCCGATCCGGGAGAACGTTGTTCATTTTGCGGGAAAATTGTAGATATTAATTTTGAAAGGGACTTTGGGCAATGGTTCGTCCCGGTGGATGAGACAGAGGCGCAGCAGAGATTTCGGGATCAGGCAAAGGGAGATCAGACCCAAGACAACTGGTGGTATCGGCAGTTCTCACCTGGGTCACCACCTTTCCCCCCTCAGCAAACCCTTCCATTCCGAGACGGTGTACCTCAGATAGGAGACGCGTCGCCTGGGCCCTCCTCACCGGGATATGGTGGATCATATCATCCTCCAGGAGCACGGTATGGGCAAGCAGGGTATCCTCCGCAGGGTAAGTAAACCACATTCCAGATTACCCGTTGCGATCTCGCCGAGTCATACGCTATGTTTGCTCGCAGCACCTACAAGTCCAACAACAAGTGTTCTTCATCGACACGGTAATTCACACGTCGACATAATGCAATGGTCAAACTCGGAACCCTCGATCACACCCTCACATGGCGATTCCCCTTTCATTAGGAACGCACCAACGGCGAATCTGTCGACAACCCCTACACCATTTTTCTACCATGGCCCAGCAACAGCTACGACCAATCCTACATCACCATCTCCGCGTCGTCGCGAGCCAATGTCCCAGGTCAAATTGTAAGGATATCATCTATTATAAGTTTCTAGAGGTTCCTTAACGTCGTTTTGGCTGCCAGAAATCTTCAACCGCCACCTGGTGTCGATTTCGTAACCGGTACATATCTTTTCATTGTCTTGGTATCGAATGCTGGTATACTGACGATCTTGTCGACACAGGGTATCCCGGTATCCCACCAGGCCCGGATCGACCTCAAGCTTCCGTGAAAGGCGTACGTATTGTCTCTGCCAGCCTGCCTGCCAGCAGCGTCAATCAACTAAAACGAGGTGTCCATCAGGCTATCGAGGTTCGAGTACCGGCAGCGGGGGTGAAGGCCAAGTGGGTGCGCATCGAGCTGCGTAAGGTGGAGACGTTGCCAGGTGCTGGGGAAGCGAACACTTATTACGACTTCGTTGGGCCCAGTCCTGTCAATTTATGGTGTACGTCGGATGAGTATAGTTTGCTCCACTCTGTAAGTTCAATACTATCCTGACTGCTTGTGTCTTTGCACTTGCTCATACGGTATGGGATGGTTAGCAAGATTTCCCGTTCTCTATCCAGATACCCGAGTCGATACCGCCCACCATTGGGCTCGAGAGTGGAGGTGAGTGTGTTGGCAGTTGTGACGGATCTTGATTGACGCTCATTAAAAATAGCTGCCATCGCATACGAGCTAGTCGCGAGTGTGTGTACCGAAGGCAAAAAGTGAGTTTTTGAACGATAGTAACGGACATATCTCACTGGCCCTATCTTCAGAGGATTCCTTCGTAAAGCCAAATCCGTCATTGTATCTACGTCATCGCCTATTATTATCGATAAGCACGAACTCCATTCAACATGGCCAGTGTATTGTCAACCCGAACAGCGACACATGGCCCAAGAAGGCGTCAACCTCATCGTCGAGCGTAGCAACTCCTGCTACGGACCAGGAGACCCGATTACGGTGAAAGCGACAGTAAAATCAGACAGCCTGCACACCGTCATTCTGCGCGGGTTCGAGTTCTACTTGAAGGAAGCTACAGTCTACCGTGCGGGTATTCACGCGCAAGGGAAGAAGAGTGCTCCTCAAGTAAGACAGATGAACATCTCGGAGAGCAAGGTCGCGGTGAACGCGACGCTCTATGGTGGCACGTCGCATACTTCAGACCTTACCTGCGTGATTTCGGCCGACCATACGACCACGACTTTGAATGCTGCCAGACATATCGACGTCACTTATACTCTGTGCATCAAGGCGCTCATGGGTGCTGGAACCCACCTGGTCATGGATCTACCAGTCATTATATCGAATTGGCAAAGGTTTTTTTGCTTCGATTCTCGAACCTCTTGCGTTTACTAACCTATTTTTTCACCCGCAGGCATGTGTCGTTTGAAGCCATCAGGTAAGCAGACATTCACCGCTCTAACGTTATATCTAACCTTTTGCCTCCTTTAGCCGAATAGGACCTGTGCCAAACTTGTCGCTTATCTCGCTTACACAAGCCCTTGCCAACAACCAACGATCTGTTGAAGTAGTGGCCGCTACCCTCCCAAACAACCGTGCAGCGATCGACGCCTACAGCGACACTCGTACGGCCTCAGCTAGTGGATTCAACACCCTTCCAGGAGGATATGTAACAGCGGGCGGGATTGATGATTTTGCAAACAAATCGTATCCGACTGCACAGCAGGAGAAGACGATGTACGAGCAGGAGATAGCCAAGGTGGCGAAAATTCAGGTACGGGGTGTTCTGACTCGACCCAAAAAACATCTAATGAACATGTTTAACTTGTTTCCGTTTCCAGCCGCATGCCTTCTTGCGCAGGGCGTCCCGTCCACCACAATGGCATTCTGGAACGTCAGCACTACCCCAAGGAGCCGCGCCAGCGGTAAAACCACAAAATAATTGGTTATCAGCCGACAATGAAAAGCGATTCTACCAACAAGCGCAAGATGCAGCCAAAAGAACCCAATTGGGCCCGCAGTTGGCTCCTCCGGCGGCGCAATTGACACATTCGAGAAGCTACTCCGATCCAAAATCGCAATCCTCTTCTGGCAGTGGCTCTAAACTTTCTGGTGCCGACATGTATGCCCAAGCTATTAACGCACAGAATCGTAATCAGGCGCAAGCTGGAGGCAGCATAGCTCCTTCGCCAGCGAAGCCTTCTGTAACGCAATACGTCATTGCCGAACAGGAGAAGGCGGAATTGAAGAGGTACCAGGAGGAAAAGAGAGCCGTTGACAGGATGCGGAGTACAATTGATGATCCTGCACCTTCTTCATTAACTGCGCCGGTGGCATACGAATCCCTCTTCCCAGCAACGACCTATGGTGTACCCGCGGCGTCATCATCTCATTCACCATCACCTCTTGCCGATGCTCCGCCACCATTCGAGTCTGCTGCTGAAGGCAGCAACATTATGGCACATCTTTCTGAGAAAGAACGGCTTCGAAGGAAATATGAAGCGCAGGACGCAGCCGCTCTCACGCGTCAGAATGCCAATGCTGCCCAACCTCCTGCTGCATATTCGCCCCCTGCTCCAGCGCCGGTACCAACTCCACCCCCCGCTCTTGCTGGGCCACTTCCAGGGCAATACGCAAATGCATTGGAGGAGAAAGAAGCGCTGAGAAAGATGTTTGAAGAACGAGATAGAGCTACGAGGGCCAATCCTATGACGGCCAATATCACCCTCCCACACATGGTGGCAACCCATACAACGCTTTCACTGATTACACTCATCAGGGTGGTCCGCCCTTCACGGTATCCCATGCCGGCACCAAAGCCATCCAATCATCCCAGCGCAGAAGGTATGTCCACATTGAGGGCTCCATCCGTTAACCTTTTTTTGACCGAGTATGCCCGGTATTCAGGTAATTATTGTCAATGCCGACCCACTCCGAGTCAAAAACAGGGTATAGTCGTTTTTTCTTCAAAAATGACAACTCAATAACATTACATTTTACGCCAGTACCCTCGTTTCCAATGCCGGACAGTGTTTTGTATTTGCGGGCCTTGCGAACTCCAACTCTGACCCTGTCCCGCACATGAAGGGTGACGGGTGACTGGTTGGTAGCCAAATCGTCATGCTAAATCGTATCCGAGCTTTTTTGGCTCCAGTAGCGAAAATGATGCAATAATGGATGAATCTGGATTGTACATTACAGGACTGAGTACGTGGGGCTTCATACACCGGCAGGACATTCATACGCATGCCTCAGAGGTTTATGGAGTTGGTAGCGTAAATAATTCCGAACCTATCGGTATGGAATAGAAATGGCCCGAGAGCAAGAAGCCAGAGACAGAACAGCGATTTAGCTGGGAATACCATCCGCGTATGTCCTACAGCTCGGTATAGTTGATGATTCAAAGGCCTAGACCGGTCATCCTTTGCATCCGTTTGAGGTGTATCCCCTGTAATGGTACGCCACCACGCAATCGTGGTAGTCTTCTGTTCCTACTGTAGGTCAAATATTAGGAAGAGCAATTCGTATAAAAGAGTAGGACATCGACCAATTTCTCTCCTTCTCTGTCTCTTCGCTTCCTCAGGATTTCTGGTTATCTAAAGACTGGGAGTCAAGAAGGATGGTTCAATATGATGGGACACTGGTACATTCAATATTTCTCGCCCCTTTCCCTTATTTTCTAGGTTTTGATGATGAGTGCAAGGAAAAGAGGCTTTGAAAAGGATGATATGAGATAGAACCTTCTTCCTTCTATTGTCAGTCTTTATCTCATGATCAATGTCCGCGTCTCAGAGAATGCTGAAAAAGGCAGATAAGTGGGACGACCCAGAGTGACAAATAAATCCAGTACTCACACCAGCGTTCACGCTTTCGTACTCGTGTTCGTGTTTGTATTCACGTTCGCGTTCGTGCGGGCCATGGGAGGTTTTGTGGGGTGCCAATGGTTGCAATGGTTAACCACCTGGCTTGGCTCAGTGAGCATTCGCAAAAGGGAGTGGGCATGGAGGGTTGGGCATGGTTTTTGTGGGTGGCGGTGGGCTGGTGTTGGCGCAGGTCCTAGTACATGCAGAAGTTGCAATTATAGCGCAGCCAGAAAAATAAATAAGGGGAGAACCTAACATTCCATCTAGCCTGGCTCTCGTGCAAAGATACAGCGAGGACAAAGTGGGTTGAGGACAATATTAATCTTAGCCAAGTTGGAATTTGATGCCAAGACTAAATTTGTACGACTTTTGACAGAGAGCATCATCATCATTGACAACAACCGCATCTCCTCATCCAATAAGATTTTCACATCTGTGTACGACATAACTTTCTGACTTCTAAAAATATCACTTTGGCTATATGGGCCTTTCAATGCACAGCCCTAGCTTGCCCCTGGCCTATTTACACCCAGGTGATATGGTCCGACGTCTCTTTCCAGCTTTTCCCTACTACCCTCACACCGCTGAAAACTAGGGAGTTCCAGTCTACATGCCGTTCTTCACAGGTTCCTCAGATGTTCGCATCGATAACAGCTATCTTTCCGAGATCGCAGGGGACTTCATCATCAACCTCACGACAATCAGTCGGTTCCAATCTTTCATTCGCAAGTCCTGACGTTGATGATATTGAATTAATATTCAGCTAATGCTATACCGACGATACTCGGAAAGAGAAAGGAGCGCGACGGTAGTGAACATGATGCAGCAAGCTTTATGGTGCGTCGACGGAATCGTGCGTGATACAGTCCGTCAAACTCAATCCGAAATATAGATTGAAAAGCGACAACGTAGAACGGATGGACTTGTGGTTCGTTGATGGCCAATTATATGAATACTTATTTGCTGCAGGTTGTGACCCATTATTCTGTAATAGAACGTCAAAAGGGATGAAGTCGATCTGCGCGGAGAGCTGGTCTGTAGGCCTGGCGGCAATTATCGTATACACTCCGCGTACTGTGGAGGCCGGGCTGTTGCAGTTAAGGTTTTTGAGGGTCCTCATGCCAGCAAGGTATTTAGCATTCTATGTCCAATCTTATTCAGACCGTTTTGAATTATTAATCAGGATTGTACAGCAACAATGGCATTATTTAAGAAATTATTGTGCGTCCATTCAAGTTTATCCAGCTCATAGCGGCTTTTCGCTTATTCTGACTCGACCCCAGCCATTCTAATGTACCGAAGATCATAGGAGTTTCTGATAAAAACTCGGCCAACCCTTTCGTCGTTTTTCGTGGAGGTAAGTCCTACGACTGTTCGAGGGTTGACTTTTGCCTTAATATCGTCGAGGAATTAGTATCGGAAAAGAGAATGCAACCCTTGATAGCCAAGGCTTTACGGACAGACTTGGATAGGAGTGTCGAGCTATCAATGAAAGCTGTGAGCTCTGACATCCATGCTAAATGTTGGTGTTCATTACGAGGCACATCACATCAGGTCAAAGGCCTTGCAGTACGACGCTTTTCTATGTCATCCTCCTATTTGAATCTAATCTACGCTTAGGCAGGTTTGAGTTATATCATGTCCCAGAAAATTCCATTACATCCAGATTGGAGCAAGGTGAGCCTGTAAAAATCTCTGCACTAGGACCCATATTTATATGTAAAGTGCAGAGTTTTGATATTCTCGCCGGCGATAATGATGAACCTGTTATAGCAATTCATCCAGCCAGCCACTTTGTATCAAATAATTCTGACAATACACGGGAAGGTGTAAACATATTGAACGGGCTTTGCCACCGGGTGAGTCTTCCACAAGCACAACCTATTCATCACTGAGCACGGAAACGAACTTAGCTCTTCTCTGAGGCTCATTCTATCCTATATGGCAAGTGCTACATTTACCCCACCATCCCGGGAAATGACCAACGTTGGACGTTAATAGATGATCATCCCGAGCGAAGGTTCTTGAATAGCTTTGGTCTTCCTGCTGCGATAGTATCACATTACAAAGGCACTTCAAACATATCCGACAGCGAAGGTGGATCAACTACTACCCCACGTCCAGTAGAACTGACAGAGTCAAGTCAACCACCCCGGCGCGAGGTGCGGTGGGTTAATTTGGGGGCAAACAGCCAAAGTCTGGAATCGATTGCCCATCATTTTCAAGATTACATCGATTGCTTCCTGCCTTCTTCATCTACATTGCGTCGCATCAGAGCGTTAGACAATCCGGCTTCTTTCCACACATGTCCTGGGTATCTTCGGGAGGAAATAACACTTACGGCCGAAGTATCGAAAAGTGCCATCGTCTCTCACGCATTTGCCGATCTGGGGGAACGTTGTTCATTTTGCGGGGAACTTGTAGCTATTAATTTTGAAAGGGACTTTGGGCAATGGTTCGCTCCGGTGGATGAGTTGGAGGCGCTGCCGAGCTCTTGGGATCAGGAAAAGGGAGATCAGGCCCAAGACAACTGGTGGAGCCACCTTTGAGACCCAGGCGCTCTTCCCCTCGGTTCCTCTTCCTCTCCTCTGATACCTTCATTCATATTTATTTTTACTTGTGCATCCTTATCCTTTGAGTATCCCTATCTTCAGCCAAACGGGGTCGCCTCTGCGCACCGCTGTCTCCTCAACACCTCTCTGAGCACAAGCAACTTGGACATGATCACATGAACCTGAGTGAAAAACCGATCCACAATAAGTTGTTTGTAACTGGCCCGAGCCTACATCAGCTTGAAAAGATGTCGTCACCCAAACGTATGGCCTCGTCTTGCCCGAGACGGTCTTTAGATTGGTGATAACAACGCAGTTCCACGAACTTGACTGGTGCAATGTCGTTTACCTCGGTGATCCCATGCACCTTCATTCAGTACCTCGCTTGCACAGTCAGAGACTGGTTTGTCCACGAGTCGAAGGACATAGGCGCTAGTTCTTCTGAGTCAGCAATGACCACCATGACCCAGCGTTGTTGTTTCTTTCGAGAAAGATAGGTTCGAGGTGGAATGGGCATCCGCTAGGACGACACGAAGAAGCGATCGAAGGTTGATCCTAAAATGTTAATCAACTTCCCAATGTCTGCATGGGTGAGGAAACCCATAACCTGAACTTGAAGGAGCATATCTATGACCCGTCGTAAGAAGTTGTCAAGATGGTGTGGCCTGTGCTTACTGAAAAGAATATAGGGTGGCGCAATAAGATGGTAGTGGTTTGGTTGAACTCGGCGGTGGTTTTCAAGGAAAATCGTGGCTGGGCCATCAAATGCACCAAATCCTGGCTCATCAAGCATCTCTGGGCTTTGGCCCACTGCTAAGTACACCATCCAGTAGATTGGATTAGTTACCATCTATCGCTGTGCATGTCCTTGTGTGCCAGCGCGTCGCGTCTGTACAGATCATCATTACTTGCCTGCGACGCCACACCGTACGGCCCCGTCCGACGCGATTCCATCTGGTTCGCCGCCTCCACCTTCCAAACGAGCCGTGTCCAACGGTGGGGAAATGGCCCGAGAGTAAGAATCCAGAGATAAAACGCCGATTTGGCTGGGAATGCAGTACCATTTGCACATGTCCTATAGGCAATCGATTCAAAGTCTCGGATTGGCCATCCTTCGCATCCAGTTTGAGGTTTATCTCTGTTTGAACTGTACGAACTACCACCAGGCAATCATGGCATTTTTCCGCTCCTAGGTTAAATATTAGGAAGGGGAAATTGGGATGCAAGAGTTAGACAATGATCTGTTTCGTCTCCTCTAGCTACGCCTTCACTTTCCTGGCGATCTAAAGAGTCAAGAAGAGTAGTTCAAATAAGATGAAAGAGTCCTACATTTGCTTCTTGTCCTTGTCCTTCGTTTTGTGTACCTGAAAATGAGTATCAGAACGAGAGCCTTTGAAAAGGATGAAAAAAAAGAACCTTCTTACTAAGATTCTTACCTTTATTGTCGTTCTTCACCTCAACGTTCGGAGGAGCTGTTTCCCATTTGTTGTCATCCTCCTGTGAACCTAGCAGGTTTGAATAACCGGACGAATTCTTGAATTCTTGAAGGGTGTTCTTCCGAATTCGGACTTGTGTCGCCGGTATACCTCCATATCGTAGAGAACGGTCTGTTTTTCGAATGGGATGGCAAAGCGAGCATGAGCGTTTCACAGATTGACAGGTATCGCACTATGTTAAATTGTCGTCGTTGGCTTTTCAGTAGTGTCTTGTATGTAGTAGGTATGTGGTCGGTAGCAGGTCTTGCTGCTCTGCAAACATAGGAATGAGACATATTCATTGAAACGCAGAGGAACTAAAAACTTGCCTTTTACTATGGATATATTGATATGAACCAATGGTGTCGATATCAATGAAAAACGGTCTATGGAACTATGGAGTTCCGTGAAGAAGCCAAGGGGTCATAAATTTGAGTTTCACGCTGGCGTAACATCGAAAGACGATTTTGTCTTTTCAGAGTTTATCTTGCCATTGTTCAGAGATTTAGAAAATTGTGTATTAACGCCTGAAGACAAGGGTTCATCGAAAGAGAAGAGGAGATATTTAGTGGGCCAAATTTTGCGGAAGCAGATTGTGTTTGTCATTGTCAGCAGCTTGAACAACTTTGCTTCCTTCCTCCATCATCATCAGCCGATCGTTCGTCAACACAGAAAACGACACTCACCTCTCAACATCACTACAAATTGCCTCAAAAGCCGCCAGATATGTCGATGAGATTATTGAACGCCATGTCTTGGATAGCACCACCCATTCGGACACCGTCACGATGAGAGCTTTTTGAACCAACGTCTTTGGTCCGACAACGAGATGCCACTGCAACCATTAAACCACCTTCGCTTTCCAGTAGCATTTACACAGAAGATTGCATTTAACCACCCTTGAACTTCGTTCTTTGGGAAGGACCTGGGAACTCCAAAGACAATTGCGGCACCAACCGGCAATCTGCTCGGATCTCAACATGAAGGCCATGACCCAGCAGCTAGAGGACCGGTTGGAGGGAAAATTTTAAAGCCTGGGGGTTCCTAGGGACGACATGTCTGAGCAAATGGGTCTTCAAGGACCAACCCTCCATACAGCCGCCCTGGATGCAGTTATTGGCCGTCATTCGGAGCTGCATCAACCTCTCTTCGCCACGAGCAGATCAACATTCTGCCATTATAATCTGTGCTTTTCGATAGAGGATCAGCAGTTTATTCGAGGGCCCTTCGATGCGTAAGTTTATCCTTTTAACACATTTATTTTCTCTCTGTTCTTGCGCGGTTCTTCCGCCTTTGGATGTCGCGCAATCCTGTTGAAGATCCCTGCCTTTACCGTTGGCTTCATCTTGGTTCTTCGATCTTCTGGGCTCTTGGAATTTTTGACGCTTGAGGGTATTGACGTCTGACTGATTGCTGTCACACAGGTTCTTGACGGCGATCACAACTCTCAATTTCTCGGGGAGTGGCCTGTACATTCATATCATGGGCATTACCGTGGTGGAACGAAAGAAAGGTGGAAAATTGACTCACCACTCCCACCTTCGCTGGATGTGACTTGGTCACGTGTCACAATACTCCGGGTCGTCGAGAACGACGATGAGAGGGTGTTGGAGATGATGAGAGGGTATCTGAGCCGACGAAGAGCAGACCAAGACCCAATACAACATTTTCGTTGTCCGTCGAGTCTATTTGGTGCCGTGGAATCGGTGAAGGAATCTCCCAGGTGACCTTCACCCGCAGCCCCACGATATTTTCTGGGCGTTGGCCAGCGTGTCGTGGAGAGAATTTGCTCAAGCTATTGGGGTCTATCGGTTTCAGGACAGTTCCGAGGATGCGCTTGGGTGTAGGAAACCAACACTGTTCTGCGAAGTCCTTCGAGAGGGCAAGGTGAAGTTACCAAGGCCGTTCTTTCTGGACCTCTAGAAGTTGGGCTCTGCTCATCGCCAGCTGACGCCTTTGAAAGCCATCTGTGCCAAAGATGTAAATGAACTCCACTGCAAATAACGATACTTTCTTTACCAGATCCGTTACAAGACCATGGAAGCTGGGCCATTCTTCCGTCTGGCCACCCCAGCGGGTGATATTGGCGACGACTCTCTGCCTTCAAGGCTCCTTTTGGGACCGTAGGACGAAGATGTTGTGGGATAAAAGTTTATTTTGGAGATGTAGTTTGGAGGATTGGGCATTTGAAATTCAGAAGAGCAAAGTGTGACCACACCTGTCAAGCTGATTCGTTGCTCTCCACCAATACGCGTTCCTGGGATTCCACGACTCGATTCGCCCCCCGAATTTGACGTTCCAGCGCTATATTTAAACCTTCTTTTGACCTTTTTGTTTTCGGGCCATAACTCTTCCCTCCTGTCCACGTACTCAATATCGACGGCCGTACTTTTATTTCTACGACTCACTATCTTTTTCTTGGGCGTTTTTCTCCCACCTTCCCTCTCTTTTTTCGGTAACCTCGACCATGTCGTTGACACGCATTCCTCTGCCATCCTTCACCCTCGTTCTCACCTCCGACGTTGTTTTTCTTCCAACGCGTCCCTCTGTCATCCAAGGCGGCTTCGACGCGCTACAAACAGTTTATCCAGCTCCCTCTGCTGAGCACACTTCGGTATGGGTCATTTTTCGTCCCATGGTTTAGACTAATGAAAATTTTCAGAACCACCCAAATGACATCCCAATTCAACACACCGATCCAGTTCCAATGGCAGACGAGGATTCAATTTTCAATTTTTTGAACGACTCCGTAAGTCCTTCGTTTATTTTCCCAAATACACTTTTTTTCACGCAGTAGACAGGCAACGGATATTAGGAAGTTGGAGGGCGATGTCGAGTCCAATGTGCAAACTGTTTTCACTGAGAAGAGACCGACTACTTCGCGTGGCTCTCGCTCGAACAAAATGAAGGTCTGTCTGTGACAAAACTTGGTGCTCACGTTGATTTAACAAGTGGATTTCAGCTCGACTTTGCGACTCTAACCTCCGCCCTCCGCGAACTGTTGCTAGCCATACCGAAAGGCCGTACGTCACGCGACCGGAAAGTCAATACCCAACAGTAGAAAAAACCTTTGCGAACCGACTCTTGGGCTACCCAAGTTACATCTCTTTTTTCTTTCTCGTTCTCGCTCTTAGATCAACTCCTTCCCCACTTCATGTGGCCTGGACACTGTATAAATATCGCACTTCCTTTCTACAATACGCGCACCACAATCTTCTTGGAACACATTGCATAAAAATATGCTAACTCCCCTCATTTTGCATACTACACTGCTCTCCTACTTTGACTTGTATATACTGTTATCTCGGATATTGGAATACTTTTTTTGTTTCACGAGGTCACGGCTTGCTTTAAAAACCCCTTGCGCATCCAAGTTCAATCAACTCATTCCGCCACTATATATTTTTCAATAAGCACAGGCCGCACCTTCCTTATTGACAACTTCTCATGACGGTCATAGATATGCTCCTTCAGGTTATGGGGTTCCTCCTCACCCATGCGGAGATCGAGAGGATGGCGGTTAGCATTTCAGGACCGACTTTTGATCACCTCTTCAACGCATACCGTGTCGTCCTAGCAGATGCTCATCAACGACGGCTCCACCTCGAGCCTATTGATCGAGGTGGACGACATTCCCCTGGTCACCAAGTTTGTGGAGCGGCGTTGCTATCATTAATCTGCTGCTGTTCCGACTACCTGCCCGCGGGACACCGACCTAAATATTGACGGATGAAAGGATGTGACGAGTCATTGTCAAGACTCAAGAGTCCGTCCACCAAGTTAATTTCTTGCTATATCATTCCGTTTTTTCTCATATTCATTGTACCACATTCATTTTCCTTGTATGTACTGCTAGAACTTCTCGCTGAATTAATGACCCCCTAATATAACGGGAAATGGAAAGTTTATGATCATTTCGCGGCCGCACACAAGGCGGATCGATGAGAACTAATAACAGAGTATATATAACGGGAATTACTGCAAGCAAGGTGCACATGGTACATAAAATGATCATTAAAAAGGTCGTATATGTTATAAACATTTAGCGGATGAAGTTTTGAGTGTTCACGAACCTGATTTCACGTCTTCGCTTGAATAGAGTAGGCAATGATTTCCCGGAATTGTTCTAGAACGATGTAGATATGTACTGGATTTAATGTGAAATATACCCAGAAGATGGTTGCTTTGATCTTCTTTCCTACATTCCGAAAGGGTATCTCGATGACCCATAGAGTTTTTGTATTTGCAGCCCTTGCGAACTTCAACTCAGACCCGGTCCCACACATGGAGGGTATCCAGATCCTCATGCTAAGTCATATCCGAGCTTTTCTGGTTCAAGTAGCGAAAATGATGCAATAGCTTGAATGGATGAATCAGGATTGTGCATCATAGGACTGAATATGTGGTGCTCAATACACGGGCAGGACGTCCATACGCGTACCTCAGAGGTTTATGGAGTTGGCAGAGTAAAAAATTTCGGACCTATCGACGTGGATTAAAATTGGCCCGAGAGAGTAAGAAGCCAGAGATAGAGCAGCGATTTGGCTGGGAGTACCATCCGCGTATGTCCTACAGCCCGGCGTAGTTGATTTAAAGGCCCAGACCGACCACCCTTCGCTAGGAAGGGCAATTCGGAAAAGAGTTGGACGTCGACCTATTTTCTCTCGTCGCTCTCCTGAGGGTTCTGGTTATCTAAAGACTGGGAGTCAAGAAGGGTAGTTCAAATATGATAGGAGACTGGTACATTCAACGTTTCTCACCCATTTCCTTTATCCTCTAGGTTTTGACGATGAGTGTGAGGAAAAGAGGTTTTGAAAAGGATGATATGATAGAACCTTCTTCCCTTTATTGTCGGTCTTTATCTCAATGTCTGCGAGGGTCTTGCAAGATGGTGTTCTTCCGAGTTTGGACTTTTGTCGCCCGTATACTTCCATATCGTATAGAACGGTCTGTTCTTCGAATGGAATTGAGCTGCGAGCATGAGTGTTTCACAGATTGACAGGTGCTGACAGGTGGGTGTCGTACTATGGTCGTTGGCTTTTCATCGTGTCTGCAGACATGGAAATGAGATATATAATCATGAAGCGCAGAGGAACTGAAAACATGGCCTGGATACTTAGATATGAACCAAAGGTGTCGGTATCGATGAACAGGGTAGCAGGAGGAGGGTTGCTGGCCATAAATTCGAGTTTCCCGCTGGCGCGATACTAGCCATGGAAAGACGGTTTTCTCTTTTCAGGATTTATGTTGCGATTGTTCAGAGATTTGGCATTTAAAATTGTTTTATTAACGCCTGAAGACAAGAGTTCATCGAAAGAAGAGAGGGGATATTTAGTATGTAGGCCAACTTTGCGGAGCCAAGTCATGTTTGTCACTGTCCGCAACCTGAACAAACTCTGCTTCCTTCCTCCATCATCATCAGCCCATCGTTCGTTAACACAAAAAACGATACTCACCTCTCGACATCGCTACAAACTACTTTGATAGCCAGCAGATATGTCGACAAGAATATTAAACACGATGTCTCGGATATTACCACCAACTTGGACAAAATCGCGATAGGGTCGTTTGGACCGACCATAGGACGCTACCACAACCATTGAATCACCTTCACTTTCCGGCAGCGTCAATAGAGAAGACTTATTTGCATTTACCCATGCCTGATTTTCGTTCTTGAGGAGGAAGCTAGGAGTTCCAACGGCACTTGTGGCGCCCTCTCAATGAGGAATTTCGACATGAAAATCATGGTCCAGAAGCTGGAGAACCGGTTGGAGGGAGATTTCCAGAACCTCAGGGCTCCTAAGAGCGACATGGCTGGCCAAATGGGTCCTCAAATGGGCCCTCCATACAGCCGCCCTGGATGCAATTATTGGCCGTCATCCGGAAGTACACCAATGTTAATTGGCGCACTCCATGAGCAGATCAACGTTCTACCATTATGACCTGTGTTTCTCGACAGAGGATCAGTGGTTTAATTTCCTGGAAATGAGGGCTCTTCGATGCGTAAGTTTTTTTCCTCAACACATTTTTTTTTGCTCCTTGTTCTTGCGCGGCTCTTCCGCCCTTTAATATCGCATAATTCTGCTGAAGATCCTGCCTGCCTTTACGGTTATCTTTTTGGTTCGTTGACTTTCTGGGCTCTTGAAATTTTAGACGCTTGAGGATGTTGAAGTTGGACTGATTGCTGTCACACAGGTTCTTGACGTCGATCACAACTCTCAGTCTCTTGGGAAAGCACCTGTATATGTTCATATCATGGGCATTACCGTGGTAGAACGAGAAAGATGGGAAACTGACTCACCGCTCCCACTTTCACTGTGACTTGGTCACGTGTCACAATACCCCGGGTCGTCGAGAACGACGATGAGAGGGTGTTGGAGGTGATTTTCGGGTATCTAATCCCAAGGAGAGCAGATTCAGACCCAATACAACTTTTTCGTTGTCCGTCAAGTCTATTTGGTGCCATGGAATCGGTGAAGGGACCTCTCAGATGACCTTCACTCGCAGCCCCACCATATGGCTAGATATTTTCTGGGCGTTGGCCAGGGTGTCGTGGAGAGAATTTACTCCATCTATGGGGGTCTATTGACTCCAGGACAGTTCCGAGGACGCGCTTGGGTGTAGGAAAACAAGACTGTTCTGCGAGGTCCTTCAAGGGGGCAAAGTAAGGTTACGGGACTGTTCTCTCTGGACCTCTAGAAATTGAGCTCTGCTCATCGCCAACCAACGCCTTTGAAGGCTATCTGTGCCAAAAATGTAAATAATTTCCACTGCAAATAACGATACTTTCTTCACCAGATTCGTTTTGAGACCATGGAAGCTGGGACATTCTTCCATCTGGCGACCAGCGCGGGTGATATTGGCGACGACTCTCTGCCTTCAAGGCTCCTTCTGGGACCGTAGGACGAAGATGTTGTGGGATAAAGTTTATTTTGGAGATGTAGTTCGGACGATTGGGAATTTGAAATTGAGAAGAGCAAAGTGTGACCACACCTGTCAAGCTGATTCGTTGCTCTCCACCAATACGCGTTCCTGGGATTCCACGACTCGATTCGTTCCCCAAATTTGACATTCCAGCGCTATATATAAACCCTCCCTCGACCATTCTTTTCGGCCCATAACTCCTCCCTCCTGTCCACGTACTCCAATATCGACGGCCGCACTCTTGTTTTTACGACTCACTATCCTTGTCTTGGGTATTTTTCTCCCACCTTCTCTCTCTTTTTCGGCAGCCTCGACGATGTCGTTGACACGCATTCCTCTGCCATCCTTCGCCCTCGTTCTCACCTCAGACGTTGTTTTTCTCCCAACGCGCCCCTCTGCCCTCAAGTGCGACTTCGACCCGTTGCAAACGGTTTATCCAGCCGCCTCTGCTGAGCATGCTTCGGTATGGGTCATTTTTTGTCCCATGGTTTAGACTAATGAAAATATTCAGAACCACTCAAATGACATCCAAATTCAACACAGTGATCCAGTTCCAACGGCAGACGAAGAATCATTATTCAATTTTTTGAACGACTCCGTAAGTCCTTCGAGTGTTTGCCCAAATACATCCTTTTCACGCAGTAGACAGGCAACAGATATTGGGAAGTTGGAGGCCGATGACGGGTCCAATACCGTAACGCAAACTATTTTCACTGAGAAGAGACCGGCTAGTTCGCGTGGCTCTCGCTTGAACAACGTGAAGGTCTGTGTGTCACAAAACTTGGTGTTCATGTTGATTTAATAAGTGGACTTCCAGCTCGATTTTTTGACTCTAGTCACCGCCATTCGCAAACTGTTGCGAGCCATACCCAAAGGCCGTACGTCGCGCGTTGACGGGAGAGTCAACACCCAAAAGTAGAACAAAAATTGCCAACCAACCGACCCTTAGGCTGCCCAAGTTATATATCTTTTTCCTTTCTCATTCCCATCCCCCCCCTTAGACCAACACCTTTCCACTTCACGTGGCCTGGACACTGTATAAAAATCGCACTTCCTTTCTACAATACGCGCACAACAACCTCGGAACACATTAAAAATATGCTAACCCCCCTCATTTTTTATACCACTGCTCTCCTCCTACTTTGACTCGTTATATACTGTTATCTCGGATATGGGAATACATTTCTTTGTTAAATTTTTTGGGTGCTCAGCAAAATTGTGATTCTGCCGGATTCGCGGCGCGGATATTTGGCTGTATTGATCGACGGCCTCCAAATCTTTTAATTTTTGCTGCTATAGGTTCTGAACTCCACAGTCACGGAAAGGCGCTTCCGGCTTCCCATATATCCCTCTTCTTCGGATTTCATTCTTTATATTCCCACCCATATACACTATGTCGCCACCTCCCTCCAACGGCAAAGACTCGGGCGCTGCCAGAATTCTGGGATCAGGAACATCGGGTTAGCCCTCATAGCGTGTCGTTCATTGCTTTATGGCTTACTGGAAGTTTTCAACAGGTGTTGCTGAGCTCCTTATTTTCCACCCTGTGGACACAGTGGCAAAGCGTCTGATGAGCAACAAGGCCAAGGTATATGGAGAAGTCTTGGTTATTGTGGATATTGACTCACATGCACACGATGTATAGGTTTCCTTCTCGACGTTGTCGCCCATCATCTTCCGGGATGCTGCAACTAAACCTCTCACGACGAAATTCTTCTCACTATTCCCCGGTCTCGGATACGCCGCAGGCTATAAGGTTGCGCAACGGGTGTACAAATTCGGTGGTCAACCATGGTTCAACGACCTCATCAACAAGCACTACAAATCCCACTTCTCAAGTACCTTTGGGGAGCGGAAGGGGAAAATGATGATGCAAGCTACTGCTGGAAGGTGGGTGT